>Ga0209410_1001511_pt1 | contig 11336 bp, 19 predicted proteins | sample Mar14436cmmetaG_FD_184135 | JGI IMG/M metagenome (GOLD analysis project Ga0209410, IMG submission 184135) | Marine hydrothermal vent microbial communities from Guaymas Basin, Gulf of California to study Microbial Dark Matter (Phase II) - Marker... ... | reverse complement strand
ATACCTTATTTTCGGAGGGTTTCCAAAGTATTACGTTAGTATAGAGGATGAGAATCTCATGGGGGCTAATGCTGATGAAATAATTGATAGGTTTTTTCTCCGTGAAAACGCAATATTAGAAGATGAAGTTATGGATATTCTTTCACTCGAATTCGGGAAGAAGTCCGGTGTCTACTATGATATATTGACAGCAATAGCTAATGGAAATACATCCCTTTCTCAAATAGCATCATTTCTTAACAGGAAAGCAACATCTATATCCAGACATTTATACGAGCTACTGAACTTTTTTGAGATAATAAGTGTAGAAGAGAGATTATTTAGAAGGAGAAGAAGATTCTATATAAGGCATCCATTGATGAACTTCTGGTTCAGATTCTTCCATAAAAATCTTTCTGCTTATCAGATAAGAGAGGAGTGGTTGACAGAATACATTAAGAAGAATCTTAATTCATATTTTGGGGAAGTATTTGAAAGACGCGTACCTGAGATATTTGGGAGAAACATCGTCCCATTTAGACCTCAGAAAATAGGTAGATATTGGGGAAAAATACCTACTAAACAGAAGGGTAGAAACGAGTTCGAAATCGATTTGATAGCTTACAACGAGATTACTAAAAATATAGCATTCTTTGAAGTCAAATGGAAAGATTTTGACAATAAAAAAGATATCACGAGAATATTACGCGAGCTCAGATCAAAATCAAGGTTCGTCGAATGGTATAATAGAGAGCGGATAGAATACTATGGAATCATCGCTAAAAAGATTAAAGAAGAGATCAAAGAGTCTTTAAGATATGAAGGTTATCTTGTCTGGGACCTCGAAGATGTTAAGAAAAAGGTTTTTAGGAAGAGTTCAGCCGGGTAGTGAAGATATAAGCCAATATTTTCTTTACCGCTTCATTGATTCGTTTCTAGACTATTAATAATAAGGTTGCGGTAGGGTGGAAGTCGCTACCGCAGATACAGGAGGATATAGTTCTAGACAGAATGAAGCAGTAGAGGCAAAAAAGAGTGACAAGAAATAACTGCACCAACTAGGAGTAGTTAAGGTGTTTTGTAAACTTTACTATCCTTATAATTCTCTCTAATTCTTCCTTAGGTAACGTTTTAGCATAATCCTTGCCTATAACTTTTACTATACCTGAAAAAGACCTTGTATCATATGATGCCAGAATATCAACCTTATAATTCTCAACTACATAGACGATAAGAGCATCCGTAAAACTAAGTTTTTTATCATTATATCTCCTCAATGTTTCCTTAACTCCCTCGTAATCATCCTTATTAAAGAAGATCTTTTCTATACCACTCTTATCCAGTGCTTCTAGAAACGCTAGAGAAGCCTTAAATCCAATCCTATACCTAAGCAAAGTATACGCCTCGGATACAACAAGGTCTAAAGTATAAGGCCTACCATAACGCCCTTCAAATATGTGAGTTAACAAACATATAGAATCAAGATGATGGATGTCTCTCCTATTATAAAAGGCATAAAAAACTCCAGAATCGATAAGTATACTCAATCCTCAACACCATAAACCAGTTCATCTAACCTCTCAGAATCATGCTCACCAGCATCGCCAGCATACCTCAAAGTCTCGAGAAAAACACTTGGATCACCCTTAAAACTATCAATCCTATCACTAGCAATCCTCAACAACAAAGAAATAAGCTCAGACATACTCTTAGCACCTACCTTAACTTTCATCCTCTTCAATTCCTCATAGACATCCTCTCTAACCCTAACAACAGCCACTTAAATCACCAAAATATACATGTAACATGTAACATATATACTTCTTCATTCAAAATTGCACCTAAACCTTCCTCGCAACATAGCTTATAACTAAAGTAATGAATCATAAACGAAAATCCAACATAACCATTCCAAACCCAAGATCTCAGAAGAATCAGTTTTCTCACATTTTATCGAGTCCAAAATCTGAGATGTCCAGGCTAATCAAATCAAAATATATTAGTAGGAAAGTACTACTTTTAAATACGTGAGAGTATCTATTGTCAAGGTCACTAGAAAAGGACAAGTAACTATACCAAAAGCTATCAGAGATAAGTTAAAGATTAATGAAGGTGATTATCTAATTGTAAGTTTTGAAAATGATTTTATTATCTTTAAAAAGGTAGAGATACCTACATGGGATGAAATCTTCAAATACGGGACAGATTTTTCTAAGGATAAAGGAATAACAAAAAGAGATATTATTAAAGCTATAAAGGAGGTTAGGAGAAATATTGCTTAGAGTGGTTCTAGACACTAATGTATTGGTTTCTGCTTTCTTCAATGATGGAATTGAAAGAAAAATACTGAGAATGGCTCTGGATAAGAAGTTTATCATCGTTATATCGCTTCCGATACTCGATGAGCTAAGAAGAGTCCTGGTGGAAAAATTCAATGTTGATGAGGAAATTGCCGAGTCTTATATCTTCCGGTTAAAACAAATCTCTAAAATTATCAGGCCTAAAAAACTTAAAGATAAGAATGTTAGAGATAGAGACGATATTAAGATCATAGAATGTGCATACTATGGAAAATGCAAATATATAGTTACAGGAGATAAAGATCTATTATCACTCAAAAAATACAAAGAAATAAAAATAATCCGAAGCAGAGAAATGTTACGTATTTTATTGCAACAGTGCAAAGGCGATTAATGATCTCCGAACAATCAAAATAGTAACTATACACGCTACCCATTTCCACAAATACTCTCCTCCATAAGCACATAATACACCTACTCTAGACGGATACTCTAAATAAAATTTAAACATCAAAACAGATTGAGAACATATCCACTATGGTAATGAATAGAGGAAAACAAAGATATACCACTACAACTAGAATATCCAAACATTAACTCCAATATCCCTAAAATAGAAGTTATGCTTCGCAATATAGGGATATTATGTTATAATAGAAAAAATTTATACTAGATTAAATACTATAGTAGATGAATTTACTATGAAATTAACTAAGGTTACTAGAAACTATCAAATTACTATACCAGCTGAGATCAGAAAAAAGCTAAACATTAAGGAGGGCGAATATCTTAAAGCTGAACTTGAAGGCGATAGAATAATTCTAACAAAAGCAAGACTTGAATGGAAGACTATAAAACTTGGTAAAAAGCTAACCACTAAAGAGATAGAGAAAAGCATAGAGAGAGGTATCAGACTTGAATGCAGTAATCGACACTAACGTTTTCATATACTCTATAGTAGAAGATTCACAATATCATAGCGACGCGAAAAACTTATTGTTTTCCCTAGATACCTGGTTTATACCAAGTATAGTATTCTATGAGCTCTATTGGTTTTTCAGAGACCAAGGACTGACATCAGTAGAAATAGAGCCACTAATACTCCAAATCTTAGATTCTCCAAAATGTAAAGTTATAACAGATAACGGAGAATACATAAGAAGAGGACTAGAACTAAACAGAAAGCTCTCTCCATCCATGTTCAACGATATGATAATCCTTGCAGTAGCAGAAAAAATAAAAACACTAGCTAGCTATGACAAAAAACTTAGATCCAAAGCCAAAAAACATAAAATTAAAGTGATACCATAAATCTTCAAACCTTATACTATCCGATATTCCTAGACAAGGAATCGTCTAATCCAATGAACGAGTATGTGTTTGAGCCATATCTAGTATAATACTATCAACTATCGGTACCTCCTGTACTTGCTTTTAAACTTGGCACTTTTTAATACCTGTTCATACTTTACACCAACCATATCAAAAGACCTAAGTGTAGTTTGTAGAGGAGATATAATATAAATATAGTGCTCGTAAACAGTATAGTGTAGGTTATGCATAGTAGGGAGCATATTCTGGACGAAATCAAAAAACGATTATAGAAGTCTTCAAGAAGCAAGGCATAGACATAGAAAAGATTATACTATTTGGTTCACGGGCTAGAGGAGACTGCAGGAGCGGATCAGACTGGGACATACTTATCATAACAAAAGAAAATATAAAAAGGGACAAATACCTAGAAGTATATGGTAATATCATAAAAAGATTACGTTTACTGAATATAAAGGTAGATATGGTCATAATAGACAAAGAATATTTCAGAAAAACGAAAAATGTTATTAACACAATATCATATGAAGCGCTACAGGAAGGCATAACAATATGAATAGTAACCACTGACACAGTTTCTCTTTCGTCCTTTTCAAATCATCCTTAAGCCTCTTCAGCAACGATTTATCACGTGAATAGAAATACTCAACAAAGAAACGTGTATCGTACACGCTTCTCCTAGGCATCCTCCAACCTCATTCGATCTAATGCTTTTTTCAATTCCTCTACATTAGCCTTCCCGGCACCGACACCAGCGAGATCATAGATACTTGGAAGTTTCCTAACAATAATAACACCCCTTCTCAACACACAACCTTACTACTTAAGCATACACCTTAGCTTTCTTAGGTATTCTATACAGATTCAAAACCAAATAAAGCATAATATCATGCTTCGTTACCTTCCGAACCTCTTCCCTCTCATAATACAATAGGCAGCAAATCCTAAATAGGATGACCTTAAAGATATACTAGGTACTCCAACGTTATTCTCAGATTTATCCAACCCTTTCTAAGAATTCTTTAGGGGTGATTATCACTATATCATCATATTTTTTAAGGTTAAGAAGATGTTTATCCACGCTAACGATAAACCTTGCATTTACATAGACTGCACACCCAAGAACTCTGTTATCTTCAGGATCTTCTCTTATAACATTCAACTTTAAACTAGGTCTAACCAAGACAGAGTTCTCCAAAATAACGTGAACTATTTCCTTCACTGTCACATTAGAAGCTTTCAGCAATTTCCTAATCTTCGGATAAACCAAAACCCTACAAATCTCCTTCAGAATAGCATCAGAGACACATATTTCAACGTCTTTTCTTCCGAAAACCTTAGCGAATTCTCTACCTAAAACTTTCTTCATGAAAATAGATACCCAAACATTAGTGTCCAAGACTACCTTTGTCTTCTCGACCATTCAATCGCTTCCTCTATGAGCCTATCAACATCAATATCCATTTTCCTAACAGTTTTCTCAATCCTCTCACTAATCTCTTCAACCGAAAGTTCTTCTAACTTCTTCAATAAAATCCCATCATCAGTCAGCATAACGACAAGCCTACTTCCAGGAACTATACCTAAAACCTCTCTAATCTCCTTTGGAATCACTATCTGACCCTTAGAAGAAACCTTCACAACATCCACAATTGTTTTACTATTCATACAAGTAAAATATGTAAAACTAATATTTAAGCATATTATCAACAAATTTTTGATACATATAAATGTCAACCAGCTTCCAACTTATTCTATGCTTCTCATAATTTAATTTTATATTTATGAAGATTTATTTCAGAGCTATCTTCTAATTCTTATTATTAGGTTGTGTAATTTGGCGGTGAAGATATCTATGTGTTGACAAGCCAATACACTCGAGAACACTAAGTAGACTCTTGAAAATTTTGCAAACATGAGTATTATAAGAGAGGCTGACGACAAATACGAATTTTTCTACCCAGTATATAAAAAGGCTTGTTGGCTTGTATCCGCTACAAAAATGAGTTATTACGAGCTCTCCCTGAGTTATCTCCATGAACCAGATGGTGGTACTGTTAACATAAGCACCTTTAATAACCTTTACTATAACGTTACATAACGTTATATAACGTTATACATATTATTTTGTTAGTCTTAATGTTAATGTATGGCTGATATTCTGGAACTAATAGGAAGAGGTGAAGGTGAAACAGTAGAGTTTAAGAGAAGCTTAGCTGAATTTAGGGAGATAGTTGAGACTATATGTGCGTTTTCTAATACGCATGGAGGAACTGTACTCGTAGGAGTGAGCGACGACGGAGAGGTCATAGGCACTAATGTTGGCAGAAGCACCATAGAGAATCTAGTTTCTAGGATAGCTAGAGAGACGAATCCAAGGATATATCCTGAAGTGGAAGTTGTAGAATTTAATGGTAGAAAAATTATTGTTATAAGGGTTTCTGAAAGAACCGATAAACCAGTTTTCGCGTTTGGTATAGCATATAAGAGGGTTGGAAGGAGCAACCTTAAAATGGATAGAGATGAAATACTTAGGCTTCTCAGGAAATCCCATAGAATAAACTTTGAAGATGAAAGAATATGTACTATAAGTGAAGTTGACTATGGGAAGGTCAAGAGTTTTATTGACAGAGCTTCCGCACACAGGAGGGCGATGCTACCTGCCGATCCAAGATCCGTTCTAGACAACCTTGGTGTACTAATGAATGATCACGTTAACGTTGCTGGTCTCCTTGTCTTTGGGAAAAACCCTCAAAAATACTTTCCCTACGCGTGTGTAAAGATAGGGAAGTTTATAGCGGGAAATATAGTTTTCGAGAAGGAGATTAAGGGAGATATTATAGAACAAATAGAGAAGGCGTACGTTGAAGTACTAGGGCTTGTAAGGCGGGAAGTTAAAGTTAAGGGATTAAGGAGAGAAGAGGTCTACGAGTATCCGCCTAAGGCGTTAAGGGAAGCTATAGTTAACGCAGTGGCCCATAGGGATTACTCAATTAAATCGCCCATCTATATCAGGATATATGAGGATAGAATAGAGTTTGAAAACCCTGGAGGGCTAATCGATTTAACGGTCGAAGATTTGAAGAGACCCCATAAATCAATATTGAGGAACCCAAAGATAGCGGAGGCGCTATACTATCTAGGTTTTATAGAGAAGTGGGGCATAGGCACGCTAATGATTATTAGGGAATGTATTCTAAACGGCAACAGTGAGCCAGTATTCGAGTCAAACGGTAGCTTTAAACTTATAATCTTCTCCAGATACTCTAGTCAACTAGATCCCATAGAACGGAAAATAATAGATTACATAAGAGAAAGAGGCGTTGTCGAGAGAAGAGAAATTCAAGAACACCTTAAGCTAGCTGAAAGCACTGTTAGAAAATACTTAATTAGGCTTCGGCTAAAGGGCTTAGTAGTTAAAGTAGGAAGAGGAAAGAGAACCGTCTACAAGCTTGCACTTTAAATATCCTAACGTTCTTGGTTCTAAATTACATTGTGTATCACCTCTGTTAGCCAGTGGCAGGTGGCAAGTGTTTCTTCAGCATAGAGCCTGAGAAAAGCTGAGGTTGTAGCGGTATAGAAGCCGGCAAACCTAAACTATAAAAACATGAAGTTTAGAACCAAGAGCGTATCCTAAAATTGCTGACCGTATTATGCTCTTTTTCGTTTAACGTTTAATGGATGTTTATTAACTTATCCTACGATAATTTTCTCATAAATTTAGATCCATACGAATAGATGGAGAATTTAAATGACTCTAAGCTCTTCAAGTGGGTTGAAGCCGAGGATAGGAAAATTGAATTGTTAGCTAGTCTTTACTAGGTCTTTTATAGTTTTAGTTTTTACTATTTTTTCCGCTTTCTCTTTTAGTTTATTGTCTTCCGTTACTAGTGTTAGGTTATTTTCTTCTGCTAAGACTATATATGATGCATCATACACTGTTATCCCTAGCTCTATCGCTTTTTCAAAGATCCTTGTTTCTTTAGTAGATATTGTTAGTATTGTAACATATTCTAAGATGTCTTTGATAACATCGATAATCTTGTTGGTTTCCTCAGGATTTAGGGTCTTCGTCAGATATGTTTCTTTCCAGATAGCGTTTAATGCCTCATATATTGTAAGCTGCTGTACATAGCTTCCGTACAGTAAATCTATTTTCTTTAGTTTTAATGCATATATCAGTGAAGACGCATCAAATAAGAGTTTACTCATCCAAATATTCACCTATTCTCCCTGTCCTCCCTTATGTTTTCCACAACTCTTTCAATATCTATCTTCTCTAGAACATCACTTATCTCTTCAAGTCTTTTCCTGAGTCTCTCAAGTTTACGCCTTCTAACCTCCTCTTCCAAGGCTTTCCTCAAAAACTGTGAAATATTGATTCCTAACTTTTCAGCTTCTTCCTTCAGCTCTCTTCTAATCTTTGTAGAGGCTGTAACATACCTACCCATAATGTCACCATAAATAGTAGACATCCAATGTCCTATATAAATTGCCCAAGCCCCCCTATAAGTTCAGCACATGTGAGCCTTTGTAAGCCGCATACACTTTTACTTTAGATTACAGTTTTCTATACCATCCTGTATCTTTCTATACCTCTAAACACCATCACCATATTCCTCAAGGTTAAGAAGATATTTATTCCCACTAACGATAAACCCTGCATTTACATAGACTGTATACTTCACAGCTGTAAGATTTTGCCACCTTTACAAGCAAACAGATAAACCAAAATACTTCAACAAGTATTTCTACCTAAGCAAACAGAGATACTATTTTAAAAACACTAGAACATTCAAGGATTATTAAAAATAGTAGGATGCCTATAATCTAGTTCATCTACAGTAGCATAAATCTTATCATAACTCACCAGAATATCATTTTCACAAATAGCTGAAGCTGCGTGAAGGCTATCAAAGAATGTAAGCCCACACTTCTCTCTCAACTTGAAAGCCTTCAAAAAATGTAAAGGATGCGGTGCCAGTAACTTAATATCATAATATTCGACCATATCGCTTAAAGCATTATAGAAATCAGAAATTTTAACTACCAAGACTCTAGAAGATATCAGTAAATCCAGCTCTACCAACGCATAAGGTGAAAGTTTAATATTTCTAGTATTCCTAATTAAAGCCACGGATTCATCGTGATGCCTGTCAGTCTCTGAGGCACACGCTATCAATACATCGGTCTCAATTACGACCATCTCTCTCCAACCTTCTTAAAAACCTCCTTCTCAGAGACCTTTCTAAGCCTAGTAATCTCTTTCTCTATATCCTTTGTTCCCTTAACCACAGCACTAGCCAACAGTTCTAAGGGATCTTCTATCGGTTCAATCACCAGCTTATTATCCCTAATACTCATTTTCACTGCATTCTTTATATTAAGCCTCTTCCTAACACTAACAGGAATCAAAATCCTACCCTTATCATCTAACCTTAATATTAATTCCAACATCCCACCTATATAAAAAAATATTTCCCACAAACTAAAATGTTACTACAAAGACATATTCTAAAAAAGCATAGATATAAGGAATCGTGAGCTAAACCAGGGGGAATATACCTATTATACTCGGAGAGAATAGCACTAATATACTACCAAAATGAATCTCTTATCAGCTCAACCACAAAATTAGCCTGAACAAAGAGGTTGCCAGAGATAGGAACGAGGACGATGATATGCTCACGATGAACCAAAGAAGACCAAGCCTGATGAAACACAAAACGTATATAAACTCACAAAACTCATATATGCTGACCCTACTAAAGGGGAGGGAGTATCAAAGACAGTACAAAATGGCACAATTGGGTGGGCTAAGCCAAAGCATAGCATTGCCAGCTATGTAAAAGGGTTATTTTTAGGCTGTTTATAGAGCGATAAAGGCTAAGGTGTTAAACTGCTCTAATCTATTGCCTAAGAAGCCACTTAACCATATCTGACACCCCGTCACTAAGTGACACCGCTGTTACTTACAAATTTCCTGCTAAGCGAATGAATAAATTTTCTAGAATAGTTTAAAAACATGCATAGCTTTAGAATAGGGTTCTTGTCGAGCCTGAGAGGTTTAAATTGATTAAATTATCTTTTCACAATCTTTTTCAAGAAGTCCTCTTTACTTATTTCAGCAAGTCTAAGTATACCTAGTAGGGTACCTTTCTTCACCTCACTATGTAGAGGAATAACTGTAACAATCTTTCTACATGATTCCTTCTTAAGAATAGCATGACTGCCCTTTTGTCTAGAAGCTTCAGAACCAAATTCTTTAACCGGGATTTTAACAATTTTCATCACCGGATAGTTTATGCAATCTCGATATTAGTAGCATCAGTAGGTTTAGCAAGCTTTAGTTCCTCTGGAATCTCTGGTATCTTTATATATTCAAAATCACATATGATTAAACTTTCTCTATTTCATCACTAGATATAAACCTCTTGTACCATTCTCTAAACTGAACCTTATTAACTATATGTAGCTCTATAGGAGCTTCAACAAGACTATATACCTTAACCATCATCTTATATTTTAGATCTGTCCACTCAGCAACTACCAATATATCTATATCACTAGCACTGGTAAACTTCCCTGAGACAACAGACATCAAAACATATACCTCAGCACTAGGATATTGGGTTCTAATTCGCCAGGCTCTCTTACAAGCCTTCTCAGAGAATGTGTTTGAGGAAAACCATCCTTCTTAATAAAAAGCTTATATTTCAAAAATAGTCGACAATACTGTTCGAGATTAAAATAGCTAGATCCCGCGTTCTCTTATCCAAAAGCCTACTAGCATTACTAAAAAAGGCTTCACCCTTCTTCCTCAATAACTCTGCAAACTAAAAAGACAAACAGAAACACTCACAGAGACAATTTCGCAGGGCCATAAAAAACATTTTTTATATGTATAATATGTTTATATGATTAGGTGATTGTATGGTTAGACGTACAACAGTATTATTAGACGAAGACATCTATAAAATGTTGGTGAGAGAAAGTATTAAAAGATATGGCACAGCTAAAGCTATATCAAGGATATTGAACGAGTTGCTAAGAGAAAGATTAAGGGATAGAAAAGAACTAGTAAAGTTAATATACTCTAGCAAACTGGTAAAGATTACTCAGGAAGAATTTGAAAGATCACGTAGAGAACTTAGCAAAAGGTTTGAGAATAGATGATTATTGATACAACCTATATTTTACCGCTTGCACGTATAGAAATAGATACAGATTTACTTAAGGCAATACTAGAAGATAAAACAAAAAATAATATTACTCTAGACGAGTTAAAGATAAGCCTTATATCAATTTTTGAACTACAAGCAAAAGCATCTAAAATCAACATACCTGCCAAGGATATCGTTAAGGCCATTAATATAATTTTAAAATCTTTTAGAATAATACCGTTTTATCAAAAAGATATCGTTGAAGAAGCATATAAGTTAAGAAAAATATTACATGACTATATTGACTGCATAATCTTAGCGACAGCAATCACACATAAAGAAGATCTTATAACTGAAGACTCATTGATACATGGAATAAAAGAAAAAATAGAAAGAAAATATGGTATAAAAATAATAAGATACAGTGACCTCGTCTAAAAACTTTAGACAACTAGGATTTTATTCAGATACACTGCAAAGAAAATATTCTTTAGCAAGAAGGCTTTTTTAAAATATCTAAAATACAATAGTGGTAGAATATGTCTATACGTATATCGAGAAG
>Ga0209410_1001510_pt1 | contig 11337 bp, 9 predicted proteins | sample Mar14436cmmetaG_FD_184135 | JGI IMG/M metagenome (GOLD analysis project Ga0209410, IMG submission 184135) | Marine hydrothermal vent microbial communities from Guaymas Basin, Gulf of California to study Microbial Dark Matter (Phase II) - Marker... ... | reverse complement strand
GAGACATAGAGTATGTGGTTACAGAATATGGAATAGCATACCTCCATGGAAAGAACCTCAGAGAAAGGGCAATGAGCCTGATAGCGATTGCACATCCAAAATTCAGAGCCTGGCTACTTGAAGAAGCAAAGAAGGCAAATCTCATATTCAAGGATCAGGCATTCATACCTGGAAAGAGAGGAGAATATCCGGAGCATCTCGAAACCTATAGAACTACTGAGACAGGTATAGAGCTTCTATTGAGACCCGTCAAGATTTCAGATGAACCTCTGCTCAAAGAATTCTTCTATTCGCTTTCGGATCAAACGATTTACAAAAGATTTATGTCGATGAGGACAGATATGCCCCACGAGAGGTTACAGGAATTTGTGGTTATAGACTACAGCAAGGAGATGGTGATACTCGCAATAAAGCAGGAGGGACCCAGAGAAATCGTTCTCGGCGTGGGGCAATATGCGATCGATGAGAAAACCCATACCGCGGAGGTTGCGCTTGTGGTTAGAGATGATTATCAGAATAAGGGCATTGGTAAAGTTCTGCTTAGATATCTGACTGAACTCGCAAAAAAACAGGGATTATTGGGATTTACCGCAGAGGTTTTCGCCGATAACTATCCAATGCTGCACCTGTTCTCCATAATGGGTTTTGAAATAGAGAAAAGGCTGGAGGATGGAGTTTATCATCTAAAAATGAGATTCAGGTGATAATATGAGAAAATTTCCCGATCTCAGGTATCTGTTTGAGCCGAGATCTGTGGCTGTTATAGGAGCATCAAGGAATCCGGAGAAGATAGGTTACAGGATCCTCAGTAACATAATACATGGCGGATACAGGGGAGAGGTGTATCCTGTAAATATCAAGGGAGGAGAGATCTTAGGGAAGAAGGTTTACAGGAGCATAGAAGAAATAGATAATGAAATCGATCTCTCCATCATCGCTATACCAGCACCTTATGTTTATGATGCCGTCAAATCGTGTGCATCTGCAAATGTCAAGTTCATCATAATCATAACATCCGGCTTTTCAGAAATTGGAAACAGAAAAGAGGAAGAGAAAATAGTTGAGTTTGCAAGGTCTCATGGTATGAGAATACTCGGACCAAACGTGTTTGGTCTGTATTCTGCAAATGCATCACTGAATGCATCCTTCGGTCCATCCGATATCATGCCTGGAAAGATTGCAATAATATCTCAAAGCGGCGCTCTTGGTGGAGCGATGATAGGGAAGAGCGCAGCAGACGGTATTGGACTATCCGCGATAGTTTCCGTAGGTAATAAGGCTGATTTGGATGAAGCGGATCTGCTGGAATACTTCAGGAAGGATAAGAGAACAAGGGTAGTGCTCATGTACATCGAGGGAGTGAAGAACGGAGAAAAACTGATAAAGTCTCTTAAAGCCATGCCAAAAGATAAGCACGTTGTCGTCATAAAATCCGGAAGATCAAAGAGAGGAGCTTTGGCTGCGGCATCCCATACTGGCTCTCTCGCTGGATCTGACGAGGTTTTCGATGGCGTAGCTGACCAGTGCAGAATTTTGAGAGCAGAGAGTATAGAAGAAGCCTTTAACTGGTGCAGGGTGCTTGCCAACTCTCCGATACCAAAGGGTGACAACTCCGTCATCATAACCAATGGTGGCGGCTTTGGTGTGATGTGCGCCGATGCCTGTGAAAAGTACAACGTACCCCTGCTTGGAGACACCAATCTTCTCAAAAAGATCTTCAAAGATGTTATCCCCGAATTTGGCTCGTTCAAAAACCCCATAGATCTAACGGGACAGGCTGGACCAAAGGAATATATGCTCTCTCTCGAGAAGGCACTGAAGACCAGAGATATAGATTCTGTTCTCGCTCTGTACTGTGAGACCGGCATATTTGATTCGAGCTTTATAAGAGATGTGATAGTAAAGATAACCGAGGAATACAGAGGAAAAAAACCCATACTGTTCTCGACGCTGGGCGGCGAGGATATGGGCAAAATAGTTGCGGACCTCAGAAAGAAGGGTATCCTCATATTTGATGATGTCTACGATGCTGCATCGGGAATGGGTGCACTGTACAGGAGAAAGATGTACATAGAGGAGATGGAGCATGAAGAGCCTGCTCCGCCAATCGAATTTGATACCGAAGCGATCAGGGAAATCATATCATCCGCTCTCAAAGAGGGGCGAACACTTCTTCTCGCAAATGAGGCCAAAAAACTCATGGAGCTGGTTGGTATTCCTGTACCTGAGTGGAGGGTGGCAAGGAATCTTGACGAGGCTATCAGATTTTCGGAGGAGATAGGTTATCCGGTGGTTCTCAAGGTTGTCTCTGAGGATATTGTACATAAAACCGATGCCGGAGGAGTGGCTCTCAACATAGAGGACAGGGAGGAAGTGATAGATGCATATCAAGCCATAATGAGAAACTGTAAATCCAGATTTCCGAGGGCGAGGATAAGAGGGGTAGAGGTGTGCAAGATGGTTCCGAAAGGGATAGAGACCATAACGGGGTGCACCACAGATAGATCCTTTGGTCCCGTCGTTATGTTCGGTCTCGGCGGGATATACGTTGAGATTCTGAAGGATGTATCATTCAGAGCTGTGCCCATTACTTTAACAGATGCCAAGAAGATGGTCAGAAGCATAAAGAGCTACCCCTTGCTCCTTGGGGCGAGAGGGGAGAAGAAAAGAGATATTCCAGCGATCATCGATACTCTATTAAAGTTGTCCAAGTTAATGGAAACCGTGAGAGAAATATCTGATATAGAAATCAATCCCCTGATGGTTTATGAGCATGGGAGTGGTGTTATGGCTGTCGATGTTAGAGTAATATTGGGAAGGAGGGAAAGTCCATGAAGAGTTTTGTTTTTGTTTCAAACCAGAATAATGCTGGGAAGACTACAATGATAATAGGTCTCTCGAGATTGCTCTCTGGCAAGGGGAAGAAGATAGGCTACATGAAGCCCTTTGGAGAGAGGGTTGTCTACAAGAAGAAGAGGCTCTGGGACTATGATGCAGCTGCGATGACAAGGATATTTGGTCTGAAAGACAATCCTGAGGATCTCAGTATAGGATTTGATCATTCAAAATTACTGTACATGTACGACAGGAGCGGGATAGAGGAGAAAGTTAAGGAATGCTTTGGCAGAGTGAGTGAAGGAAAGGATTATGTCTTCATTGAGGGGAGCAAGAACCCGAGATACGGATGTTCGGTTTACCTTGACCCTCTATCCGTTGCAGAATATACGAATTCAAAGATTGTATTTGTTGCCAGCGGAACGGATGATTTCGAGATAATCGATGACATCTATCATATGAAAGAATCCGTAAAGGGATTTGATGAAAGACTCGTTGGAGTTATAATAAACAGGGTAAAATCCATGGATAACTGGAAAGATGTCTACCTTCCTCTCCTGGAAAAGAAGGGTGTAAAGGTTCTTGGAATAATACCGAGAGTTAAGGAATTGGAGATAGCAACACCCCAGATCATAGCGGAGCAACTATTTGCAAAGGTGATATCTGGAGAAGAATGGCTATCCAAAAATAAGATAGAGGATGTTTTCATAGGTGCGATGTCTGCATCTGCTGCGGTAAAATCTCCTATATTCAATAAGGAAAACAAACTCATCATTACGAGCGGGGACAGAACAGATCTCATAGTTGCCTCTCTCGAGCACGGAACATCGTGCATCTTATTGACAAACAACATTATACCTCCACCAAACATCATAGAAAAGGCAAACAAGCATAAAGTTCCATTACTCCTCGTCCCATGGGATACCTATACGGCAGCAAAGCATGTTGAGAACATAAGGATTCTTCTGAACGAAAAAGACCTCGAAAAACTCGAACTTACGGAGAAATTGATCAAAGAAAACGTGGATGTTGGTTTCTTAGAGGAGGAATAATCAACGAGAAATTATCGCTACGTTATGTAATGCCACAAATTATAAAACATAGAAAGTATATATTAGATTTGTGGACATCAAAAACATAGGACCACTAGAAGAAAAGGTTCTGAATATTCTATGGAACAAAAAGACCGCAACTGCGAGAGATATCTGGAGGGAATTAAAGAAAGAAAGGGAATATGCATATTCAACCATTCGCACGATCTTAACTAGGCTGGTAGAAAAGAAAATAATAAGCCAGAAGATGGACAAGAATAAGAGAATGTACATCTATACACCAATCCTCACAAAGAACGAGCTTGAAAGGAAAATAGTGAAGACAGCTATAAATTCTCTCCTAGAGAGATTCGAAAAGAGTACTATCAGTTATCTGGTTGAGAATCTTTCAGAAAGCGATGAGGATGTGGAAAAAATCAAGAGGAAACTGGAGGAGATGAGAAAGAATGAATGAGCTGATAGTAGCGATGCTTCTTTCGATTTCTCTTTCCTTCCTAGCTTTCTTATTTTCTAATAAAATGATCAAACTTCTTCACATTAACCATCCAAGGGACAGGTTTTGGATCTACATGTTTGCTCTGCTGACAGCCTTTTCTATCTTCCTCATTCCCTTTCTCTTAACCAAAGCATATCCCAATGAGCCAGTAGGCGGTATAGAGATCAATTCTATCTGTGACGGTAAATCATCTGTGTTGATCGAAACAGAAAACTATACCACTGGAAAGCTTCCTCCTTTCCCACCAAAGGGCAAGATAATGATCTCTAGAAATGGACACCTGATATTCCCTAGCATGACTCATAGTGCAAATCGTGAAGGTTCATTTACTTTCTTACCATTCATTCCACTAACTTTATTTTCCGTGCTCTACCTTATTTTTGGTCTATTTCTTGGGAAAGTTCATCTTCTTAGAAAGCTCAATGCGGAAAGATGCAGAGAACCGAACATTCTTAGAATCGTTGAAGAGATATCGAAGGAATTGAATATCAAGAAGCCAACAACGTTTATCTATGATGGAGATCCAAATGCTTTCGTATTTGGATATCCAGCGTGCCTACTGATTTCGAAAAATTTGATCAAATGTTTATCAGAAGAAGAAATCCGCCTTGTAATATATCATGAACTCTCCCACATAAAGAACAAAGATACGTTGCTGAAGCCTCTACTCCAAGCATTGAGGATCCTATTTTTCTATAATCCAGTTGTACACCTCATCTTTTACAGGATAATCAAGGAAAGAGAATTGATGGCGGATGAGATGTATATAGACTCCAAAAAGGATAAAGTCACCTTCATGTCGGCACTCGTAAAAATCCATGAGTATGGAAAAAGGGAGGGGCGACCGAGTATAAGCTGGGCTTTGGCTATACTAGATTACATTCCTAAAAGATTGAGTCTAAACGAGAGGTTCAATAACTTGTTTGGAGTAAACAGGAGGAAATTCCTTCACACCATCTTGATATGTAGCATCATTTTATTGTCAAACTTGACTTTACTCATGGCTGTAAAAGAAATTTCTCTTTTCGATAATATTGAGAGAATCTTAGAAAACCGTTCAAAACCCTTAGTACAAAGTTCCTCAGATTATACAGAGATACTCGTCATAGATTCTTCAGAAAATACCATCCGGATTACCAAATCGGGAAAAGTTTGGATCTTCTCTACTTTTTCCACAAGTCTTCCAGAGGGATTCCCCTAAATTCTTCGGGTAACTCCTCTCGATCCTCCTCTTTCTCCCTTTCATGCCCTTCAGATTCAACTCTCTTTCCCTTCCTTCTCACATAAATAAGAAATGGTAAGCTGGTAACAGTTACACCAACCATAAAAGGAATAAAGAAATTTAGCGGGTTACTTGCTTTTTTCTTTAAATCGTGGATCATCTCCTTCAAATTCTCTTTTTCTGTGCTTAAATTTTCGGTCTTCTCTTCCAATTCATCAATTCGCTCTTTCAGGTTATCCATCCGATTATCGAGGTAATTTAATTGAGATTTGGTCTCATTCAGTTTAGCACTCAGATTCTCCACCTCATCTTCTAAGTTCTGGTTTTCTTCGCTCAGATTATCCATCTGTGAATTTAGATCGACGATCTTGGACATGGTCTCGTTTAACCGAGAGCTTAGATTATTCAACCGCTGTGTAAGATCCGTAACTCTTGGATCTCCAACTGCAGGGATAGAGGAATAATCAACTTCCACATAAAAGAGAAGTGCACTATTTGTATCTTGGAAAACGTAGAGTTTTGTATCATTTTTAAAGTAGCCTTCTGGATGTATCTCTTTGCTTGTAAATTTGTAAAGGCTCCCTATCATGCTGCCATTCTCATACACATCTTGGATCCATATTGCCTCCACATCCTCCTTTCCGGTTTCACTACAGACGAAAGTTAAGTTCACGGTTTGGTTGCTCTCTATTAATACATACTTGCATTCCATGTAAGATAGATGAAGAGGGTTATCTCTAGTTCCAGTCTTTGCCGTTGCATTAAGTGTTAATACCCCAAGAATCAAAAGGGCTATTCCAATTTTTATCAATCTCATTCTTTTCGCCCTATATACGTTCCCTTTTTCTCCTTTTTAAGGAGCTTTCCATCCTCAAGAAACAGTATCCTGCCGGTGAGGGAAGCCATCTTTTGATCATGTGTAACGACGATGATCGTTGTTCCTATTTTATAGTTCAGTAGCCCGAGTAACTTCATGATCTGCTCACCTGTTTTTGAATCTAAGTTACCGGTTGGTTCATCGGCTAGGATTATGGATGGTTTGTTGGCAAGAGCCCTAGCTATAGCTACCCTCTGCTGTTCTCCCGCACTAAGTTCATGCGGTCTGTGTTCAGCTCTTCCTGACAACCCGACCAGATTCAGCAATTGGCGCGCTCTTTTCTTTCTTTCATATTTCGGTATCTTTGTGCATTCCATCGGAAGCTCAACGTTTTCTATTGCGCTTAAGATCGGTATCAAGTTAAAGGCTTGAAAGACGAAGCCTATCTTGTTCCTCCTTATTTCGGAGAGCCCTTTCTCATCCAATTTTGTTACATCTGTGCCATCTATAATCACACTTCCAGAAGTCGGCTTATCGAGGCATCCGAGGATATTCAATAGGGTTGTTTTGCCAGAGCCAGATGGCCCCATAATTGCAACATAATCACCTCTGTTTATCTGGAGATTTACGTCAGAGAGTGCATGGATTTTCTTTCCACCTCTTTCATATACCTTTGTTAGATTTACCGTTTTCAGAACGACCTCATTCATATCTTATCGCCTCCACCGGACTCTTTCTAGAGGCTTTCCAAGCCGGATATAAACTGCCCAAGCCTCCTAGCAATACAGCTATACCTATTACAAGTAATATCATCTCGGGTGTTACGATTGGATTGGCAGCTTCTATGCCAGATATCACATGTCCACTTGGTGTCGTTATAGGCTTTGGCTTGGGGAGGAGAATGTTTGCCAACATTGGTGTAGCTATGCCACCAATGACTGCTCCGACCACACCACCCATGAAACCAATCACAATTCCTTCAAGGAGAAATTGGATTAAAATGCTATTTCCGGTAAATCCGATTGCCTTCAGGATACCTATCTCTTTCGTTCTTTCGCGCACGGCATAAAGCATGATGAATAAAACCATCACGCTTGCAGCAATTAGAGTTGTAACAAATTCTTGAAACCCTATCGATTGCAACTGATCAACATATCGAGCCATTTTTTCTTCTCTTTCTTTCATATGCTCCCGCATCCCCAGAAGAGAATTCATCTTATCAAGATATGTTATGGCATTAAGGCCATAGTTTGTTTCTATTTCATTTGCAATTTCTTCTACCCTATCGACATCCTCAACATACACATTTATTTTGGATACCTTTCCGGTCAGGTTGAAAACCCTCTGAGCATCTGAAAGGCTCATGTACAACGTTCTGCTGGTGAGAAGGGTGGATTCAAAAACCCCCACAACCTCGAAATAAATTCCATTTATGGTTATTGTATCTCCAACTCCCGCATCAAAATGCTTGGTGAGATTCTGAGATAAAATAACAACTCCACTGTCCCCTTTCTTTAAATTCCTTCCCTTTATTATCTTCGTTGGCAGTATACGATCTATATGAGAAGAATTCAGTTGAATACCTTCAACCTTGTAAAGTGCCATGAAGTGATGGATTACCACTCCTCCATCAGTTGATTCCTTAGTCATATTCCCAGCATTCGGAAAAATAAATCTTTCTAGAATTGGTATGGCATCTTCGACGCCTTCGATAGAGCTGATGTTGTAAGCGATGCTCTCGTTTATAAAAGGTCCTCCAAATTCCCACATGCCTCCTCCAGGAAAAACTTCTATTATTGATGCTGTACGGTTGATCTCTTCCGCTACAGACTGGAGTGTTTTGGCATTTTCTTCCTTCATTTCCTGCAAGCTTTCCTGATTTGCCGTGATGCTAGCCTGGATGGAAATCAAAATTGCCATACAAAACCCGAGAGCAACGACGATCAGCGCTGTTCTCACCTTTTTTCTGACGACGTTTCTAAATACTCTACTCAACATGTCCATTATTCATCACCTCGTTTTGCTACGATTTGTAGCGTTACATAATATAGTAATAGTAAGAACGACTATATAAATTTTAATGAGAAATTACGTGTCTCTGTCTATATATCAGCTATTTTCTGGTATCCATGTCAAGTTTTGTACTTCAATTACTGCACTTGTTTCTCCATCTCTTGATACTTCTATACGGAGATGCATTGGATCATTTGCATTATAAACGAATTTCTTTCCTTCCGATAGTATCGTTACCGTTCCATTCCTGATCGTAATTTTATATACGAGATTTGTCTTTTCTGGGGTTCTTTCTGGAAGTGGCATCTCTCTGTAGGGGTATCCTGGTATTACTACTATCTTTCCCCGATGAAATTCTCTTTCATAGTGGCGGAATTCAAAAGGTTGTAGTTTAGGATAAATTTCGGGTTTATCGAATTCTCGTTTTCCAGGTTCGTAATAGCCAGGCAACCACCCTTTAACCGTTTCATCATTGAACCAAAGGGTTCCGTACGCTCCGATAACAGGAGCACACATCCGATTTATGTAACCGGAAGTGGGGTCTAGTAGATACCAGCCCTGCAGGTGTTTCCATACTACCTGTGCGTGAAGTCCACCATAGTAAGGAGCTATTCTGACAAAAACCATGTCATTCTTCGCATACTCTTTGGTGTGAAATTTCAACAAAGATGCTAACAATATTGCTTTGTCTTCACAGTCCCCCGAGCCTTTTTCCAAAGTTTTTTCTGGATTTGCCCATGCTTCCATTACACCATGGTTCTCAAAATCACTTTTGTATCGAATTTCATCAGTAGCGAACTCCAAAGCCTCTTCTGCTGTATCAAATGATATGGGCTTCATGCCCGCTTTTTCCCACTCTATTTCATGCACGAATTCTGATCCTTCGTCGTCAATAGTGTTTTCAGTTCCTTCAGTCAGAGCTTCATTGATTGCTTCTTTTCCAATCCATACACCTGATTCGCCTCCAACAATCCACTCTTCATAGCCATTTTCAATCCCCAGAAATGGAATCGCTTTTCCTGCACCAAAGACGTTTGGTGCAACTGCTACCATACCTATCAATACGAGTCCTGCTACCGGCAGCACGCTAAGCATCGCCATTCTTTTTCCCATATTTTTCACCTCTTTTCGTTACAATTTGTAACGTTACATAATGTAATATACAATACGGTATATAAATCTTTTTGCCAGCAACTGCCGTGTTGAATAATTTTGCAACGGCTTTCCCACCGAATAGACGGATAGAAGGCCGGTTCATTCTATCATCTGCAAAAGGTTGGAGAATTTGAATGTTCAACTTCCAGAGAATATTGGATGAAATGTTAGCGGTTGCAGTGAATTCATCTGGTATAAAAGTTAAAAATAGAGGAGAGTGGTAAGAGATAAATGGAAAATTAAAAGGAGGGAATGGACGAGATGTTTATCGCTGAGACTAATTATTCAACATAACAAATCCCACAAAAATACTTAGGCAAGGGAACAATATCTGATGTGGATGAGAAAAACAATCCTACAGCTATCTTTGTTTTTCCTCTTGGTGGGGATACTGTAAACTGGATGCATCTGTGGCACCTATAAAAAATATGGCGATATAAGGTACTGCGAAGTTAATTGTGGATACTCCTTATGGTTATCTTGTTATTATATAGCACGTCTAAAGATAAGGATTTCACTCATCCACAAATAATTTCGAAGTACCCGATATAAAGAGATTCCTGGAGTTGATCCAAAACTATTATCGCTCGACATATACGTGCCAAAAAACTTATCCAATAAAAGATGCTAAAAGCACATCGGATAGAGCTTTTCCGGTCATGATATGGGTTCATGGTGGAGGATGGATAGCTGGAGATAAAGCAAATCGCCTCGAGCACAAGATACGCCTCTTTATAAATGCCGGCTGGATATTTGTGAGTGTAAATTATCGCCTCTCTCCAAGTGATATACCGTCCGATCCAGACGATATGGACCCGGATCGTATTAAATACCCGGTGCATTGTCAAGATGTTGCCTCCGCAATCGCATGGGTATATCACAATATCGCAGATTACGGCGGAGACCCCTCTCAAATATCTCTGATGGGTCATTCTGCTGGAGCATACATTGTTTCAGCAATAGCCACCAATGAGTCCTTTCTGAAGGAGTATGGATTGAATCTGAGCATAATAAAACATGTTGTGAGTTTGGATACAGAGGGATATGACGTTGGTACTGTAATTAAATACACCCCTTCATCTCTATCATTGCTTTACATAAATGCATTCGGAAATAATCCCAGGGTATGGTACGATGCACCCCCTATAAACCATATCAAATCGGGAAAATCAATACCACCATTCTTTGTTGTAACGCGCGGTTCAAAACTTCGAATCAATATAAGCGAGCGTTTTGTTAATAAACTCAAAAGCGCAGGTGTATATGCGGAGATAATCTACGCTCTCAATTATTCTCACTCTGAGGTAAATGATGCCATTGGAAATCCATACGATGATGTCATCACACCTGCACTCAAAGAGTTCCTTGGTATATCAGATAAATGTTTCCCATCTTGCAACTTTCAGATCATTAAAGGTATAAAAAGCAGTTGATCTATACCACCTTTATGACCATAATAGCTCCATCCATACTATCTGCGGATTTCTCAAAACTGGGCGAGGAGATCAGGGCAGTAGAAGAAGCGGGCGCAGAGTGGCTCCACATAGATGTGATGGATGGTCATTTCGTTCCAAACATAACCATAGGAATACCTGTTGTCAAATCGATAAGGAAAGTAACAGACCTCTTCTTCGATGTCCATCTCATGATAGATAATCCAGAAAAGTATATTGAAAGCTTCGCCTCCGCCGGCGCCGATGGTATAACAGTGCATATAGAAGCATGTAAAAATCCCGTTCCGGCTCTC
>Ga0209410_1001509_pt1 | contig 11338 bp, 4 predicted proteins | sample Mar14436cmmetaG_FD_184135 | JGI IMG/M metagenome (GOLD analysis project Ga0209410, IMG submission 184135) | Marine hydrothermal vent microbial communities from Guaymas Basin, Gulf of California to study Microbial Dark Matter (Phase II) - Marker... ... | reverse complement strand
GGATGAAAACACCGGGAGGCTCTCAGTCAGGGATATGAGGGAGCAGAAAGTCTACCTTGGAGAAGTGCCCCTCATGACGGAGAACACCACTTTCATTATAAATGGCGTGGAGCGGGTGGTGGTGAGTCAGCTCCACCGCTCCCCTGGCGTGGTTTTTGAGGAGCTTCGTGCGGCCTCTGGGACCAAACCTTCTATTCTTGGAAGGGTTATACCCTATAGGGGTTCCTGGCTAGACTTTGAATACGATGCCAAGGGCTTCTTGTACGTGAAGATAGATAAACGGCGCAAGTTCCTCATCAGTACTCTGCTGCTGGCCATGGGCATGACTCCTGAGGATATCCTCCGGGAATTCTATGATGTGGAGAAGGTCTATGTCGAAGAGGGGGGTAAGGCTTTTCTCAAAGAGGTGCGAGAGAGCCTGGTTGGTCAGCGGGTGAGCACCGATGTTATGGACCACAAGACGGGAGATGTGCTTGTGAGGGCTGGTCGTAAGGTGACTCAGGCGGCCCTCAAGCGCATCCGGGTGGCTGGCTTGGATACCATTCCTTTGAAAGAGGAGGACCTCTACGGTCGAGTGTTGGCCTGCGATGTGGTGGATGAGGAAACGGGAGAGGTCTTGGCCCAGTGCAACGAGAGTATCACTCCTGAGCTCCTGGAGCGTCTTAGGCTCAGTGTTAGAGAACTGGAGTTGGTGGTTCTGGAGGGGGATAATGTAGATCCCTCAGTGAGAGAGGCCCTCGCTCAGGACAGATGTAAAACGGCTGAGGAGGCTCAGAAGGAGATCTATAAGAAAATGAGGCCTGGGGAACCCCCTACTCCTGATGTGGCTAGGGAGTTCTTCCGCCGCCTCTTCTTTGATCCCGAGCGTTTTGATCTCTCCGAGGTAGGCAGGCTCAAGATTAATCGTAAATTGGGCTTCTCCGATGAGGATGTTCCCCTCTCTGTTCGGGTCCTGCGTAGAGAAGACATCATCGCCATCATCAGGTACATGATGCGCCTCAAGCTGGGGCAGGAGCAGGTGGACGACATAGACCATCTGGGCAATCGGCGGGTGAGGGCTGTGGGAGAGCTCTTAGAGAACCAGCTCAGGGCTGGGTTGGTGAGGATTCAGAGGGCCATAAGGGAGAAGATGAGCATTGAGGATGTGGAATCCATGATGCCCCACGATCTCATGTCGGCCAAGCCCTTCTCGGCTATTGTGAAGAGCTTTTTCTCTAGCGGTCAACTGTCTCAGTTCATGGACCAGACCAATCCCTTGTCCGAAGTGACCCACAAGCGCCGTCTCTCTGCCCTGGGACCTGGTGGTCTTACCAGGGAGAGGGCGGGTTTCGAGGTGAGGGACGTCCATCCCTCCCACTACGGCAGGATCTGTCCCATTGAGACTCCAGAAGGGCCCAACATTGGGCTTATCACCTCTCTCTCTGTTTATGCCCGGGTGAACCGTTTCGGTTTTATAGAGACGCCATATCGGAAGGTTGTGGATGGCCGAGTCACCAATGAGGTAGTCTACCTCACGGCCTTTGAGGAGGAGAGGTATACCATTGCTCAAGCTAACGCCCCTGTGGATGACAAGGGACGTTTCCTTAGAGATAGGGTGTCGGCCAGGAAGGGTGGCGAGTTTGTTACTGTGCCTCCTGAGGAGGTAGATTTTATGGACGTGTCACCCAAGCAGCTGGTCTCCGTATCTGCTTCCCTTATTCCCTTTCTGGAGCATGACGATGCCAACAGGGCCCTCATGGGTTGCAACATGCAGCGTCAGGCTGTGCCACTGTTGAGGTCTGAGGCTCCCCTAGTAGGCACTGGGATGGAGAGGAGGGTGGCCCGGGATTCTGGAGTCCTGGTGGTGGCCAGGAGACCTGGTGTGGTGAAGAGTGTAGATGCCAGTCGGGTTATCGTCATGGTTGACCAGGAGGCGGGTGGAGGTATGGATGTTTACCGCCTCTCCAAGTTCCAGCGTTCCAATCAGGGTACCTGCTTCAATCATAGGCCCATTGTTAAAAAGGGTCAGAGGGTGGAGGCAGGGGAGGTGATAGCTGATGGTGCCTCTACTGATGAAGGGGAGCTGGCGTTGGGCAAGAACGTGTTGGTGGCCTTCATGCCTTGGAGCGGTTACAATTTTGAGGACGCCATTCTGGTGAGCGAAAAGCTGGTAAAGGAGGACACCTATACCTCCATTCATATAGAGGTTTTTGAGGCTGAGGCTAGAGATACCAAGCTGGGCCCTGAGGAGATTACCAGGGATATCCCCAACCTGGGTGCTGAGGCTCTTAAGGACTTGGATGACACGGGCATCGTTAGGATAGGGACCCGGGTTAAGGCCGGAGATATTCTGGTGGGGAAGGTGACCCCTAAAGGGGAACAGTACCTCACCCCTGAGGAGAAGCTTTTGCGGGCTATCTTCGGTGAGAAAGCCCGAGAGGTGAAGGACACCTCCCTCCGTGTGCCTCCTGGAGTGGAGGGTATTGTGATGGACGTGAGGGTCTTCTCCAGAAAGACTCTGGGGCCTGATCCTGCTAAGGAGCGTCAGGAAGAAGAGGGGAGGAAGAGGATAGAGGCTGAATATCAGGATCAGATGGAGATCATTTGGGAGGAGGAGGCTCAGAGGCTCCGGCTGATTCTGGAAGGTAAGAAGGCCAGGGCAGAGATTAAGGACCCGGAGACAGGGGAGGTTCTTCTACCCAAAGGAAAGGTGGTCACCTCTGAGGTGTTGGACAGGCTTCCTCCCTACTATCTGAGAAACTTGAAGGTTTCCCTTTCACCTCAGGAGCAGGAAGAGTGGGATGCTGCTATTCAAAGGACTACAAAAGAAATAGATAAAACCAAAGATCTCAAGAAGGACACTTTGGACAAGCTCCAGAGGCCTGATGAGTTGCCTCCCGGTGTGTTGAAACGTGTAAAGGTCTATGTGGCGATGAAGAGGAAGCTCCAGGTGGGCGACAAGATGGCGGGGCGCCATGGTAATAAGGGTGTTATCTCCAAGATTCTGAAGGAAGAGGATATGCCTTTCCTTCCCGATGGCACCCCCGTGGAGATTGTTCTAAATCCTCTGGGTGTCCCCAGTCGTATGAACCTGGGGCAGATCCTGGAGACCCATCTGGGATGGGCCGCTGCTGGCTTGGGCAGGAAGCTGGGGGATGTTCTGGAAAAGGTCCAGAAAGGCATAGTCAAGATACTCAGGGATGAGTTGAAAAAGATATATGCCCCTAAGGACGCATTTGTGGATGGGTTGTCCGATGATGCCGTGGTGGCTTTGGCTCGGAAGCTGGCGGGTAAGGGTGTGCCCATGGCATCTCCCGTCTTTGACGGTGCCAGGGAGCAGGAGATCAAGGCCCTGTTGGAAGAAGTTGGCCTGCCTGTGACTGGACGCTCCAGGTTGTACGACGGGCGCACCGGTGAACCCTTTGATCAAACAGTCACAGTGGGATACATTTACATGCTAAAGCTTCATCATCTGGTGGAAGAGAAAGTTCACGCCAGGTCTACAGGTCCTTATTCCTTGGTCACCCAGCAGCCTTTGGGAGGTAAGGCCCATTTTGGGGGGCAGAGGCTGGGCGAGATGGAAGTTTGGGCTTTGGAGGCCCATGGAGCTGCTCATACCCTCCAGGAGATGCTCACCGTCAAGTCCGACGATGTGGCGGGCAGGAACAAGATGTATCAGGCAATAGTCAAGGGCAATCCCGCCAGAGAGGTGGGTATTCCCGAGTCCTTCAGGGTGTTGGTTAAGGAGCTTCAAGGTCTCTGTATAGATGTGGAGGTCTTGGAAAAGAAGAAGAAGGTGGAGGAGTGATGGGGCTTTTGAGCAGCTCTGTTCTTCTTGCCCTGGGAATTAAAAGGCTATGTTGTGAGGGGGCGAGCCCTTCGCAGGAGGTGTAACAGTGTTGAAAGATATTTTGGAGCTCTTTGAGAAGCCCAAAGATCCCAATGAGATTGAGGCGGTGAAGATAAAGCTGGCCTCTCCAGAGGCCATCCGTTCCTGGTCCCACGGAGAGGTGAAGAAGCCCGAGACCATCAATTACCGAACCTTCAAACCCGAGAAGGACGGTCTCTTTTGTGCCCGTATTTTCGGTCCTGTTAAGGATTGGGAGTGCTTGTGCGGTAAGTACAAGAAGATCAAGCACAGGGGCATCATCTGTGACAAATGCGGAGTGGAGGTGACTTCCAGCCGGGTACGTAGGGAGCGTATGGGCCATATAGAGCTGGCGGCCCCTGTGGCTCACATCTGGTATGTGAAGGTGTTGCCCAGCAAGATAGGACTTCTTCTGGGCATATCTATGAAGGACTTAGAGCGGGTTCTTTACTACGACTCCTACATTGTGGTGGACCCTGGTAACACACCTTTGAAGGAGAAGGAGATCCTTTCAGAACACAAGTATAGGGCTTACCGGGATGAGTTTGGCAACGCCTTTGACGCACGCATGGGTGCCGAAGCCATCAGGGACCTCTTGAAGAAGATAGACCTAGAGGAGCTTTCCCATGAGCTTAGGGGTAAGCTGAAGGCGACTGGTTCTAAGCAGACGGAGCGGGATATCATTCGGCGTCTCAAAGTAGTGGAGGCTTTCAGGGAGTCGGGGAATCGGCCCGAGTGGATGATTCTGGAGGTGATCCCCGTCATACCTCCCGACTTGAGGCCCTTGGTGCCCCTGGATGGGGGCAGGTTTGCCACCAGTGATCTCAATGACCTCTACAGGAGGGTGATCAACAGGAACAACAGACTCCGCAGGCTCTTGGAGCTTAAGGCTCCCGAAATCATTGTCCGCAATGAGAAAAGGATGCTCCAGGAGGCTGTGGATGCCCTCTTCGATAATGGACGCATGGCCAGGCCCATCAAGGGCCAGAGCGGTCGTCCCCTCAAGTCCCTGTCCGATGCCCTGAGGGGCAAGCAGGGGCGTTTCAGGCAGAACCTTTTGGGCAAGAGGGTGGATTTTTCTGGCCGTAGCGTCATCGTTGTGGGACCCGAGCTGAAACTCAATCAGTGCGGTTTGCCCAAAGTGATGGCCATAGAGCTGTTCAAGTCTTTCATCTACCATAAGCTCATGTATGAGAGATGCGTGGCACCAACCCTTAAGGCTGCTAAGAAGATGGTGGAGAAGGGTGATCCCGAGGTTTGGGACGCTTTAGATGAGGTGGTGAGGGAGCATCCTGTTCTTCTAAATAGGGCTCCCACCCTCCACAGGCCTAGTATCCAGGCTTTTGAGCCTGTTCTGGTAGAGGGCAAGGCCATAAAGATCCATCCCCTGGTTTGTACTCCCTTCAACGCCGACTTTGACGGAGACCAAATGGCTGTTCACGTGCCTCTTTCCTATGAGGCCCAAGCCGAGTCGGCCCTTCTCATCCTGGCCAGCCACAATATCCTATCTCCCGCTCACGGAAAGCCCCTTACGTATCCCACTCAGGATATTGTTCTGGGTTGTTACTACCTCACCAAGCCCAGAGCGGGTTCCCTGGGCGAGGGCAAGGTCTTTTCCAGTCCCCAGGAGGTGAGACTGGCCTTCGACGAGGGCATGGTAGGTCTTCAGGCCAAGATCAAAGTGAGGATGGACGGTAAGCTTTGTGGTACCACGGTAGGAAGGGTGGTTCTCTATGAGATAGTGCCACCCGAGATTCCCTTCGATATGGTGAACTGCGTGGTGGATAAGAAGGTTCTCCAGAAACTGGTCATGGAGTCGGTGAAGAGGGTAGGTAACGCCCGGACCGTCAAGTTCCTAGATGACCTTAAGAGCTTGGGGTTCTACTATGCTACTAAATCCGGCGTTTCCATCTCCGTGGACGACATGGAGGTGCCCCCTACCAAGGACGAGGTGGTGGAGAGGACCTTTAGGGAGGTCCTAGAGGTGGAGGATCAGTACCTCCACGGTTATATCACCAGGGGCGAGAAGTACAACAAAGTGGTGGGTCTCTGGGCCCAGGCCACGGAGGAAGTGACCCGGGACATGATGGACAACCTCCGCCGCAAGGACGAAGGGATTATGGAAGAGGAGGGCTACTATCCCGACGGTACTCCCAGGGAGTTTAATTCCATATACACCATGGCCAATTCAGGGGCCAGGGGAGGCACCAGTCAGATCCGCCAGTTGGCAGGTATGAGGGGCCTCATGGCCAAGCCTTCGGGAGAGATTATTGAGACTCCTATCACTGCCAATTTCCGTGAAGGTCTCACGGTGCTTCAGTACTTCGTTTCTACCCACGGCGCCAGGAAGGGTTTGGCAGATACGGCTCTAAAGACGGCCAATGCCGGTTACCTCACCAGGAAGCTGGTGGACGTAGCCCATTCGGAGATCATTGTGGAGAAGGACTGTGGCACCATTGAGGGCATCTACGTGGAGCCCATCGTGGAGGGAGGTGACATCATCGAGTCCCTCTCTGATAGGATTGTTGGACGCATATCCTTAGAGGATATTCCCGATCCTTTCTCTGAGGAGGGAGAGTACATTGTCAGGGGTGGCGAGGAGATAGACGAGGAGAAGGCCAGGAGGATAGAGGAGTCAGGTATAAAGCGGGTGGGCATTAGGTCTGTTCTCACCTGCGAGTGTAAGGACGGTATCTGCGCCACCTGCTATGGTCGTGATCTGTCAACGGGCAAACCGGTGGCTTTGGGTGAGGCGGTTGGGGTCATTGCTGCTCAGTCTATTGGCGAGCCCGGTACCCAGCTCACCATGAGGACTTTCCACATTGGTGGAACGGCTACGGTCTTTGAGGTCTCTTCCCACGAGGCCAAGACCCAAGGCTTTGTCAGGTACCACAACATCCGGGCCATCACCAATAAGGACGGCGACTTGGTGGTCATGAATCGTAACGGAGAGATCAAGGTAGTGGACGACCAGGGCAAGGAGAAGGAGAGCTATCCTGTCACCTATGGTGCCATTCTCAAGGTGAAGGACGGTCAGGAGGTGAAGCCCGGAGATGTCCTGGTCACTTGGGACCCCTACTCCATCCCCATTCTCTCCGAGGTGAGTGGTAGGGTGAAGTTTGGTGACATTATCGAAGGTGTCACCATGAAAGAAGAAGTGGACGAAGTCTCGGGCATGGTCCAAAGGGTGGTCACAGAGTTCAAGGAGGAGAAGAGGCTGCCCAGAATTTCCATAAAGGACGAAAACAACAGGACTATCGGTCGTTATCCTCTCCCTGCCGGTGCTTATATCATGGTTGCTGAGGGAGACGCGGTTTCTGCCGGCGATATCGTGGCCAAGATTCCCAGGGAGACAGCCAAGACCAAGGACATCACTGGTGGTTTGCCCAAGGTGATCCAGCTTTTCGAAGCCAGAAGGGCCAAGGACAAGGCTATCATCGCCGAAATCGACGGTGAGGTGGAGATTGGTACCATGGTGAGGGGCAAGCGGAAGGTGATCATTAGGGGCGAGCACGAGACTCGTGAGTACCTCATTCCCAGGGCCCAGACCATCGTGGTTCGCACAGGGGATTATGTCCGGGCAGGCGAACCATTGGTAGAGGGCACCGTGGATCCCCACGACATCTTGGAGATTCTGGGTGTAAAAGCCCTTCAAAAGTACCTGGTGGATGAAATCCAGAAGGTTTATCGTCTCCAAGGTGTGGACATCAATGACAAGCACATCGAAGTCATCGTCCGCCAGATGCTAAAGCGGGTCCGGGTGGATGATCCCGGAGACACCAAGTTCCTTCCGGGAGACGAGGTGAACCGATTTGAATTCGAAGAAGAGAACCAGAGGGTCATGAGGGAAGGGGGAAGACCTGCTGTAGGTAAGGTGTTGCTCCAGGGTATCGCCAAAGCAGCTCTTTACAGCGACAGCTTCATCTCTGCCGCCTCTTTCCAGGAGACCACCAAGGTCCTCACCGAGGCGGCGGTGGCAGGAAAGGTGGATCCTTTGAGAGGGCTCAAGGAGAATGTCATCCTGGGCAGGCTCATACCGGCAGGTACTGGGGTGAATGAGTATCGAGAGACGGAAGTGCGGATTAAGAGGGAGTTCATCCACAAGGAAAACCCCCTTGACAGCGAAGAGTGAGGTGATTATTATTCGGCCCGCTTTGTTCGGGCCTATGTTTTTGGCTGAATCGGAGGTGAAAGGGTGCCTACTATCAATCAGTTGGTGAGACATGGAAGAAAGAAGATAAAGAAGAGGACAGCTTCTCCCGCTCTTCAGAATTGTCCTCAGAAGAGGGGAGTTTGCACCAGGGTATACACCGTTACGCCCAAGAAGCCCAACTCTGCTTTGAGGAAGGTGGCCAGGGTGAGGCTCACCAGTGGCATTGAGGTGACGGCCTACATTCCCGGTATTGGCCACAACCTCCAGGAGCACTCGGTGGTTCTCATTCGCGGGGGCAGGGTGAAGGACTTACCAGGTATCCGTTACCATATTATCAGGGGCACCCTGGATGCGGCAGGTGTAGAGGGCAGGAGACAGGCCAGGTCCAAGTACGGGACCAAGAAGCCCAAGAGGTAGGAGAGAGAAGATGCCCAGGAAAGGACCAGTACCCAGAAGGGAAGTTTTGCCGGATCCCAAATACAACAGTACTCTTGTGACCAAGTTCATAAACTACATGATGAAGGACGGCAAGAAATCCGTCGCCGAGTGGATCTTCTACTCTGCCATGGATCTCATCGAGAAGAAGACTGGCGAAGACCCCTTACAGGTTTTCCATAGAGCCGTAGAAAATGTGAAGCCCATTCTAGAGGTGAGGCCTAGGAGGATAGGTGGAGCTACCTATCAGATTCCCATGGAAGTGAGGCCCCACCGTCAGATCACCCTGGCCATTCGCTGGCTGGTGAACTCGGCCAGGGAACGGAAGGAGAGAACCATGATTGAGAGGTTGGCCGCGGAGTTCATGGAGGCGGCCAGAGGTACGGGTGCCGCCGTGAAGAAACGGGAGGACACCCACCGCATGGCGGAGGCCAACAGGGCCTTTGCCCACTACAGATGGTAATGGAGAGGAGTTTAGGAGTTGGCTGTAAAGGAAGAAGGTAGAAAGGTTCCTCTTAGTATGGTGCGCAATATCGGCATCATGGCTCATATTGATGCCGGTAAAACCACCACCACTGAGAGGATTCTCTACTACACGGGAAGGACCCATAAGATAGGGGAGGTCCATGATGGCACTGCCACCATGGACTGGATGGAGCAGGAGAAGGAGAGGGGTATCACTATTACCTCTGCTTGCACCACCTGTTTCTGGAGAGAGCACAGGATCAACATCATCGACACCCCTGGCCACGTGGATTTCACTGTGGAGGTGGAGAGGGCCCTGAGGGTCCTGGACGGTGGTGTGGTGGTTTTCTGTGCCGTTGGGGGCGTGGAGCCCCAATCGGAGACGGTGTGGCGCCAGGCCGACAAGTACCGGGTGCCTAGGATAGCTTTTGTCAACAAGATGGACAGGGTGGGAGCCGACTTCTTCAATGTGGTGGAGATGATGGAAGAGCGCCTGGGAGCCAGTCCCTGTCCCGTTCAGATTCCCCTTGGGGCTGAGGCCGATTTCCGTGGGGTGATTGACCTTGTCAATATGCGGGCCGTCATCTGGGAGGAGGATACTCTGGGGGCCAAGTTCCGCTATGCCGACATTCCAGAAGAGTACCTAGACATGGCTCATGAGTACAGGGAAAAGCTCCTGGAGAAGATCTCAGATGTGGACGAGGAGATCATGGAGAAGTACCTGTTGGAGGGGGAGATTACCCCTGAAGAGATTTTGGCGGCCCTGCGGAAAGGGACCCTGGACCTCACCTTTGTCCCCGTTCTGTGTGGTTCTGCCTTTAAAAACAAAGGTGTTCAGCCCCTTCTGGATGCTATAGTAAGCTTTTTGCCCTCTCCTCTGGACATTCCCCCTGTGAGGGGGATTAACCCCGATACAAAAGAGGAAGAGGTGAGACTCACCGATCCCTCTGAACCTTTTGCTGCCTTGGCATTCAAAGTGATGGTGGATCCCTTTGTTGGTCAGTTGATCTTCTTCAGGGTTTACTCGGGGCGCCTGGAGTCTGGGGATACTGTATATAACCCTGTACGCAGAAGGAAGGAGCGCGTCGGCCGTATCTTGAGGATGCATGCCAATAAGAGGGAGGAGATTACCACTGTGGAGGCAGGGGATATCGCCGCTGCCGTGGGATTGAAGTATACCCTGACAGGTGACACCCTTTGCGATCCTTCTAATCCCGTAGTTCTGGAGGCTATGGAGTTTCCCGAGCCAGTCATTTCTGTGGCCATTGAGCCTAGGACCAGGGCTGACCAGGACAGGCTGGGCATGGCCTTGGCTCGCCTGGCCCAGGAGGATCCTAGCTTCAAGGTGAAGGTGGACGAAGAGACGGGAGAGACCATCATCTCCGGCATGGGCGAGCTCCATCTGGAGATCATCGTGGACCGTCTCCTCCGGGAGTTTGGGGTGGAGGCTAATGTGGGCAGACCCCAGGTAGCCTACAGGGAGACCATACGTCGGAGGGCTAAGGCTGAAGGTCGATATGTGAAGCAGACGGGCGGTCGTGGTCAGTACGGTGTGGTCTTCCTGGAGTTGGAGCCTTTAGAGTCCGGTTCCGGTTTTGTCTTTGAAGACAAGATCGTGGGAGGTGCCATTCCCAAAGAGTACATCCCTGCTGTGGAGAAAGGGGTAAGGGATGCCGCTGAGACGGGGGTTCTGTCAGGTTATCCCATGGTGGATTTAAAGGTGATTCTCTACGACGGGTCCTATCACGAGGTGGACTCTTCTGAGATGGCTTTTAAGATCGCCGCTTCCATGGCCTTCAAGGAGGCCGTTCAAAGGGCTCAACCTGTGCTTTTGGAGCCCATGATGAGGGTGGAAGTGGTGGTGCCTGAGGAGTACATGGGTGAGGTGATAGGAGACCTCAACTCCCGTCGTGGTAGGATCCAAGGTATAGATGAGAGAAGAAATGCCAAGGTTATAACCGCCCTGGTGCCTCTGGCCGAGATGTTCGGCTACGCAACTACCCTCCGTTCTTTAACCCAAGGAAGGGGGACTTACACCATGCAGTTCTCCCATTACGAGGAAGTGCCCAGCAACGTGGTTCAGGAAGTGATAGGGAGGCGTATGGCCAAGGTCTAGGTTCTCGATAGATAAGCTTTGGTAGTGGAAGGGGGCTTTGCCCCTGAGGGGGGTAAAGCGACCCCTTGGGGTTCTGGAGAGATAGGTTAGATTTGAGGAAGGAGGTAAGAGAATGGGAAAGGCGAAATTTGAGCGGACGAAGCCCCACGTAAACATAGGGACGATAGGGCACGTGGACCATGGCAAGACGACATTGACGGCGGCGATTACGAGGGTGCTGGCGACGAAGGGGTGGGCGGACTACACGCCCTTTGAAGAGATAGACAAGGCGCCTGAGGAGAGGGAGAGGGGTGTTACGATTAATGTGGCGCATATAGAGTAT
>Ga0209410_1001506_pt1 | contig 11340 bp, 7 predicted proteins | sample Mar14436cmmetaG_FD_184135 | JGI IMG/M metagenome (GOLD analysis project Ga0209410, IMG submission 184135) | Marine hydrothermal vent microbial communities from Guaymas Basin, Gulf of California to study Microbial Dark Matter (Phase II) - Marker... ... | reverse complement strand
GTCTATCCATTCTAATTCCACCTTTTTATTAATTCTCGAAAATTCATACCTCAGAATCTCAACATCAAAGCCCGTGTCGCAACCCACAACGACAGTATCCTTTAAAATCTCATTTATCTCGTCTGAAATTTCCACAAAGGACCTGGCGTTTTTCAGGGTTTTGACATCAATTCCATGAATCTTTATAGATTTTGCATTGATCTTCTTGGGTTTCAGAAAACTGTAGTAGTATTCCCCCACCAAGATCTTAGTTCCAATCATCGGAATTATCGCTATGGAAACTATTTCATCCCTTTTCGTATCCAGCCCAGTAGTCTCGAGGTCCAGAACGCTAAATTTTGTTTTAGACAGCATATCTCTGTTTTATAAATTTTTTGAATTCCGATACAATTTTCTTGGATTCTTTCAGCAAGATTTCGTCAATTCTCTTTGGTTTGTGTGCAAATTTTTTCCTCAGGTCTATATCCATTATTACATTATACGCCTCGATGATCTCTCTTCCAGTTGGAGTCGATTTTCCTATGAATCTACATCTCCCCTCGGTATTTTTTATATCAAATGCTCCAGCCTCAAGAGATAATGCCCTTATTCCATGAACTATCGATTTCTCATCACTTTCTTTTAAGCATCGAATTGCTGAGAATTTTATAGCTCTATTAACCTTACCCTTAAGTATCTTATTAAATTCCAGATATAGCTCTTTATCCCCATAAAGAAACCTGCTATCATACAGTTCCAGTCTCTTCCCCAGTATTCTAAATTTTCTGAATCCCTCGAGGGTATAACAGTTTTTTACCTCAATTTCAAATCCAATTTCTCTGAGAGTATTGCTCACTTCATCAATAAACTCGTAAATCTTTTTATTTTCTTTCTTGAGGATAATAACGCTCATTACCTCTGGAAGGACAGTATCCATCCTTCCCGAGCCCCCTGTCTGTATCCAGCAGTACCCTCCCGAGATTTTAAACTCTTCTTCTTTTTCCATCAAGATTTTCTTTATTATCAGATCATACATTCCGCTCGCTATTCTGGATATGTCCGAAAAGTTTATCTTCACGCACATATCCTCTATGAAATCCAGAATTTGAGAAACAACATCCTTTAACTCTTTTTGTTTTAGGGTTATTGTCTTCTTCGATAGCGATAGAAGAGATGAAAAGGATTCCAACCTTAAAAGAATGTCTCTATTCGATATAACCCCTTTTATCCTACCATTACTCAGCACTACCAAATGGTTTATCCCCCTGGAGACCATGAGAAGGTAGGCTTCCATAACTGTACCGTTCTCATCTATTTCTATAACCGGGGAAGACATGTACTTACCTATATCCTCCTCTCGTGATATTCCCTCTGCAATCACCCTTATCAAATCCTTTTGTGTGAATATACCCAATGGCTTGCCCTCATCAACTATGATTATTGACCCAACATTCTCTTCGTTCATCATTATTGCGGCATCTCTTATCTTCGTTTTTAAAGAGCAAACAACCGGCTCTTTTGTTATAAGGTCTATAACAGAAGCCGCATACAATTCCTCACATCCGTGAGAGATCTTTGATAATCTCAGGAGGGATGTCAATCTTCTCGACAGAATTTTTTCAAAGAAATCAGAAAAGTTGGGGTTTGAATTAAAAACATTCAAAAAATTCTCCCTCCTTATTAGATAGCAAACGCTCTCCTCCTCAGCAATTGCCGTAAATCCCGGTGGATTTCCTGAAAGTACAGAGGCAACGCCGAATAATTCGCCATCACCCATAGTCTCTTCGTGAGTATCACTCAGTGAAACTTTGCCACATTTCAGAAGGTAGAGGTATCTAAGAGGACTTCCGCCTTTTTTAAATATTATAGAGCCTTTTTCATATATCTCGGATTCGAGACCCCTTACAATCTCATCTAACTCATGCTCGGTAAGAAAGGAAAATGGTTCGAGCTTCTTTAGATAGTAGATTGGTGGGAGCATATCTATATCCTTAAAATATAATAAAAGGGCCAGATTGATTTATTCAAATCTGACCCTTACCTGGTTTAATGCTCTGTTATCGTCCTCGCAGCCTCTTCAGTTATCGGGACTATATCCTTCTTTGGCATTGTAGACATCTCTGCCTTCCACGCCATAGCCCACATCATGAACACTCCGAGAACCCACCATACGAACAGCCAGATCCACTGTGCAGGAACCCCAAACCAGAATCCATTAGCAAAGATTGGTGCTCCGATGAATGTCGCTATCCACCAGAATGGTGCAAAAAACTTCACGAAGTTCCTCCATGTCTGACCCGATGGTGATGGCCTGTCAACCTCGTCAAAGTAGTCCTGTATCTCGTTCCTCATCCTCCTCTCTTCCTTACTCTGCTGGGTCATTGCGCTAACAATTACCGTAACTACCAGATTAGCTATTATACCCCAGCCACAGCAGTGGATTGATAACGGATACTGGTACTGCCCGAGGAATTCATTGACTGCCGGAAATATATCTCCGACTATCGGGAAGCTACCATAAGTCAATGTAACTCCAAGTATACCTGCAAAGACCCCGGCTGTAATACCCTTCCCGGTGAATGTATTCCTCAGGTATGCCATTGCAAACAGTGCTATGAACAGCTGGAATGCATACGAAACAGCCAAACCGCCGAGCATAACCATCAGGTCCGGTCTGAAATACGCTACTGAAAATGCCATCGCTACCACAACCAGCGACAATCCCCTCGCAATCCATATCTCTGTGGATTCCTTTATTGTCTTACCGCCTTTCCGTAGGTATGGGGATACTATCTCCCTGGAGAATATAGCTGCGAAGCTGCTGATATAGGGCGCACCCGTGGACTGCATCGCTGCCAGACCACCAACCGATACCAGAACCAGTAACGGTAATGGCAGGAAGTCCAGCATCAACTTCGGGACAAGTGCATCGCTGGTTTTACCACTGCCTCCCGAACCCTTGATTAGTGCCTCTAGCCCCTCTGCAGTATATGATGTATCACCCACAACATCCCTCAATATCACACCAGACAACCCCTGTATTGTGCTGAAGATCACAAGTATGAATCCGATTATGAGTGCTGAACCAACAACCTGCTGCCATGGCATTCCTTTCGGCGACTTGTTGCTGAAGCCCCACATTGTGAATGCTGGTGAACACTGGATTCCTGCTAATGCAAGCATATACGATAGCATCATGACACCCGTCCACATACCCATTGTCTTGCCTTCGTCACCCAGTGTGGGGATAAACTTCTTCCAGTTCTGTTGCAGGAGTATGGCTCCATGACCGTTCGTATAAAAGGGATCGATCTGCCTCAGGCCGTCAAGGAATGCACCTATTCCACCAAAGGCATTTATTGCGCCGAAGCCGATGATTATAATGCCGGCAGCTAATAGGAAAAACTGCAGGGCATCAACATAAGCTACTGATCTTAAGCCACCCATCGATACGTAGAATACCAGTACCAGGGATAATGCAACCGCTCCCGCAAAAAACGGTATGAATCCCTTTGTCAATACTGAAAACAACAATCCTGAAGCCATAAGCTGAACCGCTAAATAGAATACACTATATAGCGTGGCTATCAGTACTACCGCATATCCAAGCCACTTGGAATCAAATACCCTTCTGTACATCTCTGGCGGTGTTATAAAACCGTATCTTCTACCGAGAATCCACTGTCTCTTCAGAAACAGTACACCCGTAAAAGGTATCGTTATCGCATAAAGTCCAGCATACGCGTAGGCTATACCCGAATTAAATATAGTACCGGGATGCCCAACATACGTCCACCCACTGAAAGAAGTCGCTGTAGCTGCCAGAATAAACAGCCAGATGGGCAGGCTTCTACCTGCAATATAATAACCGGATGCGGTTTTTGCCTTAAGATAACCCTTGACCCCCCAGAAGATACAATATATCCAGTACAATCCAATTCCAGCCAATATCCAGAATGTTGTGTCCTCCATACCAAATATTGCCATCGTTTTTCACCTCATTTTATTTTATTTTATTTTTATATTTATTATAAATTATTATAAATCTATCATTATTAATAATGATAAATTAATTTAACATCAGACTATAAAAAGGAAAAACAGAAAGTTCGACTAAGGTCGAATTTTTACTTCACAAATTTCTTATACCATTCCAATCTAATGAACAATATTAACGCAGCGGATAAATTTACAATAATAAAAATGATGGGGATAATACCTATCCCATATCCATAGAATATTAAACCCACCACGACGAACAACACATACATTATGAAAAAGAAAAACCCCGCAATCATGAATATCCTTCCCTTGGCCATAATCCCCTTTCCAATGAAAACAAATACGAACGCCATAAAGAGATAAAAGAGGAAATAACCCCAATTACCAGAACCATAAGCGACAGCCTCCATAACACAATAAATCCCATATATTATCAACAGGATTCCAACAAAGAGTAATGACACATCTTTCCCTGTTTTCTGCTCTTCCTCAATTACCTTTTCCTTCGACATTTTGAGTTTAAGTTATTTAATAGATTAAAGTGAAAAAAAAGGAAACCCGGAAAAAATTGATAAGAAAATGGAAATTATCTGTAGCCCCTAACTTAAGACTAATTATAGATGGAACTACGATCCTTGCCCTTGCCACAACTTCATATATAGGTATATTCAAGAAAGACATTCTCTTTATGGTAATAACAGTATCTATAATTCTCAGCTATATAATTTTTATATACAAGGGCCTCTATGGTATGAGGGTGGAGATGAAAAATAAGAATATTACTCTGATCTCCTTTCCCTTTGCAAGAATATCCATACCATACAAAAAGATAAAGTCTATGGAAATCGTAGATCGAAGATGGAACGATTATCTTATGGGTTATGGGTGTAAACTAAAGGGTAAAGGCGATAATATTGAGATATATTTTAGAAGCAGGATGGGTGGAAAGGTTGTCGTAATTCACACTAGGAGATTCAAATTTAAGAGAATTGAATTAACCGTGGATTCCCCGGAGGATTTTATAGAGGAGATTAAAAAGAAGATTTGAAGAAGAAAAGAAAATCATTTTTAAATAATCTATCCTAAATGATTAATCATGATAAATAAGAAAAATTTAAATTTGTGGAGGTAAAAAATGACAAAGAAGGAATTGGATGTTTTGTTAAAGGAAGAGAGGGTTTTCAAACCATCTAAGGAGCTTATAGAACAGAGCAATATCAAGAAATGGATGGATGAACACAACATAAAAGATTATGATGAGCTGCTCTCTAAGGCACGTAATTTAGAGTGGTACTGGGGTGAGGTATCCAAGGAATTGGACTGGTTTAAGCCATGGGATAAAGTACTGGATGACTCAAATGCCCCATTCTTTAAATGGTTCATCAATGGGAAGATAAATATAGCTTATAATGCAGTTGATAGGCACATGAAGGACTGGCACAAGAATAAGGTGGCATATATCTGGGAGGGGGAACCTGGAGAAGTGAAAAAATTAACCTATAGGGACCTCTATATTGAAGTAAATAAATTTGCCAATGCATTAAGAAGTTTAGGTATAAAGAAAGGCGACAGGGTCGGCATCTATCTACCAATGATTCTAGAGTTACCGATAGCGATGCTTGCCTGTGCAAAAATCGGAGCAATTCACTCGGTAGTCTTCTCTGGGTTCAGTGCTAAGGCTTTGAGAGATAGGCTGAATGATTGTGGGGCAAAATTACTTATTACCTGTGACGGTTTCTATAGGCGAGGGAAGATAGTCCCAGCAAAAGAGGGTGCTGACGAGGCATTAAAGGATGCCCCCACCGTTAGGAATGTCGTTGTTGTTAAAAGAACTGGGGAAGAAGTTCCAATGCACAATGAGAGGGATATCTACTGGGATGAACTCATAGAGGGTGAATCAACGCACGCTGATGTAGAGGAGATGGACTCTGAAGATATCCTCTACATTTTGTATACCTCCGGAACAACGGGAAGACCAAAGGGAATAGTACATGTTCATGGGGGGTATGCGGTTGGTATCTATAATACACTTAAGAATGTTTTTGATCTAAAAGAGGAGGACATTTGGTGGTGTGCAGCAGATATTGGCTGGGTTACTGGTCACAGTTACATAGTATATGCACCATTAATCGCGGGGGTAACATCATTCATGTATGAAGGAGCACCGGCATATCCTCATGGGGATAGATGGTGGGAGATGATAGAGAAGCACGGTATAACTGTTTTATATACAGCACCAACAGCCATCAGAGCCCACATGAGACTCGGTGATGAATGGCCCAAGAAACACGATCTAAGCTCTCTTAGATTATTGGGTACGGTGGGTGAGCCAATAAATCCAGAGGCCTGGATATGGTACTACAAATTAATTGGTAACGAGAGATGTCAGATAATGGATACCTGGTGGCAGACAGAGACGGGGAACTTCATGATATCCCCATTACCAATTACTCCCCTGAAGCCTGGGTCAGCAACAAGACCATTGCCGGGAATTAACGCAGACATCTACAACGAGGATGGCGAATCCCTAACAGATAAAGGTGGTTATTTGGTGATAAAAACACCCTGGCCGGCAATGCTCAGAACCCTTTACAAAGACCCAGAGAGATACAAGAATGTGTATTGGAGCAAGTTTCCAGGCGTTTATTTAGCAGGGGATGTAGCAAGAAAAGATTCTGATGGATATTTCTGGATTCAGGGAAGAGCGGATGACGTTGTTAATATCTCGGGACACAGATTGGGCACGATGGAAATAGAATCGGCATTAGTGAGCCATGAAGCAGTTGCGGAGGCTGCAGTGGTAGGAGTACCACACGAAATAAAAGGTGAGACAATAAAAGCCTATGTGGTTTTAAAGAAGGGTCAAGAGCCATCTGCGGAATTGAAGGACGAACTGAGAAAATGGGTAGGAAAAGAGATCGGGCCTATAGCAAGACCAGATGATATTGGCTTTGTTGAAGACCTTCCAAAGACGAGATCCGGGAAGATCATGAGAAGGGTCATAAAGGCAAAGGCGAAGGGCGAGCCAGTGGGGGACACTTCTACACTTGCCAATCCAGAAGCGGTTGAAGGCCTGGACCATGCGAAATAGGATTCTTTGATTCTTTAATTCTTCTTTTTCCTCTTTTCTTTCTTTATTCCAATATACTTTCTATGATATCAACAAAGGAGGATACAGTATTACTGATTATAGACCTGCAGGATAGATTAATTCCTACGATCTATGCTGTAGAGAAGATACTGATAAATATTGAGGCATTGATTAGGACTGTAAGAATCTATCAGATACCAATTCTGTTAACAGAACAGGAAAAATTAGGCACAACTGTCCCGGAGATCAAGGATGTTCTGAAGAATTTTGATTCCTATGAGCCTATCAGAAAATTGGATTTCAGTTGTTATAGAAATGAGGAATTCAGGGGGATTCTGAAGCAGAGTGGTTGTTCAAACCTGGTGATCTGTGGAATTGAGACACACATCTGTGTTATTCAGACCGCGCTTGATCTGATGGAAGATGGTTACAGGGTTCAGATTCCAAGGGATGCCACATCCTCTCATACGAAGGAGGATTTTGAAACAGCCATTGAGAGGTTGAGGGATTCTGGGGCAGTTATCACCACAACCGAGGCATTGATCTACGAGCTAACGGAGAAAGCGGGAACACGGGAATTTAAGAGGATATTGGAAATAATAAAGGGTAGGAGATATAGATTAAAATTAGGGGAAATTGAAACCACATGAATTATACTCTAAGGCTATCGATGAGGCACTCTCCCTGATGAAAGCTGATTTGGAGATACTTAGAAAGCACAGAGGAGGGAAATTTTTGATTAAGGATGTAAAGCCCTATGTGGATGTTGTTGATAAGATGGGACCAATGGGGGAGCAGGAAGAAGTGGTATTCTCCCTGCATAAGGATTCGGTGAGGAATCATTATGAAATTCTGGATGAATTAACCAAAACCCTGGCCCGGCAAGACGAACCATATATAGAGCATTTCCAAACCCCCGCATTGATGGAGATCCTATATGAAAAGGATCCAGAGTTCAGGGAATTTGTAGAAAGATTTATTCTGTGGATAGAGAATTCCAAGGATATAATATCAAAGGAAAGCATAAGAAAATATTCTGGTTTTTATGGCCCAACATGTGTATTGGATTTGGCTCTTACACCAGGCTCCACTGGGGATGTATTAAATCAAATAATCGAGAGGATGAATATCTCGGAAAAAGAAAGATACTATGCTCACACGGTTTTGGCTTCCAAATCGTGGGGATTGAATACGGCATATGCATTTGGATGGAGATTTATAGAGGGAATAGAGGATGGAAAATCCGCGGCGGAGGCCGTTGATGAAGAGATAAAGAGTTTGCAGATGATGTTTGATCATCCAATGGAGGCCCAGAAAAAGCTAATGGATGATGTTGGGTTTTCATCATTCAATTCTGGGAGATATCTGGAGGGATATAAGAAAAGAATGCAAAAAACCGTGGAGGATTCTCTGGATAGGGGGGTTCACTATGCAAATATCCTGATGATTCCGGCATTATCTATTGGCGATATAGGACATCACCTCTCCCAGTCTCTTTATGATCTTTTTGAGGATGAACTCGCCCTTGAGATCGTGGATGCCATAGTTGAGGTCGTAGAAAAAACCCTGAGAAGGAATATTGATAAATATAAAAACCTAAATCAGGTATTGCACGTAGCTACTGGTTCTGCAGCTGCATCAATTACCAGCATACTCGAAAGTGAGGGGTTCACCCCTGGGATGATAATTAAATTACTAACAGAGAGATTTCAAAATTTTATTCAGAGATATCCCTACAGAGGGGTAGGATTGGAGTTTCATAATGTTGATTTTATGGAAGCCATCCATAGAGGAGATAGAACCCTACATCGGGATAATGGGGAGATAGACGGAATTAGAGTGGAATTATCCCCCCTGAAAGAGAGGGGGATCATCAGGGATTTTAGGGGGTGGATCTATCCCAACTGTGGGATTACATCCAGATTTTCGGTCTTGATGAAATTTTCTGACCACTTCTGTTTGCCAAATATAGAACCCATGAGTATGGCTCTCCTAACCAATATCATTTCGTTGCATCCAGAAAAACCCATGGCTCTGGCAAGGAGATGTAAACGATGTGCCGTATCCTCTGTTTTACCCTTTAGATGCGAACAAATAGATATTTAAGTTAAAGATACAATAAATTTTACCAATTACCAAAGATAACCATGGTCAATAAAAGAAATTTTGTTTTGGGATTATTAATCTTCATAATCCTAATTTCGGGGTGTATAGAGAAGAACATAGATAAGAAAATAGCCAAATATACCTCTGGGAAAATAAAAGAACCTGATTTAAGTTATAATCCTCCGGTATATTCTTTTACCCCGAAGCAATATAACAATGAGGAGTATCAATTACCGTTAACAGAATTACCTGAGAACTATAAGAGGGATATTGTTGAAAAATTCGGTAAGAAATTGACAGAAAAGCAGATCGATACCTTATTAAATAATGGGGTCGTTATTCTACCTGGCAATAAAGACAGATTTGAAAAAGCTTATCGGGAACTTAGTGCTACAAAATATAAGAGTAAAGATGGGCAGGGGGTTCCAATTTTCATAACAACCGATTCTATACTACATTTGTTCCACATTGAATTTAATGAACTCTTAAAGAATATAGAAATCAAAAAACTTTCTCCAATGCTGAATTCTTTTCTGGATTCTGTTATTGATGAGTCAATTGCTCAGTATAATGGATTGGAAGATAAAGAATTGAAAGAATTGTCAAGAAGGAATATTGCCTATCTCTCAGTTGCAAAGAAACTTCTTGATCCAAATTTTAGAGTTCCGGGAATGGTTAAAAAAGAGGTTGAAGAAGAAATAAAGAGAATTAAGGAACATAAAGGATTCTATAAAAGTCCTCTCTTTAGCGAAGACTGTCCAACAGAATGCTCTGATGGTTTTGTTTTTACTTCAGGTTCTTATCCCAATGGAGAGAAATGCAGTCAGGCGATAAAAGGTCTGCAAATAAATTACCAAGGAAAAGTCTGGGACAGCGTGGAATTTTATAAAGAGGTTTGCTCAAGGAAATGTTATTGCGAGGATTATTCACAGTACATTCCAAGGGGTCATTATACAGCGAGCGAAGAATTAAAGAGATATTTCAAATCCATGATGTGGCTCGGAAGAATGACATTTAAGGCAAGAGGAGAGGAATGGACAAAGCAGGCTGTTCTGCTAACAGATGCTGTAAAATCTGCAAAAACTAAATTTGAGGGAAAAGAATACAATGCGATTAATATCTGGAACAAAATTTACACCGTAACCGGATTCTTTGCAGGGGCCTCAGATGATTTGACTTTTTATGAGTATGATAAAGCAGTTTTCAATTTGTTTAACTATGAATTTGATGAAGAGAAAGAACTAAAAAAGCAGATTACAGAAGGTATGCAAAAAGAGATAAGGAAGATGAGGGGACCAAAGATTCTTGGAGGTTTTGAATTTGATCTGGCGGGAAATCTAAAAGACACAACACAGGGATTAAGATTGATTGGACAGAGATATGCAATAGATTCTCATATTCTTTCTGATTTAGTTTACAATAATGTCGGACCTAATCCAGAATCTCCTTATTATGAGGAAGTTTTGGATTACTGTGTCAGAACAAGCTGCTTAGGACCACCTGTATGCTCTAAACCAAAGGAATTTTATTTATCCTGCGAAAATATGGAGGAAAACAGAACAAAATACTGGAATGAAGTGTGTGATGCCGCAATAGAATTGTATTGCGGTTGTTCTGGCTGTCCAGATAATACTCCAAAGGAGGTTTATGAGAAACTTTATTCTGTTTGCAGATTTATGCCTACTGGCTTAGATGTGATGTCTGCTTTAGGTTCTAAGAGGGCGGATGAGATACTTAAAGAGCAGAAAGTATCAACCTATTGCAATTATAAAAACAAAAATCAGGAAATGAAGGGGCTGGTAAATACCTACGACCAGAAAGAATGGACAAAAAACTTGTATAATACATGGCTCTGGATGTTGCAACCTGTTTTAAAGGAAAAACCAGAAGGTTATCCGAACTGGATGAGGTCTCTGCTATGGAAGAACAAGGACTTGATAACTGCTTTATCTTCCTGGGCAGAGTTGAGGCATGACACTATTTTGTATGTAAAGCAGAGTTATACAAGGGCCGTTGCTATAGGGGAATCAGCAGCACCAATGGAAGCCAAATATTATGGTTATGTAGAACCAAATCCAGAATTGTTTGCGAGGGCTAAATTTATTACCGAATTTCTGATTAAGGGTTTGGAAGAGCAGGATTGCATGACCGAAGATGTGAAG
>Ga0209410_1001505_pt1 | contig 11344 bp, 5 predicted proteins | sample Mar14436cmmetaG_FD_184135 | JGI IMG/M metagenome (GOLD analysis project Ga0209410, IMG submission 184135) | Marine hydrothermal vent microbial communities from Guaymas Basin, Gulf of California to study Microbial Dark Matter (Phase II) - Marker... ... | reverse complement strand
TCTCAGCTACCTGGTACTGTGTTACTACTAGACCCCACCAGTGAATTATATAATCTGACGTGCATAGAATGTTTACCTCGTCTCCCTCCACCCAGACTGTCCACAGGTTGACGTACCTTCCAGTATATCTTGCCACTACATTGTCGTTTTTGTCATAGATGTAAACGTAGTCCCATCCTCTCTCAAACTCTAGCCTTGGGAAGAACACTCTCATGTACTCTGCTCCTGGATGGCTGATGTTTATCCACATGCGCATGTTGTCTGGATATGGATGCGGTGTCTCAGCGTAGAACCTGTAGATTTCTCCTGGGCTTATGGTTCTGAGCACGGCCATTATCTTCTCAGTGTAGTTTCCAGTGTTGAACAGTGGCACCTTTATCGTGAAGTCATGTCCAGCCCAGTAGTAGGCTGGGAACTCTACTGCGGCATCTACATAATGTGCATATCCAACGGTTCCAAGCATGTCGAATATTGATGGATCCAGTCCAGCTGATAGCGTATAGATGTTGAATAGGAACCTAAAGTTGTCGGCCATTCTTAGGCTATACAATGTAGCATACTGCTCAGTATTGTTTGCAAACATGTTGTCATCAACTATTACCAGCCACCATCCACCAGTTGTATAGTCTCTGTAGATGGCCATAGTTGGCCTGATTGGGTCATATGCTAGAACATATGATGGCTCAACTACCTCCAAGTACGCTATCGGGTCACCCATGTATAGGGCGCCGACTCCTGTCATCAATGGATCTGTGCTAGTTATGTTGGTGGTTGTTCCACCTAGTCCAGGTCCTTGCCACATCCAGGTTACTCCAATGTCTCTTGTATAGTTATTGTATCCAGTGTATGGGTCGATTACCTCTGGTCCAGGTATGAGGTCATGGTCGTCTCCGGTTAGGACTATGTGTCCACCATATGTGTCCACATAGGTTCTCAGCCATTCAGTTCTTAGGTCAGCTGACGGCATCCAAGTGTAAGGACGAGAAGCATCCCCGGTTGTCTCAGGCCTTAGAATCATGAATACGTCATAGTTTGCTAGTAGTCCAGGTCCTAGATCTGAGTATCTTACAGCTACCTTGGTTATCTTGAATCCACAGCATGTCTTTCCATCATGGTCTACTAGCAGCTTGATTGTGAAGTATGGGCCTACTAGACCGCTTACGCATAGTGGATAGCATGGCAGCGTTGTGTTGAGGTCGTCTGAAGTTATTATCACAACGTTTCCTTCAGCGTCCTCTACCCATATTATGTCTCCTGGCTCCAAGCATCCCATGTCAAAGCAGAAGTCGAATTCAGCTGCTCCAGGCTCATATACTGTATAGCTGTATGCCACGGAGTCAGCTGCTGGATATGGATGTGGCGACTGCATGTCTACGAAGAACTCTATATAGCTTGGCGGCGGTGGCGTGAATGACATGAGATACTCTAGGTAGTCTATGCGGAAGAAGTCATATCCATATCTTAGATAGTATGAGACTATAACTGTGTCCCCTGGCACCCAGTCTGAGTATAGATCATATACTGTTGGATACGAGTATCCGGTTCTACGGAACTCTGTTATTAGATTGTATGCGGTATCATATACTCTAATGTATGCACGGTAATAGTATAGCCTAAATGATTCAAAGTGTACTCTCACATAATCTACTCCGGCTGGAGCTGAGAGAGTTACTGAGCCATACGAGTATCCTCTTCTATAAACATCTGAAATGTCATAGACATATCTTCTGTATCCTGCCTCTGTTGACTCCATCTCATACATGATTTTGGTAATTCGGAAGCCCCAGTCAGTTACGCTGAAATCTGATCTCAGCCTTACATATATTCTTTCTCCCTCTGACCATCCTGTCCAGAAGTTTCTGTGATAGCCATAGTAGTATCTTGGACCTGAAATAACCGTCATCAGGTGGTGATCTGCATCATATATGTATATTCTATCGTAGTATTGTTCTGTGGACATTTGCTCGATGAAAGCTGAAATTCTCATTGCACCGCTTTTCTCGATTACCCATTCATTGTCGTAGTTGTTTGGATAGAAGTGCGGTGACTCTATTGGTGTTGGCAGGTCTTCGATTACGGTCCTAGTGTAGATTACTCCTCCAGTCATGTTTCCTCTTATCCTATCTATCCATAGGCCCCATCCAGCATATTCGTCTCCGTCTCCTAGGATTGATATTGTTACATTTGGACCGATTAGTAGTGGAGTCCAGTAGTCTGTTAGATTTTTGGCATAATAGTATGCGTTGCCAGCTGAGTCGACTATAGCTAGCATGTCTCCTGGATCCAGCTCTAGCTTGGCTATGTGAAGTGTCATGTTGGTTAGTGTCATGTTACTGTATAGGAGTGACCAGCCATCTGGCTCACTATATGGGTGTGGAGTCTCAATGTTTACATTCAGCGTATATGGTTCATATGATCTGATTATCTTTACTCTGTCTACCACTACACCCCATGCTGGAGTGTCTCCGGATGGGGTGCTAATGCTAATGTATATTCTTACACGTGGAGAGGATCCTCCTGCATAGTATGGTCTTATCCAGAATGTCCATTGACTTGAGAACCTTGCATGTGGGTTGCCCCTGTACCAGTCTGGTCCATCGCCATATACTCTCACGTAGTCGCTACTTGTTAAACCTATCACTAGGTGCACTGAAACCCACTCTGTTCCTGGCGGGAGGTATAGGTAACTGTTGTAGTAGTAGCTTTCCACTGGATGCGGGGTATCGATTATATGACCTATTGAAAGCTCCTCTAGGCTGAGCTCCTCTATTATAGGCCTTCCTCTAGCAGCTGCCGACGTATATACTACTGTGGCATTATAGTCCAGGGCTCTTGCCATTACATCTTCATACCAGGTTCTCACTTCAAAGGTGTTTCCTCTCAAGTCGTCAATCAATATGCTTACATCGGTTAGGAGTGGATATCTTGGATATAGGTACCATGGATACCTGTCTAGTCTAGTGTATAGCTTGATAGGCTCTATTTTGATATGCTTCTTTTCAGCATTGGCAAGTATATCATAAGCGTTCTTGGCATTTACTAAACCATATCCTTGAGCAGAGTAATCTTCTAGCTCGGGGCCATCAATCTTTTCAGCGCCCAGCATTATGGCTGCTTTCAGGGCAGTTGGCTTAGCTGCCCTGAATGCTTGCATGAGACATGCTGCCATACCTGCTACCACTGCTGCAGCGGTTCCAGTGTCTTCTGCTGGGTATAGGTCTGGCGGTGCACTATCTGGCTTGCATGCAGTGTACATGCAGTGTCCATTCCAGCTGGTTGGGTCGCTTTCAAAGTCTCTGTTTGGACCAGCCAGCAGTGAACCTGGTGCAACTACATCTGGTTTGTATCTTAGGGCTGTCAGTGGCTCTGGTGATGGAACAGGCATGCCCTCTGCGCCGCCATAGCATGTTGGGCCTCTGCTTGAGTACCATGCAACATGCCAGTTCTCGTCTACGGCGCCTACAGTTAGGGCACTGAATGCGTCACCTGGTGAGTTAATTGATGTTCCTAATGGACCATCGTTTCCAGCTGGGGCTACCACTAGTAGGCCAGCCTGTGTTGCCCAGTCGCATGCATAGTCTACTGCAGTATAGTTTAGGTTCACTATTGTGTAGGCTATTGCTCTTGGAACGCCGAATCCAAAGACTATTATGTCGGCTCCTCTCATTACAGCCTCTAGCACAGCTAGGATGCAGTCTGTGTCGAATGCTACATACTCATAGTATCCGGTTAATGGGTTTGGTACAAGTGTTGAAACTGCTAGGTCAAATAATCCAGCGTCAGGTGCCATTCCTTTCATCTGCTCTCCTGATACATGAGTGTATCTTGGCACATAGCCGCCTGCCTCGTATCTAGCATATACTAGCTTTCCGCCGGTGGTTCCAGTTCCGGCAATTATACCGGCCAGGTAGGTGCCATGCTCCTCACTTAGCCTCTCTCCGCCGAGGGCTTCAATGTTTGGACCTGTCCAGCTGTATAGGATCTTGTTTGTTCCATTCTCGTAGTAGAATGCTGGATGCGTTGGATATATTCCAGAATCTATTAGAGCAATTACGATGCCCTTTCCAGTGTATCCCATCTCATGGAGCTCTCTCAGGTGAATCTTGTCAGCTATCTGATCTAGTGTGAAGTACTCTGCAGCCTGTAGTGTTGCTGGCTCAGCATATGCACTGTATAGGGCCATTGAAGCCTTCTCAATATCTACCATTGAAACTTTCTTTGGCTTGTCTATGTAGAATCCTTTTACACCTTCTATGTTCGCTATTTTCTCTAGCATTGCTTCGCCGTTCTTGTATGGTATCTTTACTGAAATGAATGGTAGCATGTGATAGAAGTCAGTTACTATCTCTAGGCCTAGGGTCTTCAGGTTTCCGAGGACGCTGTCAAACATCACTGGGTCAACATAGAGGAGAACTACTGCATAATCCAGGGACTTTCTTGGAGCAGCTTTCAGCTCGTGAAGATCCCTCTTTGCTATTTCAAGCATTTTGTCTTTGCTTGGCAGTGTTAGTCTAGCATATGCCGATGGTATCACTGGTGGTGGTAGGTTCTCTCTGTCTCTTTCAAACTTTATGCCTGACGGTGTCTGTCCCTGGTCATATGCTGCCACGGTCATTGCTGGTATGTAGCTGCTGACTACCAGTATTGACAGTAACACTAGTGCTATAGTCGCGGCTATAATACTCTTATATTTATTACCCATATTAGGTCGCTCGAGTTTTAGAGAGGTTCCTTTAAAAATTTTTTGGTTTTTGTTTAAGCTTCCTGTATAGGAGGCATGTGATACTTATTAACTTTTTTTACGTCATTAAGAATAGTGGTGACCTGGCATGGAAAATGTTGTAGTCACCAAGGATCTTAAGAAAACCTATCTTCTTGGAGAGGTTAAGGTTCCGGCGCTACGTGGAGTAAACATGGAGATCAAGCGTGGCGAAATGGTTTCCATTATGGGGCCTAGTGGAAGTGGAAAGACTACGCTGTTGAATCTTCTAGGAGGTCTTGACAGGCCAACTGCAGGCAAGATCTGGATTGATGGAGTAGATATTTCAACTTTGAGCGACAGTGAACTTGTGAGGCTAAGACTGGATAAGATTGGCTTTATATTCCAGCAGTACTATCTGGTGCCATGGCTTACAGCGTTGGCAAATGTTGAGATTCCACTGATGCTGAAGAACATTCCAAGGAAGGAGAGAAGAAAGAAGGCTATGAAGTTACTTGAATTGGTTGGCTTGGGTAGGAGATTTCACCATGAGCCTTCAAAGCTTAGCGGTGGAGAGCAGCAGAGAGTTGCCATTGCAAGGGCTCTAGCCAATGACCCAAGTATAATTCTGGCTGATGAGCCTACTGGAAACCTTGACACGAAGACTGGAGCGGAAATTGTAAACTTGTTAAAGAGGCTTAACCGTGAGGAAAATGTTACAGTAATCGTTGTTACACATGATCCAGAGGTTGCAAAGGAGACTCAGAGGATTCTAAGGATAAGAGACGGAGTTATTGAACGTGTACTAAAGCCTTCAGAGATTTAGTTCCTCAAATATTGCTGCGAACATTAGTGGAAGTGCTATCGTTGCATCGCATTCAACAACTGCTTTTTTAGCTTTAACATTTATTTTACCCCATGACACTGCCTCTCTAGGTCTTGCCCCTGAGAGGCTGCCATCCCACTCAACGGCTGTCGTTATGTATACTGCATAGTTTAGGCCGTCTTTGAATTGGCTCCACCATATCGTGTGATGCTTTGAAATTCCTCCTCCAATTATAAGGGCTCCAAGCTTCTTTGATTCAAAGATCACGTCTGAGAGCTCCTGTTCATCCTTTAGAATATCTATGGTTATGTTATTCAGTTGAGAGTATCGCCATATGTGCCATCCAACAGCTCCATCCGTTATACCAGGAATGAATACTGGGATCTTGTTTTTCCAGGCCCAGTATAAAAATGAGCTTTCATCTGAGATATGCTCCCCCATGATCCAGCAGAGTTCTCTGGTCGAGAGTTTTGTGATTTTTTTATCCTTTATTATAATACTTAGGATTTTATCCATCTCTTTTTCAATTATGATGCCGTAGCTTTCATTTGGTAGAAACACGTTTCCAAGCCTATTTATTCCAAGCTTATGTAACATTTCGTCATCTGCCTCAAAGTATCCATGATAATAGTCCTTGAAGCTTCTTGCAAGATCGTGATCCAAGGAACCACATGTAGTTATCACCACGTCGAAAAGTTTCCTCTTTATAATGTCAGTTATTATGCCTCTTGTCCCAGTGGCTAGGATGCATGCTGGAAACGCCAGTATTCGTGTACATTCTTTATCCTTAAACATCTCGATTAGTATTCTCGTTGCCTTTGCAAGTTTTTTGGCTGTAAAGCCTCCTGACTCGTACATTGCATCGATTAGTTCTTTAAAGCTGTGAATTTCCGCTATCTTGATGTCCTTAACTGGTTTCTTGAGTAATTTCTCCCTCAATTTTCTGGACATCTTTTTCACAAGTCTTAAATAACGTTACTTCGATTATTCATAATGATTCATTATGATTAAGGATCTCGTCAAGAATTTGAGGAGAATACTTAGAGACGTTGGAAGGGTTTTTGGCCCTACTGGCGAAATTGCTGCTGAGAGCATAGGCGACATCATTGAGGGTGGATTTGCCGTTATAACGGAAACTAGTGAGGATATTTTCTCTTTTGCTAGGAAAACTACTGGGATTATCATAGCTAAGATGCTTGAGATTCTGGGTCCCCCTAGAAGTGAACTTTATGAAGCTGCTAGGCATCTTATCTTGGCTGGTGGAAAGTATATTAGGCCCAACTTAGTTCTCCTAGGAGCTGAAGCCGTTGGTGGAGATGCTTCGAAGGTTCTTGCACTAGCCGCTGGGTCAGAGTTTGGTCACGTGGCAAGTTTGATTCATGATGACATCATTGACAGAGATGAGACTAGAAGGGGGGTGCCGGCAGTTCATGTTAAGTATGGTGTTCCAACAGCGATTCTAGCTGGTGATCTTTTAATTGTTAAGTCATTTCAGACACTAATTCATGCCATGAAGGAGGCAGATATCCCCCCTGAGACTATAGTTAAGGTTCTTGAGCTCGCATGCGAGTCCGGTATTAGAATTGATGAGGGGGAGTTTGATGATATAATGTTGAGCATCGAGAAGATGGATGAGAGAAGGTATATTGACCTTGTTGAGAAAAAGACTGCCGAGGCTATAAAAACTTCACTTATGGTAGGTGCACTTGTAGGCGGTGGAACCGAGAAAGAGGTAAAGATTCTTGGAGAGTATGGTAGGCTTATTGGAATAGCCTATCAGATAAGGGATGACATTCTCGGAGTATATGGCATAAGTAGTAAAACTGGTAAGCCTGCAAGAGACATACATGAGAGAAGGAAGAATTATCTTCTGATATACGCATATAATCATGCTAAGGGCGAGGATAAAAGATTTCTTGACAAGTACCTTAGGAAGAGAACTGTAACTGAGGAGGATGTCAGGAGAGTTCTTGAGATAATTGAAAAAACTGGAGCTCTCGAAGCAGCTATTAAGAAGATTCATGAGTTGTCTGAGAAGGGTAAGGAGGCTCTCAAGCCTCTGAAAGAGACCAAGGCTAAGAGAATACTTTTGAAAGTTGCTGATGCATTAGCTGAGAGAACGTATTAGAGGCGTAGATATATTTCGCAAGTTGGGTAAATAGTTTCAGGCGATGCAACATGGGGAGCGTTAGATATGATGTAATAGTTGTTGGAGGAGGGCCAGCTGGGTTAATGGCTTCAAGGATATGTGCTGAAAACGGGTTAAAGACCGTATTGATTGAAAAGGAAAAGAGACTTTGCATGAAACCCTGTGCAGAGGGGGTTTTAATTGAAGCCTTTGAGGAGGCTGGCTTAAAGGTCGACCCAAGCTATGCAGTAAATAGGGTAGCTGGTGGAGAACTGATCTCTCCTGATGAAAGTATCAAGCTTGTTGTTGAGGATGCTGATAGAAAGTTTGGGGTATATGGCTACATCGTTGACAAACCCAAGTTTCTGAACGCTCTTCTTCTGAGAGCATATGATGCTGGAGTTGATGTATGGCTTAGAACAAGGGCTAGGAAAGTTAAAGTTTGTGAGGATCATGTGGAAGTTGAGGTTACAGGATGGAAGAATCTAACTGTACATGGTGAAGTTGTAGTTGGAGCAGATGGATCGGAGTCAGTTGTTGCAAGGGATGTATTTGGATATGGTAAACAAGAACTTATTCCAACATTGCAGTACAGGATGAAAGACTGTGAACTTGAAAGAGAAGATTTCATATATGTCTATGTTGGTAGGGAGGTTGCTCCATTAGGCTATCTATGGGTGTTTCCAAAGGGAGATGGAGAGGCTAATGTTGGCCTAGGCATCAGAAAAGCCCCTCTAAAGTATCACCTCGACAAGTTTATAGAGAACCATCCAGAGATGTTTAGAAAGGCTAAAATTGTTGAGGTTGATGGGGCAGCTGTTCCGATAGGAGGACCTAGAAAGAGTCTTGTGAATGATAGAGCCGTGCTTTGCGGAGATGCTGCAGGGCATGTTGTTCCGATAAGCGGTGAGGGAATTAGACCAGCCATAATCGCTGGAAAGATTGCTGGAGAGGTTATTTGCAAGGCTTTTGACGAGGAAAACTTTAGCGAGAAATTCCTAAGAGCTTACCAGAACAGGTTTAATGAGAGGCTTGGTAGACTTATGAAGTGGGCTTTAAAGGCTAGAAGAACACTTGAGGTTCTAAAGGATCCCGAGATTATACGGTTGATTAGCTTGATGGATGAGGAGTCAATAATAGAGCTTGCGCTGAAGCTTAGAGTATGGAAGTTTGCTAAAAAATTAATGGGAGATCCAGTATTCGCTGTGAGTATAGCTGCCAAGCTTTTGAGAGCTTAAAGTGTTCTCAGAGCTACTACTGGATCGAGTTTTGATGCTCTATATGATGGTACTGCACTAAACCCTAGCGAGGTTAGTACTCCGAATACTATTGGACCTATAACCCATTCCATTGGGAACTTTGGCTGAACTTGTACGTATAGTAGGACTCCGAACTGAATTACGCTTCCAAGGAATGGGGCAAGGATCAGCGAGACTAATATGCCCATTACCAGGCCTAGGATGCTTCCAACTATGCCCATCCATAGGGCTTCTGCAAGGAATAATCCTAAGATAGTGCTACTTCCTGTTCCAATGGCTTTCATGATTCCTATTTCATGGATTCTCTCTCGCACGCTTGTCTGCATTGTGTTTAGAACGCTTATTCCAGCGACTAGTAGTGCAATAATAGCTAATGCCATTAGAAGGCCTTTAAAGATTCCAAGTACACCGTACACGGCTCTTGCATAGTACTTGAGGGCAACTACTCTAACGTCTCCGAGCAGCCACTTGATGGCCTCACCTACATCGTCCACGTACTTGGCGTCTGAAACGTGTACTGTTACGATATTGAACTTGTTTATGTAGGTGTCTTTTAGCTCTTGCGGCATTGCCTCGGAAGATTTGATCATATCATAGAATCCTACTAGGCTCATAAAAAGTGAATAGTCTATGTCTACTCCTGCAAGGTTTACTCCAGTAGTATCGAGAATCGCTGCTACATAGAGGTTTTTTTCAACGGGGATTTCCTTGCCATCATACTCTACTGTAAATATTATCTTTACTGATTCCCCTATGCTTCTTATGCCAAGTCTTTCAGCCAATGCACTTCCAACGACCACTGAGAGCTTATCTGTATCTGATGGAATGGATCCAATTTTTGGCTTGTATAGGTTCCCCCATACATGTCTGATCTTGGAGTGCTCAACTGCTATTAGCAGAACCTCATCTGCACTTTCTCCACCATATCTTACGCTTACTGGGACAAGAAGCGCTGGAGAGGCTACTTCGACATGTGGAATGCTTTTTATGTCGTCGATCACCCTCACATCTTTTAATGGTTGCTCTGAGAATAGAGATACAACCCATATAGTCTTAACGTTGAACATTCCCTCCATGTTCATTTTGATGTTTTCCTCGAATCCTAGGCTGATGTACATTATTGAGGACATTGCAAGAACTCCTAGTGCAATGCCTAGCATGACTAGCGTTGACCTCACTTTTCGCTTCTTGATGTGCTCTAGTGATAACCAGGCTATATCTCCTGCTCGCATTTTGGAGCCCTCTCAGACTTCAAAGAATAAGAGTTATAGAAAATATTTAACTGTTGAGCTTATATGCACTCTACATTTGGGAGTATGTTCCTCGGTGGCCATATAGTTCAAGTATGTATAGGATGTGTATGATCTGTATATTGGCTATAAGCTTATGGATACCTATATTAACCTTCTTCTTCAGGTAGTCTAGTATCAGATGCGCCACGCCTGAGCCACTTATCTTCACTCTAACGTTTATACATCTACTTGATAATGGTGGAATGTAAATTGGGTATTTAAGTCTTGCCTCACCGATGATGACATCATGTATTAGACACTTGAATACGACGAGTATGCTGTATCCATTTATGACACGAAGATACACTCCAACTTCAAGTGGATTATACATGAAAAGCTTTATGTCTACGAAAACCTCTCCCTTCACTACATCTATTGATGGATTAGATATATCAACTACCTCGATGTATGTAAAGGGATATGTTGAAGATGAAACAGGTCTTCTAGTTAAGTTTATCTTGATTTCCTCAGTATAGTTCTCTGGTAAGCTAATTAAGAGAGTCAAGTTTTCAACTGAGAAGAGGTAATTTGCGCGTCCACTGAATGAATATTTGCTCCATAGCTTGTTTGCAATGTAATTTAACGTTTCGTTGTCCACTGCTATCTTCAATGCTGTAGATATTGTCCTTGGCATATCGCTTAACTTCATTTTAAATGGAGTAAGCAAACAGAATGGCGTTATAGTTATGTTGCGCGTCTTCTCTTTTAGAACTCCACTTATGTTAAGGATCGTTACCTCAGCTCTTCTCTTTACATAATCTACTAAATCAGATAAGAATCCTTCATTACATGGCATCACGTTGAAGAGATAGCTTACTTCGACGTCAATTTCCTGGTGGTGTGCATCATACTTTTTAAAGTCTGTAACCTTGAAGTCGATAAATCTTTCAAGTGAGAAACGGTCTACGAAAACATCCTCGAATCTCAGGTTGTAACTGAATACGGATATTGTAGCCGACCATGAAAGCAATACGGTAAAGTTTTCAAGAACCCTCTCCCTAAGTTTACTGATGGTAGTTAGATTCTGTAAATTACTTTGGAAGATTCCCATGGTAATCTCGGATATTTTCTCAAATAGTGCCTGAGCTTCTATGGGGACTATTGGAGTTGACGATGGGGGAAGAGTTATGCTATTGTTTA
>Ga0209410_1001501_pt1 | contig 11356 bp, 13 predicted proteins | sample Mar14436cmmetaG_FD_184135 | JGI IMG/M metagenome (GOLD analysis project Ga0209410, IMG submission 184135) | Marine hydrothermal vent microbial communities from Guaymas Basin, Gulf of California to study Microbial Dark Matter (Phase II) - Marker... ... | reverse complement strand
TTTTAGAAGTAAAGGGCTTTGAAACAGAGAAAGATAGGCAGAAACAGATAGCAGCAAAAAGGTGGGTGCGTGCTGTAAATCATCATGGGGAGTTTGGACGATGGGTATTTTTGGTTTGTAAAGAACCTCGGCAACTTAGGGAGACAATGAATTTGCATATGTTGAGAAATTTTTAAAGGTAAAAATTGGAAATAGTTCCTAAAACAAAGGGTCAATGGATTCGTTTTATTTATTATTAGGGGAATTAGTAACATTTATCTGAGGCAGAACAACTTCAAAAGGTATTTAACTTTGGCTTCTAACAAATTATACAAGATGGTATAAGATGTTAGGGAGAGACTCCATAGTAGAAGTTTAAGGTCTGAATTGATAGATGTAGATTGGATCATTGTATGGGAAGGCGGCACGGATTATCTTCTCTGGCCGCCAATCAGGAAGGGGAAAGTTGCAGCTTACCACTAAAGTACCTGGTTTTAGCTCCCTTTCTAGTTTTTTTTCTAATTTTCTCATAACATCAGGGAATAGATAGCAGAAGATAAGGTTTGCATCACAGACCTTCTTTTTCCAGAAATTGGCAAATACTACTTTTACTTTGGCCCTGCTAAAAAGATTATAGATCCTTGCCAAAAAATATGCCCATGGATTTATTTCAAAGCCAATGGCCCTTACATTATACCTCTTTGCCACCTCCCTTAAAAAACGGCCATCCCCACAGCCTAAATCATATACTACTTGGTTTGGTTCTAACTTTATGTTTTCTAGGATCTTTTTTATCATAGATGGGTGTGTCCTTGTAAATATCGCCCCACCAGTGGCAGGCACACAAATTGAGGTAAAGAAGACAAAAAGAGCTTTTATGGCAATAACAAATAGGATGCCAAGGACAAAAAACTTCACTTTTTCTTTAAGTTAAGGCAATCCGCAATGGCCTTACTCATCTTTTCTACAAATTCTTTAAATTCTTCAGGTGATAGTGATTTTTCATCAGGGAAGTGAGAGATATCGCTTGGGCGAATGAGCATTGGCTCATTTATCAGCTCCTCTTTAGGTCTTACCTCATATTCTTTTGGAAAGCTATCTTCGAAGTACATCCTCTGAAAGCTGATAAACTTGAGCATATGGGCTGTGGCATTCAAAATGACCTCTTCATCTTTCTTTACTATGCCTTTATCCAATGCATTGACCAAACCAGCCAGGGATTCACCCCCCTGTGTACAGACAATGTGTCCATTTCTATTGGCAATGAGCATAAAGTCCATAATTTGCTGTTCTGTGACCTCCACTACAAATATCTTCTTTTCCTTGGCCAAATCATTGTATTCCTCTACAAGTTGTATCACCCTAGGCATAGAAACAGGGTTTCCAATCATAGCTGCCTGGGCACAACTAGGCCTTACCTTAACAGGTTTAAAAACACGCCTCTTTGAGTCTGGTTCTAAATAATAAAGGTAGACAGGATTTGCATGATTGGATTGGACACCAACTATCTTTGGGAGGTCATTGATAATGCCTGTTTTGTAAAAGTTTATAAATCCAGAGATTATGGCTGTAATGTTTCCTGCATTCCCTATAGGGACAATGACCACCTTATTTTCTAAATCATAGTCAAACCACTGGGCAATCTCATATGAATAGGACTCTTGCCCCTTAATACGCCATGGGTTTTTTGAGTTTAGGAGGATTACTTGATAGTTATCTGCTAGGTTTTCTACTATCTTCATACAATCATCAAATACACCAGGTATCTCAAATACAGATGCCCCATGACCAAGTGGCTGAGAGAGCTGCTCATGGGTGACCTTTCCCTTAGGGAGTAGTACTGCAGACTTTACCTTCCCCCTTAAGGCGGATGCATATAGGGCAACAGAGGCGGATGTATCACCTGTAGAGGCACATATAGCCAGGACATCCTCTAGCCCCATTTCCCTTATCAAATAATTTACATAGCTCAAGGCACAGGCCATCCCCCTATCCTTAAAAGAGGCACTAGGGTTAAGGCCTTCGTATTTAAAGTAAAAACGACAGCCTATCAATTTTTTCATATAATCATTTGCCTCTATGATAGGTGTGTGTCCTTCCCCTAGGTAGATGATGTCCTCTAAGGGCACATTAGGAGCAACAAACTCGTGAAATAAAAATATCCCCTTAAGCGAGGGATTATTTAACATCTTTCTATAATCAAATATCTTCCTCCAAAGCCCCCCTGGTATATCCTTTAAGCGGTCAAAATCTTTATCCAAAATCATAAAGATGCCCTGGCAACGGGGGCAGGTATAGAGGAACTGAGAGATAGGATATTCCTCCCCACAATTAAGGCAACGATAAACTAGATTTCCTCCTGCCTTTGGCAAGAGGTAAGGAATTATCTCTTTTGGAAAATCACTCAATTGCATTATTTGCTCCTAGCAAACATCGGGATAGATGTCAAGTGCTCAAGACTTCTTCCCCTAGTAGCGCTAGGCCTGCATGAGGTGCAGGCACTTTATTACTATCTCCCTAAAGCGGTCAAAGTCGGCAAGGTGATGTTGAAGGATATTGTAAACTTCTTCTGCATTTACTTCCCAGTAAATGTGTACGAGCATATTCCTGAATCTCACCATCTTCACAAGATTATTAACAAACTCAGGGGATATTTTGCATACTTTACCAAGTTCAATGAAAATGTCAGCATAGGTCTCTGGTGTAGAGACGGGTTCTTTAAATTGAGCTAATGATATAATCCTATTTCCAATATTAATACAACATTCTATAGCCAGTTGTAAATATCTTTCAGAACTTCCCTTTAAAACAAAATCTTTGAGATATTCGTCCTTATTAACCTCTGCTATTTCTTTCAAATAATTAACATATTTTGTAAGCAATTTCAAATGCTCTAATATTCTTTCATCCATAATATCCAATTCCTTCTAAAAATATTTTATCAAATTGTTTGCGATAAAATTTAAAATCAATAAAGTACTTCACTGTTTTCTCTGTAAAGTCTACTAGCTGCATTCTGTCTTTGCATAAAATAAGCCTACCCTCCTTCAAAATGTAATAGGCAAATCTTGGAGGAGCAGTGTTTAAAATTATAAGATCAAATTCTTCTGTCTTAAGGGTGTCCATAACAATTCCTACAATTTCTAGCTCTATTTCAAATATCTGTTTTTTGTTAAGACTTTTAGTTAAAAGAATGGCAAGATCAATATCACTCAAAGGCCCTATCTGTCCTTTCACCAGACTTCCAAAGGTGTAAAGTGCACAAACTGTATCTACAGCCTTTAGTTTTTCATATAAACTAGGTAACCTTTTTTCAATATCAGCCGGTAGCCTTTTAAATTTTATCATGTGCCCTTTTTATCAAATAACATTTATCCTAGCAATAACACACTTAAAAATTTTTTACAGTTTTCATGGCTTGCTCTCCCTCTTTCTAATCGCAAGTGAATTTACATAAGGTCTGGATGGTTACAAAGAAGTACACGGTCTGGCAAAATTTAGGGTTTTATGGCCTGCATAAATATATCCCAGATCCATTCCCCGAATTCACTAAGTATTGATCCTACTATCATACTTGTAATAGTCGCTAAGCCTACCGAGACAATGGGTTTAGCTTGCTTAGTGGCCTCAATGGCCTTGCTCAGTTCATCTTTTTGTGAATGGTAGGCTTTAGCGCAGACTGTAGCAGCTTCAATTAGATCCGTCTCACTTCCCAGCCTTTTAAACTCAAAAATAATATCTTTGATTTTGTAACGTAGCTGTATAAGAAAATCCACATAGTTAAAACGTGGATCAAGGTCCCGGCAGGCCTGATATGCCAGGATCAGATTTCGATATCCCCAACGGGGACGGCTTGAGAATTCGATTTGTTTGGTCTCCTGGCCAATTTTAACCATTACATCACTTTCTGCAAACCGGTGATACTCAGCCTTGATTTGCGAATCTAGTTCGGTAAGCTTGGGGATATAGGAGGGTGGAATAGGAAAATCTAAGATATTCAGTAATTTTCTAACCCATCCTAATTGCCTCTCTAAGAGATGTATCTTCCACTTTTTTGCCTGGTGGGTACCAATGCCGTAGGGAATTAAAACAGTACAGATAAAAAAGGCAAATACCACCGATATGAGGAGGGGGCTAAAAGTAAACGGGATGCCACTGACTGAGAACTCATAGCCCCGACCAGCTATGCCAAATGCCCAGAAAGTCAGGGCCAGGAAGAGGGCATTTGAGACCAAAGAACCAATTTGGGCAACAAAAAATCGGGTGCGGGTACCCTCGTCTACATTCTTAGATGATAGAACTCCGATCAGTATTGGCAACATGGCAATCCAACTAGATATGAATAATGCCAAAAGGGTGTATCTGAAAATCAACACCGTTACCCGATGCGAAGGAACTAGGTGGCTAAAGTAGACTATTCCTGCAATTACTGGGTAAGCGATTACGGCTATGAGACTGATTACTGAAGTTGTCATCATCATCCAAGGATGCTTCATTCCAAACTCACCACCAGCCCAGATAGCCCTCGGCCCCCAGCGGATGTCAACCGAGCCTGATAATGCCCAAAGAATCGCCATGATTATGGTACCTAGGTGAGCGGCTAGTAAGAACAGCCCAATAAGCTTGATATTAAGATAACCTGATAGAATCCAGATAAATACAAAAAAGCCCAACACAGTTGCCAAGAGTAACATTTCTTGAGTTAGAAGGGCTTTACCTCGGAGCAAATTATTTTGTAACCTATAAGATAATTTGTATACTGCAACAATCCATACTGTATATACAATCAGGAATGTGATGAATATGCCCACTTTGATAAAAAGAGACATAATGTTTTTCCTCATAAAAATTCTTTGGCAGTCACAATAATCAAAAACTCACGCCGACCAGCCATTTAAGAGATATTCTTATACAAAATGACTACTTTAGCAAGTGAAGCTATATTCTTCCTTATAGGCTTGGTGGGTAAGATATAGGATAATATTAAGAAATATTGGGATATAAGAAGATTTAATATTGAAGGATTGCAACAGCCTATATTGGCCAAATTAATTTTATCTACGGTTCTTTTAGCTTACTTCCTAACTCCTTTTTTATTCTTATTATGTTAGGATCATTAGGGGTAAGCCTCTTTTCCATTATCTCTATTGCCCTCTCATAGAGTCTTTTGGCCTCCTTATGCCTTTTTTGCCCAAGATAGGCCAGTGCCAACCCCTCTAATGAAATAGCTACACTTAGGTGGTCAAGATCAAGCAATTTTTCCTTTATCTTTATAGCCTCTTTAAAAAATCCCTCTGCTTTTTTGTATTCCCCCTCAATCATGTAGAGTTCACCTAGGTTATTCAAGTCCCTTGCTACGGAAAGGTGTTCTGTACCAAAGGAAAGTTTATCAATAGATAGCGCTTCTTCAACGAGCTCTTTGGCCCTGCTGTATTTACCCTGATTCTTATAAAGCAGGCCTATTTCATTTAACAGGGTAGCTATCCTTGGGTGTGAGGGACCAAATACCCGTTTGGCTACCTCTAACCAATACTCAGCCTCCTCAGTGACTTCTGGATAATTCATACTTTCTCCTTATAATTTTTTCCTTTCACTACACCTTATTTTTAGTAGAATAAAAGAGATAAGGCAATAGGAATTCGCTAAAACTGCACCAAAATCAAATAGCCTTTTTCTTATCTAAGTTTTTAACTAAAAATTAAAAGTTTTAAAATCTTATGTTCAATTCTTTAATATTCATGAAGTGATTGATAACCTAAAAATGTAGTACCTACGTCTTCATTTACGCTTAAAAATGCCCATAAACAGTGAATTTTCGAAAAACAACTGTCAAAGTACAGTATTATGAAATCTTATTACGAACTGAAGTGATAATATATGCGTGTTTTATTGGCAAACCAAAGAAAACACTATTTTGAACCTCTGTCATTCCATGCTCAATGTGAATAGCTCTTTGCAATGCTTTTAAATCTGGGCTATCTTGCTCAATTACTACAATACGAGACAACTTTATAATCTCTTGAGGCTTGAGAGCTTTTTTAATTTTTTCAGCAATATACTTGATTGATTTTTCCTTATTTTTGGATATCCAAGGAGCAGCTACAAGAAGATCCCAAACATCCGGTGCATCTTCCCGTAAAAATAGAGCAAAAAGGTTAAATGAACCTTTTTCCTGTGTAATTTTCTGTTCAACTTGGACCAATTTTTCTGCGATTTCTTTCATATTTTCCCCAAAAGTGTCCTTGCAGCAGAGACCATCATCTGGGCATCTTTCCTTTTGACAGTACCCACTGGTTGATACCTAGCCGATGGGTCCCACTGTGCTACAACGGACCATTCAGCAAAGAAGTTTAATTTTATATTTTCCTCGCGCCCACTAAGGTGTAATAATACATCAAGATCATGAGTTCGGAAACTGTGATAATCTTTGAATTCCCGAGAAGTTGATGGATAACCTGGCCATTTTAGTGTCTTACATATCCTTGCTTTAAGTGCTAATTCGATAGCATATCCGCAAAGATAGATAGCACCATCGTATCTCCGACAAGCAATGAGTGCTTCTGCATCCTTAAGCCTTGCCCTGGCAATTTTCAGCAAATCCTTGACCGCTATCATCACTACTAGTTGTTATTTTCAATTAGAGACTACCTACTTTTTAATATTTGTCTTATACTTAAATTCTCTCTATTGGTCAAGAAAAAAATTTTTTTTAAAAAAACTTGACAATGTGGTAAAAAATGCCATAAGAGAAAGAATGGGAAAGACAAAAATTTTAATCGTTGGTGTAGGGCTACACCTCTTTCTTTTCTTAGGGCCATAGGGGTGGAGTTAGAAGATAAAAGGAGGAATTATGGAAAAAGAAAGGATAATTACTATTCTCAATGAGGCCATTGAGGGGGAAATTGGGGCCATTTTTCAATACATGGGTCAGCATTATAGATTTCCCAAAGACAAACACCCTATCGTGCGGGAGATGTTAGAGAGGATAGCCATTGATGAGATGAAACATGCAGAGACCTTTTCTAAAAGGGTTGTTGCCCTTGGTGGAAGGGAGAGTGTTAAGGTAGGAAAGATCTTTTGGGAAGAGGATTTTACAAAAATGTTAGAGCAGGATATAGCAGCAGAACAAGGGGCAATTGAGATGTATAAAAGGCATATTGCCATTTGTGAAGAGGAAGGGGATACAGAGACAAAGGCCATTTATGAAGAAATTCTAAAGGATGAAGAGCACCACAAAGAACTCTTTGGCACCTTAAAGAGGATGCTAAATATGGGCATTGAATAAGAATATCAGGAAACTTTTATTTATCTGATTGTAAAACCTTCATCCCATTGTTTACAATGTTATTGATAATCTTAGAGCTTGATATGCCCTCGGCTACAGGAATTAAGGCCACCCTCCCCCCATATCCCTCTACAATTTCTCTTCCTACCACATCTTCTTTCTTATAATCACTTCCCTTTGTTAAAATATCTGGCCTTATCTCTTTAATTAAATCTTTTAATTGATCTGTAGAGAATATAGTTACATAATCTATACAGTCTAAGGCAGATAATATCTGGGCCCTTTCAAATTGATTTATAATTGGACGGGCCTCCCCTTTTAGTCTCCTTACCGACTCATCATCGTCAATGGCCACAATCAATATATCCCCCAATCTTTTAGATTCCTTAAGTAAATGGATATGACCCACATGCAAGAGGTCAAAACACCCATTGGTAAAGACAATCTTTTTTCCTTGTGCCTTTAAATAATTGACGATTTGCTTTAATTGGTTAATTTCCTTTATCTTTGAGGCCGAAAATGGCATATCACTTACCAAGGCATCCAATAATTCCTCTTGAGTTACAGTGGCAGTGCCTACTTTGCCCACCACAATCCCTGCTGCAATATTTGCAAGTAGTGCTGCCTCAAAATATGTAAGCCCTGAGGCTATTGAAAGACCCAAGGTGGCCAAAACTGTATCCCCAGCACCTGAAACATCATATACCTCCCTTGCCCTGGCAGGGACATGAATAGGGGGTCTATCCTTCTCAAATAGGGATATGCCCCTTTTGCCCCTTGTTATAAATACTACTTTTAGGTCCAGTTCATCTAAAAATTTTCTTGCCGCCTTTTCTATGTCTTCAAAGCCTGATGCCAAGATGGCCTCTTTGATATTTGGTGTAATTGCAGTAGCGCCTTTATATTTACTAAAATCTCTCCCCTTTGGGTCTATAAGTATAAGGCCATCTTTTTTCTTTATAACCTCAGTCAAAATACCCCTTGTAACTACACCCTTTGCATAATCTGATACCAAAATGGCATCAAAGATTGATAGATTGTCTTTTATATAGGCATTGATTTTATCTTCTAAATCCCTAGATATTTCTTCTCTTTTTTCATAGTCAAGCCTTATCATCTGCTGATTTATGGCCATAACCCTTGTCTTTTTGGTAGTAGGACGACTTGGGTCGGTAAATAGGCCGTCAATATTTACATTAAGCCTTTTAAATTCATCTTTTATAATCTCACCTGCAGCATCATTACCAATGACAGATGCTACATAGACATTTGAGCCCAAGCTTATAAGATTATTGACCACATTGGCTGCCCCACCTAAGGTAAAGTTCTGGCGCCTAATATCTACCACTTGTACCGGTGCCTCAGGTGAGATCCTCTCTACATTTCCCCAAAGGTATTCATCTAACATGACATCTCCAACTACAAGCAGCCTGAGGTCTGAAAAATGGTGTATGGCGGTTATGATCTTTTCTAAATCTATTGGCATTGAATTAAACATAAACACTGGCCTAATGTTGTGTATCATCTTAATTACTTAAAGAGTGCTTTTTAAGATATACCTCAAGAATAAAGATAGCTGCTGGGGTTATACCAGAGATCCTGGCTGCCTGCCCAAGGGAGATGGGACGAATATTTGAGAGCTTCTCCTTGACTTCATTAGAAAGGCCAGGGATTTTATAATAGTCCATATCCCTTGGAAGTCGTACCTCCTCTAACTTCTTAAATCTTTCTACCTGCTCTTGTTGCCTCTTTATATAGCCCTCATACTTTACTTGAAAGCTTACCTCCTCAGCCGCTGCCTTGGGCAAACCTTCTAATGCCTCATCAAATGCCACCAGGTCATAAAAATCTACTTCCGGTCTCCTTAGCAAATCCCTTAGTGTAATTGGGGTATTAATGGGGGAGGTACCTATATTTTTTAGTATATCATTTGCTGATGAGGTAGGCCTTATCTTTATCCCCGAAAGCCTCTTTAACGTCTCCTCAATTATCCTTTTCTTTTCTAAAAGTTTCCTGTATTGGTCTCCAGGGATAAGGCCAAGCCTATAACCAATGGGCATAAGTCTTAAATCGGCACTATCTTCCCTTAAAAAAAGTCTGTATTCTGCCCTTGAGGTAAACATACGATATGGCTCATTTGTCCCCTTTGTAACCAGATCATCAATTAGTACCCCTATATATGCCTGAGAGCGGTCCAAGATAAGTGGTTCTTCTCCCCTTATATAAAGGGCTGCATTTATCCCTGCAATAATACCTTGAGCAGCTGCCTCCTCATAACCTGTGGTACCATTTATCTGCCCTGCAAAGAATAGCCCTTTAATCAATTTTGTCTCAAGTGATGGCTTAAGCTCGGTAGGATTAATATAATCATATTCAATAGCATAACCAGGACGAACAATCTCTACCCTTTCTAAACCTTTGATACTTCTTAACATTTTAAGTTGAACATCTATAGGTAAACCAGTAAAGGTTCCATTTGGATAGACCTCAGTAGTATTTAACCCTTCAGGTTCTAAAAATATTTGATGCCTTTCCTTTTCAGGAAACCTTATAATCTTCTCTTCAATAGAAGGGCAATATCTGGGTGGAGCCCCAGAAACTTTACCTAAAATAAGAGGAGAATATTCTATGTTTTTTTTGATTATTTCATGCGTCTTAGAATTAGTATAGGTAAGATAGCAAGGTAGTTGAGGGCGGTCTATTTTTTCTGTTGAAAATGAAAATGGATGGGGGGGTTCATCCCCATATTGAGGCTCTAATCTATTAAAATCAATTGTTTTTCCATCTAATCTAGGGCAAGTACAGGTATTAAAACGACTAATTTCAAATCCGAGCTCTTTAAGACACATAGATAATTTATTGGAAGGAGGGTCCCCCATCCTGCCAGCAGGGAAATTTGTAGGTCCAATATGTATGAGTCCCCTTAAAAATGTACCTGTAGTTAAGATGACTGTTTTTGATCTAAACACCTCATCAATACCAGTCTTTACCCCTTTTACTGTACCTTTATCTACTAATACCTCTGTTACCTTTGCCTGCTTTATAAAAAGATTTTCTGTCCTCTCTAACACAGATTTCATCCTAAGCCTATACTGCTCCCTATCTGCCTGGGCACGTGAAGACCAAACCGCAGGCCCCTTCTTTGTATTTAGGCGACGGAATTGGATGCCAGTGGCATCAATGTTCTTTGCCATCTCCCCCCCAAGGGCATCGATCTCCTTTACTAGATGCCCCTTTGCCAGGCCCCCAATGGCAGGGTTGCAGGACATCTGCGCAATTCTATCAACGTTTATAGTAAGCAGGAGGGTAGAATGACCCATTCTGGCCGCCGCCAAAGCGGCCTCACAGCCTGCATGCCCAGCCCCTACCACAATGACATCAAAGACCTCTGGATAAACAGGCATCTTTAAAAAATACCACTAAATAAAGGAACGGGCAAGATATCGAATTGCCTTATATGTGTAAAGTTAGAAATTAACAATGGGCTTACCCTCCCAAATCTCATTTTGTAATTTAAGCAAGCTAAATAGTATCCTAATACATGATCCCTACTATCTGGCCTCCTTTAATCTTTCAGCTATCCACATCTTGATAACAGCCTGTCTTGTGACACCAATACGCTTTGCTTCTTTATCTAATGCCTCAACCATCCAGTTAGGAAAATCTATGTTCACCCTTTTTATCTCAAGATTGGGCCTTCTAGCCTTGTCAAGAGCTAAAAAATCAATAACTGACTCGCCTCTATCAAATTTTTCATCAAGTTTAGATGCTTTCATAAATTTTCACCTCCTCTTTTCTTGCCCTTCTTACAGAAATTATTCGGATTTTTTCACCTCTGTAAGTAATAATGGCGGACCAATGTTTCTCACCTATTTTCCCTATTATTAAATATCTTGGCTCATCTATTGTTTTAGCAGGTATTTCAATCAAATTAGGGTCATCCCATAATTTTTTTGCTTCTTCAAAATCAATCCCATGTTTTTTGTTATTTATCTCACTTTTTTTCACATCATACTCAAAACTATATTTCACATAATAATTATACCTTTTTTATATAAAAATGCAACAATACTTTGTGGTTGTGTGTTATAT
>Ga0209410_1001500_pt1 | contig 11360 bp, 12 predicted proteins | sample Mar14436cmmetaG_FD_184135 | JGI IMG/M metagenome (GOLD analysis project Ga0209410, IMG submission 184135) | Marine hydrothermal vent microbial communities from Guaymas Basin, Gulf of California to study Microbial Dark Matter (Phase II) - Marker... ... | reverse complement strand
TCTCCCCCAGGCTGAGGTGATAGTTGATGGGATTCTCATGAGGGCGGAGGGGAGAACCGCCAGACTTAAACCCCAGGATCATGCCGCTTTGAGATGCGAGGCATTATCTCTCTATAGGTTTCTGGTTATCCAGGCGGCTGCGAAGGTTGATCAGGCATTGTCAAAGTATCCTCATGCCACCTCCGACTCCATAATGAGCATCGCCATACCACCCATCCTAGAGAGGAAGGTTGATGGAAGCCTCGTAGGCCTAGGCAGGGAGCTGAGCGTCGACATATACACACCCTACAACGCCGTCGCAGACCTCAAAACCGGGGAGGTGAGGGATTTCCACCCATATACGGTCACGGGCTACGCCCTCGCCCTAGAGGCTGAGGAGGGAATCCCAATAAACTACGGCATCATCACCTACGTCAGAGTTAGAGATGATGTTCCAAGATTCAGGATTAGATGCTTCCTCATAGGGAATGAGCTGCGGAGGGAATTCCTAGAGCTCAGAGACGAGGCCTATACGCTGTTGGAGGTGGGGAGAGACCCTGGGAAGCCCCCTAGATGTCCAAGATACTGCCCCTATCATCCAGTCTGCATAGGTGAGATGGGTTGAGGCTCGTCGTCAATAAGCCAGGGCTTTTCATCGGCGTTAAGAGGGGGATGATCGTCGTCAGGGAGCGAGATAAAACCCTAGTTGAGGTGGCTCCACCCCAGATAAGTAGGGTCATCGTCACAACCCGTGGAGCCACCCTATCCACTGCATTCTTAAGGCTGCTGGCCCGCCATAGGATTCCACTCATACTCCTCTCCGGCACCGGATTCCCAGCGGCTAAGATGCTGCCCGTTAGGGGTGGAGCCATAAGGCTGAAGAGAAGCCAATATGAGGCGCAGAGAGATGGGCGGGGGCTATATCTGGCTAAGAGATTTGCCTGGGGTAAGGTTGTGAACCAGAGGGCCATCGTATACCACGCTGGGAGGGATAGGCTGCGGAGAAACAGGGCAGCAGCTAAGAGACTGCTGGAGGCGGCGGAGATCATCTCAGAGATGGCTGAACGAATAAGGCTCCACGAAGGCAGTGACCTAGAGGAAGAACGCATGGAGATAATGCGCATGGAGGCTGAAGCGGCGGAGGCCTATTGGTCCGTGTTCCAGGAGCTCCTACCCGAGGGACTGGAGTTCCCAGGGCGGAAGAAGCGCTTCGACAGGCCCAGAGACCCAACCAACCTACTCCTAAACTACGGCTATGGACTACTGGCCAGCGAGGTTCTAATAGCGCTGGAATACGTCGGCTTCGAACCCTACGTGGGCTTCCTCCATAAGGATTCACCTAGGAGGCCTGCCCTCGCCATGGATTTGATGGAGGAGTTCAGACAGCCCATCGTAGATAGGGTTGTTCTGAGGCTGCTGAGAACCTTGGAGCCATCGAGGATACTGGATGATGATCGGCTGAGCAGGGAGGCTAGACTCGAATTAGTGAGGGCATTCTACAAGAGGCTCGACGAAACCTACACCTTTAAGAATCGAAGCCTGCCGCTTGGAGACCACATACTCCTCCAAGCCAGGAGGCTAGCCCTCTATCTTCTAGATAGGGCGGAGGGGTATACACCCTTCACAATGAGGTGACCTGGGATGCATACACTCGTCATCTATGACATCACCGAGGACGACATCAGAGCCAGGGTGAGCGACATCTGCAAACGCTTCGGCCTAGCCAGGATACAGAAGAGCGCCTTCCTAGGCATACTGAACAGCGCGGCGAGAAAGGAGTTGGCAGCAGCCCTACGCAGAGCCTTCAACGACGCAAAGGGGAACATCCAGATCTACGTCATCTGCCGAGCAGACCTATCGCTGAGAATCATCATAGGACAGCCCTACGAGGAATACGGCGAGGAGGCGGGGGAAATCCTTGTCTAAGGAAGACCTAATACCCGTAACCTGGATCAAACAATACCACTTCTGCCCCCGCATCATCTACTTCCTCGGCGTCCTAGGCGCAACAGAGCGCACAACGGAGAGCATGCTCGAAGGGAAGACCAAACACCTAGGAGAGGAGAAGCTGGAACTGAGGAGGAAAACCCTGGGAGGAGACCGAAAGACGAGAGTCACCCAAAGATGGACTAGACTACACGTCGCATCCCAACGCCTAGGCCTAATAGGCATAGTCGACGAAGTTGTAGAAATAGATGGAGAACTCGCCATAGTCGAAGTGAAACACTCAGAGCCACCTAAGAAGACGCCGAAACATCACCTCTACCAAGCCGTAGCCTACGCAATGCTCGCCGAAGAAGCCCTAATGAAGCCTGTGAAACGCATAATCCTGAGATATCTCCCCTCAGGGAAAATCCATGAAGTAGAGATAACGGAGGCCATGAAGAAACACATCAAATGGACCGTGAGACAGATAAACAAGATAATAAACGAGGAGAAAATACCCAAGCCCCCCTCCAAGCCTAAGAAGCAGTGCCACGGATGCGGATGGCACTGGATATGCAGAAAGGTCTAAAAGAGGGATGGGATGTAGGAGTTAGAGGCAGGGATTTGCTCGATGCGTTAATTATGACCCTCGGCTTCGAGCCAGGCCCTCTAGTCAGCTCTTTAGCCTCCCATGCAGCCGAGGGCTTCACACCCAAAGCAAAGATCATAGTTTTAACCCCAAACTTCCCCGATGAGAGGGCTGAGAGGGCTTGGAGGCAGCTTCAAAACATCTTCGACATGATGAAACTTGGTGAACTTGAAGTCTCCCTACGAAGATATACCATAGATCTCAGCGACTTCTCCAAAGCCGTCCAGCAGATAAAGAGTCTCTTCTCAGAGTTTAAGGATAAGAGGATTCAAATATCTCTAACAGGTGGGATGAGGGCGTTAATCCTAGCAACCTTCACGGCATATCTCCTAACAGAGTGGAGTGAAACCCCTAAAATTGAAGTATCATTGGAGGGGAGGGGGGTTATGCTTAAGGTGCCTAATATAGCATCCATATTAACCCCCCTCATCGATGAGAGAAAGGCTGCTCTCCTGAGGATCATGTCTCCAGGTAGAGTCTATAGATCTGGAGAGCTATGGAGATTATTTGGGAGGGATAGAAGCACCCTATATCGATATCTAAGAACCCTATGTGAGTTAGGCCTGATCGAGAGGATTGAGAGAGGCTTTAGGCTCACCAGACTCGGCGAACTCCTAAGCGAAAAGTCTCAATAATCTGCTACATATTGCATATAAGTGTTACAGATGTGCAAAATCGAAAAACATAAATGACCATGTAAGAAGTTTAAATTGGTGGGCCCCTTGAATGAGGCAGCCAACATAGTTAAGGAGCTTCTATCCAAAGAAGGCATATTAAGTGAGTGGATGAGATACCTAGCAGCATATAGGGTTATAGAGGGAAACCTAGCGCTCTTCGACAAACTTGCGAGATGCAGAGATTTCAGGGAATTTGAGATGGCAATATATGAAGCGCTCAGAGTTAAGGATAGAGTCAAACAGAAGCTCAGGGAAAATGTAGAGAATCAGAAGATAGAGCTGTATGGTTTACAGCCTGAGCATTTTGACGTCGGTAAAGAAGCACTTAAATCGATAATGGAGCTCGCCACTCGAAATCCACAGGCTCCAAGGGCGGTGGGGGCCCTGATAGCCTCATTAGGCCTAGCCTATGGAGGAATTAGAGAGGTGAGATAGATGCCATACGTCCGAGTAACTGGGAGAGCGATAGTAAACCTCCACAGCGCAAACGCCGAGGGAGCCGTCGGAAACTACATGGCCCTATCAAAGATGTACATCGTCCGCAGAACTGGAAACCCAGAGAGGCCCTATGAGGTGACTGAGGACATCGTCATATCAGGAAACATGATCAAACACTGGCACGCCATTAGAACCATTGAGAAGCTCCATGAGAAGGGATATGATAAGATATGCAACTATTGCCGTCGCTTCATCATGTTCAGATCCCCAGATAAGAATGTTTCAAGCGAACAAGAATTCATCGAGAGATGCGCTATAGAAGACCTCCATGGATTCCTCCAGCCTGACCAGCAGATACGTAGAGAGAGTATAGTGAAGTTCTCATTCATGATACCAATTGAAGACCTAAGGGCAGAATATGCAGCCGTCACTCACAATCGCGTCGTACTTGAGGAGACTGGTAAAATACAGGCTGAGGAGGCGATGATGATATTCAAGAGGGAGCATGCAAGCGGCGTATATGGATTTCTAACTACCATGGATCTCGCTTATGTAGGTAGACCCCTTGCAAATCCAACTCAATTTGTCATAGATAACAACGATAGAAGGATTAGGGCTAAGGCTGCCATACTAGCCCTATCCGATATATTAACGGGGCGCTTCGGAGCTGCAAGTTCCAGAGCCACGCCGATAATGAAGACGATAGAGCTTATCTGCGCTATATCGAAACAGCCCATCCCAAACCTCATCCACGGCTTCTATATGGATTATGCGGAGGAGAGCGCTAAGATCCTATCATCCTCCCTCAGCTCTGGCCTGATCGAGGAGTTGAGAACCTTCGTATACGGGGAGAAACCCGAGAGGGCTTTCAAGGAGGTTGAAGGAGTACCCGTAGAAGTGACTAGGTCGCCCATGGATGCCCTTGTAAAGGCGGCAGGGGTAGTCGAGGAATGGTTAGAGTGATAGAGGCCCGCCTCCGCCTCCCCACTTTTTCCATAAAACATCCTGAAGCCTTCCAAGTTAGGGCATCGCTTCCAATACCACAACCATCCACACTCATAGGACTTTTCACATACTGTATAAGCATAGCTCGGGACATAGGGATAGCTGCTGGCGAGATGGTTGGAGAATGGGTTGATGAAGGAAAGCTGATGGCTGCAAGGGCATCTCCCCTAAAAACATCACTTCCCATGACCATCTCGACGATAGTGCTGAGAAGATTTCGATTTGCGGATAAAGCTCACTTCTACAAACCCTCGGGAGAGGATAAATACTATGCTGAAGTCATTAATGAAGCTATTACAGCTAGGGAATTCTATCGCGTTAAGTCTCTGCTTGAGAGAGACTTAACCGATGCCTTCTATCGTGAATATGTGATGAGCCATGAACTGAGATGTGTCTGGGCTATCTCCGACGATTTGGAGCTCCGCCCTGAGTGGCTGATGTTGGCTCATAGGCTTGGGGATACGGAGTCACTCTGTTCGGTCCTCGATGTGGAGGAGGTGGCGGCGGAGATCGTCGAGGAGGATGTGGTTGAGACGAGCTTCCCAGCGTATCTTGAGGGCTGTAGACTCGTAGAGGGCTCATATATGATTGTGAAGATGTGTGATGAGGCCTTCTTCCACCATAGGGAGGGTGGACCAAGGCGTTTCATCGTTCCATGTAGGGTGAGGGTTGAGAGGGTTAGAGGAGGAGCTGTCTCAGTGATAACCCCCTCAAAGGTTAGGGTTGAGTATGAGGAGCCTGTGAAGGTGATTAGGATGGAGGGGGGAGAGGAGATAACGGCATATACGCCAAGGGAGACGAGGAGGAGAAGGAGATGAGATTCTTCACCCCAGGACACTCCACATATACGGACACGTTGATGCTCTATGGATTATGTAGAGCCCTCTACCTCCAATTCGGAGAGGAGTTTGAGGGAGCCTTCCTAAAGGCCACGAGGATCGGCCAGCAATACATGATAGAGGTGGAGGCGGACGTCGACGAGATCGTGGAGGCATTGATGAGAATCCCATCCAGCGAGGGAGACAGAATGTACTCACAGTTGACGGAGGCTAGGAGTCCACTTGGATTATTTGGTGAGAAGGATGTGGAGGAGGCGCTTGAGACCCTGAGAGATGAGGAGGGACTTAAAGAATATCTGAACGATTTAAGAGAGGTAGGACATCCCACGAGGGGGAGAGAAGGGAGGGGTGGAAGGGGAAAGACGTTGAAGCTCCCCCTAATACCACTAGCTGGGAAGTATCAGCATAGAGACCTAACCTCAACCCCGAAATTCGCCGCAAAATCTTACAAGGCATGTAAACATTGCAGAGCGATAACCCTCCTAGGTTTTTTAAACTCCGTTTACGGGGTGAGAGGAAGGGAGGGACGTATGATCATCACGCTCCCCTTCGAGGGGATGGTTGAGGCCGACTTCTTCTCAGATTTCTTCGCCTTCTACCCGATGTATTGGGAACAATTCTTCGATGAATTAAGGCGAGTCCGACTCGTGGATCAAGTTCCAATCAGGACGGCGACGTACATCGTGATCTCCCTATTCTCAGGAGACTTGATAGACGCTATGACTGGAGCTGAGGCTGGCTGGCACTCTATCGGGATACGCTTCGCTGGGAGACCTGGAGCACCAGAGGTTAGGGGCTTCTGCGAGTTAGAGCTCACATCCTTCATAGAGGGATTGAATAGGCTCTATAAACGGGGTATACAAGGCCTAGCACCCATCCAGAGCCTTATCTACCTTCTCATCTCTCAGGGTGATGCCGATACCCTAGACTCACTCTTCAACTTCATATCGAAGGGTAGGGCTGAAGACATGTATGAAGCCGTAAGGGGAGCCCACTCAACCCTCCAACAGGCTAAGCTTAAAGGCGTGAGAGGTGTGAACAAAGCCGATAGAGAGTTCCACATCTACTTTAACGATATGGCGAGAGCCCTATTGAGGGGGTGAAATACTGCCTGGAGATTATTGGAGATATGTTGAGAGGATAGTTAAGGCTAGACGCCCCGGCAGGGAAATCTCCAGATATAGGTTCTTCGAGGACGTTTGGGAGCTCCTCGATGATGGAGTTAGCCTAATTGTTCTGGAGGCTCCAACGGGCTGCGGCAAGACGGAGGCCGTCTCAACCCCCTTCCTATCCCAACTCAGCGAGGGCTCCCCAATATGGTCTTCCCTAATACTCTCCCTCCCAACTAGATCTCTAGCCTACTCCATGAGGGAGAGGATCTCAAAATCCCTTGAAGCACTTGAAGCCCGCTGGACGACAGTCACCATAGATCATGGAGAGCTATGCTTCAAGAAGCCCTACCTAGAGGGGGATATATCCATCACGACCTATGACACACTCCTTTACACCTTCTATGGCCTAAGAACCCTCGGCCACCATATACTACTCCCAGTGGGGAAGGCGGCCTCATCCCTCATAGTCATGGATGAGGCCCAGCTACTCCAAGATAACTTCTGGTACTCTATGGCCCTCCTCCCATCTCATGTCCACACCCTCTTATCCTTAGGGGCTAAGATGGTAGTGATGACCGCCACTATGCCTCCACCCCTAAAGAGGGAACTCCTAGACAGATATGGTATGCCTAAAGATGTGAAGGCTGAATGCATCGAGGCGGAGGATAAACCCTCAAGGGGTGAAATAGAGGTAGAGTTGAGGAGGGAAACCCTACCAGTAGAAGAGGAGGCCCTAAGGGAGACTCTAGAAGAGTGCGATCCTCCCATCCTGATCGTTCTAAACAAGGTGGCTAAGGCAGTCGAGGTTTATAGAGCTTTAAAGAAACTTCAGATAAGAGGCGGCCTACCCGAGGATGTCACTATACGCCTCCTTCACTCAAGGCTGAGGAGAGGCATGAGGAGTGAGATTGAAGAGGCGTTGGAAAGGGAGGGTGAAGGAGACTCTAACCTTATATTGATCTCAACCCAGGTCATTGAGGCTGGGCTGGACTATAACTTCAGAACTCTCATCACAGAGCTCTCACCGGTGGACTCCCTCATACAGCGAATAGGTAGAATAGCGAGGAGAAGGGGGGTTAAGGGCAGAGCCATAATATACTTAGATCTTGAGGCGTCGAGAAACATCTATCCTGACGCGATCATAGAGGGAACCCTAAGGGCTGTTGAGCGATGCGGAGCGGAACTCTCAGAAGCTCCATCTAACCTAGAGGTCTCATCGGAACTTTTGGGCGATGTCTATACCGAGGATGCCGTGAAGAGTCTCCAGAAGGATGTGAGGAGTGATATATGGAGAGTCAGAGGGTTGATCAAGGGTTTCCCAGAGACACTATTACTTAGAGTTAGACCTAGAAGCATGGGAGAAAATCTGATCAGACTCGGCTTCGAGATTAGATGCTGGCTTGCAGATAGGGAGTATGAAAATAGGATAATGTGTGGAGAGGAGGTTGAAGTTAGACTTGACGATTATCATCAAAACATAATATCACTATCCATGCTAAAACTTTCAAATAGGCAGCCAGAAATACCGGAAGCCATAATACATGAGGCGGATGGAAGGCGTGGAGTCATAAAACTGGAAGTGAAGGAAAAGAAAAATGAGAGGGGAATATTGATCGTAAGAGGGGAGTGGAAAACTCTTAGGGAAACATTTAAGGTTATTAATAGGGGAAACGGGGAGCTCCTGTTTCTCCTAAAAAGCGATTACTATGAGAAATTCAACGGGGAGGAGCTTGGGGTGGTTAGGCCATGGAGGTGAATCGACCCAAAGAGTGCGAAGTCTTGGCCGACGTACTCAAGGTGGATTCACCACCCTGTGAAGATATCTGCGTGGCAGGTCGCTTCCCATCCTACCGAAAGGATAGAAGGCCGGAGGGATGCTGGGCAGCACATACGACGTTAACAGCCATAGAATACCTTCGCCTTAAGCGAAGGTTAAAACGAGCCTTAGAGGGGAGAGGAATAAAATGGGAGCTAGTTGAGGAAGCTTCAATTCTCCATGACGTAGGTAAGCTTTCTGAAGCATATGTAACGGGGCGCAATGTGCAACATAACGTCCTTTCCTTCGTTGTAGCTTTATCAATATGCGAAGACCGTGTGGTTCCCACTTCTATACTCCTACACCATGAGGCGATGCATTGGAGAGACTTATATCGGCAACCCTTCTCAGCCCTACAGAGGCTCCAAAGAACGATAGATATGAGGAGAATTACCAGGGGCTTTAGCCTTCACGAGAACTGGAGAGATGCTGTTATGGCTGTGAAGAGGATGTTAGAGATATTAGAGATGAAACATGCCAGCTCAATATTAGATATTTTATTGAAAAACCGAAAATATAGAGCAAATTCAAACCAGATTAATAGATGCCTCAGATGGAATAGACACCTGAGTAAGGCTCTCATACTTTACTGGATTTTATACTTGATTGATAATAGGGCAGCGTCAGCCCGAGATGGATTAGAAGCCTACTGGCTTAGGTCGCTTGATGGTCTATGCGAGTACTCTAGAAAACCCTCTCTACTGGCCGATATGATACTGAGGAGTATCAAGAGAGCTGATGTCTCACTTACAGCCATAGAGCCGAGGGTTATAGAATGCCTCTAACGAAAGTTGAGCTGAAATTTCAAGTTGAGAAGCCTATCATATTCCAAAGCTTTTCCGGTTTTTCTTCTAGGGGTCTTTTCTATGAGCTTTTGAGGCGGGTTGATGCTGATTACGCTGAGAGGCTTCACTCCTCCGCTAGGTTGGCTCCCTTCTCCGCTACGCCCATCCTGATTTCGACATCTAAGGGTTGGGGAGTTGTCTATGATCGGCTTCCTGCTCCTGCCCTTTGCATGGTTGGTTTTACGCTCTTTGATAGGGAGATCACTTCGAGGATCTGGGAGGCGTTGGTTGATGGATGTACTTTGAGGATTCAGGATGTTGAGGTTTCGCCGCTGGAGGTTTCGGTCTCTCAGGAGAGTTATTCGCGGTTTTTGGCGGAAGCCAGGCCTGTCAGAAGCTTTAGTGTCGAGTTTATCACGCCAACCTATTTCAGGTTTTCACCCTACCTGGCTTCTAGGCTATTCCCCTCTCGGAGGCCAGCTGGAGGAGTGAGCGACAAGAGAATTAGGAGGGCTAGGAGATTCCATCCGCTTCCCGAGCCCATAACGATGATGAGGAGCCTTGTGAGACTCTGGAACGAATTTGCCGATATCTCCTTCAATTATAGGCGGTACCTCTCATGGATCATGGCCATGGGCATATCGCTATCAGGTTTCCCAAAGGGCATAAGGACTAGGAGACTCTATGAACATAGAACAACGAGAAAGTTCGTAGTCGGCTTCCAGGGTATGGTCCACTTCAGCATACCTGATGACCTATATCGGAAGAGATGGGCTAGGATTACCGATGCTCTCCTCAAATTCGCGGAGTATAGCAACGTTGGAGGTGGGAGGACCGCAGGCTTAGGTATGATCAGATATATTCCAAGGGAATATGCAGACACTTCGTGACGCTTTATAAAGACCCCCGCAGATTCCAGGTTCACGAAGTAGGTCGCAAAACTTATATGGACTTCTCTAAAGATATTAAATCAGAATCCCCAGGAAAGGGGTCTGAATCTCACAAAGAGAATTGAAAGATATTTCTTAAAGAGATTGAAGTAGGAGGCGATGAATAATGGAATCTCACAAAGAGAATTGAAAGGCGACAGCAGGGTTGGAACAGGTGACTCGGTAACCATCTCCGAATCTCACAAAGAGAATTGAAAGAATTATGTAATCACCTTCCTCCTCAAACTTTATTCTTTTAGGAATCTCACAAAGAGAATTGAAAGCGACAATGTAGACCAAACACATAGCATGCTCCGAGCCCCAGAATCTCACAAAGAGAATTGAAAGCGTCATAATAGTTATATCTCATCACCACTTCTCCGTCATATGAGAATCTCACAAAGAGAATTGAAAGGGGAAATGGGACAGCTCACATGCCCCTATGGGTTTCAGAATCTCACAAAGAGAATTGAAAGCTATCTTTATTATTTCCTCCATTATGGCCAGGTCTGAGCTCTTGAATCTCACAAAGAGAATTGAAAGCATCCAGCTTCTAGCCGGATTCTATCGCAGAGCCATGGGAATCTCACAAAGAGAATTGAAAGAAAAATGAGGGTTCTGGAACCCGCTACGGAAAGAATATACGAATCTCACAAAGAGAATTGAAAGATACTATATTTGGATTAGAAGATATGAAAAACGATATATGAGAATCTCACAAAGAGAATTGAAAGGTGCCTCCGGAGAAGTGGGAGGAGGGCTGGGAATTGGTGAATCTCACAAAGAGAATTGAAAGTTATCGTTATCTATGTAGAAGATCCATGAGACCCTATGATGAATCTCACAAAGAGAATTGAAAGAATTTGTTTGAGCCAATTTATCCCAGTAGTTCACGGTTATGAATCTCACAAAGAGAATTGAAAGAGGGGTAAAAGGGTAAAAGCCATAGGTTTTAAATTCCCAAGAATCTCACAAAGAGAATTGAAAGCGAGCATAGCCTATATCGCTTCCATCCTTCTGAATAACCGCATCCAGACCCGTAACCGGTGTGCTCATCTACCCTTTCACCTCTCTGCTCCTCACGGGGCTGAGGGGATTTGAACCCCTCAACCCTTTCGCGGGAGTTTGTCAACAAACTAAATTTGTTGACAAAAATTAGGCGGGCGTCCACTGCTTGAGGGCTTCAAAGCTGAGAAGCCCGCCAT
>Ga0209410_1001499_pt1 | contig 11362 bp, 10 predicted proteins | sample Mar14436cmmetaG_FD_184135 | JGI IMG/M metagenome (GOLD analysis project Ga0209410, IMG submission 184135) | Marine hydrothermal vent microbial communities from Guaymas Basin, Gulf of California to study Microbial Dark Matter (Phase II) - Marker... ... | reverse complement strand
GGGAGGGGAAGGTTGTGCGGAGGGTCGAGGAGGGGGAGATCTTCGACGCCCTGATGGAGGAGATAGGGAAAATTTGGGAGGGAGGTCGATGAGGGTAAGGCCGTTTCGGGGGGTCAGGTACGATCCTCATAAGGTGGAGATTGCGGATGTGGTGGCCCCGCCCTACGATATAATCTCGTCCGAACTTAAGGAGGAGCTGCTTGAAAGGAGCCCTTTTAACGTCGTCCGGCTCATCCTGCCCGAAGGATACCGGAGGGCCGCCCTCCTCTGGAGGAGTTGGCTGGAGGAGGGGGTCCTCCTCAGGGAGGAAGAGCCCTGTCTCTACGTCCTCAGGGACACCTTCGAGCTTTCCGGAAGGAGGATGACGAGGTTCGGGCTTTTGGCCGAGGTGAGGCTCGAGCCTTTGGGCCGGGGGAAGGTCTTCCCCCACGAGAGGACGTTCCCGAAGGTAACGGAGGACAGGCTCAACCTCCTCAGGGCCACCGGGGCACAGTTCAGCCCCATCTTCGGCCTTTACGAGGAGCCGGAGGTCGAGGGACTCATGAAGGAGGTGCAGGCGGAGCCTCCCTTGGTCGACTACGAGGACCGAGGGGTGAGGAGGACCCTCTGGAGGGTCCCGGAGGGCCCGGTGGCCTCGAGGATATCGGAGAGGCTGGAGGTTCCTTCCATCTTTATAGCGGACGGGCATCACAGGTACGAGACCGCTTTGGCCTACCGGGAGGAGTGCGGAGGGGAGGGCGACGGGCACGAATATGTGCTCATGTACCTCGTGGACATGAGGTCGTCCGGCCTTGTAATCCTGCCCGTGCACAGGGTCGTGCTGAGTGCCCCGGTGGAGGAGGAAGAGGTCTTGGCAAGGTTGCGGAGGAGCTTCGAACTTTCCCCATCCGAGGATCTGGCCCGCCTCCGGGAGGAGGTGGAAAGGGACGGCGTGTTCGGACTTTACAGGAGGGGAAGGCTTTACAGGATGCGGCCGATGCAGGAGGCCGAGGATGCCCTCAAGGACCTACCCCCGTTCTGGAGGAGGGTGCCGGTCGCGGTGCTCCAGGCTCTGGCCTTGGAGGGCGCCCTGGGCATAACGCCGGACATGATGAAATCGGGGGAACATCTCAGGTTCACCCCGGATTTAGGGGAGGCGATGAGGGCTGTGGACGAGGGGGAGGCCCTCATGGCCTTCATCGTCCCTCCCACGGAGATCGAACATGTAAGGAGGGTCGCCGAGGCGGGCGAAGTGATGCCCCACAAATCCACCTACTTCCATCCCAAACCTCCCAGCGGGCTGGTGATGAGGGAGGTGAGGAGGTCGCCGTGCCCGAGATAGTAAGCTTGGGGGAGATATTGGTGGAGATAATGAGGACCGAGAGGGACCTACCCTTAGACAGGAGGGGGACCTTCGCAGGTCCCTTCCCGAGCGGTGCCCCCGCCATATACATCGACCAGGTGGCGAAGCTCGGGGCCTCCGCGGGGTTCATAGGGGTCTGCGGCGACGACGACTTCGGAAGGCTCGTGGAGGGGCGCCTGAGGGAGGACGGTGTGGATACATCCTGCGTGCGCTTCGCCGAGGGCTATACGACCGGATGTGCGTTCGTGGCGTATTCCTCGGACGGCTCGAGGAACTTCATATTCCACCTCCCCCACTCCGCCGCCGGGCTCTTAGGACCCGAGGACGTGAAGGAGGATTACTTCGTGGGGACGAAGCTTCTGCACATCATGGGCTCCGCCCTTTCGGTCTCGGAACATTCCAGGCAGGCGTGCTACAGGGCCGTAAGGATAACCAAAGAGCTCGGCGGCCTGGTCAGCCTGGATCCGAACCTTAGGCCCGAACTCATCTCCCCCGAGAGGATAAGGAAGATATGCGAGCCGGTCCTAAAGGTCGCCGACCTCGTCCTCCCGAGCGGGGAGGAGGTCTCCGCCCTGACCGGCATCCCCGACCCGGAGGAGGCCTGCAGGAAGCTCGCCCGGGAGGGCAAGATAGTGGGCTTAAAGCTCGGGGCGAGGGGAAGCAAGATCTTCTCCCCAGACCTTGAGATCATGGTCCCGAGCGTAGAGGTCCGGGAGGTGGACCCCACCGGGGCTGGGGACTGCTGGGACGCAGGGTTCACGGTGGCGTACCTGGAGGGGAGGAGCTTAGAGGAGTGCGCCAGGTTCGCGAACGTAGTAGGGGCCCTGTCGGTGACCGAGCTCGGCCCTATGGAGGGCTCGCCCTCCAGGGAAGAGGTTGAGAAGCTGTTGCGGTCGATGGGGAACTAACGCCTCTGGGCCTCGCCCGTCATGGGGACGAAGCGGACGGGCAGAAGTGGACGTTTCTCCACCCCCCTTTCGGTCTTCACGACGAGGAAGAGCTCCTGGTACACGCTCCCCACGGGTATGACCATCCTCCCTCCCACCTTGAGCTGTTCCACCAGGGGCCCTGGGATGTGGTCCGGGGCTGCCGTGACTATTATCGCGTCGAAGGGGGCGTGCTCCGGCCAGCCCCTGTACCCGTCCCCACAGAGGACAAATATGTTTTTGTAACCTAACCTTCTAAGTCTTTCCCTTGCGCTCTCGGCGAGTTCCGGGATTATCTCTATGGTGAACACGGAATCCGCTATCTCGGCCAGGACAGCAGCCTGGTATCCCGAGCCGGTTCCTATCTCCAGCACCTTCTCCCCGCCCTTCAGCCTTAGGGCCTCCGTCATATAGGCTACGATGTAGGGCTGGGATATGGTCTGCCCGTACCCTATGGGCAGAGGATGATCAGCGTAGGCCTCGCTCCTGTACCTTTCGGGCACGAAAAGGTGCCTGGGGACCTTCCTCATGGCGGCCAGCACCAGGCTGTCCTTTATCCCCCTCGCCTCTATCTGCTCCTCGACCATCCGCTCCCTCGCCCTAGCGTAATCCTCGGTTCCCCCCCTGCAGGCGGAAAGGAGCAGGACGCACAGCAACAGGGGCCTGCACATAACCTTCACCTCCCTAAAAGAGCATGTACTCCGCAAGGAGTTCCATAAGCTCGGGCCTGGCCGACAGCTCAACGTACCTCACCTTCTTAGCTATCTCCTGTGCCCTTTCGAGCTCCCTCCTGCTCCGGAGCACCAGCTTAGCTCCCTCGCCGGCCGCGTTCCCGACCGGCACCACCTTACCCTCTTCGACCGGAGGAAGCAATCCTATCCTCAGGGCGCTCTTCTTATTTATGTAGTTTCCGAATGCCCCGGCCAAAAGAACCGTAAGCTCCCCGTCCTCCACCTCCATCTCCCTCCTGAGCACCTCGATCCCCGCCCTTATCGCCCCCTTGGCGAGCTGAAGTTCCCTCACATCCCTCTGGGTTATCCGTATACCTTCGGTTAGGACGAAGTCGTAACCGCCCTCCCCTTCGACTATCCTCGCCTTAAGGTTCTCGGGCCCTTCGAATTCTTCCGGGGAGCGTATCCGTCCGGAAGGTTCCAACACCCCCACCCTCAACATCTCCGCCACCGCATCCACGAGCCCCGAGCCGCATATGCCCCTCGGGCTCTCGTCTCCTATCGTGGTGAACTTTACTTCCCCTTCTACGACGACGCTGTCTATCGCACCGGGCGCACCACGCATCCCGTGCCTTATCCTTGCCCCTTCGAAGGCCGGACCGGCCGCAGCGGAACATGCCATCATCCTTCCGTCGGCCGAGAGCACCATCTCCCCGTTCGTACCTATGTCCACGAGAAGCGTGGGAGCTTCCACCTCCCAGAGCCCCGTGGCCAGTATCCCTCCGACTATATCTGCCCCTACGTAGGCGGCTACGTTCGGAAGGACGACGACCCTGGCCTCGCGATGGGCCTTGAGCCCAAGCTCCTCGGCCTTGAACACGAGGGGGTCGGAGACCACCGGCACGAACGGCACGGACGCTATGTTCCTCGGATCGAGCTTCAGGAAGAGGTGATGCATACAGGTGTTGCCGACGACCGAGATGAGGTACACCTCGTCAGGCCTGACTTCGTAGTCCCTACAGAGCTCCGATATAAGCTCGTTCAGCGCCTCGATGATCCCCTCGTGCAACCGCTCCAGGCCGTCCTCATGCTCCATGAGGTATCCTATGCGGGATATCACATCGTCACCACATGCCGCCTGTGGGTTCATGGCCGCAGATGCCCCGACCTCCTCGCCGGTCGAGAGGTCCAGGAGGTAACCCACCAGGGTGGTGGTGCCTACGTCGAAGGCCACTCCGAAGCACCTTCCGGAGGTGTCCCCGCCCTCCACGGCGACCAAAGTCCCGTCCACCGCCACGGCCGTCACACGGAACTCGTTCCTCCTCACCACAAAGGGAAGCTCCCTGAGGGCGTTCAGGTCGGCAGCTCTCCCCTCCCCCAAGGCGTCCAAAACCCTCTCCAGGTCCGTGCGCTGGTCGTCCAGGGAGGGCTTGGAAAGGCACAGGAAGCGCTTCTTAACCATAGGGTCCAGGGGAACATATCTCGTGACGCCCTCCCTCAATATCTTCTGGCCGAGCCGGAGCGAGGCATCGGGGACCTCGACCACCACCCTGCCCAGGACCCTAGCTTGGCAGGCCAGCCTCGCTCCCAAGGAGAGCTTATCCCCCAAGGCCCTCCTCTCGGAGGAGGTAGAAGGCGAGAGCTTCCCCTTGGCCCTGACCTCACACTTGCCACATGTTCCCCTGCCTCCACAGACCCCCTCCAACGGCACCCCGGCCAGGGAGGCCGCCTCTAAGAGGGTCGTCCCCTCGACCACCTCGACCGTCCTCCCTCCGGGTTGGAAGACGACTTCGAACCTCCTCATCCCTTCGCCTCCTCGTATTCCCTTATAGCGGATATCACATCGTCCGGGGTCCTGCTCTCAAGGAGGGCCTTCCTCAGGTCCTCCTTGGACATGAGGCGAGATATGTGGGCTATGGTCCCGAGGTACTCCTCGGGGGAATCCTTAGGGCCCAAGACCAAGAAGAAGAGCCTCGCTGGGACCCCATCCAACGCCCCGAAGTCCACACCCTTCTTCGACCTTCCGAAGGCCACCCAGACTTCCTTAGCGGACGAAAGCTTGGCGTGGGGCAGGGCTACGCCGGCCTCGAGCCCCGTCCCGCCCAACCTCTCCCTGTGCAGGGTCTCCCTGACGGCCTCCTCCGGGTCCAGGTCGGCGCCCGCCCCCACGAGCGTCTCCACGAGCCCCTCGACGATCTCCTCCTGGCTCCTCCCCTTAAGGTCCAAGTTTATGAAGGACGGCGAAAGCTTGTCGTATAGGACCGCCATCTCACCTCCCCGATAAGGTTCACCTCACTACGAGGACCGGACAGGGGGATTCGTAAAGGACCCTCTCCAAGGAAAGCCCGATCAACCTCCTCGCCCCCGAGCGCTGGCCCGGAAGCCCCAAGATCATAAGGTCTACCTTAAGTTCCCTCGCCTGCCTCAGGAGCACATCCTCGGGGAGGCCCTTCTCCTGGCGAAGCGAGACCCTCACCTCCCTCTCCACCGCCATCCCTTCGACGTGGTAGAGGTACTTCCACCCGTCCTCCTCGGCCTCGGCCTCCACCTCGGAATGCCTCCTCCCCGTGAGCCTGGAGAGTCGGTCCACTACCGAAGGGTCCACGACGTTGAGGGCTATAAGGTGCGCGCCCTCCCGCTCCGCCAAGCTCACGGCGAGCTCCGCCGCCCTCCGGGAGCCCTCGCTCGCCTCCACCGAAAGCAGGATCCTCCCGAACATCAGCCCCTCCGGCGCTTGGCCTGCTTCCTCCTGAAGAACTCCTCCCTCTCGGCCTCCTCCAAGGCCTCCTGGACGAAGGCCACGGTCGCCTCGTACCTCGGCAGGAGGATGTGCTCCAAAGCGTTCAACCTCCTCTGAGTCTTGGATATCTCCCTTGCCAGCCTCCAGACCGAGATGTACACCTCTACGTACCTCAGGAGCACCTCCTCGGCCCTCCTCAGGGCCATGAGGGTCCTGTCCAGGGCCGAAGTCGTGGACCAGAGGCTGAGGTCCGGGAACTCGGGGGCACGGAGGGCCCTTACGGAGGGGAGGACCACCCCCATGGCGCTCCTTCCGGCCACCTCTATCTCGTACCTGGCCTCCCCCACGCCCATAAGCCTCGATATCGCCTCCCTTCCCATGGACAGCAAAGCTCCCTCGTAGGCGGAGTACGCCTCCCCGAGGGCCTCCTCGAGCTCCCTTCCAAGGTCCCTGAGGCCGTACACCACCCTCATAAGTTCCATGACCAGAACTTCCCTCTTCTGCTCCAGAAGTTCGTACACCTCCCTTCCGAACTGGAGGCGGCTTTTGTAGGTTATCAGGGTTCCCTTGGTCGGCGGGACCCTTTCGGCTGGCGCCTTCATCCTCGGTAGTACCTGTCCAATATCTCCGAAGGGACCCTGTACAGGGCGGAGCGGGGAAGCAGGGATACCACCTCCCAGCCTATCTCCAGCGTCTCCTCCAAGCTTCTGTCCTCCTCACCCTGATTTATGAACCTGTCCTCGAACGCCTCGCCGAACTCGAGGTACCTCCTGTCCAAGGCCGTGAGCTCCTCTTCTCCTACTATGGTGGCCAAGGCCCTCACCCTCCCCACCCTGCTATATGCTGCGTAGAGCTGGCTGGCGAGGTACGGGTGGTCCTCCCTCGTCCTCCCCTCGCCTATAGCGTCCTTCATGATCCTCGAAAGCGAGGGCAGGACGTTTATGGGAGGATATATCCCCTTGGCGTGTAGTCCCCTGTCCAAGACTATCTGCCCTTCGGTTATGTACCCCGTAAGGTCCGGCACCGGATGGGTTATGTCGTCGTTGGGCATGGTGAGGATAGGAAGTTGGGTTATCGAGCCCCTCCTCCCCTTGACCCTGCCGCACCTCTCGTAGAGGGAGGCCAGGTCGCTGTAGAGGTATCCCGGGTACCCCTTCCTCGAAGGCACCTCACCCCTGGAACTCGCCCTCTCCCTCAGGGCCTCGCAGTAGTTGGTCATGTCCAGCATGACCACCAAAACGTGGAAGTCCCTCTCGAACGCTAAGTATTCGGCGAGGGTGAGGGCTATCCTCGGGGTTACTATCCTCTCCTCGGGAGGGTCGTCCGCCAGGTTAAGGAAAGTTGCGACCTGGGTCGCCCCTCCCCTCTCGAAGCTCTCCACGAAGAACCTCGCATCGTCGTGCTTCACGCCTATCCCGACAAAAACTACGGCGAATTCCTCGCCCTCCTCGGAGATCCTCGCCTGGCGGACTATCTGAGCTGCCAGACGGTTGTGGGGAAGCCCGCTTCCGGAGAAAAGGGGAAGCTTCTGTCCCCTCACCAAGGTGTTCAGGCCGTCTACGGCCGAGATCCCCGTCTGCACCCAGTCGTACGGGTAATCCCTCGAGGCGGGGTTTATGGCCGAGCCGTGTATGTCCCTCACCTCCCCCGAAAGCGGCTGCGGTCCCCCGTCCATAGGCTCCCCGACCCCGTTGAAGGTCCTGCCCAACATCTCCTCGGAGACCCTCACCTGAAGTGGTCTCCCCAGGAACCTCACCCTCGTCTCCGAGGCCGAAAGTCCGGAGGTGCCCTGGAAGACCTGCACGACGGCGAACCTCTCCCCGACCTCCAGGACTATGCCCCTCCTCGTCCTCCCGTCGGGGCCTACGACCTCGGCGAGTTCTCCGTAACCTACGTCCTTCACGTCCTCTAGGACTATAAGGGGCCCCGTTATCTCTGAGAGCCCCTTGTAGATAATCCCCGAAATCCCCATAGCCTCACCTCAAGTTCGAGGTCCACACTGAACTTCTCCTCGACCTTCCTCCTCACCTCGCATATCAAAGCCCAAACGTCGGAAGCCCTCGCCCTCCCCAAGTTCACTACGAAGTTCGCATGTTTCGGCGAGACCATAGCGTCCCCCACCCTCATCCCCTTACATCCGGCCTCCTCTATGAGCCTCCCGGCGTAGTCCCCCGGCGGCCTTTTAAACATGCTTCCTGCCGAGGGATGTTCTAAAGGTTGTTTCTCGGAGCGAAGTTTCAGCACCTCCCTCCTCTTCTCCCAGAGAAGTTCCGGGTCCTTCCTTTCCGGACGGAACTTCGCAGAGAGCACCACGAACCCTTCGAGCCCCTTCCTGTACCCGAACCCTATTTCATCCTTAGAGAGCACGACCTCCCTTCCGTCCGGAGTTAAGGCCCTGACCTCGGTGAGCAGCTCTGAAATGGTCCTCCCGAAGGCTCCAGAGTTCATAGCTATCGCCCCTCCCACCGTCCCCGGTATCCCGGAAAGCTCAGCGAAGCCCTCCAACCCCTCCCCGACCGTCCATGCGGCCAGAAGGTCCAACTCCGTCCCGGCCCCCACGGAGACCTCATCGTCCTTTAAGACGATGCGATCCGAAACTTTCCTTACGTCCACCACGATCCCCCTGACGCCCTCGTCGTGGACGAGGAGCTTGGAACCGTTCCCTAAGATGAAGGTCGGCACCCCTGCCTCCCGAGCCCGCCCGAGCAGCCCCTTCAGGTCCTCCTCGTCCGCCGGAACGAGGTAAAGGTCCGCAGGCCCCCCTATGCGGTACGAGGTGTGCCTACATAGGGGCTCCTCCTTTACGACCTCCCCCCGGAAGCCCTTAAGGACCCTATCGTACGGACGGAGCATCTTGCGGAGAAATATACACCCGCACAGGAGGGAAGTCAAGAGAATTTTCCTTGACAACGCCTTCCGTAAAGGATTATATTTTCAGGCGTAGGAGGGAGCATGAGAGGGTCATCGGCGTGGCTTGCTCTAACCTTGCTTCTGGCCTGCCGCAGCGGGGGAAGCTCGTCCTCAGGGTCCATCCCTTCATCGGACGGCCCCTCTGTGGACACCCTTAGGAGGGGCGAATCGTTGTACACGGCCCTCAGGAAGAAGGGCGTGGAGCCTAAATATATCTTGGAGCTCTCCAGGAGTCTGAAGAGGCTGGTGAACCTGCGGAGGGTGATGCCCGGAGGAAAGTACGCCTTCTCCTGCGATTCCACCGGAGCGATAGTTTGGTTCCGGTATATGCCGGACCTCGAGACCGAGATCGTGGCCGAAAGGAGAGGCGGGAAGCTCGAGGTCACAAGGAGGAAGCTTCCCTTGGAACGTGTGGAGCGCAGCTTAGCCGGAGCTATAGGCTCCTCCCTTTACGATGCCGTGCTGGAGGCGGGTGGCACTCCGAGGCTCGTATGGAAGTTTGCGGACATCTTTCAGTGGGAAATAGACTTTCATACTGAACCCAGGCCCGGGGACAGGTTCGCCGTCGTCTGGGAGGAGTACAGGAGGGACGGAAGGACCGTAAGGGAGGGGAGGATCTTGGCCGCCGCATACATAGGAAAGGTCGGGGAGTTCTGGGCGGTGTACTACAGGGACCCGCGTGGCCACGAAGACTACTACGACCTTAAGGGCAGGTCCTTGAGGAAGGCGTTCCTCCGCTCCCCCCTCAGGTACAGGCGCATAAGTTCCAGGTTCAGCAGGAGGCGCCTCCATCCCATCCTCAGGAGATATATGCCGCACTGGGGAGTGGACTATGCCGCTCCTCCCGGTACCCCCGTACATGCGACGGCCGACGGGGTCGTGCTCTTCAGAGGGCACAAGGGCCCGAACGGCAACATGGTGATACTCGGGCACAGGAACGGATACAGGACCTACTACCTCCACCTCTCTCGGTTCGCCCGGGGGATAAGGAGGGGAAGGAGGGTCCGGCAGGGACAGGTGATAGGATATGTAGGGGCCACGGGCCTTGCTACCGGTCCCCACCTGGATTACAGGGTCAGGAGGGGCAGGAAGTTCCTGAACCCTCTGAAGCTCGAAGCATCCAGGGCACCCTCCGTCCCCAAGCGTTATCTGAGGGAATTCCGGACTGTACGGGACAGGTACAAGAAGAAACTTGAAGAGGCCCTAAATGAGGAGATGGTCGTCTATGAAGACCTCGATCGTAATGGCCTTAGCGGGAGCTCTGGTCCTTTCCTGCGGTAAGGAGGGGAAGGAGGAAGGACCCGAGGCGAGCATAGTTGAACTTAGGGAAGCGGTAGAGCGGAACCCCGAGGACGTGGCGGCCCTGGTCGCTTTGGGAAGGGCGTTGATGGACAGGGAGGGGGCATACCTCGAGGCCAAGGAGTTACTTGAAAGGGCCCTATCCCTCTCGCCCGAGGATGCGAGGGTGCACAGGGCCTTAGGAAGGTTGTTCATGCTCGTAGGCCTGTACCCCAAGGCGGAGGAACACCTCCTCAAGGCCCTCGAACTCGGAAGGGCCGACGCTTCGCTCTACAACGACCTGGCCACGACCTACGCACGGGAAGCCTTCGCCCTCTTCAAGGCGCTGCGCATGAGGAGGGATAAGATGGAGCAGGCGATAGATGCATACAGGAAGGCCACAGAGCTCGACCCCGAAAACCCCCTCTATTGGTACAACCTCGCCTTCGCCTACGACCAGCTCGGGGACTTCGCCGAAGCGGAGGAGACTTACAGGAAGGTGCTAAAGTTGGACCCCAGGCTCGGCAAGGCCCGGAAGTATCTGGGGATGTTGTACGAAAAGATGGGGAAGCTGGGCGAAGCGGAAAGGGAGTTGAAGAAAGCTTCCAAGCTCCTTCCGGACGACGCCGAGGTCCTGGTGCACTTGGGTCTGGTCCTCGCCAAGGAAGGAAAGCTCAGGGACTCCGAGGGGGCCTACAGGAGGGCGCTGAAGCTCGACCCCGAGCTTCCGGAGGCCCTACTGGGGCTGGGGAGGCTGCTGCTGATGATGGGGAGGAAGGATGAGGGGGAAAGGAAGATAGAGAAGTTCAGGAAGCTCTCGTCCGGAAGGAATCGGAGCATAGAGGACGTCCTGATAACCGTCCAACATTATCCCGACAGGCCCGAGGTCCACTGCGAGCTCGGGGAACTTTACCTCGGCAGGGGAAGGTACGAAGAGGCCCTAAGGGAGTTCAACAGAGCCTTGGTCATAGACCCCAACTTCCCCGCCGCATGGGTCGGCCTCGGAAGGACCTTCTTCGGACGGGGGCAGTATGCGAGGGCCAAGGAGTGCTTCGACAAGGCCCTCGTCCTGAACCCGAGGGACCCTTACGCTCAACTCTATCTCGGCGGGATATACATGAAGTGGGGAAGGTACGAGGAAGCGGTGATGGCCCTCAGGAAGGCGGTGGTCGAGGCCCCGGACGAGCCCGAGTTTCACTATAACCTCGGGCTGGCCTATGCGAAATGGAGGAGGCCCGAACAGGCCATACCCGAATTTGAGGAGGCCATAAGGCTTAGGCCGGACTACGGCGTCGCCCACAGGGACCTTGGGTTGGCTTACCTTTCGGTCCGGGAATACGAAAAGGCCGTAAAGCACCTCGAAGAGGCCGGAAGGCTTATGCCCGACAGACCTGAAATCTCGGCATATTTGGCCGTCGCCTGCCGTGCCCTCGGCGACATGGAGGGATACAGAAGGGCCCTCGGCAGGCTGGACAGCCTCAGGGAGGTGAGGAGG
>Ga0209410_1001498_pt1 | contig 11364 bp, 10 predicted proteins | sample Mar14436cmmetaG_FD_184135 | JGI IMG/M metagenome (GOLD analysis project Ga0209410, IMG submission 184135) | Marine hydrothermal vent microbial communities from Guaymas Basin, Gulf of California to study Microbial Dark Matter (Phase II) - Marker... ... | reverse complement strand
GATAGAGCGGGTCTTCGAACCGGATCCGCGCTGGGGGGAACGTTATCGTGATCGATACCGGGAATACAAACGTTTATGGCCTATTTTCTACGAGCACCTGCGGACCTTGTACAGAAGGGGCCCAGCCGATGGCTTTCCCCCGCCCCTACGTGATCGTCGGCCTATCCCTTGACACCGAGCGCCGGGCGGAGGTATCATCTTAACGTGGATGGTAACGTTAACACTAAGCGCGTGACCCTGCGGGAAGTCGCGGAAGCTGCCGGGGTTTCCATCAATACTGCCTCACGCGCCCTCAACGACAAGCCTGCCGTGAACCCTTATACCAAGGCCAAGGTCCTCGAGGCTGCCCAAAGGCTGGGATACCGCCCGAACCGGTTGGCCAGGGCCCTACGTTATAACAAGACGAAAACCCTCGGGGTGATCGTGGGGGATATCGCGAACCCCTATTTCTCCATGCTCGTGCGGGGCGTCGAGCAGACCGCGCGGGAGTTCGACTACAGCGTGATCCTGCAGGGCACGGATGAAGACTACAGGCGCGAGGAGGAGGCCGTCGAGGTGGCCTTGGCAGAACGGGTCGATGGGATCCTCATCACTCCCACCCAGAGAAGCCAGGACGCCATCCGTATCCTCTTCGAAAGCGGGACCCCCTTCATCCTGATGTCGCGGCACTTCCGGGATCTGGAGACCCATTACGTCATCATGGACGACCAGCGCGGCGGCTACATCGCCACCGAGCACCTCATCCAGCGGGGGCACGAGAAGATCGCCATCCTGAACGGCCCCGTTCACATCTCCAGCGCCGCCGAACGCTACGCGGGGTACGTGGAGGCCCTCCGAGCCAACGGCCTCGAGGTCAATGAGGGACTCGTGATCGAAGGGTGTCTGACCCTGGAGGACGGGTATCACGCGGCCCTGCGTCTCCTCGAGGGTCCCCACAAGCCGACGGCAATCTTCGCGTTCTCCGATTTCGTCGCCCTGGGGGTGTTCCGGGCCGCAAATGAATTGGGGATAAGGATACCGGACGAGTTGGCGGTGGTGGGCTTCGATAATACCATCTTCGGCCTCTGTACCAAACCCCCTCTGACCTCGGTGGGCGGGAGCCCCGAGGAGCTGGGGAAGATGGCCGCACAGTTGCTCTTGGAGCTATTGACGGGGAAGAGGCCGAACACGGTGACCAGGATCAAGTTGCCGGTCTACCTGGTACAGAGGGGGTCATCGTGAAGGGAGGGGGGTGGTAGCCGAAGGAAACGCTCAGCGGTTACGATCCTATTGAATCGAGGAGGTGTAGCATGTTTAAGCGTGTCGCGATCCTTGGATTGATGGTGTTGTTGGCCTTGCCTGGGCTTGCGGCCCACAAGAAGACGGACATGGGATGGGTCTACACGGAGCCACTCGACATCTACTTCTTCTGTGGAGGGCCTCCCGGAGGGACCTTTGCCACCGTGGTCTACAATGGCGCTCGGGCCGCGGCTGAGATCCTGGGCGATCGCGTCAAGGTGCACTACGTGTGGTCCGACTGGAATCCGCAGAAAATGGTGGCCCAGTTCCAGGAGGCCGTAGCAGCCAACCCTGATGGCATCTGTATTATGGGGCACCCCGGCGTGGAGGCCCTGGCCCCGTTCGTGGAAGAGGCCGAAGCCAAGGGAATCATCGTGACCAGCCAGAACGTGACGCTCCCCGAGCTGGAAGAGAAGTTCCGCTCGAACGGGTTCGGATACGTGGGCCAGGAGCTCTACGCGTCCGGCTACATGCTAGGGAAGGCCGCGGCGGAGCGCGCGGGATTGAAGGCGGGTGACCGGGCAATGGTGTGGGGCCTTTTGCGGCTACCTACCCGTGGCCTCCGCACCAAGGGTGCCATCGATGCCTTGGAGGAGAAGGGGATCGTTGTTGACTACATCGAGATCACGCCCGAGGTGGACGCCGATGCCTCACTGGGGATCCCGATATTCGTGGGCTACATTCAGAAGCACCCTGACTGCAAGCTCGTGATCACCGACCATGGTCAGCTCACCGCGACCCTCCCCACCTATCTCCGCGAGGCCGGCCTAGGCCCGGACGACGTCTTCGCCGCCGGTTTCGACCTCGCTCCCCCCACCCTCGAGGGGATCGATAGCGGCTACGTCGATCTGGTCCACAGCCAGCAGCCGTTCCTCCAGGGCTTCCTCCCCATCTTCCAGGTCTACCTCACGGCCCTGTACAAGATCGCGGGGCTGCATATTGACACTGGTATCGGGTTGATCGACAAGACAAACGTCGGGCCGATCCGGGAGCTAGTGGAGAAGGGCCTGGCCGGATGAGAGAACCGGACAGACGGGGCGGGGCATAAGCCCCGCCCTTTTTTCCTTGCCGGAGGTGATCGCCGTGCCGCTGGTCGAGATGAAAGATATCCATAAGTACTTCGGAACCGTTGTGGCGCTGCGGGGTGTCGATTTCACAGTGGAGGAAAACGAAGTCGTGGGACTCATCGGCGACAACGGTGCCGGGAAATCGACCCTGATAAAGATCCTTAGCGGGGTGTTCCCTCCCACGAAGGGCGAGCTCTATATTAAGGGCCAGAGGATCGATCTGCGGCGGTACTCCGTACGCGAAGCTCACCGACTCGGAATCGAGACCGTATTTCAAGAGCAGGCCCTGGGGATCAAACAATCCATATGGCGCAACCTCTTCTTGGGGCGCGAGCCCACCAATGCCCTTGGATTCCTGAAAGTGGCCGAGGCCCGCGATGAGACATGCAAACTCATGCGCGAGGTCCTGCGGTTCCGCGGAGGCGGCGTCTCGCCGGACGCCTCGGTGCGGAGCCTCTCGGGGGGCGAACGTCAGGGGGTCGCCATCGGGCGGGCAATGTACTTCGAGGCCGACTTGGTCATCCTGGACGAACCCACCCGGGCCCTTTCCGTACAGGAGGTCCAGAAGGTCCTCAACTTCATCCGGGAGCTGAAGAAACGCGGAAAATCATGCGTCTACATATCGCACACGATTGCAAATGTGTATGCCGTTTCCGACAGATTCGTGATCTTGGACCGGGGCAAGGTAGTAGGAGAGTACAAGCGTGACGAGGTCTCGGAGCCCGAGCTCAACGAGATCCTGATCGAACTCCATGAGTCGCGAGCGCAGGAGGAGCTTAAAGCAAATTCGTTCTGAGGGAGGCGAGCGTGACAAAGCCGACCATTGAGCTGCGGAAGTACAAGATGCAGATTGGGTTGACACTTATATTCGGTTTGGTGATATTGCTTTTCATTATCACAAGCCCCGATGTCTTCCTCAGGCCGAGCATTTATTTAGCTTATCTCACCACCATCCCCTTCGTTGGTATCATGGGATTAGGCTTGACGTTTGTACTTGCCAGCGGGGAGATCGATCTTTCTTTTCCCTCAGTAATGGCGTTCGCCGGCTACGTATGCGCGGTCATGGTGGATCTCACGGGCAGTGTCACTGTAGGGATCATCGCGGGTCTCTTGAGCGGAGCGGTAATAGGGGCATTAAACGGGCTTTTCATCCGTAAGATCGGCATCCCCTCCATCGTGGTCACTCTGGGGATGATGTTCCTGATCCGCGGCGCCGTGAACCTCCTCTCAGGTGGGCTTGGCAAATCCCTGACCTTCTTAATGGGAACGCCTTGGCGTTCGATCCTGGTAGGGAAGATAGGCGGTAAGTTCCCCGCGCACGCGCTTTGGTTCCTAGGCCTGGCTGTGGTGCTGTGGTTCGTTCTCTTCCGCCATCGATTCGGAAACCACGTGCTGTTCTCGGGCGACAACGAGGGAGCCGCCCAGATGATGGGGATCAACGTGGATTGGGTGAAGATAAAGGTCTTCATCCTGATGGGGGTCCTGGCCGCGTTCGCTGGCATCATTGACAGCTTCCGGCTCCTGAAGTGGTGGCCTACGATGGGGGAGGGATTCATGCTCACCACGATGGCCAGTGTCTTCGTCGGGGGTACCTCGATGTTCGGGGGCGAGGCCACCATCCTGGGGACCTTCATCGGGGCCTACCTCATAGGCTCTCTGGAGGCGGGGATCGTGGCGGCGGGGCTTTCGGGCTTTTGGACCCGCTTTATCTACGGGTTCCTCATCCTGGTCGCGGTCACCATCCACACCGTCCTGCGAAAGGGGAGAGAGGGATGAGATGAACAGCCGAGAGAGGGTTGTGGCCGCCCTGGAGCATCGCGAGCCGGACAAGGTCCCCAACGATTTCAGCGGGACGATCGTGTCGGGGATCCACATCGAGGCCTACAAGGCCCTCGTGGATTTCCTCGGGCTCGAGGTGCCCGAGCCCAGGATCTGGGACCCGGTCCAGCGGCTCGCGGAGGTAGATGAGGGCGTGCGACGGCGCCTGCAATCGGACTGCGTCCCCCTCTGTATCCGCCCGCCGGACACCTGGAGCCTGGAGATCCAGGATCAAGGCGATTGCTACGTATATGTGGACGAGTGGGGAACCACGATGCGGATGACGAAGAGGAGGGGCTATTACTTCGAGTTCTGGCGGTTCCCCATCCAGAGGCCGGAGGACGCGCGCTCCTATAGATGGCCAGACCCGGCGGACCCCGGGCGGTACCGGGGCCTGCGGGAGGAGGGGCGGGATCTCTACGAAGGGACGGAATATGCCATATGCGGTGCCCCCCTCTTCGGCGGCGGCATCCTCGAGCAGGCGACGCGCATCATGGGCTTCGAGAAATTCCTCGTCCTCCTGGGGAGGAAATCCCCCTGGGCCGATTACATCCTCGGCACCCTCACGGATATCTATCTGGAAACGATCGAGAGGTTCCTGGAGGAGGTGGGGGAGTTCATCCAGGTCCTGGTCTATTGGGACGACCTCGCCACCCAAGATTCGCTCCTCGTCTCGCCGGAGACCTACCGAACGATGATCAAACCCAAGCACAGGAAGCTCTTCGACCTGGTCCACAGCAAGACCAGGGCCAAGGTGTTCTTCCACACCGACGGCGCTATTTGGCCTCTGATCCCCGATCTCATCGAGGCAGGGGTGGATATCCTCCAGCCGATCCAGGTGGGCGCGAAGGGGATAGGGGACACAGCTGAACTCAAACGCGTGTTCGGCAAGGACCTGGTTTTCTGGGGGGCGAGTTGCGATTCCCAACACACTTTGCCCTTCGGGAAGCCCGAGGAGGTTGCGGAGGAGACCCGCCGCCATGTGCTCGACCTCAAGCCCGGGGGAGGTTACGTGTTCGGCCCGATCCACAACATCCAGCCGTTGGTCCCCCCGGAGAACATCATGGCCATGTACGAGACCTTCTTCCAGTGCCGTGCCTATTGATGGAGAGGGAGCATGACCGGCAAGGAGCGGGTGTTGACGGCCCTGGAACACCGGGAGCCGGATCGGGTCCCGGTTGACGTGTGGTACACCCCCGAGATGCGCGATAAGCTCGCCGCCGCGCTCGGGATCCCGAAGGCAACGGGCGGACTCGAACCTGACCCCCTGTGCCTCAAGTTCCACGACCTCCTGAAGGTTACGGTGGGCCCCGCCGCGAGTTATTACCTGAGCGATGAGAAGTTCTACACGGACGAGTGGGGCATCGGGTGGCGCCGGGTGGATTATGGCCACGGGCATTACACCGAGCCCGTGGTCCACCCGCTGGAGGACCTGCGGGATCCGGAGGACTTCCCCATGCCGGATTTTGACGACCCCGCACGGTATGAGCAGGCCCATTATGTGGTGAAGCGATACGGCAGGGAGTACGCCGTGGTGGGGGAGATGGCCTGTACCCTGTTCGAGCTCTCCTGGTACCTCAGGGGGTTCGAGCGCGTGCTGGTGGATCTCCACCGCAACAAGGATTTCATGCGTGCTTTTCTGGAGAAGCTAAAGGGGTGGGCGATCGCGGCGGGCAGGCATTTCATTGAGACCGGTGTCGACATCCTGCTTCTGGGGGACGACTTCGGCATGCAAGACCGGATGATCGTCTCCCCCGGGACGTTCAGGGAGTTCTTCAAACCACTCTACGCCGAGCTATTCGAGGAGTTCAAAGATCTGAACCCGAACGTGAAGATTGCCTTTCACTCCGACGGAAACATAGAATCCATCATCCCCGATTTCATCGAGATAGGCCTTGACATCCTGAACCCGGTGCAGCCGCGCTCGATGGATCCCGGGAGATTGAAGAAGCTTTATGGGAAACACCTAGCATTCTGGGGGACCATGGACAATCAGGGGACGATCCCCTTCGGCTCACCGGAGGATGTGGTGGACGAGGTATTGGCGCGCATCCGGGACGTCGCCCCGGGAGGGGGGCTGATCCTGGGACCCGCCCACAATGTCCAGCCCATCACCCCCGTAGAGAACATGCTCGCCTTCTACGAGGCGGTGGAGCGCCACGGCACTTATCCTATTGGAGCGTGAACCCCATGCTCGAGGCGCTGCGGAAGGCGGTTTGGGAAGCGCTGATGGAGCTTGCGAAGAGCGGTCTCGTCCAGGGGACCAGCGGCAACGTGAGCGGACGGGAGGGGGATCTCTTCGTCATCAAGCCGAGCGGCGTCCCCTATGGAAGCCTCAGGCCCGAGGACCTCGTGGTGCTAGACCTCGAGGGGAGAGTGGTGGAGGGAGAGCTCATGCCCTCGGTGGACACCCCGGCCCACCTCGAGATCTACCGGGCGATCGATGAGGTGGGGGGAATCGCGCATACACACTCCACCTACGCTACGGTCTTCGCGGTGCTGGGGAGGGAGATCCCTGTCTACACCACGGAACTCGCCGACCTCTTCGGCGGCCCCATCCCGGTCTCGTCCTATGTGCCCCCCGGACACCCGGGGATAGGGGTCGAGTTCGCGAAGAGGACGAGGCCCGGGCGTTTCCGGGCGCTGCTCATGCGCTCCCACGGGGTTTTCACCGCGGGCTCGACCGCAGCGGATGCGGTCAAGGCCGCCGTAATCGTGGAACACAGCGCCAAGATCGCTCTCCTCGCGGAGCTCCTGGGAAGGCCGGAGCCGCTTCCCGAAGCGGAGGTCGGGGAGCTCCATGCCCGCTACATGGACCGTTACGGACAGCGAAAGGAGTGAGGTTGGGCTCGAGATTCCTCATCGGGGTGGATATCGGGACGCAGGGGACGAAGGCGGTGGTGGTCGGGCCCGAGGGGGAAGTTCTGGGCGGCGGCCTCGTCGAGTACGGGATCGAGCAACCCCGTCCCTCTTGGGCCGAACAGTGGCCTCAGGTCTGGGAGGAGGCCGTCTATAACGCCATCCGCCAGGCGGTGGAGCGCTCCGGGGTCGCCTCGCGGGACGTGGCCGCGCTCTGCCTCAGTGGACTTTACGGGGGATCCGGCGTCCCGGTGGACCGGGGGATGAAGCCGCTGCGCCCGTGCCTCATCTGGATGGATCGCCGGGCCACCGAGGAAGTCCGGTGGGTAAAGGAAAACGTCGACCTCGATAAGCTCTTCGCCGTCACCGGGAATTATGTGGACACCTACTTCGGCTACACGAAGATCCTTTGGATAAAGCGCCACGAACCCCGGATCTGGGCGAAGGTCCACAAGTTCGTGCCCCCGACGAGCTACGTCGAGTACCGGCTCACCGGCCAGCTCGCGGTCGACTTCTCCTCGGCCGGCAACCTGGGAGGGATTTTCGACCTGCGGAGGCTCTCGTGGTCGGAGGAAATGGCCGAGGATCTGGGAATCCCCCTGGAACTGATGCCGGAGCGGCTCGTCCCCTCGACCGAGGTGGTGGGCGAGCTCACTGCCGAGGCCGCGGGGAAGTGCGGCCTGGTCCCGGGGATACCGGTGGTGGCGGGGGGCATTGACGCCCCCATGGCCACCCTGAGCGCAGGGGCCACGGAGCCGGGGGACAACGTCGCCATGATGGGGACGTCCACCTGTTGGGGCGTGGTACATAGGGGCGAGGGCCTCTCTCCAAAACTTGTCTCCATGCCCCACGTGGTGAATCCCAGAGAAGAGATCTACACCTGGGGGGGATCGGCCACCTCCGGGGCCCTGATCCGCTGGTTCCGGGATAACCTCGGCCGTCCGGAGGCGGAGGCCGGGGAGAAGATCGGCGTGGACCCGTACCGAATCCTGGACCTCGAGGCCGAGGAGATACCCCCGGGAAGCGAGGGCCTCCTCGTCCTCCCCTACTTTATGGGCGAGCGGGCCCCCCTGTGGGACCCAAAGGCCCGGGGGACGATCCTGGGCCTGACCCTCTATCACACGCGGGCCCACATCTATCGGGCCTTCATGGAGGCCGCGGCCTACAGTCTCCGCCACAGTATCGAGGTCGGCGAGGCCTGTGGCCTCAAGTTGAGGGAGGAGGTACGTGTGGTGGGGGGAGTGGCCAAATCCCAGATCTGGCCCCAAATCCTCGCCGATGTCACCGGCAGGCCGATTCTCGTCCCCTTGGGGAACGTGGAAGCGCCGCTGGCAGACGCGCTCATCGCCGGGCTCGCCGTAGGACTCATCTCCGACCACAAAGCGATTTCCGATTGGATTCGGGAAGTCCACGTTTTCAAGCCCTGTAAAGACACACACGAACATTACACCGCGCTTTACGGGCTCTACCGAAGGCTCTACGAGGAGATCAGGGACGTTATGCACGCCTTGGTGGAACTCCAAGGGGGTGAGGGATGAAGGGATGGAGGAAGCCGACCGTGGGCCTGATCGTGGGCAACAGAAACTTCTTCCCCGACGCTTTGGTCGAGGAAGGGAGAAGGCGGATCCTGGACGTCCTGCAAGGGGCCGGCATCGAGGTGGTGACGCTCTCCCCTGAAGACACGAAGTTCGGGGCTGTGGAGAGACGGGGGGACGCTGAGAAGTGCGCACGACTCTTCCGGGAACACGCTGAAGAGATCGAAGGGATCATCATCACCCTTCCCAACTTCGGGGATGAGCGCGCGGCGGCCGAGGCGGTGCGGCTTTCGGGGCTCGAGGTCCCGATCCTCGTCCACGCGTTTCCCGACGAACTCGACAAGCTCGATCTAGACCATCGACGGGATGCATTCTGCGGCAAGATCTCCCTCTGCAATAACCTCAACCAATTCGGCATCAAGTTCACCGACACAACCCTACACGTGGAAGCGCCCGAAAGCCAGGAGTTCAAAAAGGATCTGGAGGACTTCCTCGCGATTTGCAGGGTCGTGAAGGGGCTCAGGACCGCGAGGCTCGGGGCCGTGGGAGTAAGACCCACGGCGTTCAACACCGTCCGCTATAGCGAGAGGCTTCTCGAAAGCTATGGCATAACGGTCGAGACCCTCGACCTCTCCGAGGTGATTGCCCGCGCCAACAAACTGGACCGAGGATCCCTGGAAGTGAAACGGGAACTCGAACGGTTGCGGGGAACCTTCCAGCTCGAAGGGACCCCGGACGAGGCCTTGGGGAAGATGGCCCGGCTTTCCGCGGTGCTCAGGGAATGGATCGAGGCCGAAGAAATCGATGCCTTTGCCTTTCAGTGCTGGACGGCCATAGAGGAGATCTACGGGATCGTGCCCTGCGCCGTGATGAGCCTCTTCTCGGAGTCAGGGGTGCCGGCCGCCTGTGAGGTGGACGTGATGGGCGCCCTGGCCATGTACGTCCTCGAGCTCGCCTCCGGACAGCCAGCTGCCCTTATGGATTGGAACAACAACTTCGGCGACGACCCGGACAAGGTTATCTTGTTCCACTGCAGTAACTTCCCACCATCTTTCTTCGCCAGCTGCAAGATGTCGTATCAGCACATCATCGCCGGGACGGTGGGGAGGGAGAACACCTATGGCACCGTGGTGGGAAAGGTAAGCCCGGGTCCCGCCACCTTCCTCCGGCTCTCCACGTTCGACACCGAGGGTCGAGTAGCGGGGGTGGTTGCGGAGGGCAGCTTCACCGACGATGAGGTGGAGACCTTCGGCGGCTACGGTGTGGCCCGGATACCGGGCCTACGTTCCCTCCTCCACCGGATCGTCCGAAAAGGCTTCGAACACCATGTCGCGGTGACCAAAGCCCACGTGGGAAGGGCCGTGCGAGAGGCACTGAAGACCTATCTGGCCTGGGAGGTCTCCCCGAGCTAGGGCCTCAAAAGCCCGGTCCATATGACAAACGTGCTTCCTCCAAAAGCTACGCGGACGCCGGGGACAGCCGTTGGAATGTGTTCCCGAGGCTTTGGAGCAGGGAGGCGGAACCGGGATGAACCGGTGTGCACTCGAGAAACTCTTAGCATGGATGGAAGAGCGTGGGTTCCCCAGCTTCACCGTCGTCCGTCCCGAGAACTTCGCCTGGCTCACAGGCGGCGGGGACAGCACGGTGGTAGTTGGAGAGGGGACGGCCTGGCTTGAGGTGAAGGAGGGAGGTCTCATCCTCCACACATCCCGGATCGAGGCGGAGCGCTTGGTGGAGGAGGAAGTGCCCGCAGTCGACCGCGTGGTCCAATACCCTTGGTATAGGATGCCCGAGCCGGGGCACCCCAATGACCTGGAGCACGACCTCACCCCCCTGAGGGTGGTCCTCTCTCCCGAGGAAGGGGAACGGTTTCACCGTTTGGGACGCGATGCGGCACGGGCTTTGGGGGAGGCCCTGAGGTCCGCGAAGCCGGATTGGACGGAGAGGGAGCTCGCCGGAGCCGTGGCGGAGGAGGCCCTGTCTCTAGGGGTTCAGCCGGTGGTACTGCTCGTCGCCGGTGAGGAGCGAATCTTCAAGTACCGGCATCCCTTGCCGAAGGATCGTCCTCTGGGACGGCTATGCATGGCGGTAATCTGCGGGAGACGCCACGGGCTCATCGCGAACCTCACCCGAGTCCGTTCCTGGGGCCATCTCGAGGCCGCACGGCTTCACGACAAGGTCTTAGCGGTGGAAGCGATCGCCTTGGAGGCCACCCGCCCCGGGATGAGATTGGGCGAGGTGCTTTTGGCTATCCGGGAGGCGTATCGGGAAGTGGGACGGCCGGAAGCCTTCGAAGAGCACCATCAGGGAGGGTTGGCGGGGTACCGGCCCCGGGAGATCGTGGCCACCCCCGGCGATGACACTCCCCTTCAGGTGGGGATGGCGGTGGCCTGGAACCCTTCCCTGCCCGGGGCCAAGGTCGAGGATACATTCCTCATCACCGAACGCGGCCTCGAAGTCCTGACGGAGGATCCCGAGTGGCCCATGGTCCGGGTGGAAGGCCGCGGGCGTCCCGACATCCTGCGCTCATGAACGGGAACAGGGCCGCGGAGCTTCTCCGGGAGCGGTTCGGCCGCGGGCCCGAGCCGATCGTGGCACGGGCCCCGGGGCGTGTAAACTTGATCGGCGAGCACACCGATTACAACGAGGGCTACGTCCTTCCCTTCGCCATCGACCGCTACACCGAGGTGGCCGTTCGGCCCCGGACCGATCGGGTGGTCCGCGTTTACTCCGCCGCCGTCGATGAAACCCTCTCGATGGAGCTGCCCCTGCGAAACCCAAAGCCCCAGGGGAGATGGTCCGATTAC
>Ga0209410_1001497_pt1 | contig 11365 bp, 20 predicted proteins | sample Mar14436cmmetaG_FD_184135 | JGI IMG/M metagenome (GOLD analysis project Ga0209410, IMG submission 184135) | Marine hydrothermal vent microbial communities from Guaymas Basin, Gulf of California to study Microbial Dark Matter (Phase II) - Marker... ... | reverse complement strand
TTACTTTTGAGGGGGTTAACGGTCCAACATAGATTAATGGAGGGGTCCGTAAGCCATACTGCTCGGCAATTTGAATCATCTGTGACGGATGGAAATATCTGTAAAGGCCTCTTTCATAATCTGCCCGGAGAACGGTAATTAATTCCACGTTAAGTTCTGGAAGGCCCGTTAAGCTCTGAACCCGCTGAAAGTTTACTTGCCCGTGAACTAACCGGAATTTTTCTAATACTGTGCCCCACACCTCGAAGATTGGGATTAATCCGTCCTTGACCATTTTCGTTATTTGCTGTATTGGGAAAAGTGGGTGGCTAATGATTTTTCTAGTTGTTCCTGTAGCGATTGGTGCAAGACGAGTTTTCGGGATAACCTTTTCTTTCCAAAGGTAAAACAGTAGGTTGAATCCGTCTCTTTTCTCGAATACAAATGCTTGTTTAACTTGTGTTTGAAGTTCATCAAGTAAGGTTAATTTGTCCTCCTCGATCTTAAATTTGAGGAGGTATTGTAATTTTGGCATGTTTGGTGTAATGAAATTGTTTTCGTGGATTAAGCATTTGCCTAGATATTCATCGTGTTTCAGGTAGACGGTGGTTTTTCCAACTATTGGATATTCTTTTGTTTTGCAGTTTTTCCGTTGGAAAAGGTTTAGTAAAGTCGCTCTATGTAGCATTCGCGGCAAAGCCGCTCTCCCATTCCATATTCCATCAATTCTTGCTCGGCGACATCTTCGCGCCCACAGTCTTCACATACGCCGCGGCAACGTCTACATAATCCATTTTTAACGAAGCCTTTTCGTCCGCATCGGGTGCAAAACATAATTTTTTCATCTGGGCGTGGACCATGAACGCCTTTTTCCTGCTCCTCCATATTTTGCTCCCTCTTTATATTTCAGGGGGAAATGTTTTGGGTGGTCTGGAGGTTAACCAAGAGATGAACTCATCGGTGCCAGAGAAACTTTTCCAAAGGGTATTTGAAAAGACCCATTTGACTGTGATGTCGGAGGCACTGAATTGACGGACATATTCTAACCAATTGCTTATTTCGGTTGTTACATTCTTGAAAGTGACCTGCTGGTTTGCTGAAGTGTAATAATGAACTGCAGGATCCAAAATGCAGATTTTAGACCCAGTAGAAACATATGTAGCTGCGTGGCTATCAACAACTATTGTTTCTACATAAAGAGTTCCATTCACATATGAAACAAGCATACTTGTGAGGAGAATTGCAATGTCTTCGCAATCTCCTGTTTTTGACATTATTGTCTCTTTGGGGAAACGCCACATTTCCTTTGTATATTCAACTTCTCCAAAGGGGGTTGTTGGGAGTATCGGATAATCTGGATCTGGACTGTAATGAATGTTTGATTCAACCCATAGGTAGAGTTTTTTTACATCGTCAAAGAACTCTTGTGGGTCGCTTTTATTAATCCATCCACCAGTGAGTTGAAGAACAATTTGTTCAACTTGTTCCGGTTTAATAAATTCGGTTTCTCTCGTATCAGGATGTGCTGAGCGGAGATTAACCTCTGCCACTATCGAACTGTAGCCATACATGAAACCCATAAGCAATAGCGAAGCAATACTGAGAAAAATTAGAAGAAAGATTGTGGTTAAATGTTTTTCTAGCTTGGCGCTCATTTCATAGCCTCAGCTATTTTTCTCCTAAGTTTCCTTCGAACCTCTTCAATGTACCCAATCATTATTGCTCCGGCGGTGGCAATATACCAGCAGATCACGAATCCTTTAAGGAATAATGGAACAACACGAACTGCCCCTAGGGCAGTTGCTGTTACAGCTCCCATAAAGAAAGCATATTTCTTCCACATCCTCTTTTTCACCTCCCAAACTTTAAATTATTTAAATCTTTACCATCTGAGGTTTACTTCAACTTTGAATCCGGCGGCTTTACATTTGTCGGGGTTAACCCTTGTGGATGTAATGATACATTTTCCTGGCGGTTTAATGATTATGTCTGCAAAGTCGAGGTGAATCTCTTTTTTGCCGAAAGGTTTTGCCATACCAGTTGGTTTAAGGGCAGTCAGGTCCCATGGGCCGCAAATTGGTTTATGAAAATTATGCTCGCTGAAGATATACACGGAATGTTTCCCTAACCTCTTTCTGATTCCAATCAAAGTGTCTACCGTTATGTCGCCTTGATGAACCATGTTGAATGGCGAATCTACAAAGACTGTGGCGTTAAAGAGAACCACTTCTTGACCCCAACAGCGGGGATTTTCGGTGGTTCCTCCATCTTTTCGCTTTTTGTAGTATGGTAGCCAAGACAGGTAGGTCTCTAGGTCTCTTTGTAGGTGTGCATGTTCCTCTTTCCATTTTCTTTCTTCAATTACTTTTTCGACGAACTCTTTAGTAAGTTTTCTCACTATGGCCTCCCTCCTTTCTCGTTTACTTGTTTAAAAAGGAACCCTAAAAAAGGGGGAATTAAGGGGAAATTAAGCAGTATATCTTGCACGTTTGTTGTTTTTCTCCTCTTTCTGGGAGATCTGTGGGAGAGGTATCGGTGGGGGAACATTAATAATTCTTGAGATAAGAGTTGATTCAATGAAGCTTACATTTGAAATGGTCTGCATAATTCTTGCATCTGGAGGGCTTTTCCGTTTATAGGCAGCTACTATCTTGTCCAGTTCATTTTCTTCTCCAGTTACTATTGCTTTGCCCTTCAAAGTTATGTTTCCTACTGCTGGGGTGTAAGTTACGTTGAGGATGAAGGGAACTATTACTTTAGATTCCATTTTTTCCATGGAGATTATGTGGAGGTTTGTGGCGACATGGATTGGTGGAAATGGTTCGCCTGGCTCCCAAAACCGTTCTGCTGAAATGCTATTAATAAAAACTTTTATTTGCATTTTCTTTCCCTTTTTTATAAGAATTTCACAGTTTTAGAGGTCGCCTTGGGATAATCAGGTACTTACTGTTTCTGTCGATTTCAGCAGGTATTATTTTGGGAATTATGTTTGGAGCATAAGGTTTCCAAACGGTGTTGTCAAGTAAGAAAATGTCCCTGCGGTGATTGTTGAATAGTTCTCCAAAGTGATTTCGCGGTTGTTTAAATGCAAACACCAATGTGTATCTCGATCTGTATTCTTCGAGGATTTTTTCGGCGTGGTCGCTTTCTGGAATTAAAACCAGTGAATGAATGAAATAGCCGAAGGTAACTGCCTTTGTAACCCGACCGTTAGCAATAAAAGTGTGCTCAGTTTGCAGGTAGTCAGTATATTCTTCAATGGTTAAATGTGGATAAAGCCTTTGAATTCTAGGAAGTAAAGGTGAAGCAACGAATATTTTCGCCTCTTTCGATAAAGCTTCTCGCAATGGTAGATGATCGTTGTGCGTGTGTGTAATAAATATGTTACGACTCACCTGAAACATTTTGGACCGACCAACTCCGCAGACATCAAAGGCGAACTTTCCCCATTTTCGCACAAGGTCTCTAGTGACGCGTACTCCATCCCACATTTTTATTCCTCCAGTAGGGGTTTATACAGATAATTCACATAATCAAGGGTTAGTTTGTTCCAGTCAAAGAACATGTTGACGAACTTCACTGCATTTTTGCCCCAGGTTTCTCGGTTGAGATATGCGATTGTAAGCCCTTCAGAAAGGGCATTTATGTCTCTGCAATCAACATGGATGCCAGTGACTCCTTCTAAAGTGTTTTCCCAGAATCCTCCTACGTTGCCCACCACTACTGGTTTGCCGCAGGCTTGTGCCTCAAGAGCAACGATTCCAAACGCTTCAGTTAGGCTTGGAAATGCACAGACGGCGGCATTCTGGTAATATTTGATCTTCTCGTTTAAGGGCACAATTTCAAGTTTCAGCTCTACCTTCTCCCGTTGAGCCGCTGGAAGCTTTGAGATTTCCTGCTTAACATCAAGTAGGGAGGGTCCAGGTGCACCGAGAATTTTTAAGCCAACCTCTGGGAACTGTCGGTTGAACTGGCTCCATGCCTTAACTAAGGCAGGCACATTTTTTTCGTAGGTTAATCTTCCGACAAAGAGAACATATTCCTCTTCGGAGGCCGTTTGCTCCGACGGTTTAAATTTTGTGGTGTCCACGCCGTTATGGATGATTATTTGTTTCTTTCTGTTTTCCCAATCGTAGACTTGGCAGGATTTCTTTTGGGCTAAGGATACAAAATGAATTATGTCCGCGTACTTTCCAGCGAGTCTCTCTAGTTCGAGTCTTTTGTCGAATCGGTTGGTTCGGTCGGCAGACATGTGAACGCTGAATACCGTTGGAAGCCCAAACTTTTTTGCCGCCCGCATCCATCCAACACTCAGCCAATCATGCCCATGAAAGATAGCTGTTTTTTGTAGGCCGTGGCGAACCAGATAGTTCCAAGTTGTAAAGGAATGATCCAAAGCCACCGTGGCGTCCCATGTCGGACATATTTGATATAAATCGGCGTTATCTATCCCTGCTTGAAATGTCCTTGCTGGAATGCTGAGAATGTGAACTCCGTTTTTCTCTTTGTATATTATGTCGGGTGCAGTGTAATCGCCGATACGTCTTGGCAACACTAGAACCTCGAAGCCTAGATGAACCAAACGTTCACATACTGCCTTGCAAACGGTTCCCATTCCACCCCAATATTGGACTCCTGGAAACGGGTACTCTTGGCACCCAAAGATTATTAAATTGTCCTGCTTCAACAGTTTTTCCAGTTCCATTTTGTTTTTTCCCTCCTTTTGTTTCTGCTTCCCTCTCAGCCAGGGTTTAACCCTGCCCCCGGCCCACCGCGAGGAGGTGGGGAAGCATCGGGCCGGACAGAAAAAGAAAGGGAAACTTCTACTCTCTAAATGCTAATTTTTACTCTTTTGTCGTTTTCTAGGATAAGCTTGTCTCCCTCGATAACATATATTGACCTACAATTTGGGCAGATGAATCGTTGTTTTCCATTGCTAATGTACCATTCAGTGGAGACAATATGGCAACAAGGCATTTCAACTGCTTCTCTAAGTTTTGGTTTTTTCGTCTCTTGATTTCTCTTGACAAACTGCAATAACCTTTTCAAAAGGTTCATTTTTTCACCTCCTCCAGTTTTTGAGTTGTTTCCGGTATAGATCTCGTCGCCCTTTTGTTTTATAGGTCGCCTATTCGCGGTAACATAACTTTAAATTGATAACCGCATGTTTTGCAACGATACTTTACAAAAATTCCGTGGTCAGGGATTGTTTCCTCTAGGTCTTTGCTACCGCATTTTGGGCAAGCCCGCTCTGTGATTGTGTGCTTTATTTTCCTCAGTGTTTTTCCCGCCCCCAAACTTTTGAGTTTCAATTTGGCTTATCCAAAGGAGCTTAATATGATAATTACAATTAGGGCTTGGTAGAGGTCCCATAACCAATCTATAAAAAGGATTGCTGTAGGCAGCCAAAGAAGTGGTTTTAGGCGTGGATGTCGTTTCACATGCCAGTTCATGAGCCAGACAAAAGCAATAATAATAACTGCATTTATCAGTAAGTTGCCTGGAAATGATACCCATAGGTAGCTCGAGGTTGGATTTGCCTCTCTCGCCACCCCTAATGTTACCATCACATGGGTCAGCCAAGAGGCCATTGTATTAAAGAAAAGAGCGTAAAACCAGTATTTCCATAACTGGAGTAGCTCAACTAAAGCCGCTCGCATGGTGCATCCTCCTTTTAGTAGCGGTAGGTTTCAACTACTGGGAAACCGACTTTTCTGCCGTTCTTGGATGGGCACACGTTTTTGAAGAGGCATTGGGAACAGTTGTAGGGCAGATTTTGACAGTGCATCCGAGAATTTCTCCAGAAGATATCGTCTAGAATGTATGGATCATACTGCGAAAGTTCCGCTAATTTACGGTAGGCTTTTGCACATTCCCATCGGAACAAAAGTTCTATTTGCTCTGGAATCGGCTGGTAATTTATGAAATATTTCTCGATTGATTGGGGAACTGTAACTAACTGTAATTTCCAGGCTAGGTTCATCAGGTGGTAATCTATTGGAGGCAACTTGGGGAAATATTTCGTTTCTTTGAATTCGAGCCCGCGCCGAGAGGCTATTTTGCAGAGCAGGTGGGCTTTCTTGAATAGTGGAAAATCGCGGTAAGCCTCAAAATTTTCGAGTTTTAGAAGTATAGGTCCCAATTCTCCTCTGGCTTGGCGGTAAATGTTGTATAATAACCCGTCTGCAAGCTGAAGAAGTTTTAGACCGTAATCCCGTAGCAGCCAATAACGTTGCTCCGGAAATTTGAAGGTATTTCCTTTTTCATCGGTAATCCAAGTAATAAACTCTTCAAAGGTGAGGTTTGCAAGTCTTGTTGCGGTGAAGAATTCAGGGTCCTCTTCAAATTTCGCTCTTGCAATTCTCCAAAGGTATGAAGCACCCTTCAAAGTTTCGCCGTTGAAAGAGAAGTAATCAGCAACAAATTGTTTCCCATTGATTCGCCAGAAGCCATAGTCCAAAGCAACTACTGCCCCAAGATAATTTAGTATCCGGGTTATTGGGCCCTCTGGAACTTCCACAGAAAAATTGTAGGGTTGAAAGTTTTTGGGGAGGACTTCAGCAACTTTCTTGATGGCTTCATCATTTACCTCAACTATCATCTTCAATCACCTATATTTTTGGAGGTTCTGGTTCTCTTCCGTGAACACTTTGGACCTGGATGGGGCAAACCAGTGGTCATAGGCTTTTAGGAAGTTATGGAAGCTTTGGATGAGGCATTCTTGGCGGAGTTTGCATTTTTGGCATTCTTGGCGGGGGCCTATATCGCCGAAGCATTTTTCCTTTTTCAATACTCTAATTTTTATCTCGAGAGGCACAACTTCCCACTCATTCTCTTCCAAAGATTTCACCTCCAATCCGAAAAAATTGTTGTTCCTTTCTTTCCAAACGGGGAAATAAAATGGGGAACTCTCACTGGCGGAAAATCATCGTATTTAACTTCTCTCCGCCAATCAATTTTCCACCTTTCAAGAATCGCTATTACTGAGCACTCTGAAAACTCATGCACCAAAAATTTAACTGGGCGTTTCATCAGTTTAGGATTTGCCCGCAATCTTGGCGGGCTGTAGTAAAAGTAAATGCCCGACTCTCTAGGAGCTATTTTTTCAGTTACTTCAAAGGCAAGGTTGGTTGTGTCATATTTCTCTTCTGTTTCCATTTTTTTCCCTCCTTTTGTTTCTGCTTCCCTCTCAGCCAGGGTTTAACCCTGCCCCCGGCCCACCACGAGGAGGTGGGGAAGCATCGGGCCGGAAAAAAGGGGGGGTTAGTGGGCTAGCATGGTGGCCACTATCAGATTATTGATTATTACGCCTATGTAGAGAAGAACCGTTGAAACCAAAGCTATTTTTATTATTGTTAAGCTGATCTTTGCCACTTTTTTGGCTTGTGTATTTTGGCTGTTGAGATGACGTGAAATTATTGAAGCTACAATTAGCCACCAGCAACTATAAAATGTTGCAATTCCCATTTTTATTGTTGCCGCAACAGGAGTGTATGGTTGAAAGAGGGGATTCAACTCTCTTCCTCCCATTGAAAGCACTAGGTTTGTGGTGGCTATGTCGGCGAGGTTCAAGATGATAACTGACAGGGAAAGGATTATCCATTTTTTCTCCATTTTCCCCCCTCATTAAGTCATCTTATTTTTTCATTTTTGTTAAGCACACTCATCAACAGTTTGACTTTGGGCCCGGGGAAAACCCCCGGGCCCAATATGCGGGGGCCGCACCCCCGCTCCCTAACCGGAAGAGGGGCCTCCCCTCTCAGGGAGCTTTAGTTCTCTTTTAGAAATTGACAAATGAACTTCAGGTAGATTAACCCGGACATTTTCGAGATCTTCTTCTTTGCTTGGAGCGGCTGAAGTGAAAAGAATCTTTTCCTCTTCAGGAAATTCTTCAAGAATATTGCCTGAATAATAGTAATCTTCTAGTGAAGTTGGCGGAAGCTGTCCTTGCAGAGTCATAATATAATATTTAATTTCTTCCGCTGAGAAACCCGCTTCTCGTAAAAAGCGTTTAATTTCTCTAATTTGTTTTCTTAAACTATTTCTCTCTTTCTTCACATTCTCACCCTCCCGAGTAATTTCTTTCTTCTGGAGCCAATTACCAAAAAGGGAAAAACTTTCCTTTTTCTTTATCATTCTCTTTCACCACGGGTACATCAATTACAACTGGAACTGTTGCTAAACTTTTGATTAGCTTACTGTGATGGCAGTGAACTTCCGTGAGTATTATCGGCTTTAATTCTCTTTCAAGTTGTCTACTCTTTAAGGAATAATGATAAACCCTATGCAATAGCGGAAAACCTAGCTGAAAATTTCTTTTAAACAATGAAAAGCTGATGGTTTTACAATCAAAGTTTATTGAGAGATGCCCCCTTAAGAAGGTTATATCCCCTGTCATAGCATTTTCACCTCTTCTCTTTTTCTCCCCTGTTAGTCAGGCTTTTTTGCCTGTCCCCTGCCCGCCGCGTGGAGGCCGGGGAGAAACGGGCAGGAATCAGAAAAAAGGGGAAATTTAAGTAGGACGATGGCGGATCTGCAGGTATTTGAGGAGAGCCACAGCGACGAGGAATAGAAGCATATTGTAAGTAACAACGAGGCTGACCACTAAAACGCGGGGTGCGAACATTGTAATGGCCACTGAGGCCACAGTTATAACTGTCGTCAGAAGAACCAATACCACCAAAAGAGCATTAAAATCCTCCCGGCTTAAACCTTTCCTCATTTCTTTCCCTCCTTTTCTGTTTTTCGCCTCCTGGGGACCCGTAGAGGGCTGGGACCAGGACTTAGACGTCCCATTTAACCCCAGGCTTAAAAAGGGAAAACTAGTGAATAATTGTGGCTCGCAACATATAGTCAAATGTTTGTCCATCAGCGTTTTTGACTCCATCGACTTCTCCCACCACGGTTACATGTTTTCCAAGCAAGTTTGAGCAATCCTCGGAGACTGCAATGGCAATTGAGCAACCTTCTGAAGAAAGTTGGTAAATATGGTATCGGTCGGTAACTGGAATTAATACAGGAACCAAAGTTGTTGTTTTTCCTGTGCTGAGTGGGAGCATTACCATAATGAACCAACTGCGCACTTCAGTATCTAACTCTTTCACTAGAACACCCTCCACTTTTATTGTTTTTCCTTCGTAAGCCGCCTTGTTTTTGGTGAGCTCTGATAATGAAACTAGTGGGAGCTCTTGTCGCCTTTGCCATTCCAAATAGAAAGCACCAATTATTAGTGCAGAAAAACAAACAGTCAAAAGAATCAAACCTGCCAAGAATTTATCCATTTTTATTCTTTCCCTCCAATATTCCTTATTTTCGAAAGTTTAAATTTTTCCCCTCTTAGCCAGGGATAAACCCTGCCCCCGGCCCACCACGAGGAGGTGGGGGAAATTTGGGCCGGATAGAAAAACAGGGGGAAATTTACACAACAAGCGACCACAGATTCATTCCGAATACTAGCCCAACCACGTTGTTTAATATCACGCCAGTGTAGACCGCGAATGTCGCCGCTAAAGAGCCTTTAATCATCACCGAACCAATTTTTGCAAATTTTCTCGTAATTTCGTCTTGGTCTTCAGTGTATCCCTCCACCACTTTGAGAAGCCAAGCCCAGCTACCACAGAAAACAGTTGCTATAACCACCTTGTAGAGTATTGCAGTTGGTGCCAAGGGGTTTGGAAACCAAGGATTCATTTCTGTGGCACCCATCTGAATTCCAATAGCGGTAGTTATAATGTCTAATATGTTCAGAAGGGCGATTCCAAGAATAACAGTTTTCCATTTCCTTTCCATTTTTTTCCCTCCTTTTGTTTCTGCTTCCCTCTTAGCCAGGGATAAACCCTGCCCCCGGCCCACCGCGAGGAGGTGGGGAAGCATCGGGCCGGACAGAAAAAGAAGGGAACTAAGCGTATTCATCGAAAACACCTCTAAGCCAAGTTAAGTCGCTCTCATCAGATTCCCTCACCCATTTGTCATGTAGTGCGTCGGGGGGCAGTGGGATTGGAGAGATTATGACCGCGTAAGGATTTTGCCAATATCGATATTCAGAAGTGAGACCGAATTCGTCGAATTCCGTTATAAACGTCTTTTGTAAGCAGTGCTTCTCTGGATCGAACGGCTCTAACTCTGGAATTTCATCAGACACTCCTGTGACATATTGGTCGGCTTTTTGGAAGTCGATAGCATAAACATATTTACCGTTAACATCGACCTCTTCCCACTCAACGTCATCGTAGTCCTCTAGAAAGCCCTTGACGTCTTCGTCCCTTATTGCCCATGCCCACTTGACCCACTTAGGCGTGAGCCTGCGGACTGCTTGGCTATTGTTATATTGAGGTGTTCGCAAAAACTTAACCATGATTTTCACCTCTCGTAGAATATCGCGGTTGGTGCTAGAGGATTTGGGAACCAAGGATTCATTTCTGTGGCGCCCATCTTGTTTCTGCTTCCCTCTTAGCCAGGGATAAAACCCTGCCCCCGGCCCACCGCGAGGAGGTGGGGAAGCATCGGGCCGGACAGAAAAAGAAAGGGAGGAATTTACGAGCGTAGCTGTTCCCAAAAATCCTTTGCTCCAAATTGAATCTCTTTCAAATCCCAGCGTTTTCGTTTTTTCTCGGGGCGTGATGGGCGCTTCGGTGGCTTAATAGGAGCTTCAGATTCTTTCTCGATTTTACTAGGCGAAACCTTTGTGGGCACTTCGACGGGCTCAACCATTTCTATTTCCGGTTCAGAAATTGTTGGTTCTGGCAAGGGGGTTGTCTCTGGTGGCTCTGAGAGTTCTCCGACTCCTACATTTAATACCACAGTATTTTCAGTAGTTAGGTAGCGACCGCGCTGAGCGTGGCCAAAATTTATCTTTGGAATAAACTTGTTTTTTCGAGGGGTGGTGAGAGGCAACGAATTGCAGCAGGTTATTTCAACTATTCCGAACGCATCCTCCGCGAGTGTTTCGATGCCACCGTACTCCAGGTCCTCCACTGAGGCAAAGGTCGCGACAAACCGCATTTGAATCCCAAAAAAGGGTCTTTTCTTTTTCTTTCGCCAAAACATATTTAAACCCTCGATTTTGAGGCGTTTCCCTCCGGTTTCCCCCCAGTTTCCCACATTTAAAGGTGGTTTTCCCACATTTTTGAGGCTTCCAGAAGCCGTTTTTTCCATATTTTCCAGCCTTAAAATAAGGGTCATCAACAGTACACTCTAGCCAAAAAATCGGTGTTTTTCCCCGCTTTTCTGGGAGTTTCCCCCGGCTTTTCCGGGTTCTTGCGGGGTGGAGGAGCAACGCCTCCTAAATATTCAATCGAGTCTGGTTGACTCAATAATTATTAATAAAATGACCCTATTTAAAGTTTTTTTATTTTAGGAAAATGTTGTGTCTTTCTAAAAGCTTTTG
>Ga0209410_1001494_pt1 | contig 11373 bp, 12 predicted proteins | sample Mar14436cmmetaG_FD_184135 | JGI IMG/M metagenome (GOLD analysis project Ga0209410, IMG submission 184135) | Marine hydrothermal vent microbial communities from Guaymas Basin, Gulf of California to study Microbial Dark Matter (Phase II) - Marker... ... | reverse complement strand
CCCTTAAAGTTGCGAGGTATGGCGAGTTTATGTCAACTGCCCACCCGTGAATATCCATTTCAACTATCTTGCCTATAACTAGATCCCCGACTGATGGAATGTAGAAGGTGTTTAGGGCTACGATGCTGACGAGTCTCCCCTTATACTCTACGAGTCCAAGCTTGCATGCGTATATCCTCGAGCCTATCTTATATGTATTTGGTCCAGCGTTGAAGTTTCCCTCTGCCAGTAGATCTCCTGGAGCTACAATCTCCCTATTCTCATAGAAGGTTGACAAATCTGATCCTCATCCCCAAATTATTTTATTATTTCAGCCTCAGCGCTTCCCCGGGTTATCTCTCCAAGCTTCTCTAGGAATGGGCCGTATAGCCCAGCGGGCATCTCAACCACAGCCTTCCAGGATCCATCGGTTCCCCAGGTTTCACTCTTTATCTTCCCGAAGGACTTTACGGTTCCATATGCTCTGCCAACGTACTGTGATGGAACCCTGACGGATACGGAGATCTTCTCGATACTGATCGGCAGGACTGATCGTAATTGATTGATCGCCTCGTTTGCTTGTTCCTCAGCGTCCTTGAAGGGATCAATCGAGAAGTGGATCTGCTCAAGAGCCTGTTGGATTCTTAGCGGTGGATGTGGAAGCTTTGTTCTCGGATCCACGCATTGCTTGGATATTATTGCGATTATCTGCTTTCTCTTCTCCTCTATCATCCTTCTTCTCTGCTCAGCGGTTAACTGTAGAACTCCCCTTCTGAGGATCGTATCCGCTATTTTTTGGATATCCGTTGTCCCAAAGGCTGAGCGTAGATCCTCCTCTGAGACCCTTAGACCCTTATTTGCATCGCTGAAGATGGTATCTGTTACTAGAACCTCAGATAATGAGACAGATTTGCCCTCTCGATATGCAAGCGCCGTGTCGGGATTAACTAGAACCTCAAAATTCTTACCTTTTATGTTAATCCGAGCTACCGTGTACTTCTTGCTCATCACTCTCACTGCCCATTACTTCCGCTAAGTATCTTTCAGTCTCCTCCTTTGTTAACATTCGGAAGCGCTTGGTAGATGTTGGAACGATTGCCAGCTTTATTACTGGCTTTTCACCCCTCGCTTGGCTTGCCTTCACGAGACACTTGGCAGCGAGTTTTATAGCCTCTTCTAATGTGAGGTCATCGCGGTACTCCCTCTCGAGTATCTTCTCAGCAGTCTCTCTCCCGATGCCTATAGCCACCGCCTTATAGCATCTATATGATCCGCTTGGGTCTGTAGTGAATATTCTCGGTCCAGTCCTGTCCACTCCGCCGAAGATCAATGAGACGCCGAATGGCCTAACCCCGGCGTGCTGAGTATACAGCTGCATTATATCGCCTATCCTCTTCGTTACAACCTCAACGTCAACCGGCTCATCATACATCAGACGATTGCTCTGACAGAACGTTCTTGATTCATCCACGAGTATGCGGGCGTCAGAGCTTATCCCGACGACTGCAGCCCCGAGATGCTCATCCACCTCATAAATCTTCTGAGTGAAGCTTGGATCCTGAAGCTTCGATTCTATCTTCTCTTCAGCTCCAATAACAACTCCTTCCGAACATGAAATTCCTATTATGGTCGGGCCTCTATAAACCGTTTCAAGGGCATACTCAACTTGGAATAATCTACCATCCGGAGAGAACACGGTGATCGCTCGATCATAGGCTCCCGGAACAGCAAATACTGACATGGCATCTCACCTCTTCTAACAATTCTTCTCTGCAACGTTTCCTCTCAAGACTTTAGAGACGAGACTAAAAAATCTTTTTGTTATTGGTTCTGTTGCATTTATGAGTGGTGAGTAATAGAAAAGCGTTTTGGTTTTCTTGCGTTGCATCTTTGGATATTTTTAAATATGCCTTGGCATTACAAGATATTGTATGTCTGAGATCGATAGAAAGACGACAGTAACCCTCCATAAATCGACTTTGAGGAAATTGGCAGAGCTTAAGGTCCATCCTAGGCAAAGCTACGAAGAGGTTATACTGAGGCTTCTAGAGGTGTATGAGGAGTGGAAACGGTCAAAGCGATGAAATGTGTCGGCATCCCCTATCAGCCCTCACAGGATGTTCTCAAACTTCTTGAGGCGTTCAGAGACATGGTCAACTACTGTATCCACGTAGGATTGGGGAAGGGGATAACCTCAAGGTTTAGGCTTACAGGAGAGGTCTATCATAGGCTGATGAAATATGGTTATCATAGCTGGTATGTTCTCTCAGCAATCGAGGTAGCCGCAACCATCCTCAAGAATTATCGAAAGGCTAGGAAGCATTCGGGTGTCAAGAGACCTAGAGCTAGGAGATTGATGGCCAAGATTGGGAATCAAGGCTTCAAGATCGAGAATTGTAGGCTGAGGATTCCCTTAAGGCCTAGAGAGTATATCTACATCCCACTTCATAAGAGGGGCGTGGAGTTCCTTGCTAATTCGATCTTCAAGCTAGGTTCCGTTACCCTTACACCAAGTATGGTATATGTCTCTTTCTCAAAGGTTGTTGAGATTGAGGAGTCTGAGGGTTATGTCGCCGTAGATGTGAACGAGGATAACATTACGGCTGTAAGTTCGGATGGCGAGGTGAGGATATACGACCTATCAAAGCTGAAAAGGGCTAACCAAGGCTATTTTGAGAGAAGGAGAGCCATACAGCGAAGATACCACAAAGATAGGAGAGTTCTGAGGAAGGCGCTCTCTAAGCTCTCAAAGAACTATAAAAATAAGGTCTTAACGATGCTACATCAGGTCTCTGTAGCTATAGTTAAGTGGTGCAAGGAGAAGGGATACAGCATCATCCACGAAGACCTCAAGGGGTTAAGGAGGGCTGTAAACAGAAGAGCTAAACGATTCAACAAGTTCAACGGAAAAGTTCAGGCGGTCTCAAGGCGTTCAAAGAGGCTTAAGCGTAGGTTGAATAATTGGTGGTTCAGGAGGTTCCTCAAGCAGATGGAGCACAAGGCCCTCTGGGAGGGCGTTAAGACCGTAGAGAGCCGATACACCAGGGGTTCCTCATCCACCTGCCCGATATGTGGGTTTAGGCTGAAGAGATACCCGAATGGGCTGGTGGAATGCGAAAGACACGGCTTAATGAACAGGCATGTGGTAGCCTGCCTAAACCTACTCAGATGGGAGGGTGTGGTTCGCCCTCAACCGCCCCTCAAATGTAGCTATGAACCTAGCCCTAACGAGCCATACGGCGATGAGGACAAGCTAGGTGAGCAGAAGAGGGGAAGTTGCGTCTCCCGAATGCAACACTCGAAAAGCAACAAGCCAAGCTACCACCCACCCCTCGAAGACGCAACAGAACCTTGTTATTTTAATTAGATCGTATTCCCAGATGTTCTCTTCAGCGAAGAGAGAGTCTTCTCGGCGACTGATATGCAGCTTAGGAGATCATCGATAGTTGATCTTAGGGTGAGAAGGTTATCTCCATCATAGGTTAAGAGGGCGATTAAATTACTCTTCTCCGTAAAGGCCCTTATCATTAATCCTTTTGGTAAGTCAATATTATCTGGGGATATCGACTTTAATATAGCCTCTGCCTCCCTTTCCTCGCCGTAGACCAGTGATATTCTAGTCTCTACTTTCAATCTTCTTCAGCTCTTTCATCACGAGATCATTAACAAATCTTAAATATTCATCTTTCATTTCAATTGGGATCTGAGCTCCGGCTGCTATGTCATGGCCTCCTCCCTTGCCCGAGAACTTCTCGGCGGAGATCCTCATTATCTCGCCTAGGTTAAAGCCCTTCTCCGTCAAGTCCTCGGTTGTTCTCGCCGAGATCTTAATTAATCCCTCCTCTGGAACTATGGAATATGCGATTATAGGCTTCTTTGTATCTTGAAGGTTTGTTGATAGGATCGTTGATATAGCGCTTATCATCTTCTCATCTATCCTCTCTCCTCCATGAAGAACATAGATTCCATCCATCTCTTCAAGACGGTCCTTATGCTCATCTAGCCATCTGAGATTCTCATTTATCTTCTTCCTGTAATCCTCAAGTGTATGTTTGGCTTCTTCTAGGCATTTACCCCGATCGCCCATGCATATAGCGACTCCTAATCCAGGCCTCCCCATCCTTCCAGTTGCATTAAGCAGTAAAGCGAACTCCCTTGCATCCCTCAGCGGGGTCCACGGCTCCTCCTTGACGAGTATATAAACTGTGCCTATGAGGCTTGATGCTACTTTAGGCTTGTATCCCTGAGAGATCAGGAGATCAGAGATTCCAGAGAATATTTTACGTTTTTCATCCTGCGATAGGTCCCTCAATGCGCGCCACTTATCATTCTCTTTAAGCTTTATTCCCAGCTTCGTTAGGAAGGCTAGGCACTTATCCTCTTCTCCGCTGATCCCCGGAATGAAAGGTGTCGTCGTGAAAGCCAATGCCTTATGTATTGGACGTGTTTCCCTTCCGAAGAGGAGAATGTCAGTTTCAGTCTTCAAATACCCGGATTTGACTGCATCCTTAACTATTAAGTCATTAACTCCGCCTAGAGATCGATTTTCATATTTATCCTGCATGTCTCCTAGAGCGCCTATCACTGCAAGGTACGCTAGATCAATATTACGTTCCGAGATTGACTTTGCAGTTAGGTATGCCACTCCGGCGCCGCTTATATCCCTTGCACCGTCGACCCCGAATATTTCCGGGTTGACATGCACGAATGATTCATCTGGCTCTCCACTGGGCTGATGATGATCAAGTATTATTAGATCTCTACCTTCCATGCTTCTATTTAGGATCTCGATGTATCCACTGCCCATATCCATCAATATAGGCAGAGAATCCTTTTCAGATGCTATTTCATCAGCGATCTTCTCGTCGAACCACCTTTCTATTCTAATGCGGAATTTCGCCCCGGCCCTTGAAAGTGCAATTCCCATTATTCCAGCAGCTGATATTCCATCGGCATCTATATGAGAAAAGACTGAGATTCGACTTTTACTATTGATATGCTCAATGATGACCTCGGCTGCTCTACGAGCCGCCTCTATTAGGCTTAGGATTTCTCCATTAAGATCCTCCATGGAGATCCCAAACTATCTAATGGCGAGAACGGTTGGCGTATACTTCCAATCTTTGGGGAGGATGCCTCTACGCTTATAATATCTCGATAACCTATGAATCTTCGATTCTATTATCTGAAGGGCTCTCTTATTATGTTTGTCTCCTCTATGCTTCTCTAGATGCGCATGGAGTCTGGATGCCTTCCTTAGGAGCATCTCGAGATCTTCTGGAATTGATGGAGCAAGATCATTATCCCTCAAAATTTCAGTTATGCTCTTTCCGACTATCGGCTTCACAAGCGGTATGCCATATTGATCTCGGAGTATAACTCCGATTTTACTCGGGGTATTCCCCTCCTTGGCGAGTTTCACAACTAAGGCCTCAACTTCCTCAGGCGTATATTTACACCAGCTCGGACTTCTACGCGTTACTGGCCGAGTTGAATGTGACTTTCCCTTCTCCTTCTTTGGCACTGCTTATCCTCCACAAAATCTCTAAAACGGAAGATATCCTATTTAAAAGCTTTGCCAGCAGAGCCCTGCCTTAGGCTGCGATACCATTCTGCAAATTTACGTAATGCCCGTGAGCGATGTGAAACCATATTCTTCTCTTCTACTGATAGTTCTCCAAATGTGAGTCCTGAGAAGCCTTCAGGCTCGAATATCGGATCGAAGCCGAAGCCTGATTCTCCCCTTATCGTCCTTGAAATCACACCTCTCACTGAGCCGCTGAAGACTTTCACTTCGCAGTTTGGACTGCAGAAGGCAACGGCCGATTTGAACTCGGCTCTTCGATTCCCACATCCCTCAAGAAGCTTTAGGATTCCCTCCTTTCCAATTGTGCGATAAACATAGCTTGAGTATGGACCTGGAAATCCTCCAAGCGCATCTATGAACAGCCCTGCATCCTCAACTATCACTGGCAGCCCCGTCTCCTCCGAAGCCCTTAATGCACATGTCTTAGCGATGTTCTCTATGCTATCATCCTGTATCTCCGGAGGCTTCAGACGTAGCATCGCAGTTGCAATGTTAAACTCTGAGAGCACCATCCTCGCCTCATTGAATTTATGGATGTTATTCGTCACGAAGAAGATTAGCCTTCCAAAGGGGAAGGTTCCGCCGGCGTCTTTTCGTTCATTATCTCTTGGAGACATATCTTCCCCTCCTCTCGATCTCCTCAATCTTTTCTAGGATCTTCTCGGTTTCGGCTATACCCATAACTTCCCTGTATCCGTCAATTATCGATTTAAAGCATTCCTCAATGCATGTGTAATGCGTGCTAAGCAGGGCTCTCTTCATCAGATGGAGATCTACTCCTCTATCCTCAAGATCGAAGCTCTGCTCGCTTAAGCCGAAATCTATTAGGACTATTCTTCCCTCGGGAGTCAATATCATATTTGATGTTGTGAGATCACCGTGGATTATGCCGGACTTATGAAGCCTTCCAACGAGTATCCCTACTTGATGACATAATCTCCTCCTCTCCTCCGATCGCAGTTCATTAAGGATCTCCTTCAGCCTCTTTCCTTCAACGTACTCCATAACTATAGTTGATGAGGCCATGTCAACCATGTAGATTATTGGTGTTGGAACCCCGGCTTCTTTGGCTCTATGAATTATCTGCGGCTCATGCCTTGTTCTTTGAGTGCGGATCTCCCTGTCCAATTCTGGAATACGATATTTCTTGGCCAGCCTCTTCTTTAGGATCACCCGTCGTCCATGCCAATCCTCCAGGTATAAGCTTGCCTCAGCTCCCTTCTTAATTAGCATCTCATCCACCTATCCATGGCACTTCGACTTCGTCTAATCGCCACTTCAATTTTACATGGCTCTTCTCTATCGGCGTAGTGACGCCGCACATATAGCTTAGAACTCCAACCCAGGCTATCATAGCTCCATTATCAAGAGCATACTCCTTGGGGACGCTGTGAAATGAAGCGTCATGCTCCTCAGCCATGATTCTAAGCATCTCTTTAAGCCTATCATTTGCCCCTACCCCTCCCGTTAGGAGAACCTCCCTCTTCTCAGTATGCGCCAAGGCCCTCTCCGTGATCTCGGTCAGCATCGAGAATATGGTCTCCTGGAAGCTGAAGCATAAATCCTCGATTTTGTATTTGCCCTCCTTTAGTAGCGTAGTTGCAGCCGTGAGTATCCCGCTGAACGATAAATCCATCCCCTTAACAGTATATGGAAGTGGAATGAAGTTTCTTCCCATAGCGGCCTTCTCCTCGACTATCCTTCCAAGCGGCACGCCCTTAGATTCAAGCCCAGCCTCCCTAGCGAATACATCTATGCAATTTCCAACGGCGATATCTAACGTCTCACCGAAGACTCTGTATCTTCCAGCCTCAAACGCGGCGACTATCGTGTTTCCGCCAGACACATACAGAGCGACTGGATCCTCAACTTTGTTGATGAGCCTTCCAATCTCAATATGGGCTACGCAATGATTCACTCCTACTAGCGGCAGATTCAGGTAGGAGGCTAGGGCCCTAGCGGCGGTTGCTCCGGTCCTTAAGCACGGCCCTAAGCCTGGGCCTTGAGAGAACGCAATTACAGTTAGCTCTTTCGGCTTTAATCCAGAATCTTCGAGGGCTTCGGCTATAACTTTCCCTGCGACTCTGGCGTGGTGTCTAGCCGCCTCTCTGGGGTGTATGCCTCCCTTCTCCGGGACATATGCATCGCCGACATTGGCTAGTATTTCACCGTCAAACGAGACTATTCCAACTCCGAAGTCATCCGCCGTGCTCTCAATTCCCAGACAGTATCCCTCTCTCATGACGCTTCCTCTATGCAGATGCCTTGTCTATTCTGCTTAAGGAGTGGGCTTTTATATACAAATTTTTATTCTGGTTTGAAGGATAAATAATTATAATTGGTTATGAGGAAAAATGGATGCCGAGACAGAATAATCTAGAGCAGAAGGCTTTGCAGATAATTATGAATGAGGGGAAAAGGGGAATTCTCCAGTCTGAGCTTTGGCGGAGAATTAAAGCCACGAGCAGAGAGGGTTCTAGAATATCGATCAGGCTTGAAAGGAGGGGGCTTATACGCAGAGAACGCGAATTGCATAATGGAAGATGGACTTATAGGCTTTACTCTAGGAAGCAGCCGCTCTCCATCGACTCGATCCTCAACTGTCCATGCCTCACCTGCGAGGAAAGTGACAGATGCGGAGAGGGCGGGAGGATCTCTCCAAATGACTGTGAAAAACTGACGCGGTGGATCCTTGAGTCGATAATGGAGGAGAAGACACAGTCCGGTGGAGAATAATTGTCTGGAGGATGGATTGAGAGACGTAAGAGAGACTACTATTATAGGATGGCTAAGAAGGAGGATTTAAGGTCAAGGGCATCCTTTAAGCTCCTTGAGATCAACCGGAAATTCGATCTGATAAAGGAGGGGGATGTAGTTGTGGATTTGGGAGCCGCACCGGGAGGGTGGCTCCAAATATCGAGGAGAATCGTCGGAGAATCCGGATTTGTCTTGGGAGTTGACATTAAAGAGATTGAGCCTCTCGGATTCTCTAATGTCATAACGATTGTTGGCGATTTAATGGAGTCGGACATAGTAGGGAGGATTAGGGCTCTACTGCCGAGGCCAGCTGACGTTGTGATCTCAGATGTATCTCCGAACATTTCCGGAGTCTGGGAAGTCGATCATGCCCGTCAGATAGAGCTTGCAGAAAGGTCATTGAGGATCGCTGTGAAAGTCTTGAGGGAAAAAGGCAACTTTCTAGTTAAGATCTTTCAGGGCGACCTTCAATTTTACTTTTTGAGGGAAGTGAGGGGGTTCTTCCGTTTCGTTAGGACTTTTAAGCCGAAGGCCAGCAGAAAGGAGAGCGCTGAAATTTACGTTTTGGGCATTGGATTTAAGGGGGATGAGACAGCAGGCCTTTTATCCAGAAATCTTTAGGGACCTTTCTTTGCACCTAGCGATCTTAGAGAGTGAATTCATATCTTTCATTCCGTAGAGTAATGGCTGAACCATTTCTACATACGTGGATGGCTCGATCTCCTCGACCTTTCCGCTCTCCACATCAAGTATGTAAATTGCATGGATCCTCGCGTTCATTATCTCTTCAATACTGACTGGAGGATTGCTATAGTATAGATCGCACAGGGACTTTATCTCCTCAATATCCTCTTTGCTTCTTGCTCGGGGAGGCTTTATCAGCGCTGGGGGAATATGCATGGCATAATGCGATGGAACGGCTAATCCAAACTTTTCAGCATACCCGCTGTAGCGTGTGATCTTACTCGCAATTCTAGCCTTGAGGTAGGTTGATGGGTACAATGCGTGCTCGGGCGGGATGAATCCCGTCTCAACCTCAACTATTAATGCTCCAAGCCCCTTCCGGGCGTATATGTCACATGATATATTATTGAGTGTCTTTTCTACCTCGACGTAGTAGCCATCCAATATTAAATGCTTGGCGCAGATAACCTCTAGAACTGAGTGATTAATCTTTACCTTATTCTTCCTATGTAATAGGATTAGGGATTCTCCCAATCTCCTTATTTCCTTAGAGATGTATTCCTCCTCACCCTTGCATAGTCTATTCACCAATTGCATAATGTCTCTTTCGAATTTTCCAGTGGACATATCCCTCTCCGCAACTATACAGAATATTCGATAATCCGATTTAAAATTTTGTGTTGAGAATTAGATACATACTTACAATTTGATGATGAAAAGGGAATCTGAAGAATCGGCTTATTCAATGGAATTGCCTATTTTCGGGTCAGAGGAGAAAAACGTCAGATATCTTCTTCCTTCACAATTTAGAGTATAAAACAGTTTAACTATCTGTGCAAAATCCTTAAATAATCCATCAGATAAAAATTAAAATCCCAAGCCGGGGAGTAAGCCTCGCATGCCCCACCGGGGCGTCGGGCATATCATCCGAGGCCCAGTATAAGGATGATATGTGATAAAGACGATGCCTCGGTGGCTGGGCGGCATGTAGTGCATGCGTCCAGACACATTCAGCTATACGAAACGGCTGAAGTATAGTGCGGGTGTGTCTGGACGGGCCGGGCATGCACATATGAGGCTTAGACCCGGCTTGGAATCCCTTAATTCTATCGTATATTAACCTTCAACCTTTTTTAGCTGGCTTCGATACATCTCAATTATCTCTTTTACTGTGGTTGAGTCCTCAGCTGACTTATCCAGTCTATACCTGCCCGTGAACCTCGGGAATCTTATTGCTAATCCGCTTCCCTTCCTTATCTTGTCCATTCCGCAAGTATGGATTGGACTAAGCGTGATCTCGGCTCCAATAACTTCCAGAACCACTGCCGGCTCAAACCAGACATCAGCCTCCATCTTAGACTTAACCCTTGCATGCCTATGCGGGATCTTATGCGGATCCATAATCTCCGGGATCCTCTTTAGATCCTCATCTGTGAACCCAGAGCCGCATTTACATACAGTTTCGAAGATGTCCTCATCTGGATTGTAGGCTGCAAGCAAGAGCGCGCCGTATGTCCCCGCCCTCTTCCCCCTTCCGTGAAAAGCTCCTACAACAGTTAGATCAACAGCGTCGGTCATCTCGCTCTTATAATCCCGCTTATACTTTATCCACAGCCAACCTCTGGATCCAGCCTGGTATATAGAGTCCTCATTTAATGACTTGCAGACTAAGCCTTCACATCCATTCTCAATTGCCTCCTCAAAGAACTTTTCCATCTCCTCTGGATCATCCGTTATAAGATACTTAGCTATCTGAACTCTGTCTGTAACGTCTATTATCTCCTCCAATACTTTATGCCGAATCGGATACGGCTCAAGCGTTAAATCCTTACCATCGACATATAAAACGTCAAATACAAAGAGGGAGACGGGATACTCCTCTATTGCCTCGTGAATATCATACTTCCTTCTTCTATGCATCAGCTCCTGGAAGGGTCTGAGCTCTCCTGTTTCAAGATCCACGGAGACGCATTCTGCCTCTACAATTGCAGAGCGCGGCTTAATATGCTCCCTAATAAGCTCAACGGCATCTGGAAATTGACTAGTTATATTTTCGAGTCTCCGAGAAAAGAGGAGGACTTCATCTCCATTCTTATGCGCCTGTATTCGTTCACCATCATACTTGTATTCGGCTATGCATTTCCCCCCTAGCTTTTCAAGGATCTCCTGCGGTGAACTCAGCCTTTCAGCCAGCATCGGACGGACAGGCTTGCCGACGGAGACTTTGAAGTCCTTTAGTGCATCCAGTCCCTTCTCGGCGACGATCCTTGCAACCATCCCCAAGTCAGAGGATACATTATAAGCTCTTTCTAGGATTGGCCTTGCATCCTTCCCTCCCCCATAGGCTATCGCCAACGCATCTAGGA
>Ga0209410_1001487_pt1 | contig 11397 bp, 12 predicted proteins | sample Mar14436cmmetaG_FD_184135 | JGI IMG/M metagenome (GOLD analysis project Ga0209410, IMG submission 184135) | Marine hydrothermal vent microbial communities from Guaymas Basin, Gulf of California to study Microbial Dark Matter (Phase II) - Marker... ... | reverse complement strand
TCTAGGAGAATTATCTGGTGGACTTATACACTCTGAAATAACAGCACTAGTGGTTAGAAATCTGATGGATTCTCAATATATAGTTTTAGGGAAAAATTTAAATTTGCCTGTATAGTAGAAGTATATGAATATATTTGCACGCTAACCTGCTTCTATGATTAATTTATCCCAATAATTATTCGATAAGGTGATTTAAAATGATGTTAGATGCTATAGTGCTTGCAGCCGGATTAAGTGAGAGGTTTAGAGAAGCTGGCTATGGATTTAAGGTAGTTGCTCCAGTCGACTCTATACCGCTTATAGTGTATCCTTTAGTGAGCTTAAAAGCATCCGGTATTAGTAGGATAGTTATAGTCGCTAACCCTGAAAACAAGCATCTACTCGAAGAGGCTATTGAAGAGTGGTTCGAGGATTTAAATGTAAGGTTTATAGTTAACAGGGATGTATCGAGGGAGAACGGCTATAGCCTATATCTGGCCTGTAGATACGTTGAGACAGATAGCTTTCTAGTGTCCATGGCTGACCACCTATATCCGCATAGTATTCCACGCAAACTTATAGAGGTCGGGGAGAACATGAAGTGGGACGTAATTGTCGCTGGGGATAGGAACCCACTATACATAGATATTTCTGAGGCTACGCTTATAAACGCCTCTGATAGCAGAGTCCTTAAGGTGGGTAAAGGGTTAAAGCGATGGAAATATGTTGATGCAGGAGTATTTCTAATGAAGAAAAGCATCCTCAAGATACTCAAGAATATAGTAAGGGAGAGGCACGTTGTTAAGCTCAGCGATGTTCTCAACACGGCTATCGAGATGAGGTACAGCGTTCTAGTAGCTGATATAACCGGTATCCCCTGGACCGAGTTGGATTCACTTGAGGATTACCGCTCCATTCTGTATGGTGTTAGGAGAAAAGTTGTTGAGGAGGTGGTGAAGGAATGGGGAAAATTATTGGAAAACGTACAGATGGTCCAATCTCACGCCATATAAATAGAAAGTTTTCAAGTAAAATTACTAGCTTCATACTAAGACACGATATACCGGTTACTCCAAACCAAGTTTCGCTAATAAGCTTCCTGACGGCAGTGGTAGGCGCCCTACTCTACCTGTGGCGGCTTGATCCAGTAGCGGGAATACTTGTACAGCTGGCGTCAATAGTGGATGGAGTTGATGGTGAGCTGGCGAGAGCTAGGAGTATGGCGTCGCCAGTCGGTGCATTCCTTGACTCGCTGTTGGATAGAATTGCTGATGCCTTCGTCATTTCAATGCTTACTCTCACGGCCTTCTGGATTTATGGGTGGCAGGCCTTTCTCGTAGGCATTATAGCCCTCTTCGGAAGCCTTATGGTTAGCTATATTCACGCACAGGGTGTCACTAACCTGAAGGTGGCCGTATCGGAGATCGGTAAAGTTAGAACCTTTGCATCAAGGGATGTGAGGTTATTCATAGTCTTCCTTGGAAGCATATTCTTTAGGCCATTGGAAACACTAATAGTTTTAGCAATTATAACTCACAGCTACTATATCCCAAAGATGATAGATGTTTATCTCTATTATAGGAAGAGGGATTAGTGAACATTAGGAAATAATAGGCTTAATTTAGTTAGCGGAGAATATAAGCTGTAATAATAGCCGTCTAGGAAAGGCTTAAGTTTACTAAAGGATACACTATTGCCATGGTTAAGGTAATTATCTACGAACCGGGATACGAGGAGGAGATAGTATCTCTATGGAATAAGTGTCTATATAGGGATCCTATAAATATCGAGGTTTTCGAGAGAAAGATACTTCTCGACCCTAACTTCAGCCATGACGGGTTCTTAATAGCTATTAAAGATGGTAAACCCGTAGGTTTCGCGTATAACGTAGTTAGGAGATATCCTCTGCTTAAGGATGAGGATGAAAGGGATAAGGATAGGGGATGGATTGTAGCCTTCGGAGTTGATCCTGCGGTTAAAGGCAGTGAAGTCGGGGATATACTAATAGAGAAATCCCTTGAATACCATAGGAAGATGGAGAGAAGAATTGTCCTTTACTCCCCCTATATACCCAACTACTTTTTCCCAGGTATCGATGTCGAGGCATACCCCCATGAATACAATATTCTATTAAGGCACGGCTTCACGGAGGTTGCTGGTGCAGAGAGCTATGCCATGGACGCCGACCTGTGGCCCGACTTTAAATTCCCGGAGGATATACTTGAGAAGGAGAGGAGATTGAAGCTTAAGGGCATTGAAATAGTGAAGTTATCTACTAAATACATCTATCCCTTCATGAGCTTTATGAAAAACCACATGCCAGCCGACTGGTATAGGCATGCTAGGGAATTATTGCTGCATAATCGGAAGGAGCAGATAATTATAGCTGTTAAGGACGGCGAGGTAGTTGGCTACTGTCAGTTCTGGAACGGCGAAGGATATAGCTGGCATGCTCCGGGTGCGCACTTCGGTCCCTTTGGCGTCAGGGAGGATATGAGGGGCATGGGGATAGGTTCAGTTCTGCTGTATAGGTGTCTGGTTGCTATGAGGGAATATGGTATTCATAGGGCGTTCCTCCTCTGGACGGGGGAGAGGGCCCGCAGGCTATATGAGAGGTTCGGATTTAGGGTAACACGTAGATTTAAGATCATGAGGAAGGTCCTCGGGTGACGGTGGTGAGTTCTAGGAGGACGCTGGCTGTTGTAGGCGCCCATGTCGGCGACTGTGAGGTCATGGCTGGTGGAATTGCCGCTAAGGCTGTTGCTGAGGGATACTCCGTATACTTCATTCACATGACCTATGGTGAGAAGGGTCATCCTAAGCTTAGTCCTGAGGAGTATTTGAGGCAGAAGAAGCTTGAGGCGGAGATATTCGCTAAAAGGCTGGGAATTAACGTACGCTTCATGGGCCTTAGGGATGGTGAGGTAGAGAATAACGTTGATGTAAGGATTAGGTTGGCCGAGCTTATAAGGAGTATAAGGCCTAGCCTCATTATAACCCACTGGAAGGGGAGCATACATAGGGACCATATAGCTACGTATCAAATAGTTATGGACTCCGTTTTCTATGCAGCCAATAGGTGGTTTAAGGTAAGGGGAGAGCCCTGCTGGGCTAGGGTGTTTTTCGCCGAGAACTGGGAGGATCACGATGGTTATCAACCTGAAATATACGTTGATATATCGGATGTCTATGATAAGTGGATTAGCGCACTACGTGAATGCGCCTTCGCACGTGGAGAAACAGGATTTAACTACATCGACTACTACTCCAGCCTAGCTAGATTGAGAGGGCTTGAATCAGGCACAACCTATGCTCAAACGCTAATGCGGCCTTGGTATCTACGTAGAATTAGGATTAAGAGAATGGATGCACTAATATAGCTGCTAGCTATCTTTAATGAACTTAATCCTTGGGTTAAGGCGGTTTTCGATAAATGCTTCAATAACTTTTTCTAAATTAAGTTCTTTAGCATAGTATAGGTGGGTGGGGCAGGATCTACAGTCGAATGAACCGAATTTCCTTATGTATGGTTTAAAGCCTCTAGATAACAGCGAAAGCGATATATTGCATTCAACCCTTTCGGTGCTGTGAGCATATACTATAAGTACGGGTTTAAATAGCTGATTTACCGTGAGATAATCTATATGCCACCTAACCTTCTTACTGCTTCTGAGATGTCTGTAAATTCTAGCTCTAAGCCCTCCTGGACCCAGTGCTGAGCCAACATAATAGTAGTATCCCGGCTTGAACAGCTGGTAGGATAGGCTTCCAACCCTTAATTTAATCTTTCTATTTAGATGTAGGACTAATACATATACTCCTTTTTCATTTGGTATTTCCATTGGAAAACTCAGCCTAGGGCAGTTTTACGTTAACCTTAACGAGGTTTTTCTTACTAAGCTTATATACTATTTTCATTGATTCATCGATTGATAGACCGCTGTATCTGGATACAAGCTCAACTAGCTCATGAAATCTTATCGATCTACCATCTAATGCTCTACCTATTTTACCTATCTCCTTCAGTACTCTAGTCTCCTCTTTACTAAGCATTTCGCTAACCACCCTTTTAAGGAAATCCATATACTCTCTTATCTTAGCCCCGTAGCCCACAAGAGATTCGTCCGTATATGGCGCCCTCTGCTCTATCAAGTCGAGTTTTCTCTCAGTCTCGCTAATCCATTCCTTAATCCTTGTAACTTTCTCCTTATCTTCAAGGACAGCAATTCTATCAGCTATCTGAGCTAGACTACGTAGAGAACCTAGAGATGATCTAATTTCCCTAATTCTCTTTAGGACTAATGTACGGCAATTCCTAGTCAACATCCTGAGATCATCGCTTATAACGGCGGCAGTTGAGAGGGCTTCAGAAACCTCTAAGTTCCCTATCTTAGTTAGGAAGGCATTATATCTACTTAAGGCTTTAAGCGCTTCACTATACAGGTATTCGTTGAGGTCCTTAACTAGATTAGCCCAGGCCTCGAGATCTGATGCAAGCTTATCCATGTTATCTAGACCGTTTGAAAGCTTATCCAGGTGATCGGCATACCTTATTAGCTTCTTAAGGTAGAGCTCCATATCCCTTACGTAGTCCTCGAGGTTTCTAACGAGCGAGCCATCTATCTCGATAGGCTTAAGCTCATACTCCCTGACTATCCTCTCGACCATTGGCTTCAAGTTTCCCCTGCTAGAATAGACCTTAACAAGTGTATCAACAAGGTTCTCGATCTGTTTCTTAAGCTTCTCCGCCCTATTGAGAATATCCGTAAGAGTCTCTAAATCGGCCCTTTTAGTTACAAGCTTACCCGTCGACACGTATCATATACTCCTAGGCTTAAATTAAATAAACGTTTAAAATAGCAATCGTTCAACTATTAATGTTCAATTAATGTATCATATTCAAACTCTGCTGTTGAATAGTTTTAAGCCGTAGCTCTTAAGCCTCTGAAAATGCTTTAAATTATTAGTCCACAGCATTGCCTCCCTAACTATGGCCGTAGAAGCAATCATTAAATCCCTAGCATCTATAGGCTCACCTCTCTTCATTAATTCTGCCTCAATTTCAGCGGATTTATCAGCTATCTCCCTAGTAATTGGAAGTACCTCAATATAGTTTAGGATTAACGGTTTCAGATATGTACGCCCAGTCCTGTAGACACCAACCATGAACTCGAAGAATACTACGGCGGAGATCTTGAAGTCATAGCGCTCCATGAGGCTAATGATCTCGTTTAATGGCTTCCTCTCTATTAAATCAATGAGTACATCAGTATCTAAGTGAACCTCGACCATTTAAGCCCCCTTACCTCCTCGATAGCCCTTCTAAGTTCCTCTAGGCCGCCCTTTCTACGTATCTCCCTAACCTCTTCGGCGAATCCCAGGGCTCTCATCCGCCTCCAGTACTGGATAAGCCTGCTTATAGCATCCCCTAGACTCTTAGCGTTAAGTTCGCACTTAACTTTCTCAAGCTCCTCAACTATCTCCCTACGTAGGGTAATTGTAGTATATCTGCCCAACCCCATCACTCGTATATTTATATATTTATAAATTTATAAATTTATCCATTAAATCCTGTTGCTCCGGCATCGAGAAGTATCCTTTTCCGAAGTTCAGCTTACATTAGCAGGTTGTAATAATGCTTTTATATGTGGAGAGACTGAATATCCTAGTTGTAAATCGTGGTGGTTCAATGGATTCTCAAAAGATTGTTGAGGAGTTTCGTGTAGACTATAAGTCCCTACTCGACGCCCCTCCTGAGAAGTTTGAGGAGATAGCTAGGCAGATAAGGCCTAAGCTAATGCCTAAGCCCGGGGTAGACTTTAACGTATACCTCACCGAAACCCCCGAGCTTAAGGAAGGGGAGGAGCTGGTAACGTGGACTTTAAGCCTATGCCCCTACTGTAGGTCCCTGCTTAAGGCCGTAGTATTTAAACGCGACGGTAAGGTTTGGATTAGGAAGAGGTGCCCCGAGCACGGGGAGATTGAGGAGGTCTACTGGGGGAACGCCGAGCTTTACGAGAGGTTTAGAGAGTGGCAGTACGATGGAAGAGGTATCTCAAACCCGCACCTGGATATAGTCTTCCCCTGCCCCTTCAACTGTGGATTATGTTCGAGGCATAAGTCCCATCCGGGGCTGGTGAACCTTGTAGCTACCAATAGATGTGATTTAAGCTGCTGGTACTGCTTCTTCTACGCCAGGAAGGCTGGATACGTGTATGAACCTACTCTAAACCACATCAGATATATGTTGCGGCAGGTTAGGAAGCTTAAGCCATATCCGGCGATAGCCCTCCAGATAACAGGCGGGGAACCGCTCCTAAGGGACGATATAGTTGAGATAGTTAAGATCGCTAAGGAGGAGGGATTCACGCACGTTCAGGTGAATACTACGGGAATTAAGTTAGCCTATGAGCCGGAGCTTGCAGTAAAGCTACGTGAAGCTGGCACGAACGTTTTATACATGAGCTTCGACGGTGTATCGCCGTATACTAACCCTAAGAATCACTGGGAGGTCCCCTACATCCTTGAGAGCCTGAGGAAGGCTAAGCTGGGAGTAGTGCTTGTACCCACCTTGATCAATGGAGTAAATACACGTGAACTAGGCGCCATGATAAAGTTCGGGCTTAAACACGTCGATATAGTTAGGGGCGTTAACATGCAGCCAATATCGCTCGTCGGCAGAGTGCCTAGGGAAGAGAGGCTTAAACTTAGAATAACTATCCCCGATGCTATAATAGAGATTGAGAAGCAGACCGACGGCCAGATATCCAGGTACGATTGGTATCCCGTCCCCTCGGTTACGCCGATATCCCACTTTATTGAGGCTATCACTGGTAAGCCTAAGATAGAGCTAACGACGCACTTCGCGTGCGGTGCGGCAACCTACGTCTTTAAGGAGGATAACGAGATAATACCCATAACTAGGTTCGTTGACGTCGGCGGATTTTTGAGATATCTCGAGGAGAAGGCTCAGGAGATAAATAGAGGCAGAAGTAAGTACATAGTTCTTCTAGAGACCCTAATTAAGCTGAGGAAGTTCGTCGACCTAAGCAAGGCTCCACGTAGGCTCAGAGAGAAGGGTAGACTCCTAAAGCACCTATACAGGATATTTATTAAACACGACTACCGGTCGCTGGGCGAATTCCACTATGATGCACTATTCCTGGGAATGATGCACTTCCAGGATCTCTTCAATCACGACTTGGCGAGAGTTCAGAGGTGCGACGTACACTATGTCATGCCTGATGGAAGGGAGGTGCCGTTCTGCACATTCAACGTAATACCCGAGATATATAGGGATAGGGCCCAGAAAGCCTTCTCCTTTACGATAAGGGAATGGGAAGAGCTTACCGGTAGGAGATTAATCAGCTATAAGTATAAACGCAATATAAAGAAGCTGATAAGCAATGAGATCTACAGGAAGGCATACGAGGGGATATTCGACGTCGACTCGGTAAGCTATGAGGAGCAGGTGAAGCTCTCCAAGAGGTTCGGAATACCCGTGGTAGAATAGCCCCATAGGGGTGTTTGGATGAAGATAAAGTCGTACGACTTCAAGCTGAAGCTATACGATCCAAAGAATATGGATATCGACGTTAAGACGTTAGTCTACAGCGTTGTCGACGATGAGATCAGCGAGATAAAGGGGAGCGACGAGCCGATAACGCTTGACGACTTCATCGATTTTGACCGAGAATTCAGCAATAATATTTTAATAACCTTCACCGACGCGATACATGGAGAATTTAAGGGAGTAAGGAAGATACATGTTGTAGAGGGTAAGCCAAGGTTCATACTGAAAGTCTACCTAATACGGTTAAACGGGGAGAAGCATAGGCTGTACAGGGTACTTCGCATTAAAGACAGCGGTTTGGAGGATGTATACATGGATAGGTTATACGAGCCTAAACCCGAGAAAACTAGAATCGAAAATGTATCTAAAATTATAGGATTGCCGCCCAGTAAGCTACCATTTAGCCTCGGAAGTAAGAGCTAGATCCTCAATTCCAGCTAGATATATTTTTCTTTCAAGCTCGCTGCTTTCAACCAATGCCCGTGCATAGACTCTACCGAACTCCGTCAGCTCTATCCTCCTATGCCTCCCCCTATGGAGCTTATAGACGAGCCCCTTCCTAGTTAGGGAGTCGATTAGCCTGCTAAACCTGTTCTTAGCTGCAGCATTATACCTGGGGTTAGGCACGCCGCACCACCTCATCAACTGTATTATCGAGTTAGCCTTACCGCCCTTCTCGTAGAGTATCCGGATAATCTTCTCGGACTCCTCATCCTCGAACAACCTAACCGCACGACCCGGCAGGTCGATTATCTGAGGCTTTAATCCACGCTTATTATCCTTACTTCTAATCCAGTCCTCGAAGGTAGGTGTATTAGGGGCTGGAATGAAATCACCCCTCTTATCGGTCGGGACTATGTAGACCTTAACGCTGGGAAACATGAGTGCAAGCATAGTTATGGCGGAGACGGCCTCCGGAGGCATATCAGTTATATCTATAAAGACATCCTTCTTCTCGCTACATTCCCTCCTTAATATAGCATAAACCTTCGAGAAAACGCTTTCAAAAGACTGCGGATTAACATCAACCATTATAGGTTTAAAGAACTGGAGTATCTGGCGAAGCTTCTCAGAGTTCCTCCTGGAGACGGCGCCGTATCTATCCCTCTTACCATCGTAAAGTATGTATATCCTCTCGACGGGGAATTGGCGTCTCAAATAGTCAAATCCATCCAACGCTAGCGTTGGGTGAAATCCAACGTAGTTCACTATGACGGCCATTCCACATCAGCGATAACATCGTATATATTACGATATTATTCTGGTCAATATAATATATATAGTTTATGTATAATAACGAAGATTAACAGACAGTATCTATTTTGTGATACCATTAGCCTCAACCTCAGTATCATAAAATAGATACCATCAGCTTAAACGGATATAATCGCATTTTTATTTTATACATCTTTAATCTTGATATTAAAGGAATTTTTATATTATTTTGATAAATATTTATTTTAGCCCAGTGATACGCATGCTATCGTATAAGGAGCTTGGAGTATCATTAACCGACCTGAGAATGGTCTTAGATAGGCTTAGAAGAATCTACGAGTATAGGTCTAAGGTTATAGAGTTTACGATAACAGGCGAACCTATAGTATCCCCTTATCCAGTCCTCAAGGTGTGCGGTAGAGTAGTTAGGGGATATACCATAAGTGAATCTAGGCTAAGGTCTATTGAACCAATACCCCACAGGAAGAGGGTTTTAACCGCCGATGCATCGATGAAGACTCTATTTGACCTCGGAAACATGAAGATCGTGGTTGCAAAGGTCGCTCTTGGGGTATGGAGGGGTGTCTCGAGAATATATACCTCTCAGCCTCTTAGGAGGCTTGCTATAGTATCCACTAGACAGGAGGCAGCTGAGTGGCTACTTAGGATAGAGCTTGAAGCGATAATGGGTAATATGCATAGGATAGGGGTTAACGACTACTGTATTCTGGATAGGGGTTTGATGGCCGTACCAGCCTTTAGGAGTTCCACTAGAATGCTCTTTGAGAAGCTTGATGTAATGGCATATCGACGTGGGGCGATCCTAGTTGGGATCTCTAAGTCGAGCCAGATATCGCTCAACACGGGGGAGAGTTTGATAGGATATCTCATAAGGTTTGCGTCCAAGCGGCTGCCGTATACTCCATGGTACTATTACCCGGTGTTTAGGTCAAGCAATATGCCTCCATGGTATATTGGGGAAATCTCTGTGGCTAAGTTCGACGGCTGGTCTGAGAATGCCTTTAGAGTCGATATCTCGAAGAACTCCCTTAAATCAAGGTATGTCAAGACGATTATGGGCGAGATCGCCTATATGCAGGATCCCGGTACTCCCGGCTATCCCTATCCGGTTAAGGGGGTGCATAGGGAGTCTAAGATTAGCAGGGATGAGCTTGAGGTATTGAGGATGTCGTTTCTAGAGGTTCTTAGGGAGGAGAAGCTCTACGATAAATTCACATCCGATCTGGGTACGGCGAGCTTCAGGGAGAAGTATCTCTAGGTGGTGTTTATGGAGATAGGAGTTGTAGTTTGGGCTGAGGGCTTAACCGTTAAATTCCGGATTAAAAGCGGAGTGTTCGTTGAGAGAGGGGAGCTGGTAAAGGTCGTAGATAGGAACGTCAAGTTCATACTTAGGGTATACGATTTCAAGCCAGAATCATTGTTGACTCCGGCTGAGATAGCTAGGCTCAGCGAGAAGAGGGAGAGGGGCGAGGAGATAGTCCTCTACGATAGAAACATCAGGCTATATGACACCGCAATCGCCACCATAGTTGCCCAGGTCGATGAGGATGGGGTAGTCAGGGGACCTACTAGTGTTCCAGCCCTCTTCACTCAAGTGGAGAGCCTTGAGGCAAAGGATCTAGCTCAATTAAACCTCGATACAGGCGACCTTCCACTGGGCTACGTTAGGGTTGGACACAGGGCGTCAAACAAGATAGTCTCGCTTAACGGCAGAAAGGTTATACCCCACCATATACTTGTCTCGGGAGTTACTGGCGCTGGTAAAAGCAACCTCGGCAGGGTTCTAGCTGCGGCAATAATGATGGCTGAGGAGCCGATATATAGCCTCGTCCTATTCGACTGTGAAAGCGAATATTTCTCAGGGCCTACACCCGATTCAATGGGTTTAGCGCACCTGCCAGAGGCTGAGGATAGGTTATTCTACGTTACAGGCAAGGTTGTTAGGCCTTCTAAAATTGAGTTTAAGTTCGAGTTCGAGGGGGAGGAGAGGATACATAGGATTCTAGCTCACCCGCTTGAGGTAGCCTACTCCGACCTGAGTCCAGCGGACTTCTCGATGACCGGCGAGTTCAGCGGGCCTCAGGAGGAGCTTCTCTGGCTTGCTAGGAGGGTTATGAAGGAGGATTGGCTCAGCTTCCTCCTTAACACATCTGCTGAGGGAATATATAGGAGGCTTAGGGGGCTTGCCCATAAAAACACGATCAATACCGTTAAGAGGAAGCTTAGGTACCTGCTGGGAGATGGGGATATATTCAGGGAGTTCTGCGATACCTCCCTCTTTCACGCCGTTTTAAATGCTGTTGGAATGGGTAAGGTGGTCTTAATAGATATACCTCATGCCACCGAGGGTGAGGAGAAGCTGTTGTCGGTTGCCGTTACTAGAAGAATATTTAAGACCTATGAGGAGCTTAGAAAGGTATCTCCAAGCGACTGGGAGAAGCTACCATATACTCTAATCACGGTAGAGGAGGCTCACAGGTATCTCTCCAAGACCAGCCTAACAAGCGGCGGTGAGGTAAGGGAGAATATCTTCTCAATTATAAGTAAGAGAGGCAGGAAGTATAAGGTTGGGGCACTCTACATAACTCAGATGCCCGGAGAACTAATAG
>Ga0209410_1001484_pt1 | contig 11401 bp, 10 predicted proteins | sample Mar14436cmmetaG_FD_184135 | JGI IMG/M metagenome (GOLD analysis project Ga0209410, IMG submission 184135) | Marine hydrothermal vent microbial communities from Guaymas Basin, Gulf of California to study Microbial Dark Matter (Phase II) - Marker... ... | reverse complement strand
AAAGTCCTGATTTGATATTTCTTGACATCCTTACTGGAAGGAATTACTTTAGAAACAACAGAGGTGAAAGATGACTAAGGATTATTACCAGATTTTGGGTGTTCCTAGAAATGCTACGCAGGAAGAGATTAAACGTGCCTATCGCCGTTTGGTTTTAAAATATCATCCCGATCGGAATAAAAGTAAGGAGGCAGAAGAAAAATTTAAAGAAATCAACGAGGCTTATGCAGTTTTGAGTGACCCCAAAAAGCGTCAGCAGTATGATACTATGGGGGCCAGTTTTCATCAACAATATACTACTGAAGATATTTTTCGCAACTTTGACATTGGGGACATTTTTAAAGACTTGGGGTTTAGTACAGAAGATTTCTTTTCCTACATCTTTGGGGGAAAACCAGGAAGGTCAAGAAGGGTATACTTCAGGACCGGTCCTTTTGATTATGAACAACCTAGACGGACACCTGTAAAGGGGCCTGATTTAATTTATGAACTTCCTATTAGTTTAGAAGAAGCAGCTAGAGGTGGTGAGAAAACTATTGCTTATGAGCGGAGTGGCAGGCAAGAACGGATTACTATAAAAATACCTCGTGGTATAAATACTGGCCAAAAACTGAGGATAGCTGGTAAAGGAGAGCTTGGTCCCACAGGGATACCTGGAGACCTTTATGTAAGAATTAGAGTATTAGAACATCCTTTATTTAAAAGAGAAGGTGACCATCTATACATTAATCGCACTATTTCTTTTTCTCAAGCTGCCTTAGGCACCACTATCCATGTTCCTACTTTGGAAGGTAAAACCTTAGAGGTAAAGGTTCCCCCAGGCACTCCGTCTCATACCAAATTAAGAGTAAAAGGTCAGGGGATGCCGTCTTTAAAAGGAGGAAGAGGAGACTTATTTGTTCAAGTCATTATTCAAGTTCCTAAATATCTTACTTCAGAACAAAGGGAATTGATAGAAAAACTGGCAAGGTTAGGATTGTAAACTCATTAAGGAGGCTTCCATTGAAAAAGGGTAAACTGAGTAAACGAAGGATAATCATAGGTATTATAGTCGTTTTCTTATTAGTGGGTGTAGTGGCCTTGCGTAATTTTTTTGAGACTAGGGCTCCAGAAATAGTTTTATCTCCTGAACCTGCTGGTTTTTTACCTGCCAGTGAAGAATTTACTATCAGTTTTAGGGAAAAAGGGTTGGGGTTGAAGGAATGCTTGGTTTTTATTGAGCAAGATAACAAAAATCACCCTATTTTTTATAAACGCTTCTCCCGAGAGGATAAGATATATAACCAAAGGATTAATCTTAATGTTATTCCTAAAAAATTAGGGGTTCATGATGGTCCTGCCTTTTTCGTTGTTTCTGCACGAGACTATTCCTTTTGGCACTGGGGCAAAGGAAATTTTTCAGAAAGAAGATATGGTGTTATCATTGATACTGTATTACCCACTATAGAAGTCCTCACTCGAAGCCACAATATAGCTAAGGGAGGTAGTGGGTTAGTTATTTATCGTGCTTTAGAGCCACTGTTGAATCATGGAGTCAAGGCAAGTGAGCTTTTTTATCCTGGTTATCAATGGCAAGGTCTTTATCTGTGCCTATTTGCTTATCCTTATTATGCACCAAAGAACATTGTTTATCGCCTGGTAGGAGAAGATAAAGCAGGTAATAGAGGAGAAATAGGTTTTTATTACCATTTGCTCCCTCGGAAATTTAGACATGATAAAATCAATATTTCTGATGCCTTTCTTCAGGCTAAAATGCCTGAATTTTGGAACATCTATCCCAATTTGAGAGGAAAATATTTAGAGACCTTTGTTAAAGTCAATACCGAACTTCGTAAAAAAAATCATCAAGAAATAAGGCGGATATGCAGTATTTCTCAACCAACACCTCTGTGGCAGGGTGCTTTCATCCGTCCCCGCGGGGCAAGGAGGGCTGGCTTTGTTGACCAACGCACCTATTATTATAAAGGTAAGGCCATTAGCCATTCTGTTCATCAAGGAGTAGACATTGCTTCCATTGCCCATGCCCCAGTAATTGCAGCTAATCATGGCATAGTGGTTTATAGAGATTATCTGGGCATTTATGGTAATACTATTATTATTGACCATGGTTTGGGGTTGTTTAGCCTATATGGGCACTTGAGCAACTTTCAAGTAGAAAAAAACCAGCAGGTAAAAAAGGGAGATGTTATCGGCTATACTGGCACTACTGGTCTGGCTGGAGGTGACCATTTACATTTTAGCATCTTGGTTCAAGGAGAATTTGTTAATCCTGTTGAGTGGTGGGATGCCCATTGGGTAAAAAATAACATTACCCAGAAAATGATACAAAACGGACTTCTTAAGTAATGCTCATTGATACTCATTGTCACTTAGATATGCTTAAAGACTTAAAAGGGGCACTACAGCGAGCAAGGGAAAATCAGGTGAATTTTATGGTAACTATTGGCATTGATTTAAAAACCAGCAGAAAGGCAGTGGAAATAGCAGAAACCTATAATTTTGTATGGGCAACAGTGGGAGTACATCCCCATGAGGCAAAAACATCAACAGACGAAGTTTATAAAGAATTAGAAATTCTAGCCTCCCATCCAAAAGTAGTAGCCATTGGAGAAATTGGCCTAGACTTTTATCGGAATTTATCTCCTAGAGAGATTCAAATAAATGCCTTTAAAAGACAAATTAAACTAGCTCAAAAACGAGGGAAACCCATTGTTATTCATTGCCGGGAGGCTATTTCAGAAACCTGGCAAATATTGGTAGAAACAGAAGGACTATCCTGTAAAGGTGTTTGGCATTGTTTCCCTGGAGATGTTTCTTTTGCAGAAAAATGTATCAAGGCTGGTTTTTATATTTCCATCCCTGGGATAGTTACTTTCCCCAAGGCCACTAAACTTAAACAAGTAGTAAAAAAGACCCCTCTGGAATCCCTCCTTTTAGAAACCGATGCCCCTTTTCTTGCCCCTGTGCCTATGAGAGGCAAGCAAAACGAGCCTGCTTTTTTGCATTATACTGCCCAAAAAGTGGCAGATATAAAAGAAGTGAGTTTAAAACAGGTTGCTTTAAAAACTACCGAAAACGCCAAAAAGCTGTTCAATCTTGGTTAACTCCCAAAACAGCGATTGATTTTTGGATAAAATTCCAACCGCAGCGAGTGCTCCTTTTATAACCTTTGGTGTTTGTTGTTTCACCTTTTAGGTGAAGCTATTTTTAAAAAATTTGCTTTATTTTACTACATTTGCCTGTCTGTCCTGCCTGCGCAGGCAGGTGGGCTTTCTTTTAAAATTACTGCGATTTTTAAGTATCAAGCATTAAACAAAGCCCTTAAGAAATCCATTCTTTACTTGCCAAAATCAAAATAATATTTGATATTAGCCCCAATCATCCAGGAATTTAAATCATAATCAACTTCTTTTTTTGACGGACCTACAGGTGTATCAACTGCTCTTTCTACCTCTCCACTGGCCCAAAAATAGCGGGCTTCAAAACCTACAGCCAATCTTTCGCTAGCAAAAAAGTCTATGCCTAAACCTACATGACCTCCCCAAGCACCATCAAAATCCAGGTTTACCTCATTTCCCCAATGTTTTTCATACTCACCTGCCACATCACCATCCACGAAATAATACCCAAAACCAAGAGTAATATAAGGTACCATCCAGGTATAATATTGAGGGTCTTTTGTTAGATAACGCAATTGGGCAGAGAAGGTCAAAGGATAGACATTGATTTTTCCTATTTTTACATTATCTGTCTTATCCTTAAGGTCTATATCCAATGAATAATCAAAGGCAGCTTCTAAAGTAAGCCACTCATTTACTCCATAACTAAGACTTGCTCCCAACATAGCCTGATTTTTTGTGTCTAACTCATGGTCAAAAAAGGTGTCTTCTGAAGGCAAAATCCCATTTACCCTGAAGCCAACCCCTACTTTGTGGCTGGTATCAGATATAGTCTGAGCTTCAGCTAGGCCACTTACCAGCATAAAAACGCCCACTACCAAACCAATCAAGCATTTCCTCATTTTTCCCCTCCTTAGTAATTGTAAAATGAATCATAATCAAATACTGAATAATCCATTCCATCCCAATTTTTAATGATAAATCCGGCATGGACTTCACAGGCATAACCAGATGGGAAATAGGAGCTAGGAAAATCAAATAAAGGATAGTCAGTAAGGTCTGCTACTGACCACACTGTAAATGGAGGTATGTATTCAGGCTCTGTGCCTTCTTCAGCTTCTGCTATCTCTCCGTTTTCTTCATCATAATAATAATATTTTCCGTAAGTATGCCAACCTGTTGGAGTATACCATTCTTTAAATATAGAAGTCTTTGTTACTGTTTGAGTCTCATTGTCTACCTCTACGGTAAAGGTATCTGTCCTGGAGCAATCAATCCAAAGATAGGCAAAGGCTATTAGGCTTGCAGCACTATTTGCTTCCACAGTTGCATAGGCTTTAACTCTACCAGCATCAGTACTGACGTTTACATTTACAATCGGAGGATCACTTATAATACGGCCCGTGATACCAAACTCTGCTGCATCGCTCACATAATAGGTTAATCCGGTTGCCCCTTTGATTACTAATTTGCCAATTATACTGTAATAACCACAGCCTATTTCCCTTGCCAAGTCCTGTGTAGAAAAAGACCAAAGAGGAACTTCAGGAATGTTTGTAATATTTAAGTCTGTGGCAAAAGGTGCCTCTCCTTGTGTAATCCCACTAGTTGTAATTGAATAAGTATTTGTTTCGGCTTCTGCTTCTTCCCCGCTGAGGTCAGGAGTGATAGTATTAAGCAGTAAATAAAAATCTGCTGTGTAACCATGACAATCATTTGGGTTAAGTGACCCAAAAACTTCGATTTTATCATTAACATTGGTGGTAATCGTTAAAGGTCCATCAATTGGGTCACCCTCACCATTTTTTCTTATTTTTATATCTACTTCACAAAGTTTAAAATCAAGCTGCGCTGAAATTTCTTGGTCTTTAAAAATCTTCACTGTATTTTGATTTATTGTTAATAAATCCATCTTTCCATTATTGTCAAAGTCCGTTGCTAAAACTTTAATGGGACGACTATCAGTAGATATAGTTTTATCTGAAGGTGTAAAATTACCTAAACCTGTGCTTAATAAAAAATATACAGCATTGCTGCCTTCACAGCCTACGGCTATATCCAAATAATTGTCACTATTAAAGTCAGCTATATCCAGAGAAGAAGGGGAATAACCCACAGAATAATAAACAGGATGTTCGAAACTATATCCACCTTCCGCTGCAGTCCCGTAAAAAAGTCCTATACTATTGCTATTTTTATTGGCTACTACTACATCTAAAACCCAATCATGATTAAAGTCAGCTATAGCTAAGGCAACAGGATGCCATCCTGTTTGTGCCTGAGCAGTAATGGTAAAGCCTGCAGTTTCTTGGGTTAGGACATAAAGCATATTTCCAGCCGCCACTACTATATCTGCTAGACCATCTTTATTGAAATCTGCCTTTCCTATAGCAGATAGAGTTCCCGTAGGAATGGAACAATTTTCTCCTGCTATAAACCAGGTATTTTCTTTGGGGTTGTAGCTTCCCAAACCATACAAAATAGAAATTTGATTGTTTTCAGCCAAGGCCATGTCAAGATAACCATCAGCATTAAAGTCATATAATACAATATCATTTGCTGCCCTAGAGCCATTTTCTATGTGTATAGATTCAAATTCACCATCCTTATTCAATAAAATTTTTATCCTTCCCATTTTCTTGTCACTCACTATCAAATCCACTCCTCCATCACCGTTTACATCCGCTGCCTTTATCACATTAGGAAGGCCACTAAAGGCAATAATAGTGGGACCAGAAAAGGAACCACCTCCGTTTCCTGAATAAATAAGAATAGCTCCATCTGTGCCTATGGCCAAGTCTGACTTGAGATCCCCATTAAAATCTGCAATTGTAGCACAAGTAGGAGACCCAGGAAGGCTTAATTCTGTTGCCTCTCCCAATCCATTTAAGATTAGTAAAAACATTAATCCTATAAAAAAAATTGACTTTTTTTGGAACATTTTTCCCTCCAAAATTATTTGTCTTTTAGCACATTTGTTAATAAGATGTCAACCAAAATTAAAAAATTCTTCTCAATTTCCCGTTTTTAGTTGTTGTTACCATTTAGTCATTGTTATTATGCTTTAAGCAAATTTCATGCCACACATAATAGTGCATTAAGGAATCAGGTTTTGCTAAAAGTGCAGGCACTATCATTTATTTATACTTATTTTATAACTACCCAGCCCACTAGACCAAATTTGTCTCTCCAAGGGCAAAAATGTACACAAATAATGCTCATTTGACAAATTGTCCAGGCCATATGTTTTCAAAGATACTCACTGGTATATTGCTAAAATCAGTCACCCTTGCTGGCTCAATAACACCCTTTGGAAAATAGAAATAATGTCCTTAAAGCCAAGGGGCATGTATCATTTTACTAAGCCAAATTAATTTCCTTTTTATTGTCATATAATAGTAGGAAAGAGCATCATAAATTGATGATAAGGAAAGCTGAGGAAATTCTTGTGCCAGTTCCACTTGTTGCAACTCATATCATTGATAAACTATTGCCTCTTTAGATCCAGCGCTACATAATCAGCATAGATTAGTTGGTAGTCGGTGGTCGGTTGTCTATGGTCGGTGGTTTTTGAAAAAAGTTGACAATTTCATAACAATTTTGTAAGAGTTTATTGCAGCTAACTTAGGGGGCAATTAAATGTATTTTGTAGGTTAGACCCCAAATTTCTCCCAAAAATCTCCTGCAAAAGTCCTAAAACCTGTCTGCGAACGGAGACGTTAAAATAAAAAATCAATCGCAGATTTTGGACTTGACCTCTTTCATTATTCCGTCTAAGCTGAAAAAAATATTTAGGGAAGGAGAAAATAAATGCCATTTGATTGGGAAGAATATCAAGCTAAAAAAGAAGTAAAAATTCCTGAGGTGGTAAAGCAGTGGGAGGCAAAATGGAAAAAATTCAAACAGTCCATGCGATGGCCTGTGCTTTTTATTATTTTAGTCATTTTGTGGCTGGCTTCGGGCATTTATATTGTTTCTCCTTCTCAAGTAGGAATAGTAAAGAGATTTGGGAAAATGGTAAGGACAACCCCCCCTGGCCCCCATTATCATCTACCTTATCCTATAGAAACGGTCATAAAGCCACAGGTAACCAAGGTAAGAAGATTAGAGATCGGCTTTCGCACCATTAGTGCCGGCCCTCCTGCTCAGTATCGCACTATCCCTGAAGAATCTCTCATGCTTACTGGTGACGAAAACATTGTGAGTGTGGAATTTATCGTCCAATATAAAGTTAAAGACCCTGTGCATTATCTATTTAATGTAAAAAACATCCCCAAAACAGTCAAAGATGCTGCTGAAGCATCCATGCGAGAAACTGTGGGCAAAACCCCTATTGATGAAGTGTTAACTATAGGAAAATTTCGGATTCAACAGGAAACCAAAGCTTTATTGCAGTCTATTTTAGATAATTATCAGGCTGGGATATCCATAGTGGCTGTCCAATTACAGGATGTCCATCCTCCGCAGGCAGTGGTTAAGGCCTTTAAAGATGTGGCTAGTGCCAAAGAGGATAAAAGTAAGTTTATTAACGAAGCTCAAGCCTATAGAAATGATATTTTGCCTCAAGCTAAGGGGAAGGCAGCACAGATTATCAATGAAGCCATGGCTTATAAAGAAACAAGGATTAAGAGGGCCGAAGGAGAGATGCAACGCTTTTTGAGCCGTCTTAAGGCCTATAAACAAGCGCCTAAAATTATTCGCAGCCAAGTTTATCTAGATACCATGGAGAAAATCTTGGCTCAAACCAGGGAAATTATTGTGCCAGAGAAGGTAGAGAAGATTATCTTGCCCTTAAATCAACCTTCACAAACTTTGCCTTCTATGGAAGGTAGAAAAACTTCATTAACCACAAGGGGGAAATAATGAAAAAATATTCAGGTATCATTTTTATCCTTATCTTTATTTTACTTCTGGGTATCTGGCAGTGTTTTTTTACCGTAGATCAAACAGAGCAGGCCTTTTTGTTACAGTTAGGAAAGCCTGTTGGCGGTGTTTTGGGACCGGGCTTACACTTTAAAATTCCCTTCCTTCAGCAAGTAATGCATTTTGAACGCCGGATTTTGGCCTATGATGCTGCTCCAGCTGAGATATTGACCAAGGACAAAAAAAATCTGGTGGTGGATAATTATAGCAAGTGGCAGATTGCAGACCCTCTAAAATTTTATCAAACGGTAAAGACCATTGAAGGAGCTCAATCACGATTAGATGACATTATTTATGCCCAGCTTAGAGTAGAGTTGGGTGTGCATACTCTTACGGAAGTGGTTTCAGAGAAAAGAAGCGAACTTATGAAAAAAGTTACTCAAAAAAGCAATCAATTAGCAGCAGATTATGGTATTAAAGTGGTAGATGTGAGAATTAAACGGGCTGACCTGCCTCCAGAGAACGAAAGACACGTATTTGAACGTATGCGTGCTGAAAGAGAAAGGGAGGCAAAAAGATACCGTTCTGAAGGGAAAGAACAAGCCATGAAAATCAGGGCAGCCGCTGATCGGGAACGGGCTATTATTCTTGCTCAGGCATTTCAGCAAGCAGAACAAATCAAAGGCCAGGGTGATGAGGAGGCCATTAAAATTTATGCTAAGAGCATCCGGCAGGACCCTGAGTTTTATGCCTTTATTAAATCTATGGAGGTTTATCAAAAGGGATTTGATAAAAAAACTCAGTTGATTATCACCCCCAGTCATCCATTAATGAAGTTTTTCTCTATAGAGAAAAAAGGCCGTTAAACATTGTTATGTATAGCTTAAAAGTAGTTTCATATTTTTCTGCTGCTCATAGGCTAAGAGATTATCATGGTAAGTGTGAAGTCTTGCATGGACACAATTGGAAGGTAGAAGTAGAAATAAAAGCAAAGGAAGTAGGAAAAAATGGTATGGTGATGGACTTTAAAGTGCTCAAATCTTTGTTAAGAGAATGCTTGGAAAGATTAGACCATGGTTATCTAAATGAAATTCCCCCTTTTGATAAAGAAAATCCCACCTCTGAATTAATTGCTCGGTATATTTTTAAAACATTAAAAGATAAGGTGTCTTCTAAGGCTAGCTTGGGGAAGGTCAGTGTCTGGGAGTCAGAAACGACTTGTGCTAGCTATTGGGAAAATGATTAATTTAGATGAGAAGTTTCGATAAAATTATCCCTCAAATAATACAAACTATTGAGAAATATAACCTCATTCAAAAAGGGGAACATATCCTCATAGCAGTATCTGGCGGATGTGATTCTATTGCCCTCCTGCACATTCTTTACCAATTAAGCACCCATTACAATCTAAAGCTGGGAGTAGTGCATTATGAACACGGTATTAGAGGAGAGGCTTCATTAAGAGATGCAGAATTTGTAGAAGAAATGACTAAAAAGCTGAATTTGCCTTTTTATATAGGACATGGGAAGGCGTTAGCTTATGCCAGAAGGAAAAAGCTTTCTTTAGAGGCAGCTGCAAGAAAATTAAGGTATGATTTCTTTAATCAGGTGTTGCAAGAAACAAGGGCAGATAAGCTGGCTTTGGGACACACTGCTGATGACCAAATAGAAGAAATTTTAAGAAGATTGATTCGAGGAACGGCCTGGGTGGATTTAGGGGGAATGCCTATCAAGAGAGAAAAATTTATTCGTCCCCTTATTTTTATCTATAAAGATAAAATAAAACAGCTCCTTGAGGAAGAAGGAATTCCTTATATGATTGATAGCACCAACTTTGATATCCGGTTTTTTCGCAATCGCATCAGACATCAATTGATTCCTTTAGTTTTGAAATTCAATCCCCGATTTAAAGAAAACCTATTGGAAATGAGTCTTATTTGGCAGGAAGAAAGAGAGTGGTTGGATAAGATTATAAAAGAAGCCATAGCTAAAAGTGTAAAACAAACCCCTAAGGGAAAACAAATAGACCTTAATCTTTTTAGACCCTATCATCCTGCCTTACAAAGGCGAATTTTGGTAGCATTATTGAAAGAAATTCCTTTACCCTTTACTCGCCGCCACTTGAACGCCCTTTTAGCGCTTGCTTCTCCTGGAGGTCCTCATAAATTTATCTCCTTACCCAAAGGCTGGTTAGGATATAAAGAAGGTCATTATCTCTATATTACTTCCTCTATTCCGCCTCAACCTGATTATTATTATCAGATAGAAAAACCTGGGAAAGTGGAAATAAAAGAGCTCAATATCTCACTAGAAATTAAATTGCTAGAAAACAAGGGGGAAAAAATAAATCAGACACCAAAGGAAGTCTTTGTAGATTTTGATAAAGTTTCTTTTCCCTTAGAGATTAGACCTTATCAACCAGGAGACAAATTCTATCCCTTAGGCGGTAAGGGAAGTAAAAAAATAAAGGATTTCTTTATTGACCTAAAAATACCTTACGCTGAGCGAAAAAAGTATCCAGTAATTATAAGCCAAGATAGAATTATCTGGGTAGCAGGTTTATCTATGGATGAGAGAATAAAACCTGGTTCAGAGACTAGGCTTTACCTTATGCTAAAAATAAGTAAGACCCAAAATCCCTGATACTTAAAAAGGGTTGCACAACTTTTTCATAGAAAACTCAAAATTCGCATATGCCTTTTACTAATAAACCACAGAAAATCTCACAAATTCTCCTTGATAAGGTTCCCAACTAACTTTCACTTCATTTACCCGTGCCCAGGGAGGACCTTTATGACACCATTTAATTATTTCTTCAATTACCTTTTTGTCTCCTTCAAATACTGCCTCCACACTGCCATCAGGGCAATTTTTCACCCAACCTGTAAGACCTAGCCTTATGGCTTCGTCTTGAGTGGAACTCCTAAAAAATACTCCTTGCACCCTACCTTTAATGATTACATGGGCACGTGCCTTTTCCATATTACCACTCCTTCCATTAAGGATTGAGCAATATATATCACAAATTCCTGCATTTATTAAGAACTTATTCGCCCAATTCTAATCTTACCTGTAAAAGATGCAATATAGTATTACGAGTGACAATACCTATTATCCGATTATCCATAATTACGGGAATTTGATGAATATCAAGACTGGTTAAGCGCTCTAAAACCTTTATGGCATCATCATCAGGAGTAACTGTTTGCAAACGGTCTCTCGGAGTCATTACTTCTTTTACAGATAATGTCCCTCTCCCCTCTGGTATTACTTTTTTGACATCTTCTAAAGAAATGATGCCCAAAATCTCATCTTCCCTACCTACAAAAAACGCCCTTTGCCCTTTCTTTAAAATATATTCATCTACCAAGGTTTTTAAAGTAGTATCTGGGGATACAATAATAAAATCAGAATTCATC
>Ga0209410_1001482_pt1 | contig 11410 bp, 14 predicted proteins | sample Mar14436cmmetaG_FD_184135 | JGI IMG/M metagenome (GOLD analysis project Ga0209410, IMG submission 184135) | Marine hydrothermal vent microbial communities from Guaymas Basin, Gulf of California to study Microbial Dark Matter (Phase II) - Marker... ... | reverse complement strand
AGTTGGGCTTAATGAACGTCTCTGTATGTTCAGCTCTGTCCGCGGCGAAGAGTAGAGCCTCAACGGCAGCGTAGATTCTTCTTTTTCTGTTTAGAACATATTCCCGTATGAATCTTCCTATCTCTCCATTGCTCGGCTCAGAAGTATAAACTGCGTCATATCCGCCTTTTCGAAGGGATTCGACAAGGAGGGTTGAATGAGTCGTCTTTCCACACTTATCCAGACCCTCAATGCATATAAAGAGGCCCCTTCCCATCTCTTATTTATCCCCCGGCATCCTTTATGGTCGCTGGAATAAAGTGTTTATCTCTCGTAAATAATTTATTTGGAGGATGAATTATAGATACGTTAAATTTGCATAGCGAGGGATTGTATGGGCATATTTAGGTTTGAAAGCAAACAATTGACATTTGAGATCGCGGGTGTAAAGGTCGGAGGCGAGGTCGGCGAGAACCCAACAGTAATGATCGGAAGTATATTCTACAGCGGAGATAAGATCGTTAAGAATGAGTCCGAAGGAATCTTCGATGAGAAGACCGCGAGAGACGTCATAGCTAAAACCGAAGAATTATCCGATAGAACTGGTTTGCCAGTAATGCTTGATGTAATATGCACGAACTCAAAGAATGCTGAGAGATATCTGAGGTTCGCTGCCGATGCGACGGAGATGCCGATCCTCATAGACGCTGTATCTGATGAGGCATCAATAAGAGGATTGGAGGTAGCTAAGGAGATTGGAATAATCGATAGGACAATCTTGAATTCTATCAATCCTGAGACGAGGGATCACGTCTATAAGAAGGTTAGGGAGGTAGGCCTAAAGAATGCCATAATCCTAACTTATAGCACAAGGGCTATAATCTCATCCACCGAGAGGATTAAACTGTTGGATTCTCTTATACCAAGGGTCAAGGAGGCGGGCATAGAGAAGATCCTAATAGATACCGTAGTCATCGACATATCGACACTTGGGCTGGCATGCAAGGCTATTTATGAAGTAAAGAATCGTTATGGTTACCCGGCTGGATGCGGAGCGCATAATGCCGTCTCCTCATGGAAGGCTCTGAGAAGGAAGAAGAACAGATTGCTCACAGCGGCATGCTCATCCATAATTAATGGATTAACGGTGGCCTTGGGAGCAGACTTCCTCCTCTACGGTCCAATACAGGATGCAGAATACGTATTCCCAGCGATATGCATAGTAAATGCGGCTTACGGTCAGGTCTTAATGGAGGAGGGGAAACGAATAAACACATCACATCCAAGATTTAAGATTTCACGTCTTTACCATTAAAACCCATAAAATTTAATAACCCATTATCTCTGCATTTCTTTTGAGTAGAAGCTCACATCTCAATTTGCGGCCGTCGTCTAGCCTGGTTAGGACGCAAGCCTTCCAAGCTTGCGATCCCGGGTTCAAATCCCGGCGGCCGCACCAAAAAATTGAATTCTGGAGAATTCAGAGGAGAATTCATGGATTAGAGAACGATCTCAAAATTCTTTCAGAAAATCAAACGGTAGAATCAAAGAGCTTCAGCCGTAATCTCGCAAGTATATATACAAAAAAATTTCGAATAATTGTATAGAGAGGAGAAGGAAAAACCGTAATGGCTCATTTATGCGTTATCGACGAAATCTATCCATACATTCTGAAGATGCTGGAAGATATAGTTGCAAAATATAATCCGCTGGAGCAATTTAAATCCACGTGAAATACTTCGAAGTAAAAAGTCTATAAAAAGGCAATGGAGCAGCTTATTTTAATATCATTACTTTTTTGCTCTCACACTGAAATATTTAAAGGCGCAAAATCTTCTAGTAACGAGTTTATGGGATTTAATTTATAAAGAAATATTGCCTACAATACTGGAAGCAGCATCCTACTTATAAAACTCAAACTAAAAGGAAAAATCTGACGCTTCTAGGGGGATGCGGTTACTCTACTTAGTGGACTACTAACTATTCTAAATCGCGGAAAGATGGGGGGGTGCCAGATTAGTTTAAGGAGAGACTCTCAATGAGATAGGCGACCAGCTACATGAAGTCTTTACGGACAAGTTCGGTTTCACCTCAAGTATATTGGTCTGCCCTCTGCGAGGGCCGTTGCGACTTTCTTTCTTGCTGACTGCAGTAGTCTCCACACTGTTCCCCTTGAGACGCCCATCTTCTCTCCAGCCTCCTCCTGAGATAGTCCCTCTTGATCAACGAGTCTCAAAACCTCAAACTCGGCGAGCTCTAAGTATACGGGTTCCCTTTGAACCCTCGGATTTATGGGATAGAACCCTCCAACGGGTGGGATAACCCCTATTCTGACCGGCTTTGGCGGTCTGCCCCTTCTGCCCCTTCTCCATCCGCGTCTATACAACTAGATTCCATCCTTGCTTAAAATTTGAAAGCAAAAGGTTTATATATTTTTCGTGCATAATCACATAAATGGTGATCAATATGGGTTACAGGTATAGGTGGATGTTCTATCTGACGGGGCTTCCAGGTTGGCTTAGATTCGGCTTTTCACCCGGATGGATAGGCAGAAGTCCAACGGGGCTACCTCCTACGGCGCAATGGCTAATACAGAGTGGGCTTCTTCCGCAGTTCATGCAATACCTCCAGACGCAGGCTCCTGTAACGCCAATGCTGCCGCCCGTAACGCCTCAGGCTCCAGTACCGCTTGCGCCAGCATACAGCAAAGAGCAGGAGAAGCAGTTCCTAGAGCAACAAGTGAAGATGCTGGAGTCCCAGCTAGAAGCCCTAAGGAAGAGACTTGAGGAACTAAGCAAGTAGGTGAAACCAGCATGCCGAGAGGATGGTTCGGCTGGGGCAGGGGATTCGGGAATCCATTTCTATTCTGCAGATGGTTCCCGTGGCTTCCACGATGGTGGTGGGCATACCCAGCCTTCATCAGCCCATTATACTATGGAATACCATGGATGACACCTTACATGGGATACTGGCGCATCCCATATTCATACCTGCCTTACTAAAGGCTGTCTGATCCCCATTTGGATTCTGGCCACGGCTATACAGGATAGGCAAAAGGAAAAGCCGGTGACGCTAGAATCCAAATGTGGCTAATAAACTAAATATATAAATGTAAGAGTTGAAAGCGAAATGGGAAAGTTTAAGGTTGCGATTCCGACCATGGGGAGTAAGGGACTAGATGATAGAGTGTCCGATATCTTCGGGAGAGCGAAGACATTCACGATAATAGAGATATCCAACGGCTCAATAGACCACATAGATATAATAGAGAATCCAGCCATCTCCTACAAGCATGGAGTCGGACCGATAGTGATCAAAATGCTTACTGATATGGGAGTCTCAGCAGTTGCGTTCAATGAGATAGGCATGGGCGCCTCAATTCTCTTAGACCAAAATAATATAAGGAAAGTTAAAGTTGAATCGGGGATATCTGTAAGGGAGGCTGTTAAGGTAATCCTAAAGGAGCTGGAGCATTAAGGAGAATAATTCCCCCGCCATTTTCTAGGCTTAAGTATTCACCCTTAAGGATGAATTATTTGGGCTTCTCTTCCAATAGACTTGAGGAATCTTTCTTTTCTAAGAAAAAATAGTTTTTGTTGATTATTAATCAACAAAAAAACTTATATATCGCCATGTCGATATATTTTTTGGGAAACATCCAAGCTCTTGGAGGTGATCCCGATATGAGGGGGTTACCTTCAAGAGCGGCTGGATGTTTCCACGCATGAAAATATACGAACCGGAGGTAGGTGATCGACCACCTCCAATACCGACTTCCTAATTTTTATGGTAACCGCTAATAATATGTGCAATGATTAAAACCAAGAAATGTATATCTGTTCTCATGTTTCTCTAAGTGTCTTAAAGAGGAGATAGTATGAAGAGAATGGGCTTTATCGTTAATCCAATAGCTGGAATGGGCGGTGCCGTAGGGCTTAAGGGAACCGATGGAAAAGAGACATTGAGGAGGGCTATTGCCTTAGGTGCGAAGCCTGTAGCGCCTTTAAGGGCGAAAATCTTTCTTTCACATCTGAAGAGGTTACGCTGCAATTTTCATCTTCTGGTAGCCGCAGGGAATATGGGAGAGAACGAGGCAAGAGAATTAGGATTTGAGTATACGCCGATCGGAGAGCCAAAAAGTGAGACGGATTCCTCGGATACAAAGAAGGCTGCTGAGCTGATGAAGAAAAGTGGAATCGATCTTCTAGTATTCTGCGGAGGAGATGGTACTGCAAGAGATATAATGAACGTGATAGGCCTCAACCTTCCAGTCTTGGGCGTTCCAACAGGAGTTAAGATGCATAGTGCTGTATTTGCATTAAATCCGAAGGCAGCGGCTGAGATCACTATGAGATTCTTAAAGTACGGACTTCCGTTGAGAGAGGCTGAGGTCATGGATGTGGATGAAGATGCATTCAGGCAGGGAAGGCTTTCAGCGAAGCTGTATGGCTATATGCTTGTCCCCTACGAGCCGAATTATATTCAAGGAGTGAAGATGGCAAGTCCTAGAAGTGAGAGCGAGCTTAAGAATCAAGCGGCAATAGCGCTTTACGTGATTGAGAAGATTATCAAACCAGACATCATTTACATTTTAGGTCCAGGAACGACAACCCGCGTAATAGCGGACCTGCTCGACCAGAAAAAGACCTTGCTGGGAGTTGATCTACTTCTTAATGGAAAAATTATCGCGAGGGATGTGAATGAGAGTGATATTTTAAGATTAATTGACGATAAGGAGGCAAGAATTATAGTTACTCCGATAGGCGGGCAGGGATTCATATTCGGAAGAGGAAATCAGCAGATAAGCCCAAGGGTAATTAGAAGGGTAGGAATGGAAAATATTATTGTTATATGCACGAGAAGCAAGCTCCAAAGCATTCAAGCACTCCGAGTTGATACTGGAGATCCTGAATTAGATGAAAGAATGAGAGGAAGGATAGATGTCATCATCGATTACAATCAAGTAGTAACGGTGCCGATAGAATAGATATGGTTCACTTCTAAACCCATTATTAAGAAAGAGGAAAGTGGCAACTTTTTTCTTAGAGAATGGATATTTTTTCTATCTATAAAATTCCAAAAGATTAAGAGAGACGTTCAAAATATGGCCAAACTCATCTGGTGAGCGTTTGTGCCTTTATATTTGATGAGGCTTTGCTGCTTAATGAGAGGCTCTCTGAAAATTTGGATTAAAAAGATAGCCGAAAAGAAGGAAGAATGGAGCCGTAAAACGTCATTTAATGATCTTAGACATTTTTTCTATCTATTTCAAAATCTCACGGTTATGCTTGTTAAGCAAAATGATAAATTCTCAAACGGATTATAAAGACAGAAGGTGATGTAAAGTTTTAGTTGGGCGATGTCGTTATGTCTATAATCAAGAATAAAGAGGCTCTATTATCGAATGCTCAATCTGAAAGGGATAAAATTGCCAGAAGGATAGCGCTAAGCGCTATTGAAGAAGCATTTAAGGCGGTGGATCCAAAAAGGATCATATCTTCAAAGGTCAATCTGGAAGGGGAATTCCTAAAGATTGATGATTACAAAATCGATCTTTCCAGCTATAGAAGAATATTTGTCTTGGGCGGCGGAAAAGCAAGTGGAGCGATGGCGGAAGCGCTCGAATCGATCCTTAATGATCGTATAGATGATGGAGTAATTGTCATACCGAAGGGAACAGCGAAGGATCACAGGCTAAATCGCATAAAACTTCATGAATCGAGCCATCCAATTCCAGATGAGAGCAGCGTCTTGGGGGCGATGAAGATTCTTGAATTAGCTAAAGAAGCTAAAGAGGGGGATCTCGTCATCTGCTTGATATCGGGTGGAGGATCAAGTCTGATGGCGCTTCCAAAAGAAGGTATCTCACTTGAGGATAAGCAGAGAATGACCGACATGCTTCTAAAGTCTGGAGCCACAATTAATGAGATAAATGTCGTTCGGAAGCACATATCGAGCTTTAAGGGGGGACAGCTCGCAGAGGCCATCTATCCGGCAGATCTAATAGGATTATTACTCTCTGATGTTCTGGGCGATCCTCTGGATGTAATTGCATCAGGACCGACAGTCCCTGACTCATCAACGTTTAGAGATGCCATCTCGATCCTGCGAAGATATGGCTTATGGGATAAGGCTCCTAAATCCATAAAGAAGACTCTGCATAATGGGGCGGCTGGAAGAATACCTGAGACTCCGAAAAGAGATAATCCAATATTTGAGAGGGTGAAAAACATACTTATCGGCAATAACAGGCTGGCATGCACGGCTGCGCTAAGGAGAATCAAAGGGGAGGGGTTGAATGCGCTTTTCTTGACATCATTCATGGAGGGCGAAGCCAGACATATTGGCACATTCTTCGGGGCTTTGGGTAGAGAACTGATTGCATCTGACAGGCCCATCCCCTCTCCTGCCGGAATAGTAGCGGGAGGCGAGACAACCGTGACAGTAACTGGCAATGGAATCGGCGGCAGAAATCAAGAGATCGCATTAAGCGCGGCCTTAAAGATTGCTGGTGCAAATGGGGTGGTTTTAGCATCGGCAAGCACCGATGGAATCGACGGCCCCACAGATGCAGCCGGAGCCATAGTAGACGGAAATACTGTTCGCCGCTCTATAGAGCTCGGGTTAAACCCAATAGATTACCTCAAGAACAATGATTCATACTCATACTTCTCGGGGTTGAATGATCTCATAATCACCGGACCGACAAGAACGAATGTCGGCGACATAACAATTCTCGTAAAGGTCTGAATAGTATATGCTCTTTAATTAGTCGCTTTCGATGAAGATCATGACTCTGCGATAGTATAATGTCTATGCTTTTGTATCCATGCATGATTATCATGCTCATCAAGTAGGAATTTTGCACCCTCAACCCCCCATTCTAACATTAATTTTATCGATTTATGAGTATTTCATCGTAATATTTGGTGAATGTGGTTGTAAATGTATTTTCAATATCACTAATGCTCACTATTTATTATTGAAGATGCTTTCTCACCGTTTCATCTTATTAGCCAATCCTTTCCAGCCCATTCTGCTATAATGAATCGCTGTCTGAAGGCTCTTCCAGCTGAAAAAGTCGATAAGATCATGAACATCAAAGCCATATTCCAATGCTAACTGAGATGCCCTTTGAGCCCTAAACCAGTGTGGAAATATATTCTTATCCAGTCTCCTGACGATCCTATATGCCTGAATCCTACTCATGTGGAAGAGTTTCCCCTCTGCTATACCATCCATGTATTTTAGAAGCGGATCGCACAGTGGCTCCTTCATGTGTATCGGGAATGTCCGGTAAGCCATCTTTCTCTTAGTTATCCACCTCATCCGGCCATTTTCATCCCTATACTCCCCGATCTTGCTATAACGTTTCAGAACTGGCATGGCCTTCACGATAAGAAAAGGCTCTTGGACAATAAAGTTGTCCTTCCTTAATTGGAGAACCTCGCTCACCCTGCCTCCAGTTTCAAATAGGGCTGAAATTAATGCTTTTTCAACATCACGCCTGCATTTTTTGACTAAATTTATTAGATAATCCCATCCGCAGAAACTTTCAACGATTTCAACGCTTCTTTTCGATTTCTTCAATTCTCAAATTCGCCTCTAAGACAGATGTAACATTACATACATAATGTTACATTGAGAGTGCCCTTAGGGATATAAGCTATTTTGTTATGCAAATGAATCTCAACATATTATGCGGTTGATACGATTGGATACAAAAGCATAGACATGTTTAATGCGGAATGGCAACAGAAACTTTATTAAATAGATATTCAAGGTATTTTAGAATCTTATTTAGGAATAATTGAAAGGTTGATGGGGGGCCTATTGAGAGTAATCTCCCAGTTAAAATCGAAGTTTACGTTTGAGGGAAACCTCCGTGTTCTGCTTATACGAAGAGTTCTTTTGGCTGTTAGTGGCGGCTTAACTGCAGGTCTATCAACGTTATATGTGAAGCAGATATTAGGTGCAGACGCAATAATTCTTGGTTCTCTCGGCTCCATCTGGTCAATTGTATTTGTGCTTTTCATACTCTTCGGAGGATGGATTGGAGATCGGTATGACAGAAAAAAGGTTCTCTTGGCGGGAACAGGCATCGTATTGATTAATCCGATAATTTATGCTCTTGCCCCCAGTTGGCACGTGATAATCTTAGTAAACTTTATCGGAGCGGTAGGCTCGGCAATCTCAACTCCAGCATATAATGCTATCGTCTACTCTTCAATCGAGCAGAAGAAAAGAAGCCAGTTTGTAGCAACACTCATCGTTATGGCCAGTATTGCAAATATAGTTACTCCTCCACTCGCTGCATACATCATACAGTTAATGGGTGGACTAGAAGAGATCAGAAAGATGTTCTTTATACAATTCCTTATCTCGCTTCTCGTCTGGATTTATACCCTAAGAAGATTGGAGACGATTCCGCTCCATGAGAAAAGAAGAATAAAGGGAGTTATGGAGGCCGTGAAGGATATGTTTTCTCAGATGAGACACGTCTATTACATGGCAAGGGAGAGGAAAGCATCATCGTGGATCGCCATGTATATACTTGGGCCATTCGCTTGGCAGCTGGTATCGCCATTCTGGTCCATATATGCAGCGGAGGTCTGTATGGCCCCGCTTCTTATCATAGGATTGCTTCCGACAATTGACGGCATTACCAAATTAACCCTTCAAATACCGCTTGCGAGAATTGCCGATAAAAGTGGAAGAAAGAAGATTTTACTCACGGTGTGGCCGCTCAGATACGCTGGCCTAATAGTATTTATAATTGGAGGTAGCTATCAAATTCCAATAATGCCCTATATCCCCCTCATAACGTGGATGCTTGATGCCGCGGGAACATCCGTGAGCTCATCTTTCTGGTCGCTGAGAACTGAGGTTATGCCAAAAAGATATCAGAGCACATGGAACGCGTTGCTCAACTTCGTCTGGTATCTCAGCTCAATACCAGCGAGCTTCCTAGGGGGGCTTCTGTGGAATATCGATCCAAGGCTCCCGTTCGTCTTCGCATTAGCAGTCGATGCGGGATTACGTTACCCAATACTAATGAGGCTTGTGCCAGAAACGCTTATACGAACCAAGAGAACCGCGAGGATCGGGCCTCACATATTGATCTATGGCCTCTCGGAGGCCGGGTTAACATCTACTGCAAGGCTGATCCAGAGAACGATGAAGGCTGAAATCATAAATGTATCCCACATAGATGTAAGGCGTTTAAGCAGAATATTGAGGAATGAGAGAAGGCCTGTGATTATTGAGGGGACTCCCGCCCTATACGTCGCTAATGAGGAGCAGGATTCCGTTAGGATTCTGTTAGTCGCTTCGAAGGAGGAAAGAACTAGAAGGAGAGCTCAGAGGGACAAGAAACCCGAGTTCGTAGCCTTAAAGGAGATTGAGGATGAAGATAGAAGAGTAGATAAGATTGCAAGGCGTCTCTATCATGCTAACCTATCGAATATGCCGCCATTTGACGTCGCAATAAACACTGAAAGGGTTTCCCCTGAGAAAGTCGCGAAGATTATTGAGATATTAAGAGAGGAAGAAAGAAGGAAAGATTCTGATAAAGACAAACAGACTTCAGAGTAACCTCTACTCTCTCATCTCTTCCAGTTTAATTTCGCTCTCCTCGTCTTTGCGAATCACATAACTATCAATCTTATCGACACGCTTAAATATCCACTTGTATGGGAACTTTCCAGCGAGCAATGCGATCTTCCTCTCATACAGACTGAACATTTCAAGGAAATCAAAGAGCTTCCTAATCTGTTCAGGGCTGAAGTAAATTCTGTCTTCGGTGGATGCCTTAACTTCAAATGCAATAAGCGTATCTCCAGAGGTTGCGAAGACATCCGGCAGTGGCTCAGAGCTCGGAGCGCTGCTAGGAACCCTTACTGCCCTGAAACCGAGAGATCGGAGCTTCTTCACAAGGCTTCTTTCAGCATTATATCCCTTTCTTCTTCTACTCCTACTCTCCTTCGAAGATAATCTATGTCTCCTCCGACCCTTACTTTTGAGGGCGAGATCCCTAAGCGACATTGATATCACTCTTCCTCAAGAGGCTTTAATGCAAGCCTCAATAGATCCTGAAGCCAATCTGAAAACTTCTGTGCATTAGCATACTTCTGATATCTCTTCCTATAGGGAACCTTCGAGATCATATGCAAGTCAACCATCTTTCTAATGTAGTATTTCGCTGTAGAACGCGGAATATTCGCTTCCCTAGCCAGATCCCCGCTTGTGAAAACAGTATCCAGCCTTGCGTATGCCCTCAAGACGTTCGCAGGAAATGGCATGGACATATTTACTATCTCAATCAGCTCTTTCGCTATTTTAACCATTTTTCAAGCCCCATTTTGGCTCAAAAGTATGCCCAGAAGAGATTAATAAGATCTGCTATTATCCATGTATTGATTGGCATATTAATTCATAGACTTTTCTTTCCAGAATCTTCCTTTCTGAACCGATAGATCATCTCAGAAATGCGAGATACCTCTGGTCATTCGAGTCTTATTATGAAATAATGGATATATTAATTGTCCATGAACCAATGAAAGAAACTCAAAATTTCTCATTTCACATTTTGGACCTATTTTTTGCTGGATTCAATTCGATTGAGCGATATCCAGTAATGCCTGATTTGGTCTATGTAAGCTGGCATCTCCTGTATGAAGTTTCTGAGCTGAATTATTGGCACTATTGGGCTCCCCTCATGGAATGTCGATGTTGATGGAAAGAGCGATATAATGAGCGGGATGAAGCATGCTCTACCCCAGCCCACAATTCCCAATCTGTCAATTATCTTCAACGAGTTCTCGGCAAGTAGTCTTGTTCTCTCGATTTGCTCCTCAGCCGCTCTTCTACTTGCCGCCCCCATCCATCCTCGACGCCACCGCTTACAATCCGCGCAGACTATGAATGGCCTCTTTAATGCAAGCAGATCGATCTCAAACCTTCTATCGTCAAGACGGAAACGAAAATGCTTCTTTACGACCCATCCGTTCACCTCAAAAGCTAAGGTCAAGATATCCTCAAACTCCTCCCAACTCAGATACTTGCATATCCTTTCTACATCAGCACCAAGATCAGCTGCCTTAATTGCAATCCTCAAGCGTTGCTCAGGGATGACAATGATTTTTGAGCCGCTTAAGCGGAGCAGCCCGCTTAACTCGTATCTGTCGAGGATATGACATGCAACCTGAAATGGCACCTTGGCATCCATAACGATCTCCTTAATATCAGCTGAGCCTTCCGCCGTCAATTTCAAAACCGAGACTAAAATTTCACGTTCTGCAAACATCACATATCAAGATAATGTGATGGGAATCTTAATAATTGTCTTTGCTTTTGTATCCATTCCTTTTATATACCATTTATGTGCAGAGAAGATTGTGGTGTGTTAAATGAGGATTGAGGAGAGAAATAT
>Ga0209410_1001479_pt1 | contig 11411 bp, 11 predicted proteins | sample Mar14436cmmetaG_FD_184135 | JGI IMG/M metagenome (GOLD analysis project Ga0209410, IMG submission 184135) | Marine hydrothermal vent microbial communities from Guaymas Basin, Gulf of California to study Microbial Dark Matter (Phase II) - Marker... ... | reverse complement strand
TGCTTTCAGCAGGTGCTGATGTCGTCGTAGGTATCACCGGGGATATGATGATGTGCATGCGCAAACTGAAGCAAAATGATGAGGTGATGGAAGCAACACTGATCACAGAAAAAATAAGGATGCAGCGAACGGAAGATATGCTCGAGAGATCACTTGATGTGATGAGATGTGAATGCGTTGATTTTGTCATTATTGAGGGATTCAAAAGAAGCAAAATTCCGAAAATTGTTATAAGCAAAGATAACAGCGGCATTTATGAGAATGTTGTCATGCATCTGCCGTCCTCACATTTTGAAGAAAAAGATGAAAACAACAGCGCCATTGATGAGGAGAAACTGGAGAATATCATCAGTCTGATACTCTCCATTCCCGACTGGTGATGCGGTTCAACTGTCTTCAGCAGCGCATGGACGTTGACCTGATTGCGGCGCTCACCTCAACAACAGCCGACGCATGGCCCGGATGGGAGATATGGAGATGTGGAGATGTGGGACGGGGATGAGCAACAGGGGGATGACAAAATATACAAAATATAATAATGGGAATGGGAAGGGATCTGCGAAAGTGGCAGGGAATTGAGCAGGAATTCAGGGTGGGGAAGCCGTTTGAGAGGACCGACATTCAGACGAGCATTGCACTGAGCATGAACCTGTTTGATGCGCTGAAAAATCACAAGTTTTTCGGTTACTTGCCCGCGATCATTCATTCAAAGGACTATGATGGATTTTTGAGAAATGGCTCTCGCATTTATCTGTGCAACTTCTCATTTGAGATTGCAACGCCTGAGTGCAGAAATGCGTATGAACTGCTGAAATACGATAAAGCAATGGAATTTTATGTTCAGATAGCAGCTGAGCGAGTTAACAGTCGCGGAGAAAAGATGGAAAAAATGGAGAGTGGCGGAGAGGCTGAGCGCGTGAGACATGCCGTACAGTGCTGGCGTGCGAACACAGAGCTTCATCCCGCATTCACAAGGGGCACTCATGAGAACTATTCGGTTTCAAGGGATTTCAACAAAGAGCACTTCATACCTTTTCTGATAATCAAACCAATCTTCTTCGGCGCCGGAGGTTATGTGAGCAAAGCATTTTGCAGCATGAAGGATATGATTGAATCTGCTGAATATGTGATATCGCCGAGAGCAATAGCGACAAAACACATTTACGGAGGCGCTGGCGTGCGCAAACATCCACTTTTCTCAATGAAAGGAATATCAAACATGAGAATACATATAGATTCAGGTGAAGGATTGCGCGTTGAAATTGCAAGATTTCTGAACAACGCGATCACATCATTCGTCATACATGCGATAGAAGAGGGCATTATGAGAGATGTTGATGACATAAACGAGCCTATTGAGACTCTCAGAACTCTCTCAAGAAACACAGAAGGTGACTGGAAGCTCAAAACGAAAAGCGGAACGACTATCAATGCTATGGATATTATGAGCTCATACATAGACGCAATAGAAAATCTTTTTGACGAGAAGACAGCGGATAACCTGGATATATATGCGCTTAAAACATTTGAGAGGATTCATGATAAGATGAGTATGGGACTGCTTGAGGATGATTTTCTGATGAAAAGCGTTGAATGGCTTCTCAAATTTAATATTATAGAGAGGGGAAAATTCATTGAACTTGACAGTCTGCGTGAATCTGTTGATTATGCGATGCGGGATGTGCTTGAGAAGGATACGAATATTATTGATGCAATGAGTGAGAGAGATAAGATGAGTGATGCGACGGAGGACAAGATGATGAAGATATCCGCGTGCTTCGCGTTTTCAAATGTCTGTGATGAAGATTTTTATGAGAGTGTTGCCTGTTGCGCAGGCGTTGAGCGCATGCTGACGGATGAGGAAATAGGGGAGTCTCTCATTTATCCGCCTCCCGAGTCAAGGGGTGCGCTTCGTGTTATGCTGCTGGATGCGCTGAGGGATATTGGAATTCCTCCTGAAAACATACTGGTGAGGTGGAACAGGATAGTCTGTCCGCCGACGAGAGACAGAGTTGTTGATTTTGACGATCTTGACGAGTGGAGTGAGAGGAAAATGCGCGATCTCGTGAAAAGAGTGAGAGAGACTTTTTAGCGTTGTTCAGCTCTAGCGCTTTCTGTCAGCATATTCGCATATCTGCCTGAACTCACAGAACCTGCATTCCCATTCCGGTGGTCTCTCGATCTCAAAACCCTCAAAATCTTCAAAAGAGGGAGGTCTTTCATCCTCAAGCGCCTCAAAAAGTATCTTAGCACGAGTCACATAATTACGGACGACATCAGTGAGATCATGCATTTTCACATCAAACGAGATGTGAGTGCTGTTCAGCACCTCCATCACAATGCCCCTCTTCAAACTCAGTATGAACTCATCAACGCTCCCCTCATATTTTACAGGAGGTGAAATCTTGTAATAAAGAAGCTTTGCACGCTTCAGATCCGCCATATATGCATAAAACTTAACCTGATTCACATCTCTGGTTAGAGGACCGTATTGTGAGATTTTTTTTAAATCTCTCTTTGATTTGAAATCAATTGCAGTATCTCCAACAATTGCATCTATCTTTCCGGCAATAATGCCCTTTCCCGTGTCATAAGTGACAGATACTTCTGTGTTCTCATAATCTTTTTCTATGTATAAGTGGAAAAGACGGCCTATGAACATTCTCAATGCGCTTTCAAAATCAGGCATTTTTGGGAAACGGCGCTTATACCAGGCCTTTCGGATGCATGAGCCGAGCTCTGAAACTCCCACTCTGTGGTCGGAATAAGTTCCGCCCACTTCACTCAGGACATATGCGCGTATCTCATCCGGGATCTCCATGATCACCACCTCTCCCTCCACTTCTCCTCTCCACAAATCTTCCGCGAAGCCATATTTCATCCGCACGCCTTATAACGGCATCGGCATCTCCAGCGAAAAAACGCCTGTAGCCTCGCAGGAATGCGTGTCTGAAGGAGTGTTCGTGAGATGCATGTGTCCCCCGGAGGCATTGAAAGAAGACGTGAATGTCAACACCGCGAGATTCTGTTGTCGTGTCAAAGAAAGAGAGACCGAAATCTATGAGATATACACGTCCGTCACAGCCAACTATGAAATTTGATGTTGTCAGGTCTCCGTGAATTATGGACGCGTTGTGAAGCTTCGCCACTGTTTCTCCCATTTTTTCACATATTTCATCATCAAGCACATCACGTGCGATCTTTCCATGTATGCGCTCCATCACAATTTCATAATCATCCACATCAAAAATGATCGGTGTTGGAACGCCGTGCCTTCGCGCTTCCGAAATCGTTTTTGCCTCCATCCTCGTGCGCTCGCGCCTCAACCTCTCATCAAGCACAGGCAGTCTGTATCTTTTCGGTATTCTCCGCTTGCACACAGTTTCAGAATGGAGTTCAACAACAGCCTCAGCACATTGCTCTCTCTCTATCTCCATCTCACTCCTCTCCTTTCTGCTCAGCATTCTCCTTTCTGCTCAGCACTCTCCTGCCCAGCATCTGCATCACTCATTCATTGATCAACAATTGATCAACACTGCTCTTCGCACACACACTTGAAGTCAGCGAGGAAATCGCTCACAGTTTCCTCCTTCACATGAGGCATTATCACGAGGCGCAACGCTTTTGGTTTTCTCGTGACAGATGTTATCCAGCCACCACGCTCTCTCAGTGCGGATGAAACTCTTTCGGCATCCCCCACATCCAGTGCGACGACGTTCATCACTGGCTCTATGACTGTGTGAACACCCAATGAGCGGGCGCCATAGACGAGCATTTTGGTGATGTCCATGCATTTCCTCACTATGCGACGCATCCCCTCAACACCCAGGAACTTCATCACAGCATATGTTGCGGCAGCAGCGGCACCGCTCCTCGTTCCTGTGAGCGAGAACTGCGTCTTCGTCGTGAGATATGGGGTCTCAACAGACAGCATTTCCATAAGCTCATTCTCCCTGAAAAGTACGCATCCCGCTGGAATAGTTGATGCGAGCATTTTGTGAGGGTCCACTGATATTGTTGAGACTCCTTCAACCGAAAAATCAAACTCATATTTTTTATCAAGAAATGGAATGACAAATCCACCGAAAGCCGCATCAACATGCAGAAATATTTCATTGCGAATCGCAATATCTCCCATCTCCTTTATGGGGTCTATCTGACCGAACTCTGTTGTTCCTGCAATGCCCACCAATCCTATTGTCTTATCATCAATCAACGCCTCAACATCGCTGAGGTCGACCTTCAGTTCATCGTCAAGCTGCGCTTTCCTGACATCAATGCAGAGCATATCAGCAATCTTTTCAAAGGAGAAATGTGCGGACTCAGGCACGACAATGTTCATTCGCTCTCCCTCGCGCGGAGTGCCCCTCCATTCACGCATCTTGAAGTTCCTGAAAGCCCTCACAGCCTGAATATTTGACTCAGTTCCGCCCGTTGATATGTAACCGCACGCATTCTCTTCGCCGAGAAGTGCACCTGTCATGCGCACAACTTCCTCTTCCATCTCACTCGTCCCCGGAAACAGACCGCTGTCGCCGAGGTTCGCTTCTATGAACATCATATGTGCTTTGAGCGCGATGTCATGCGGATATGTGCACATTGAGCTCAGTATCCTGTCATATCTCCTGTCCTTCCTCTTCTTCTCATTCAAAATCGCAAGCACTTCCTCCTCCTTCATACCTTTCTCATTCATATCTCCGTTCTCCTCCCTTCCTCATCTTTCCCACCTTTATCCCCCTTCATCTTTCTCCGCTGGAGTGAAAGGATGGATGCATAGAGTGAAAGGATGAATGCATAAACTCACTCCGTCACCCACCCCATTTATTCACCTTTCACATGAGACTCAGAGGAAGAGGCACCGAGAACCTCATCATAAAGTTTTTTGGCGCGCTCAATGGCAGGATGATCATCTCCGAGCTTTGCCCTCATCTCAGCGAGAGACTCCTCAATGCTGATTCTTCTGTCTCCGTTTATGAGGTTATCAGCGCATGCGACGATTTTCTCCTCAACTGTCCTTGGCACGAGATCCGTGTTGGGCAGTCCGAGTCTTTTTGCCTCATCTGCTGTGATACCTGCGCCCACATGCCGCTCTATTATTTTTACGATCTTCTCATCAAGACCAAGTGACCTTGCGATCTCACCGCCAACGATTCCATGTGCAATTCCGTGCGTTTTTGAACGTCCTATGTCATGGAGCAGTGCTCCTCTGAGCACAACTTCCTCATCAACATCATCATAATTTTTCGCGATTTCAACTGCGAGATCTGCAACTGCGATGCAATGTCTTATCACATTTTCTGAGCATCCCTGTTTACGCAGTATTCCGATGCATTCCTCTTTTATTCGCCTCTCAGTCGCCTCATCCATTGCTCCAATGAGGCAATTTCCTCTTCAAGCTCTTTTATCTCCTTTGTGTTGTCCTTGTATTCAAACTGAGAGCCGCAGAGGTCGCACCAGAAATTCAGAGATGCGGCCTCCTCAAATGTGATCCGCCTGCATTTGCACTGATAGAACATCCCTCTTCGCTCCCTTGTGAGCTGTCTGCGTATTTCCTCTATCCTGCGCTGTATGTCATTCTCAATTATGTGGCGCACCTTGCTTATGTCTATCTTCCACCAGTATGTTATCCAGCCACTCTCGTCGTCACGCTCGGTGCGATATTCCGCTATCCTCTTCTCATAAAGCGCATACAGAACCTTCCTCACTGAGGTGAGCTTCATATCTGTTATCTTTGCGAGCTCCTCATCTGTTATCTCACCATCAGGTATGCCCTCTATCACCCTCAGACCTTCTTCACCGATGAGTGTTCTGAAAAATTCCCTCACAAGGTTCGTGTCTGACATGCCGACCTTCCGCCACACCGACAAGTCCGTCATCATTTTCAAATTGTTTTAGCATAAATTAAAATTTTCTATCGCTGAGTGTCTCCCGTCTCAATTCAATAATTCAATCAATATGCATGTGAGGTGAGAGGGCGCATCAGTCAGGATGAGCTCTGGTTGTCAGCGGGGTGATGGTCAGTGATGGTCAGCGATGGTCAGTATGCGGGGCCAGGTGTAGAAGCAAAGTTTCGTTAAGAGAGTTTCGTTAAGAGATAATCATTAAAAACGGAAGCGGGAAGATAAGAGGTGGGGGATTATGAGGGAGAACTTCAATGAGCGTGCAAACGCGCTCGCGATGGAGTATTGGAGATTGAAACATCTGCTGTCAAAAAAGGATGATGAGGAGAGACTTGAGGAGATAGAGCGGCTTCTGGAAAGAGGAATAAGTGGTAAATTGCGTGAAAGACTTGAAGCCGAAGCGCGTGTATTGAGAAGGGATAGGGAAGAAAGGATGAATGCAATGAAAAATCTTGAGATCATAAGCGGAGAATTGCTTGAGCTGACGGCAGAATTTGCACCTAATTTGGATTTTAATGGCAATTTCTTCCCGTATGACAGTGAACATGACCAGCTTTCTGAAGATTTTTTCAGAGCGATCACCGATATTTTTTTTGGAAACCCGTTGCGCAGAATTGAACTGCGTGATGCTGTGTTCTCTTCTGAAGGCATAAAGGTGAATTCAGATGAATCACCGCTGCGCGTGCTCGACCGTGTGATATCTCTCATACAGGAGACAGCGAAGAAGAAAATGGGCATGCAGAACTTGATAGACGACATATGGCGAAGGCTCAGTCAGAACGAATATGCGTTCATAGTTTTGAGCGTGCTCGTGTCCGCGGGAAGAGCGCTCAGCAAAGAGGAGATAAAGGAGATCTCATGCAGAAGGGACAGAGAATACAAAGAACTTGTGAAGGATTATGACAAAAAGCTGATGGCTGCTCTGTCTTTCCTCGTGAGCGACGGCTGGGGTCATGATATAGTCCGTGAAAACGGTGGAAAATACGAGATCACCGGATTCGGCGAGTGGATATGGAAAGTATGCAACTCAGAAAGAGGTAAGAGAAACAGAAACTCTCAAAACAACGCAGACAGCATGAGCAGCAGTATGCGCAGGATAGTGAGGTTTTTCAGAAGGTGAGTTGAACACTCCTCTCATCTCTCATGTCTCATATCCCATCTCACTTCTTATCTCGCTTCATCCATACTCGCTCTCCGTCAGTGAAATCTCTCCTCATCCATATTCGCATTCCGTCAGTGAACACCGTCGGAGAGAACCGTCAAAGAGAACAGGAGAAAAGTGAAATGAATGATAATAAGTGATGATAAGCGATGAGGTAAGTGATGATAAGCGATGAGGCTGAGGATGAGGAGGGGCATAGATAAGGAGAAAGTGATTGCATACAGGCGCTCAAAACTTTTCCCGTGGAATTTCATATTTGAGGATGTTGACGAGCGTGCGATAGAATATTTCGCTCCTTATGCTGTTCAGATTCTCGGCGGGAGGCATGATCAGAAAAAAGAGGAGAGTGCGCAGCGAAGCCTCAGGGAGCATGCTGAAGCTGGCGTTAAACGGGGGGCTTTTCACTCGGGAGGAGGCTCAAGTGCGGAGGAGCGTTTTGTTGACAAGGAGTATCTGAGGAGGCGCATTCGTGAGGAGGTCAGCGCTGTGGTCTCTGATTTTTTGTTTGATACTGATGATGAGGATGCGATAAAGATGCACGGCGATTTTGCACAATTTTTTCCATTTGCATTCTCTCAGTGTCTCGTGCAGGCAATGCTTCACAGAATGAACATGAGGCTTGAAGATGTGATAGATGTGAATGCGATAAGTGAGTTGATGGGAACAAATGTGAATGAGATAAGGAGAAGGGAGGATTTGATAAGGGATCTGATAAACAAAAAGCGAAATTTGAACTTGTCCGGCAGGAATTTGCTCGGCAAAAAGGTGATGTCCGAGTCTGGTGAGTATGTGGGCAATGTGAGTGACATCATTATTGACGATAAATCTGGCGTTATGAAAGGTCTGCGAGTTGCGGTGAAAGGTGGTGGGAGGCGTGTCAGCGAGAGGCTGAACAACGCGTTTGGGCGCGCTGGAAGCGTCCGCATGAGAGGGGGGGAGATTGAGATACAGATGCAGGAAGTGCGTTTCAATTCGTATAACTGCGGTTTTGTTTTGAAGCTTGTATAAAAGAACGAGCAACCGGAAGCAAGAGAGCGGGAGTTGGAGGGGGATATTCCTGATGAGACAAATCCTGATGAGACAAATCTTTTATGTGTATAGGATGTGATTGATGTGAGAAGGGGGAGCAGGAATCCTCAGAGGAGTGAGGGGAGCTGAGATGAAAGTATTTGTGATCGGTTTTGGGCAGGCAGGTGGGAAAGTTGCAGATCTTCTCCTGAAATTTGACCGTGAAATGCGGATGAACTGCGTTGTGAGGGTTTTGGCGATAAACACGGCAAAACCTGACCTTATGGGATTGGAACATATTCCGATTGAGGACAGGCTGCTCATAGGCGAAGCGATCACGAAAGGTCATGGCATAGGTGCTGATAACGAGCTCGGTGCAAAGATAACATCAGAGGAAATACACACGATACAGAGCGCGATAGACAGGAAAGGCACACATCTAATTGATGCTTTTCTCATTATAGCGGGTCTCGGAGGTGGAACCGGTTCTGGAGGCGCCCCTGTTCTCGCACGCAGGCTGAAAATGCTGTATGATGAGCCGGTTTATGGGCTTGGCATACTTCCCGCACGTGATGAAGGCGGCTTATATGCGCTCAACGCAGCTCGCAGCCTGAAGACATTTGTGAAGGAGGTTGACAACCTGCTGCTGTTTGACAATGATGCGTGGAAGCGTTCTGGAGAGAGTGTTGTGGAGGCTCATAAATATATGAACATTGAGATAGTCAGGAGACTGAGCATACTTTTCGGTGCCGGAGAGTCAGATGTTGTTGGTGAGATGGTTGTTGATGCTGCTGAGGTCATAAACACGCTGAGAGGAGGTGGCATATCTGTCATAGGATATGCAGCGGAGGAGATAGAGGAGAACAGTGGAACGAGCAGTGGCGGAGGAATATTCAAAAAGGTGTTCGGCGGGAAGAAGAAAACAAGCATAGATACAATGGACGGTGTCACACGTATTATGTCGCTCACAAAACGCGCAATTGTGGGAAGACTGACGATACCCTGCGATGTCACAACGGCTGAGCGCGCGCTCATAATAGTTGCGGGACCTCCGGAATACATAAGCAGGAAAGGTGTTGAGAGTGCGAGAAAGCGCGTGGAAGAGCTTATAAGAGGGACGGAGGTCAGAGGTGGGGATTTCCCCATACCAAAGAGCAAGCATGTCGCAGCACTCACTCTGTTCTCCAATGTGTCTGATATTCCGCGTGTGAGAGAGCTTCAGGAAATGGCAGTTGAAGCGCAGGAGAAATTGAGGGAAATAACTGAGGAGAAAGAGCGCGAATATAAAGAGCTGCTCGAGAGCAGGGAGGAGATAAAGCCTCTTTTCTGAGGAGGTGTGCGTATGCGTGCTCTGGCAATTGCTGTTGTTCTGATTGTTGTTCTGATTGTTGCAGCATCCGTGCCGCTCGCAGTGTCAACGGCTGAAAAATCGGTATTCATGAACAGCAACTTCTCCATATATTTCAGGAAAAGTGATGCGCAGAATTTCTGGGACACCTACGGAATGCTGCTAAACGGCAGTGAGTTCACAGTTGAGGTTCTTATAACACCCACAAACTACAGCAAAGAGCTCGGAAACACCGAACTGCATATTGAATCATATTTCATTGATAAAGGCGTTGAGCCCGCCATACTCATAGATGGCAGAAATGTTGAATATCGTAACCCACTGCCCATAAATCCTGAGAACATAAATGAGATAAAAATACTGTTGACCGCCGAAGCGGTGAACAATGTGAAAATGAGAATGCCCATCACACTGATAAAAATCACTCAGAGGACATCAGAAGACGAGTATATGATTGAAAACAGGGAGACAAATGTGTCTTCATGGCTCATAGAAGAAGCAATAGAATATATGGAGGAGGCAAAACAGAAGATAAAAGAGGCGGAAAAGATTGTGTCCGGACTTGTGAATGCGGAGAGAGAATTGGAGAACGCAAGATCACAGTTGAGTCATGCTGAAAATCTCTACATGCAGGGAAAACCCGAGAAGGCACTGGAAGAGGCGAAGAGCGCACTTGAGAACGCGAAAATTGCTGTTGAAAGCGCGAGATCTTCGAGAAGCATGGGAGATGTCATGAGGTATGTGCTCGCCGCGGTTGTGCTCCTCATTGTGGCAGTTGCCGCATTTGTGTGGTTCAGAAAAAGACAGAGGGAGCGCGGCAAACTCGGATAGGCTTCATGCGTCATGATTTCGTCCCGTGATGTGATTCATGATGTCAGGGCCTGGAGATGATGACATATGTTGAGGACCCCAGCGCTTGTGTGTGTGTTGAGAAGTCTATCGGTGGAGAAAGCGTTGAATGCGATAATGCGAGGGGCTGATGCTGTTGAGCTGCGTGTCGACTTGCTCAGGAGAGATGAGCGAGATGTTGCGAGGGTGCGCGACTTTGTCAGCGTTTTTAAAGATTTCAGGTGTGATGCGCATGTCATACTCACAAATCGTGCTGCGAGTGAGGGCGGCAGTTTTGAAGGCACTGAGGAGGAGCGCATGAATCTGCTCGCCGAATTGATGGAGGTTGTTGATGCGGATGCCGTTGACGTTGAATTCATGGCGGAGCATGAGATGAGGTCGGAGATAATTAGGATCGCGCATGACAGAAACGCATCTGTCATACTCTCATTTCACGACTTCAGCGGAATGCCAGCCGCAGACAGCATTGAAAATATGGCACACGAGATGCACGCAGAAGGCGCAGATATTGCAAAGATAGCGGTGACACCCAAAACGGCTGAGGATGCACTCACACTCCTCAGGATAACGCTGAAACTCTCTCACTCCTCTCTCAACGACTCTCTCAACGACAGAAGCGGCGCACATGCGAGAAATGCGAGAAATGAAAAAAAAGTTGCGATAATAGGCATGGGAAAGATCGGAAAGCACACACGCGTCATTGCACCCATATACGGCTCAGCGCTCACATACGGATTTCCAGATGACGACGGGGAAGTTGCACCGGGTCAGCTCAGCATATCAGCAATGAGGAGGATGCTCAACGCGCTTTCTTGATTTGTGCTGTGCGTTGGTGGATTTTTTGTGTTTTTTCTTGTGTGCAACGGAAAATGGCTCGCTGATTCAATTATAAGCTTTCTATCTGAGTAAGCTGGTATCTGAGTGAGCTGGGTGTTCACTGTGAAAAAAATGAGGGAATAGGAGGATGAGGAAATGGCAGAGAGGGAAGGAGGTAGGCGGCGTGAGGAGATTGATAGAGAGGAGAGAAGAGGAAGCATAATGCGCATAGCCGGTCCGCTTGTTGTTGCGGATAACATGCGGGGCTGTGAGATGTATGAGGTGGTGCGTGTCGGTGATGAGGGTCTGATGGGCGAGACAATACGAC
>Ga0209410_1001477_pt1 | contig 11415 bp, 10 predicted proteins | sample Mar14436cmmetaG_FD_184135 | JGI IMG/M metagenome (GOLD analysis project Ga0209410, IMG submission 184135) | Marine hydrothermal vent microbial communities from Guaymas Basin, Gulf of California to study Microbial Dark Matter (Phase II) - Marker... ... | reverse complement strand
AGCACACAACTACCAAACAATCCCAAGTCCTCTCATCCTTGGCAAAACCATGAGTTCTGCGAGTCAAGGCGTTCAAACGGTCCCTCAACACTCCGTTGAGCCTCTCCTCGTGCACAGGATAAGGGCAATCTATCCCTTCCTCTCCCAATACCGTCCGCACCTGAACTCCAACAACCCTCCCCCTGTGACGCTTCTTGACAGCTTGGGTCAAACCTACCCCAGGGGTGAACACCAGATTTGTGAATTCGAGGAAAAAGAAGCCCTTACCTCCTAAGGCGCTAAGCGAGGAAAAGAGATAAGGGTTAATGAGCAACTTATTTTAAAGATAACATCTCTTGTTATGATTCAAACTTATAGCTTATCAAAATAGCAAGGTCGTTTCTCAATTAACTCCTCAACTTGAGCTTTTAATCTGTCCCTTTTTTCCTTTAACTCTTTTGCATCTAATCCCTGTTTTAAAGCAAGGATAACTTCTCCTAAGCCCTTATCTCTAATAAGAAAACGCCAAAGTTTAGGATGAGAGCGACGTAGACTTTGGAGATGATTATCGGGAAATTTTATATCCATTAAACAAGGCCAACAACCATTGCGCCGATGACCTTTATCATAGATGGAACAATAGGGAATATTGTAAAGCTCATGATACTTCCATACATCCCCTTCGGTCCATATGCTTAATGGCCAGACCTTCCAGCGTTTTTCGGAAGAACTATAAAAATATCCTCCCTTTTTAGCCCAAATAAGAAATCTTTGATGGCTCTCAGAGACTATATTCCCTAAGAGGATACAATCAGCGTTTAACTTTTGATACATTCTACTTGCTGGCCTTTCTTTCAGAACTCGACAACATTCAGTACTTGCCTTTGTTACCTCAATGACACGAGCCAATTCGCTCCTTCCTTTCCTCTTCCACAAATTTACTCTGTTAAACCAATATCCTCGGCTATTGCCTTTCCCAAAGAAGGGATATCCATATTTTTCTACAACCTGCCAGAAAGTCATTTCTGGTTTAGCCTCATGGAAATTTAATTTCCATTCAGAACTTATCTTACGAATAAATTTGACACACTCAGGATATTCTACCCCTGTGTTAATCCAAACTACATCTATATCGGGTTTCTGTCTTAAAGATAAAAATAGGAGGACGGTACTGTCCTTTCCTCCTGACCACGCAATTACAGGACGTTCATGTTTATCCAGAGCTTCCTTTATGACGAAATTTGTCAACCTTATTTTCTGCTTAAGAGGCAAAGATTGTAAGAAGTTGAGATGTTCTTTTCTCTCTTTATAAGAGATTGATAGCTCAGAATTTCCCTTAAGATTCGAATTTATATAAGACTCTATTGCTTTTCCAAGGGCTTTCTCAGCTAACTCAGCATAATATCTCTCAGTATCAGACAAGCCCCCTATTTCCAAAATCTTATCTGCTGTCAATCCCTTAACTTTAGAGATAGTACTCCCTTTTGCCAAAATTGTGACTATCTCTCCGCAAAGGATGATATTGTTACGTGCATTAGTACAAAACCTTGCCTCTGTGATCTCGTCATCATTTACCATAAGAGAGACTTGCAAGAATTCTCCACAGGTTCCAAACGCTTTACCTATTCCATTGGGATTAAACATGAGGTCTTTATACAGTATGTCTCCAAATTCCAGCTGTAGCCAACATGCGAGGTGGGAGGAGGCAACTATGGAGAGTTCGCTCCAATTTCTCTATGGGATAAAGACGGACATAATAAGAAAAATCCATTGGAAAACTAGGATTTGGAAGACGTTCTTGCCAAATTCCTGAGGTTATAGAGTCAATCACTGGACGGTAAGTTTCAAATTTATCTGGTGTTAAATTATCTCCCTCTTCATTTAACCCCAGTGTTATTATATCTATATCAATCGCCGCCAGTCCTATGTAATCTGGAGGAGTCCAACCTCGTGGAGGGATCCTTTGGCGAATGTACCACTTAAGATGAGATCTTGGAAAAGGTGTTTTCCTTTCCTCTCCAAAATGTCCCTCTTTAGGCACCGAAGTTTTTCTCCATCTTCTTACAGGACTTCTTTGGCTAAGGTCAAGTTTAAGAATTAAACTTAGGTTCTTTGGCCTTTCTCTTGGAGCCTTGATATAACCAACCACATATTTGGCTTTATCTATAAACTCCTCTCTTCCTATGTTAAGTCTTGCAGTCCAACGGTAATCATAATAAAGAGGGCCGTCCACTAAAATCCATCTATTAGGATATTTTTCTACGAAGCGTTTAAGGACGTATAACTCAAGCATCTGACGCCATGCTCCCACCCTTGTCCGTGCTCTTGCTCTAATCTTGTAACTTTCTAAAAGTTTCTCACCAGATAGACGTTCTCCTCCTTTTCCACCCAGCCACATGGTAATATCGCTCCAGAAAGCCTCTTTTTCAGTTTCAAAGCAAGTTATTTCCTCATCGTCTCCTTTTCTAAGAGGAGGCTCAGGAAATGCTCCCTTAGTCTCTTCTTTAATGCCTTCGTAAGGTAAGACAAGGAGATAACGATGTTCAAAAAGTTCGTCATCAAACTTTAGTTTCTTATCCTCTCTAAGGACAACTCCTACGGCAATATGAGCTATAAAGATTGGTACCCTTGCCCCATTGGGTAAAGTTTCTCGGTGATAAACCTGGGTTCGCTGAACTCCGTCAAGAAAAGCTGAAAAATGAACAGGCTCAACATTATCCTCAACTTTGACGGGACCAAAGTCTTCCTTAGGAAGCTCAATATAATAGTCTTCCTCCTCGTCTTCAGACGGCACATCAAAGTTAGGAAGGTATCTCTGTAACTCTTCAGGAACGGGATCAAAGATAGGTCTTCCTTTTGAAAGTTTATTCAGATAATCAAAAAGAAGTTTCTTCCCTTCCATTTGTCCTACTGTCTTATTCCTGTCTTCTTATCTTCTCATAAAGACTATGCAGAGGTTCAGGAAAGTGAATAAACACTGGTCTCTTATGGGCTCCATGCCACACGATCATCCATCCACGGTCTAAAGTTGTAGCTCTACTCTTTAATCCTCTTGGGAGCCAATCATATGTTTCCCTTCTAATTTCAACAGGATGAGACCTACCTACTACTAAGGTAGAGGTATTAGCGAGAATTTCTTCATCAACCTTTGAGGCAAGCTGTTGTGCTCCTATCAAACTTAATCCTACGCTACGTCCTCGTGCAGCTATTTCAACAACATCTCTCTTAATTAGAGAAGCTCCGGCACCTCGGGGAGCGAATTTATTCATCTCATCAACAAAAATTACGACTCTGTTAGGAAATTCGGTTAAATTAACATCCACTGCATCACCAAGGAACTTCGTCTTTTCTTGTTTGACCCTCTTTTTCTCTAAGAAGTCGTAGATGGCCCTCATTATCCAATGGAATATAAGCCTTTGACCTTTATCATGAAGACGGCTTATATCAATAACCCATAGATCCCCAGGACGGAGCTCCCAGATCTTTATAACCCGTTTTAGGGTAAGCTCTTTAAGCATAAGGAAATCAGCAAGTTGGTACTTAATAGCATTTTCCAAGCGATTCCTTACTTTAAAAACTGTTGCACTATGATGATAAGTATCACCAATTGGTATCCATCCCTCTTCACCTTTTGTAGGTCTTCTTTGGAACTTCAGTACATCAATAGCTTCCTCAAATGTCTTTTTCTTTTCCCTAATTTCATCCGTAAGGGAAGCGATTACAGCCATGCTCTTATCATCCAGATCTTCCGGATCAAGAAGAAGGTGAAGGGAGCGAGTTTCAGCCAAATCTAAAGCACAATATCGAAAGCCTTCCATAGGGAAGGAAGAAGGCCTTAAGGTAATATAATTTCCTCTACTATCCTGAGGAACCCAGAATCTAATTCTTTCCTTAAGCTTATAAGGATTTATAGAGTAAGGTTCCTCTATCTCCTTAAGAAGGAATTTCCAGAGAGAGGCGGAATCCTTATAAGGACCACCATGAGCTTTAGGTTCTATATCCTTATCCCAATCCGGAAGTTGGTCTATTCTCAATAAATCAGCTTCTTTAACATTGAATACAATAGCAGCAGGTTTGATATCCTTGTCTGGAAATTTCTGATAGTAGGCTAATATGCTGAAAATGAGGAACAAGGCATAACTTGTTTTAGTCGCAGCCCCTGCTGCCCCAGAGATGTTAACATGAGCAGCTTCATATCCCAAAATATGACGGATATTAGCAGGGATAGGAACTGGCTTTCCTTCCCAATCATAACTGAAGCCTATGATAAGTTCATCTTCGTCCCTTAGCTCCCTTCCATAGGCTTGTACTATCTCCTCCCCATCAGCAGGGTATACTTTCCATTGACCAGTTATAGGTTCTGCTTTATTATCCGAACGATGAATTACTTCTACAGTAGCCGTAGTTATCACTATAGGCTCCGTAGGCATATCCTTATCTGGGTCTCCTACAGCATGACCATAGAAGCTTTCAACAGGTGATGTAATATCAGTTTGGGTCTCAACATCGCTGATTATTCCTATAACGGCAACTTGTCCATTTGAAGCGGAAACCAATCTCCCGGGCTCAATAGGAAACCTTCTCCTTTCTTCATCTTCTGAAACCCAAAATGTAAATTCTGATGGTTTGGCAGGTGATTTCATAGTAGGAGCGACACGACCTATTGCCTGACGTTGTCGTATGGGGGCTTCAACTTCTTCTTCTCCAATTTCGACAGCTCCAGCAGGCTCTTCAACCTTTTTCTCTTCTGTGATTTCCGCTTCTTTTGGTTTATACCCATTAGATTCTAGGAACTTAAAGAAAAGAGGAATGGCTCTTCTTCGAGTGGTCAACGTCTTTATTAACTCCTCGCCCCCGAACTGTTCAGCTATCTGCTTCACTTCGTCATATAAAGCTTCCATTGATAAGGGTCTAATCTCCTTTGCCTTCCTAAAAACAAACTCCTCCACTTGAGCGATTATTAGATTGCGAGTGTTTTTAGCTCCAGGCTCTGAATATATTCCTGCTTCTCGCTTAAGATATCGCTCAAATCTGAAACGAAGTGTTTCCCATTCAATTACTTCTTCATTAAACTTTATTGTAAGCCTTTCCATCTCCTTTCCTCCTGTAAGACTTTCTGTTACTTGAACGGAGGTATATCGACCGGCAATCCGACCCTCATAAAGAACCTTGCGAAAGCCTGTGATAAGTGTTCCCTGTAAGGTGGCAATAGACGCAACCTCTTACCTTTCCTTCGGGCCAACTCTATAAGGAAGTCGAAGGGAACGCTGTAAACATTGCGAAAATCGACAACTAAGTACTCCGTCTCAAATCCCTCTAATTCGCTCCTGTTTAGGAGATGGTATCCAGGAACGTTCCCTTGTCTCAGAGCTTCTTTTCCTCTGCTACTTTTGAAAAAATCATTCCTCTTTTCAAATTCACTCAAAGGCCATAGAGGACAAACTAAGACTAAATCGAGCTTTCGCTGGACAAGATCACATGATTGACTCATGATGACTACATCATATTCAAACACCTCTGCGGTTACCTTCCCAGGTTGTATCACTGAAGGTGGAATAATTACAGGACAAGAGCTTATAAAATCACCTTGCAATAACGGCTCGTCTCCATCTACTATTTCGTACCAAGGATAACGCCTCAAAGTCCTACCTCAATGCCCTCTGGTACAACTATCTTAGGTTCACCCCTTCTTATACTCTTTATTTCCAGTTCTACAGGATATCTCATCTTCGGGGGCATGTGGACCGTTACATCGTACTCTACGTCTGTAGGAAGAGCTTCCTGAAGGGCCTCCGTGGCTATGAATGTCTCACTTTTTACCTCAAAACGTGGCCAGATTGAGGATATATCGGTCTCAATCAACGAGGATAGACTACGATAGAATCCTTCAGGACGATTATGCGACCAGACGAAGGCTGAGCTATCTTCCATATCCGAGATATCTATCTCCCTTATGCCCGCGCTCGGACTGGAGGAGAAAAAAGTTAGATGATGCGGGTACGTAATATCCCGTGTCGTCTGATACATCACTCAAACCTCCTTAATAGCTCACCTTCTATCATCTTAAAGAACCAATCGTCAGTTAATCTATGAGCATTAGCCACCCATGTAGCAATCTCTTCCTTATCCTTAGGTGCGTCGTCACCGACGGACTGGACATGTGTCTCCCATATTAAGGCATCAGCGTTCCTTCTGATCCCCCGAACGAACCTTAAGTGCACTGCGCCCTTAGGATCTGTAGCAGGGAAGGAGAATCTTAAGTCAAAGCTTAAGGGCAAACTACCGACCCCTGTCTCCTTAAAGAGTTCTTCATATATACTTATACTTATCTTCAAATTCCTATCCAAAAAGGAAAATATGTCATCTTCGTCATAGTTAAAATCAACAGCATCGATATATCTTAGTAATAGCCAATTGACCTTCAGGTTGTCCTCCGCATCCGGATATGCTTTGAAAAGTGCCTCCAGCATATTATGTATCCTTTTCTCAAAGTCTTCCCACAAGTATCCTTCGGTATCGTTCAAGGTCATAATTCCAGGGCCTATTTGAATAAGAGGCCACTCGTCCTTCCCTCTACGGAAACGGTGTTGGACGACATATCCTGCTATCTCGTCCGGCATGGTCGCAGTAGGCAGTTGTTCATGAAAGGGATATTCATCCCTTACCCTATCGTACATTCTGCCGATCAATATCTTATAATGCGGATCTATTCTAATCCCTTGGGCTATTTCCTGTAAATCCCATCTTATTTCAAAGATTGCCTCTACGAGAGGCTTATTTTTTAATATCTTTCTACCCATGTATCCTCCGAACCTAAAGGTTCTCTTACAAAATATAAACCCAATCTTATTCCTTGTCAAGAATTTCAGGACATCACAGGATAGGCAACTTTATCTACGCACTGCTTCAAACTTCCAAAGGCACCCCCTCCTCCGGCAGGAGGACACGGATTTCCCCCTTTAGTTTTTCGACGAAGAACTCGGGGTCCTCGGTGTGGACGGGTATCAGGTACTTCGGCCTTATCTCCCTTATCACCTCCAAAAGCTCCTCCCCGGAGATGTGACCTGAGGAGTGATAGCCTTTACAAAATATTGGCTCAGGACGTGAAGAACCTCCCTCCAAGAAGGTGAAACCTATGGGCCTTATTCCGAAGAAGTTCAGCCAGTTCCAGAGCCTACGGACGTCTATCTCCTGCTCCTCAGTATACGCTTCGCTCGTCGAATAGATGTAGATACCTCCCTTCGGCCTAACATCCAGTAGATGCTTCACATCCCAGAAGCTGAAGGATAGGATGTAATCGCCCTGGTTCCTCCTTATCCTCTCCGCCGGGACATACTTGCTCCCGTAAAGCTTCCTGACGAGCTCCTTCTCCCAGGCGTCCGGCTTCGCCTTCAACTCTTCGTAGATGAAAAGGTTCGGGTCGGAAAGGAGGTCGGGTATCCCTTCGTCTACGAGCCTCATGGCATGCAACAAATAAGCATCCTTAGCTAAGACCACAAGACCCCTGCCGCTCTCCTTGGCTATCTCGAGGAACGTCAGGAGCCTTTCTATGTTCCTCGGCGCGAAGTCGGCGACCACTATGCCCTCCGCAGCCTCGACCGCCCTCAGGCAGTTCTCGTAGACCTCCTCTTCCTTTACCCCGATGTCCTCCCCCACGTTCGTCCCCTCGGTTATGAGGACCAAAGGTCTGAGCCCGGCCGCCTCCTCCACGAAGTCCAGGCTCAGTCCACCGTTCCGGCCGTGGAGGCGGAAGTCGCCGGTGTATACCACCCATCCTGCGGAGGTCTCGAAGGCGTACGCCGTGGCCCCGTAGACCGAGTGGTCCACGGGGAACGCCTTGAACTTCAGGTTTCCGACCCTCCCGGAGGCCGGGGACAGGGGTACCGCCTCGAGCTCCCTTCCCCTCTCCGACGGATTGGGCGGGGTCGTCCAGAAGGCGTTTACCCCGGGGTTCAGGTTCTCCTCGTCCACCACGTAGAAGGTCCTGCCTACATACGGCTTCTCCCTCCAGTTCCTCTGGGAGTACAGCACGTTCGGGTTGTCGCCGAGCCTGTCTTTGGGAGTTACGTAGGCCACCTCTTTGTCGAAGTCAGCCCGGCCGCTGTCCCTGGTGGCCTTGAGGATCACGGCCGACATCGTGGACGTGTAGACAGGTATTCCGGGGTCCACCAGCCCTAAGTGCCCGCAGTGGTCCATGTGCGAATGCGTCACAAAAAAGGCGTCCACCTGCACCTTCAGGGAAGGTTCCTCGCTCAGGTCCGCAGGAAATAGGTCCCTCCGGTAGATCCCATCTATGGGAGGTACCATACCCAATATGAGGAGGTCCAGGAGCCCCCGTGAGGGCCTGGGCTTCAGGAACTCCTCGTAATATTCCCCCCACCTCTTGTAGTTCACCCCGAAGTCCAAGAATATCCCCGTGCCCTCTGCGAGGAGGTGGATCTTCGAACCACCTATGCATTTAGCTCCGTCGAAGACGGTAATTTTAAGGCCCATCCTCCCTCCCATGTGGCATCAGGACCCTGCGCATGTGCTCGGAGCGCTCCGACATGAGCTTCACCTTCTCCACATCCCCCTCTTCCAGCCCCAAAGCTTCGGCCGTCCTCTTCCCATCCCACCCCTCTTCCAAGGCCGAAAGCACGAGGTCCAGCTTCTCGTAGGGGATGCCCAAGGCCTCCTCGTCCACTATCCCGGGCAGGACATCGGGCGAAGGGGGCTTTTCTATTATCCTCTCGGGCACACCGAGGTATCTCCCCAAGGTCCTGACCTGGGTCTTGTAGAGTCCCAGAAGGGGCATAGCGTCCGCGGCATGGTCGCACCCGTGCTTACGAAGAACCCGAGCCTGTATTCCGTCCTGTTGGCCGAACCCACGACGAGGAGGTTCTCCCTCTCGGCCCGGAGGTACAGCACGACCATCCTTATCCTGTGTTTGGCCCTGTAGTATGCGTTGGCCCTCCTGATCACCGCACCGAAGTCCCCCTCCCTGACCCCCAAGAGGGCCTTGGAGAAGGGCGTCTCCCCTACCTTCTCCTCGTAGAGCCTATGGGCCTTCCTGACGAGCTTGGCCTTAAGTCCCTTGGGCACGATCGAACCCAAGGGCCAAAGCCTATATATCCCGAGCTTCCCCAGGACAGGGGTTATGTCCACCTTCTCGGCCCTTATCCCGAGCCACCTCGCTACCTCCAAGGCGTCCTCGTAATGCGTCCTCTCGGAATCCCTCTCGGGGAGCATCAGGGCCAGAACCTTCTCCGGTCCCACGGCCCTGGCGCAGAGGGCGGCCACGACCGAGGAGTCCAACCCCCCGCTCAGGCCCAGAACGACCCCGTCCCTCTCCAGTTCCTCCACCGAGCGCCTCAGGAATTCCTCAAGCTCGGAAGTTACCTCCTCCGGCTCGATCTCCATCTTGGCTCTGAGGTGCTCCAGATCGGACTTCATCAGAACTTATGGGTGAAGTTCATGCTCACGTTCCAGCGGACCTTCTCCCTGCCCCAGCGTTGCACCGTCCTGCTCAAGTTCATGTTCAGGCTGTTGGACCCTCCTGGAGCATAGCCTACGCTCGTGCGGAAGCCCCTTGAGCCAGATATGTACGGCCTTCCGGTCGTGCTCTGGCGCCTCCTGTTCCACGAGTAGGAGAAGGAGAAGGGCACGTAACTTGCCAGGGGATAGGAGCAGGATATCCCGAAGGTATGCGAGGCTTCCTCCCTGGTCAGGACCTGGAGCCCCCTCCGTTTGTACCAGGCTCCGCTGTCCCCGGTCCTGAAGTTGTAGTTGCCCCCTAAGGACAGCTTTCCCAAGGGAAGGGTGAAGCGAACCGAGGCCGAGGCCCTCCTGGTCACGGTGCTCTTGGGAGATTCGGGGTCGTCGTAGTCGTATACCTTGTAATCTGCCCCTATCTCGTACCTCTGGGAGAGGGAAGCCTTCCAAACCTTGTAGCTCAGGTCCGCCGAGATGGAATACTGCCTGCTCCAGTTGTTCCCTGCGGAGCGCTTCGAGGAGAGGTAGACAGTGTGGCTGTGGTGGGTGGTGAAGGTGCAGGTCAGCCTCAGTCCTTCGGAGCTGTGTCTGTACGAGAGCCTCAGGTCGTGGGTCAGGTGGTCCCAATCGTTGTACTCCTTGGGGTCAGGGGTATCTATGCGGCGGATTTCGGAGGAGAGGAACGCTGTCATGGAATCCGAGGGGGAGATGCCGAAGCCGGCCTGCAGGACCATATGGAGGTCCCGGGTGAACTTGTCCAGTGAATATCTGACCGCATCCCAAAGTTCCCTCTCGTAGTAGACCTTGTACGACATCGGCAGCCTTCCTCCCAAGAGCGACCACGAGAGTCCCCCCTCCAGCTTCCAGCTGCTCACCTTCCTGTCCGAACCGAACTTCGCGCTTGTGGAATCCTTGCTTGCGCTGTCCTCCATCTTGCGGTACGAATAGCTCCCCTTTAGGTCGGAAAGCTTAAGACCTAAAAACTTTACCGGAGAGAAACTTACGCTTATATTGCGGGAGCGGTTCCTTATGCTCTCCAACAACCTCCGTTCCCTCTTCATCCTGTAGTACTTCCTGAGCTGACGGCTCTCGGAGAAGTTTAAGGAGGGTTTAATCCAAGCGCTGTACCTGAGGGAGGCGTTTATGCTCATGTTCTTGTCCTTCCTCTTGAGGGTGTTGCCGCTCTTGGAGAAGGAGAAGGAACCGCTCCAGTTCCCGCCGAGCTCGGGGGAGAGGGAGAAGTTGGTGCTGTAAGTCATCCCCCTGTCCTTGACCCCCATCCTGCTGTCGGAAGTTCCCCCCGTCGATTGGGATATCCTCAAGATGGAAAGAGGCTTCCAGGATATGCTCGATGAGAAGCGCTGGGTGAGGATGGGCCTCCGGTTCCTTGAGAGGTCGTCCTTCCTCTTGGTCGTGGATACGTTCACGGAGAGGCGGAACCTTTCGGAGAGGGGGTACGAAAGGGATATGTTGGAGGAGCTGTTGTCCTGCCACCTGTCTCCCTCCTTCATCCGGTGGAGGGTGGATGAGAGCCCGAAGGAGGAGGAGATGGAAAGCTTCTCCCCGAGCCTCGGGTTAAAGTTGAACCTATGGGTCCAGTTGAACCTGTTCCACGTGCGGGAGAAGTCCAAATGGTATTCGGGCGCGCCTCGGGCCGTCCCAACGAGCGCCCAGACCACGACCGTCGTCAAGAACATCCCTCACTCCGGCCTAAGCTCGTCCCCCTTCTCCGCCCTCCCCCTTATAAGCCTCGCCTTGGAGAGGTGCGGCGCCTTCACCTCGGTGACCTGTACCTCCCCGACCTTCTTCGGGTCCGCCCTTCCGAGCACCTCGCCCGTCACCGGGTCCCTTATTATCTCCCCCTCCTCGTACACCCAGAACCTATCTCCGGGCCGGACGCCATCTTCGTACCCGAGGTTGAGGTACACGACCCCATCCTCCACCAAGACCACCAGGGCCTTCCTC
>Ga0209410_1001473_pt1 | contig 11425 bp, 10 predicted proteins | sample Mar14436cmmetaG_FD_184135 | JGI IMG/M metagenome (GOLD analysis project Ga0209410, IMG submission 184135) | Marine hydrothermal vent microbial communities from Guaymas Basin, Gulf of California to study Microbial Dark Matter (Phase II) - Marker... ... | reverse complement strand
GCATAATATCGAAGCGGGGCGAGGTCGGTGGGGAGGTCTATCTCCTCCACGCCGAAGTACGTTCCCCCTAAAAACTGCGGGTTCCCGTAGCTGATGTACGGACTGTAAGGGCTGCTCACCGGCCCCATGAAGACCGGGTCTCCGGCTATGTGCAGCTGGTCGTTGGTGTGTAAAGGACCTCTTATGGTGTCTCCTGTGACGAACCAGATGGTATTCCCGTTCGACATACTTTCGTACTGTGTGAAGTACGCATACCTGGAGAAGCTCTCCTTCCGAACGTCCACAACTACGGTCCTGGAGATGTCCCAGAAGCTTCCGACCGCCGTGACCCTCCGTCGGGTTAGGTCGATTGAATCCACCTGGAGGGTGTAGGTGCCTTCCATAAGCGGCAAGGAATCGGAAGGGTTTGGGTTCGGCGCCCAGGAGAAGTCTTCTCTGAGGTTCCTCAGGGCTATGTAGATTGCGCTGTTGGCTATGTTCCTGGCCATCGTACGCCTGTACTCCTCCGAGAGCAGCTCGGCCGAGCGCGTCTCCCATCTGCCGAGCCTGTACCTTATGCTTCCGAAGATCGCCAGGAAACTTAATACCATCACAAGGGAAGCCTTTCCCATAAAAACCTCCTTCAGTGTGGAAGGTTCTTGGGTCGGAAGAGCCCCTTCCAGGACACAGCTATAAATTCGTCTCCTAAGGCGTAAGGGCTTTCCAGGGTGAGCGACACCTGGACCGCCCTCACCAGGGAAGGTACGGATGTCTCCCCGCCGTTTGCATCGAAGTATCTGAACTCCAACTCGGTCACACCCCACGCATCCCCTTCTTGGGGTTGACCGTTTATCTGGCGGTAGAGGAGACGGTCGTTCGGGTTAGGGGTCATGTGTGCCAGGCTGGTGTCGCTTATAGCATATCTTACCGTATCTATGGTCCCATCCTCGTCTACGTCGGCCAAGAATTCTATTTCGTCGGAGCGCATGGTCCTTATCGAGGTCGTCGGGTCGGGCACGCCGTAGCCCATCTTGCGGAAGTCGTACTGGATTAGGTCCACCAGCTCCGCTAAACTTTCCTGGGTTGTAAGCTGTAAGGTGTTGCGGTAGGAGGTTTCGACCAAAGTCGTCTCCAAGTTCAGTATCGTGATGAGCAACAGCCCGCCCAACACGAAGGAGCCTATTATGTCCAGCGTAGCCATATCCTCAACCCTTGTTCCCTACGAGCCAGGCGATCTGTTCCCTGGAGGTATGCTCCAGGTGTACGATCCTCTCGTTCGCCCGATCCAGTTTATCCAGCAGCAGGCTTATGATGTTAAGGATGAAGTACTTGAATAACTTCTCCTCCCTCCATTTGAAGAAGTTTAAAAGCTCGTCCCTCTTAAATTCCAACACCTCGGTCGGCCTTTCAGTCCGCACGCAGGCTATACGGTTATGAGGGTAGAGCACCACCGCTTCCCCGAAGACGTCCCCCTCCGAAAGCTCCCCCAGCTTAACATCGTCCTTCCAGATGGACACCTTCCCCTTCCTGAGGATGTAGAGGGCATCCCCTGGGGTGCCATCCTTTACGATGTACTCCTGAGCCCCGAACGCCTTTGTGACCCCCAGGGCCAGGAAAGCCCTCCGATCCTCCGGAGGAAGTCTCCTGAGGAGTATATCTTCCCCCTTGAAAGAGTTCTTCTTCATCTCACCTGGTCCAGTACGAAAAGAGATGGCTTAAAGTTATGGGCCGAGGTAAGAAAGGACTGGAGACCGTGACATCTAAACGTTTGAAGAACGTCGGGTAGGACACCACACTGTCCGGGGCCGATACCTCCACATAGTAAGCGGAGGCAGTTATGGTGTAGGTGGCCCCTACGCTCGTGGTATCCTGGACGCTCAGGCCGTCGTAGTCGTCCACGTCGTCGAAGTTCGGATAGCCCTCCCCCGCTTCGGGCCCGAGATCGGAGGGTTGGGTGAAGCCGTTGGGAAGGTTGGGGGGAGGCGTGCCGGTCACATTTTCGTCGAACGCCTTGGCCGAGGCTTCCTCTATGATGGACTGGGCCAAAGCTATAGCAGGGATGCCGTATTGCGCCTCGTCCGCCGCATCCTGGTTCTGAAGGATCGCCCTGTGGACGGAAAGCGCTAAGGTGGTCAGAAGTACGAAAGCTCCGAGCACGAGCATGCTCTGTCCCATCTGCATAGTTCCTCCTAAGCCTTTTTTATAAGACCCTCAACAGCGCATTTCAACATCGCACCAGAAAAGGACTCCCAGTACGTCTTGTCGGCCACCGAGATTTTAACCTTAACCTTATCGAAGCCAATAAAGTAATATGGCTTATTCCTGCCACTCTTTTTGAGCACCACACCGTCCTTATAGGCTTCCAGCGATATTATCTGACCGAGCCCTACTTCTATCGTGCGCTTCATCCCCGAAAATACAAGCCTTCTGTTCGTTAGGACAAGGACGCCCTGGTCTACGAACCTCAGCTCCTCGTTGGACTCGGCTGTGAACCCCCCAAGCCTTATGTGAATCCCTTTGGCTACCCTAACGGTAGGTCCTCCATAGGTACCCATCCTCACCGACCTCAGCTCCAGAAGTGAGACCTCGGGCAGGACGAGGAGGAGATTTTCCCCCTTCCTCAGGATAATAGGGGCTTCGCCCTCCACACGAAGCTGAACTTCGCCTTTTCTTAACTCTTCCATCCAGTGTTCAAGGTCTCTTTCCCTCTGCTTCGCATCAGACATACCCCCGTAGGCTATGTTCCTCCACTCCCTTTCGGTAAGGACCTGCCCTCCGTATTCTTGCCAGGTAGGATTCGATACGTCGGAAACCTCTGAAAGTTCGTACCCTTCCTTTCTTTTTGTAAAGACCGCCCCACACCTGTCGCACCTTATATCCTCTCCGACCACTATGCCCAGGAACCTCCTCTTTTTTCTCGATAACTTCCCCAACCTGCATACCGGGCATCTGTCGAACCATGAGGCCCCATCTGGGACCTCCGGAAGGTCCTGTGTCTCCGAAGTAGGCCGATGGAAACGCTCCCTCGGTAGCATGTAACGTACGACCAAGTTGGCCCCAAGGCCGCTTGGAGGTTGCTGGAGTATCTGATCCCCGGGCCTCATAGCCTTCTTCATCACCTCGCAGCACAAGGACATCCTGTGGCTGTGTCCTGGATAATCTCCCACCTTCCTGTGCAGGTCACCGGACCTCACGTCTACGTACTGCCTGCCTTCCTGCTCGGCCTCCTTGAATATCATCGTCAGCTCCCTTTGGAAGTCATGGGCAGAAGGCATCTAAACTCCTCTCTGGAGCCTTAGGAGAGCTTCCTTGGCACGTTCCTTCCAGCTTGGTATCGGGAAAAGTCTCTCTGCCCTTCGATAGTCCTCTATCGCAAGGTACCTTTCTCCAAGTTCTTCGTAAGCCTCGGCTCTCTTGAAAAAGACCATCCCATCGTTAGGATACTCCTTCAGGAGTTTCTGAAATTCTGTCTCTCCGGATATACGGTCGGCCAACATAATATCCTTGGCCTTCTCAGCCCTTTCCATAACCTCCCGCCAGCTTCCTCTTTCGCCCCCAGCAGGCCGTTTCAGTAAGATATTTCCAGGTTCGGCTCTTTCAGATGATTCGTAGATCTTAAGTTCGAACTTAACCCCTACCCTGCTGCAGGCGGCGGATATAGTATCATGATACGGCCGTATGTCCGGGGAACTTTCCAGTGGACGGGTGAAATACACAAGCTCTTCTACCTTCCTCACACGGAGCTGATGAGCTACCAGCCCCACGAGATCTCCGACTTTTTCTCTTCTAAGGAGATGGTCGTAGTATGGGATCTCCTCCTCAGGAGACAGAAGTCCGTACTCCCCCGAAAGTATCAGGAACTGAACCCCATCTGCCTGGGCAAGTTGATATATGTCCCGGATTCTACTGCTATCGTAGCGCTTCACCGCCGGAAGCAGGCTAGAATCTCTGCGCTTTTTTGCGGAACAATAAGTACAGTAAACCCTCATCACAAGCTTCCCAGCCCCCAGTTCGAAATTTCCCCAGACTCCTCTGACCCTGGTTCTATCCTCTTCGTTCTCCCCTTCTCATTTAAGGAGGCATGATACTTCATCTGCTGCCTACACTTACTCCTGTCTACTTTTCAGATCGCTCAATAAACCCACGATATCAAGAAGGCTCAGCCCTGCCCCTTCTTCGAACTCGAAATATCTAATCGCTCGTCCCTTGCTCTAAAACCCGAAGAATCCGCTTATGCTCCGCCAATTTAGACCTGTGGAGTATCGCAACAGAGTAACTCTATCTCGTAAGAACCATCCGCCTGGCCTCTGTCCAGACACCACCTTCCACTATTAAGCGGTAGAAGTATACCCCACTGGAGACCTCTTGTCCTGAGTCATCTCTACCATCCCAAATAACACTATGCTGACCTGCTTGGACCTTTTCATCCAGAAGCGTTCTTACCAGTTGCCCGGCAAGATTGTAAACCCTTAAGGTCACCTTGCCCTCCTGGGCCAACTGATAGCTGATCATCGTCCGAGCGTTAAACGGGTTGGGATGGTTCTGGAACAAAGCATAGGTCCTAGGGTGGAACAGAATATGATCTTCAGCTACAGACGTTGACAGACTTCCCAAGAAACAAACCTCAACGGGCTCGGCATTGCTATCGAAAAGAGCGATCCTCTCTAAGGATAATCCTTTGGATATATCCCCTTTTACCCTAAATCTCACTCTGATGATTCCACATCCAGGACCAACTATGCCATCTGGATTGATCAGCGCTGTTATTATCTGGCCTGGATTCCGTGTATTAACTTCAATCAGAGAGCCTGAAGCGCAGGCTTTCACGTCGATCACTGTTAGGGCATCGGGGTCATAGGCCAGCCTTATATCTGCCCCCGAGATGTCCGGACGCCCCTCTACCAGGATCGGCACTGTCACAACTTCGCCTGGAAGGGCTGCGACCTCAGGCAACCTCACCACAGCCTTAAGGTCGTCGGATGTGATCAGCTTGGGAGCGGCTATAAGCCTGTCCAGACACTTATACAGGATAAGTAGAGCGTCTGCGGAGTTGACATTTCCGTCCCTGTTCATATCCGCTGCCCAATTTTCGTAAGCTGTGGGGACGTGGCCTCCAGGTTCTGTAGGCAAAGGCAACCCTACTATAATTCTAAGGCATAGAATAACATCTCTGGTATCCACCAGCCCATCGAAGTTGATATCGCCAAGGCCCCCCTTGACTGTGAAAAGCCCATCGGTCCTTGCACATGCGATCTCCTCGCCGGAATCATCGTACAGTGTCACTTGCTTCAGCACAATCCAGGCAGTATCGCCCGGCGAACCGACCACCTGGAAGGTGAGGTCAACCAGGCTTCCGCTGCCATCTGCTATACCTGTAGCCCTTGCTAAGGAGATGGCTATCTTGCCGTTGGAGATAGAATCGGCAAGAGTGAAATCTGAAGTAAGCGCAGTGGTTTTAGCTTCGTTAGCAATGAGGACGTTGGGGTTATACGCCACCGTTATCTCAGCCCCGGCGATGCCGGTGGCCTCGGAGACGATTATAGGGATAGTTACAGTAGAATCAGAAAAGGCAAAGGTATCCGGCACAGCCACGGATATCAAGCGGAAAGAGGGGAAATATACCCCGATATCTGCCCTAGTACCGTCCGGGTCGAGGGGACTACTGGGGTCCCCTGCATCCTTACAGGGCGAGCCTGGCCTGAGACGATAGTCCTCGTTTTCTGGATCTACAAACAGCGGATCGGCCCTAATGTTGCCCTCACCTGCCCAACCACCTTCAACGTCAGAGTAAGTGACGGTAATCGTGGCGTTGTTACTGACATAGATGCTTTTACAAAGCTCATTTTTGGCTCTATTAACCCAGATAATCGTATTGTGAACTACAGGCGAGGAATTCTCCTTGCAATAGATCCCACCGCCGAAGGAGGCGGAATTACCGGCAATAATGTTTCCGGCGATCGTCGGGGAAGAGTACCATTCACAATATATCCCCCCTCCGAAGAGAGCCGAGTTGCCCGTGATAATGTTCCCGATGATCATCGGAGAAGAATTCCACCCACAATATATCCCACCACCACAGTCGGCTGATCCGTTCCTTATGGTAAATCCGCTCACCACAGATCGTGAATCTTCACCACTTTGGAAAATGAATCCCCTGCCTTCCCCTTGACAATCTATGATCGTGGATTCTGGTCCGTTCTCCGAGATCACCACGATCGCTTTGCCTTTAAAATCTATATCTCTGTTCCCAGGGCCTGTATATACCCCATCGGCAACCAACACCGTATCCCCGTCCGAAGCTCCATCTATTGCGAGTTGAATCGTAGCTACATCTTTTGGGATACAGATCGTAGTTGCCTCTACGTCGGTCTTCGCCGCCATCATCAAGGCAAATGATAGAAGAAAAGGCCTAAACTTCCTCATGATTTGACCTCCCTTACGTCTCCATGGTGGCCGCCGCCACCTCCTCCAAGGTGGTGAGCCCCTGCTTTATCCTTTCCCTTCCGTAAGCCCTCAGGGTCAACATTCCCTCTTTTATCGCCTGTTCCCTTATGGCATCCTCGTTTATCGTCTCGCCGGACTCCAGGATCAGCTTCCGTATGGCCTTCGTGAAGGGCATGACCTCGAATATCGCCACCCTCCCCTTGTAACCTCCCTTGCACTTATCGCACCCCACGGCCTCGTAAAACACTGTATTCTCTATCTCCTCATCGGTGAATCCCAGCTTCTTCGGTACAGATGGGTCAAGGTTCTTTATGGGGCGCTTGCAGTAAGGGCAGAGAGTTCTTACCAACCTCTGAGCCACCACGAGGTTTATTGCGTTCGCTATGAGAAAGGGCTCCACCCCCATCTTATATAGCCTAGATACCACGCTCGGGGCGTCGTTCGTGTGGAGGGTGGTGAAGGTCAGGTGGCCGGTGTTAGCAAGTTTTATGGCGGTCTGGGCGGTCTCTAAATCCCTCATCTCTCCCACGAGGACTATATCCGGGTCGTGGCGGAGGATGGCACGTACGGCAGCCTCAAATCCAAGCTTTTCGGGGTTTATCTTTATCTGTCTCGCCCCCTCTATTATGTACTCCACGGGATCCTCCACCGTCAGTACGTTGACGGAGGGGTTTATCACCTGGTAGAGGGCAGCAACTATGGTTGTGCTCTTGCCGCTTCCCGTAGGACCTGTGAGCACTATCATCCCTTGGGGCTTATGGATCGCCTCTATGAAGTCCTCCTTCGCCTTCCCAAACAGCCCCAGTTGGTCCAAGTCCTTTATGACCTTACGGTCGTCCAGGACCCTTATCACGATGCTCTCCAGTTTCCTCTCAAATTCCTTGCCCACTATGGGAAGTATGGAGACCCTGAAACGGATAAGGTGGCCGTCTACCCTCCTCTGGATGAAACCGTCCTGCGCCCTTTCTCTCTCGAACCTGTCCACGTTGATCGCCCTGTCCTTGATGACGGCAGCTATGGCCTCCGGCCTCGTACCTTCCTGAACGTACCAGAGGTGGAGCTTCCCGTCCTCCCTAAAGTGGAACTCCGTCCTGTTGCCCTCCTTAGGAATTATGTGGATGTCGCTGGCCCCTCGGCGCACAGCTTCGACGAGGCACCCCTCCACCAGGTTCCCGAGGAGGCTCCGGTTTATCTCGGCATCTAAGGCCTCCTCGTCTATCTCCGCAGGTTCCTCCTCCACCACCTCTATCTGTTGGCTCACTTCCTCTATTAGCTCTAAAAATTCGTTCTTAGGTGGGACCACCTTCTCTATCACCTTCTCCAGAAGGTCCCACGGGGCGTAGAAGACCTCATAACGCCTGTAACCCAAGCGCAGGGCCATATCCGCTATTGCCTGATCCGTAGGATCGGCCGCAACTATCTTGAGCAGTTCTCCTTCATGACCGTTGTGTTCGAAGGGAAGGATCTTCTTAGAAAGGAACATCTCCCTTTGTGGTTCCGGAAGCTGCTCTAAGGATTCCCGGATGAAGGAGATCTGTTCCTCCGAAAGGGAGTTCGGGTCCAGCTTCGCCTCCTTGAAGCCGTAGAACTCGACTATCGTCTGATAGACAAGGTGGCGGTCCACCCCGAGCTCTTCCACAAGGATGTCCCCAAGCTTGCGGTAGCTTCCTCCCCGGACCTTCTGCCCCTCCCTTCGTTGGATCTCTAAGGCCTTCTTCAGGGTCTCTTCGTCTATTATTCCCTTCTGTATGAAGAACTCTCCTATGCGTGTAGCCCTTGCCATCTTCAGAACCCCGTCATCGTAGGAATCTTGATGGTGGCTATCTCGGAGGAGACGAGGGTGAGGCCTATCATGACTATCATTATGAACATGGATATCATAATGTTGACGAAATCTATCACTCCCTTCATGCGGTAAGTGGTCTCCTTCTCGTAGTAATCTGCCAACTGCAGGGCCGCCTGTTTGAGGGTCCCAGTCTCGGCCCCCGAACGGAACCTCGATATGGCGCTTTCGGGGAAGACGCCCGTGGCCTGCAAGCTTTCAACTATTCCCTTTCCGTCCCTTATCATCATCGGAAGAGCAACCGTCTTTATCTTATATTCCATGAACCTGTTGCGGCAGGCCTCGGCAGCTATCCTTATGGCCTCCATACCCTCCCCCGACCCTCCGTAGAGCGTATGGAAGACCCTGGAGAATATCTCTATGCTGGTCTTGTGGAACAGGGGTCCCACCACTGGGATTCGGATCAGGGCCTTGTCCAACAGCAGGCGCCCTTTCGGAAAGCGGAAGAACTGGAAGACGGCCAGTCCCAATAAAACCACGACTCCTAACATCCACAGAATGTTGTCCTGGAGGAAATCGCTTATCCTCAAGGTCGCGCTCGTGAGCGGGGGCAGGGGGATGTCGAACTTGGTGAACATCTTGGCGGTGGCGGGAAATATATAGGCCACATAGTAGACGACCGCCACGAACAGTACGAAGACTATTATGAGGGGCATAACCAAGGAACTGCGAAGGTCCTTCTTGAACTGCTGGTCCCTCTCCAAGAACTTCGCCGTGCTCTCGTATATCTCAGCCATGTTTCCGCTTTTGGACGCCACCCCCAACATATAAGCGGTGAACCTCCCGAGGGAGTCCTCGTGCTTTCCGAAGACCTCCTTCCCGTCCTTTCCTTCCTTAAGGTCCTGGAGGATGTCTTTGAGGATTATGCGCAGGCTTTTGCTCTGGATGTCGCTGGAGAGCAACTGGAGGGCCTCGTCGTAAGGAAACTTCTCCCTCAGCAGGTCAGCAGATAGCCTGATGAACATGGCCACGTCTTTTGAGGATGGCTTAGGGGTCCAGTCAAAGAGCTTCTTCCTGACCCATATGACCTTATAACCCATCCTGCGCAGAGCGGCCTTCACCTCCTCCTTGGAGAAGGCCCTCTGCTCGCCCTGTATCGGCTTTTCGGTCCCCTTCTGAATCTTATAGAGAAAGGTGGCCCTACGCTGGAGTTGGGTTGCTCGGAATCCCTTCTGAGATTCAAGCTGACGAAGCCTTCTTTTGGCCTCGCCCTTATTCTTTGCGAACAGGGTACCCTTTACGACCTTTCCGGAAGGAGTTACTCCTTGATAGCGAAATTCCGGCATGGCCCCGTCAGTTAGCGCTCAAATACGCCACAGGTTCAATCAGAGTCATCTCTGGAAGATATATAGGCTCTCCTCCTTCGTTGGTGTCCATCTTGCGTAGGTCCAGATACCCCATGTAGGTTCCTCCCGAAACTTCGGGGTCAAGGTACCACCTCCTCCTGTGCCCTGCCTGCACCTCTGCGAATATGTCCAACCCTTCAGCAATACCTCCGACTATGTTCCTGAACATTCTGACGCCCAAGACGATCGTAGTTCCAGCTATCCCTATTCCTGTACCAAGCAATATGAGTTCTGAGGTACCCATACCTTCGATTCCTGGATGACGAAGGGGCAAGCCATTAGAGGGCTTGCCCCTTAATAGACTATTGATGCACCCAGTATGGAGAACTTACCCTATCTGCATATACAGTATCCTGTAATTCAATTAGATTCCCATCTGCCCCTTGCTCTTTCCCTCTAACATGTATGATTATATAATTGGGATTCACGGTGAGCCATATCTTCCCATTCTCTGTTGAGTCAGCCGTAGCCTCATCAGTGCCAGGGGAGTCAAAACCTATCTTCGTCAAATCGAAGCCAGTAAACTTACGGCCTCCACCACCTAGTACCTCTGGTTTGCGATACCACTGCTGGGCCTTGGCAGCCACCTGGAGGGCATCCTGGACGATGGCGTTCTTGTTCGCCTCCACCGCGCTCGCTCCGAACATCTGGATGCCCACGACTATGGCTATCCCGACGATGATGACACCCAACACGATGAGCAACAACTGCTGCGTTCCCATGGCTCCTCCCTCCTTTTATTTGGTTAGTTTGTCTTTATACCTTCACCACCTGAGGCTGACATATCTATCCTACACATCACCCCCTTTCTGTCAGGAATGACAGGCAATGCTTGAGGAAACTTTTTCCTAATTGAAGGGGAACTTTCTTCCCTTATATGACCGGATAGGACGGATTAACGGCTTAAGGAATCGTACCTGCTATCACTGCATGGACAGCCCGTTGATCGGGACTACCCAGGTTAATTAATGAGCAAGTACCGTACCAAGGGGAAAACTTCTGGCGGGGTTAAACGGAGGGTTGAACGACCGTAGAAGTTGCACTAACGGGATGAGATGCCAAGCTTCCTAAGCTTGCGATATAACGTGCGCTCGCTTATCCCCAACATCTCGGCTGCTCGCCTACGGTTCCCCTTCACGGATGCCAGGACGCTAAGGATATGTTCCCGTTCCGCTTCCTTGAGGGAGAAGCTCTTCTTCGTAGGGGCCGCCACCTTCCGTATCCTTTCGGGGAGGTCCTCGGGTCGGATCACCCTTCTGTCGCTCAGGACCGCTGCCTGCCTGATGACGTTTTCCAGCTCTCGGACGTTCCCAGGCCAGTCGTAATTTATCAGGGCATCCATGGCTTCCCTGGATATCTCCACAGATTCCGGGTCCTCGAGCTCTGGGCATTGGTTCAGGAAGTACCTTGCCAAAATCGGTATGTCCTCTTTGCGCTTTCGCAGGGGCGGAAGGACGATCTGCACTACGTTGAGGCGGTAGTACAGGTCCTCCCTGAAGGTGCCCTCCTTTATCCTGCTCTCCAAGTCCTCGTTCGTGGCAGCTATCACCCTCATGTCCGAACGGATGACCTTAGTGCCCCCTACTTTCTTGAACTGCCCGTCCTGCAGTACCCTCAGCAGCCTCGTCTGGAAGGACGGGGAGGTGACCCCTATTTCGTCTATGAAAAGCGTACCGCCGTTAGCCTGTTCGAATATTCCTACCTTATCGTAGAGCGCTCCCGTGAAGGCTCCCTTCACATGGCCGAAAAGCTCGCTTTCCAACAAGTTCTCGTTCAAGCCACCACAATCTAAGACCACGAACGGCCCGTCCGC
>Ga0209410_1001471_pt1 | contig 11427 bp, 14 predicted proteins | sample Mar14436cmmetaG_FD_184135 | JGI IMG/M metagenome (GOLD analysis project Ga0209410, IMG submission 184135) | Marine hydrothermal vent microbial communities from Guaymas Basin, Gulf of California to study Microbial Dark Matter (Phase II) - Marker... ... | reverse complement strand
ACTGATTATATAACCTAAGTTAGATATACTTAGTCATTAATGTGACAGTTTTTTAACGAAGTTTTCTAACTCTTCTCTTGTAGGTAAGCCCTTCTGTCCACCAACTTTCTGAATTTTAAACGCAGCTGCTGCAACAGCATATCTAGCAGCAGCCTCTAAATCTTCAGTTTCCAGAAAGTACACCAAAAAAGCAGCAGCAAACGCATCACCAGCACCAACAGTGTCTACAACTTTAACCTTCACTGCAGGTATGCGGATAACTCTTTTACCATCGCAGACAAGAACACCATTTTCGCCAAGAGTAACAAGTAGTATCTTTGATCCTTTAGGGAAATACTTCAAAAGATTTTCTCTAACGGGATTAACATTAAAAATTAACCTATAGGAAGTCCTATTGAGAAACACAAAATCGTAATTTCTCAAAATCTCAAGAACTTCACTTTTCTTAAGATGAGCTAACTCTGCACCAACATCAATAGAAGAAAAAACACTAAACTTTTTAGCCTTCCTACCCAACGCTTCAGCAATTTCACTTCTTAAACTAGAACCATGAACAAGTTTTGCACAGCTAATGTATTTTTCATCTAGGTTTCCTGGCTTTAACTCTAAGTTAGCACCACGATTAGCAACCATGAAGTATCTTCCCCGCGTGTCAGAGATAGCAATAACAAAACCCGTATTCCTTCTAACAATTTTAACGTGGCTAACATCTACCCCTTCCCTTCTAAAATTCTCCAAGATTAATCTACCAAAATGATCGTCACCAACACATCCAATGAAACCAGCAGATGTTCCCAGCTTAGAACAAGCAACAGCGAAATTCGACGCCCCACCTCCAGGAAGAAACTTTACATCTTCAGCCAAAATTTTTTCATCAACAGTCGGAAGCCTAGAAACCTTAACAATAATATCCATATTTGCGTTTCCAACACCTATAATATCTACATGCAATATTCACACCTCAAAACCTAAATATACATAATCGATTAGTTTTGATTTATCTCCGTAAAGTGACGGTGTCGATTTTGAGCGAGATGAACCACGGAGTTTACGATGATATAATTGATCAAATCATAGATAATTATTATGTCCACGTCTCAAATTTAATAGAGCCCTTTATTTTTCTCAATCAAAAACTTTGTAGACTAATCAGCTTTCACCGCCTAGTAAAAAGAAACACAAAAACTGGGAAACAGTATGTTAGAAGAAGAATCTTTGATACAGAAATGTTAAACATAAGAAGTATTCGGGAAATGCTCCAAATAATGAGAAAATACGATGTATTTGATCTCAATATGACTTGCAATTGCTATATTAATCCTAAGGTTGCTGCAGAAATTTCAAGAGAAAAATGCAGCCACATAATCGACTTAAACGGTTACCAACTATATGAAAGATTCAACTGCAATGAATGTTCGGATGAAAACTGCAAAAACAACGTACTAATACAACATTCATATCTCTACGTCGATATAGATTTAAAAAACACCAAAACAAAGCTTGCCGACACATATACTAAAATCCGGGAAATCGAAGATGACCTTAAAATAAAAACAATAATAAAAGCAAGTTCACATAAAGGGCTCCATTTACTTCTGCCACTATCAACGGTAAAAACCGAACGAAGTGTCACGCATCCGCTAGAAAGAACACTACTTCAATATTCTTTTGGCATCATTATCAAGAAAGTTTTTGAAGAGAGGATTAATACAGTGCAGATTGACACATGGAATTTCATAGATTTAAATCAGTCTGTAAGAACACCCTTCTCACTACATTATAAATATTTAACACCATCAATTCCACTAACAGATAAAAACTATGAAGAATGCATCAAAAAACTAGAGAAAATAGCAGAAGAAAACACATTCCTATCCAAGATAAACTTGGCTAGAGACCTTGTAATAAACAATGAATGGAATTTCAATATAACTTTTGACAACACAAAATTTGTTCTTAACTGTTTCGAAAAACTAAAACATGAAGCACTTAAAAAAGCTTTAAGAATAAAAATGATTAAGAAAAAGCAAAAAACACCATCATGGTTTAGAAAAATTATAGAAAGAAAACAAAGGCCATCAAAAGAAGCCATCCAAAAAATGAGAACATACCTTAAATCTACTGGTAAAAGTGAAGAAGAAGCAGAATACATTATCAAGAGAATAATTGAAACAAAACAATAACTTAACGAAATTAAGATATATGGTGAAATCGTTGAACATGAAACTTTAGACTAAGCCAATATGCTCAACATGTATTTTAGAAGTTACAGTGAAAACAATACAACTGACAACAAGCGACGAAAACCTACAATTTAAAGCAATCAAAAAAATACTACAAATCCTAAGCGAAAAATCCTCAGAGAACGCTACGCCAGTATGGATATCCAATGAAATCCTCCAGGAAATATCAAAAATAACGAGGAACCCCGACTTTTTCGAAAAATTAAAGAAAGTAATAACATCGCACTCAAAGTAACTCAAAAAATTAGAAAACGCATATATGAGGGGAAAACGTTCAATGAAAGACTTAAAAGAGCACTTGCAGCCGCAGTAACGGGAAACGTTATAGATTTTGGAACCGCAAAACACGAATTCGACCTAAACCGATTAAAAGACATGTATTTTGAAGCTTTAGAGCAAGGATTTTCTATAGATGATTCAAAGCACCTACTAAAAATGTTAAAAGCTAAAAATCCTAAAATACTTTATATAGGCGATAACGCTGGTGAAATAGCCTTTAATAAACTTCTAATAGAACTATTTCTCGAAAAAGGCGTAGATGTAACATTTGTTGTAAAAGATAAACCAATAAGCAATGATGCAACCTTAAACGATGCCAAACAAGTAAAACTCACAAAACTCGTAAAAGTAATCACAACAGGAAGCAACAACCTAGGAGTAAATTTTAACAAGGTATCAAAAGAATTTCTAGAAGAATTCAATAAATCAACTTTCATTATAGCAAAGGAACAGAGCAACTACAAATGCTTCACATGGTTCAAAAACCACATAAATAAACCCATTTTCCTACTGCTTAGAACTAAATGCGAACCCATAGCAAAAAGCCTAAAAACAGCCATAAGAAGAAATATTTTAAAACTCTATAAATATAATTATTAAGCAACTAAAAAAATAAAATTAGTAGGATTTTTTGGATTTTATATGTCAACCGTAACTGATTTAACAAACTCTGTTCCATCACTTAGGTATACTTTTATTTTTACACTTGCGTTGTCACTCCATCTTGTACCGGTATTGCTACCGTTATCATACTGTGATCGTATGATAACTGTTATCCTTACAGAAGTACCAGCATCCAATGAGTAATAAGATGTAGATGAAGGTTCTGGGTCTGTTTTTGAAATCGCATATATACTTACAGCACTAGATAACCAACTTGACGGCCTATTACCCTGCGTGAAGTCAAGCCCTGTACGTGGTCTACCAGATAAGTCGTATGCATATAATCCTTCATCGGTATTGATCCTGAGGGATTCTGTTCCTGTGTTTTGAATGGTGAATGTTACCTTGTCAGCATAGCCATTGTCATCCGTGTCTTCAAACACGACGTCGGTTATGTCAATTTTTGTTTTTGGTGTTAACATTGGTAGTACCATAGTCCATACTATAGCGACAGCAACAACTGTGATAGCGATGAGTAGTACAGCAGCTACTACTGTTGAAACTGCTTTTCTCCTCTTAAGCATATATTTTGTTGTCATGGGTAATACACCTACATGATTTTCCTAGAGGTATTGTTGTTATAGGTGTATATAAAGTTTTTTGCAATAGATATTACTACAAAATTTTTAACCACGTTTACACGTAGCGACAAAAACATTTTACATGTAAAGTAAAGGCAGTACGTGAATACTATTCTAATGAATAGGTTTCCAGTGCCTCTACAAAAACTCCAGAGGGAGCGGTAGCAGCAACATAAATAGTTATTGTACCTGAACCGGTAAAAGCTAACTCTGCTCTGTAAACTCCACCACCAACATAATTTGCAAGAGTATCATTAATATAAATGGTTGCATAATCAATACTTGATTCATTCGAATAACCCACAATTTTTGTAAAGTTAACCTCAACAAGGAGTTTACCGTTGACTCGCTCAACTTTACCAATATATAACCTAAAAATATGAGTTGCATTTACAATTTGCTTTATACTCGCATCTTCATCCTCTATCTGAACATTTATAATGGCTCTAAGTATAGATGCAGTTATGTTGCCAGTCCAGTACCCTGTATAAGATATCTGGTCAGAGTTATAACTTAAATCGATTTTAAAACCTCTATTTTCATACTCATTTCTTAAACATTCAATCCACTCATCCAAATAATACTGAGTGATTTCTAAGTAGCCAGTTAAAGTTCCACTTTTATCCGCTTGAGTTAAATTTGCAAGAATCAGCTCTACCCTTTCTAAGGTTTCCCTCTTTACATTGCTAAAAATAAAGTAGATATCTTCAGAAACTTTCACATCTTTTACATTATTTCTTACCCCCAAGATGATTATTGATGTTGAAATGAGAGCAATAGCTATAATTACTACGGCCATTGTGTAGAATTGTGCTCTTTTCACCTTAATAAACATGTTTTTCACTCCCATAGATATAGTTCAATTTTCCTAGGAGAGGTGTCAGTGTAGTTTCCAGATAAAACATAGGTCACCTTCACGATTAAACTGTTGTCGGGCATATCTTCACCCACTGGTCCAACTATCCTTATCCAGCTTTCACTTCCCCATCTATACACGTAATAGGAAAAGTATACGTTAGAGGGTAGTGTTAAATCTATTAGTTGGCTTAATGTTTCCCAGTCTTCGTTGTAAACAGTTTTGGACAACTCTCCCGACTCAGCAAGAACATTTAAGCAACGATATCCGAGATTGGAAAGATACACAGCTCGATCCTGATCATAGGATATGTAATAGTGTGTGTAAACGAGTGAAAGTATTCCTAAAATTATAAGCGAAGCTACGATGAAGTCCACAGCATAGTACTGTGCCTTTCTATTCAATAATAGCATTTAACCACCACCCTATACACATTGTCCCTAATCACTACAAGTCTACTAATTACAACAACATGTCTTGCATTTTCTCTTATTTCACCGTATGGCAACGGGTCGTTGGTCACGCTTTCTTTGTTGCTGTAAAACCCTATGATGGATGGTAAACTGTAGAATCCAGTACCCCTTATTCCATCTCTCAAAACATTCACTACTAAGAACACAGGAAGGTTTGAGGGAACCAATACTTCGCTCCAACTGTACTTATACCACCCGCTTGGACCTGTGCTATTTGTTGGAGATTCCAAAGAATTAAAAGTAAAGCTTCCAGTTTCATTCAGATAAAATATAGTTGCTTTAAGCTGGCTTGGTTGTCCATTAACATATACTGTTACATTTAAATGTCCAGGGTCTTGAGACTCAAGTATAGATGCTCTAAGCATATTATTGTCAAATGTTTGAGGCGTAAAAACCACATACATATAATTATAGGAAAAAATGTTGCCGAGTCGGGCTATTGCAAACAGGAGTATAATATTTCCTTTTCCTTCCAAATCAGTCAAATTCAATGAGGCTTCGCCAAACCGATTTGTTGTCAAGTTTCTCCGAAGTACTTCATTATTTGTTTCATTTACTGCAAGAAGCGAGATATTAACTTGAGGTAGAGGAACATTATTCCAATCGGTAGTTTTCAAAACTATTCGATCTATATCTTTCCTTAATGATAAATTAAAATATGGTAATATTGAGATCTGAATATCCATTTTTTCCAAATCTAAAATATTCTTTAAGTTTCCTTGGGAAGGTGAAATCAGCAAACCATTTTGATCAACTGTATCGTACGGAAGATAGTAAGGGTTCCTGATGTCTAATCTTGCAACCTTATTTGAATCTAATATTAATCTCGAGCTTTCTTTGGCAAGGCCAAACTTATCTGGAAAGCTTGTGAGCCGCGTAAGACCCCAGTTTATTGGTTCTCCTGGAGAATTTAAAATTTCATAAGCTAGAAGCTCCGCTTCCTTCTCTATTGTTTGTATACTGTTCCAGTGCTCTAAACTACTAATTTGACCTATGATTAACTGACTTATAGGTAAAATTATAACCATGATAAAAGCTACTGCTGTTAGGAGAAATTCCACTTTACTAGCCACTAGAAACCACCTCTAAAACTATGGAGTTTGAAGAAGCCCTGATTATAGGTACCATGTTTGCTAATTGCCTACTGTCGATTTGACCTTGAAAAGTAATCGAACTGTCTACTGTGCTTAATTTTTTAGTAACTATTAAATTCCTAGTAGGAATGGATACGGTGATCTGTTTTTCACCATCTGTTGAAGTATTAAGTTTTACAAAATAACGGTAACCTTGAATACTTGCAGGTAGCTCCAAGGTTAACGTGATATTAGCCCCTTCTAAAATAACTCCATATGCAAAAAGAACCTTATCAGAAACATACTCGATGACTCTATTCATTTCGCTTTCAATAGCTACAGATATTAATGATGTTTGAAGATTATTGAATACTACAAACGTACTTGAAATTATAGCTACTCCAAGAACTACAAGCAATGCGTAGCTAACAACTTCGTTCAATTATTGCACCCCTAAAACAATATTTGCCTGTAAAATTGTTATCCTTAAAATCTGATCTGAACCTAACGATATTGTTGTAATTTCTTCATCGAAATTACTACCTTGATCAGAGTCCCAGCCTTTAACATAAAAGGTAACATAAAAGGTGGATGTTCTGTTTTCCTGAATAACATCTATTACTTGGGTTCCAGCATTTTTAATAACGATTTTCTTGTTACCTAGAAAACTAAGATTCCGTCCGTTTTCCGTTGTTAATCTAATGAGAAAGAATAGTATGTCATAGTCGTTATCTCCATCTCCATCTACATCTCTCTCATAAACGTGAAGAATAATTCTATATTTTAATCCTATAATCACTTCTTTACCTTTTTGGCTTTCAATTATCTGAACATTTTCCCTTTCCACTGAATCGGATTTCACATAATGGTATTTAGAGCCATATAGAACTCGATACTCGTTCTCTCCTACCAATCTACCCGAATACGAAATATTGTAAGATAATCTACCTAAGGACACGGGAGGTATTGATCGATTTTCTGCTCCGCTTAGTTGATACAAAATTTCAACATTATATCCGGAAGTAGGAGAGATCTTAAAAATCCCGCTTGGAATATTCAAAGCAACAATGGCTGTAGAGTTTTCCCCTTGGTTTAGAAGTGAATCTATTTTACTGTCTAAAAGCTTAAATGTGTTTGTAACATCTGATATAAATGCTTCAGTTTGTCTTAATTGAATTTGTGGAATTACAACGGCATATACAATTGCTATTGCTGATATGCTTAATCCTAAGATTAAAGCAAAACCAATAACGTAACTTATTGCTTTTCTACGTATTAATTTCAAAATGTTCACCTCTTAAATGAATTAGGTGCTTTCGGTGCGTTTAGAAAGTTCTTCTACTTTTATTGTAAGGTCATTAACTATTTGTGTTATCTGATTTACGATATCAGGTAAATTTAGTAGTTCCATGGCTTGTTCTAATAATTTTACAGATTTTTTCATGCTCTCAGAAGTTAAGAACTTTACATCTTCAATTTCTTTCCTTAGAGATTTAATTTCCTCACTTAGTACATCGTATTTTGATTCAACTGTTTTCACGTATTCCTTGATCTCATTAATTATGTTAAGTGAATCTGCTACGTTTTCTAAAGAATTTTTCAGGTCTTTTAGCCTGGCGAGTGTTGAAAGACCTTCTTTAAGCTCTTTAAGTGAAGTTATACTTGATGCTTGAAGTGCTTTAATTTCGTCAAGTCTATCCCTAATAGCTTCAAGTATTTCTGCTAGCACTGCCAAGCTGCTTTCATCTTCTTTTTTCTTCAAATTTTTCAACCCCTTAAACTTGAGGCTCTTATTCAATACTATTACGTTTATGTTAAAATATTATTTGTGAAGCCAGCAAGCCGATTAATAATAAAATTACAGAGTGAATAAGTCCGCTGAAGAGCTTTCCAGTGGTAATTTTCCCTATTATCAACCCGCCGAAGAAGCCTTCGAGGATAATGGCGTGGAAAAGAATTAAACTCATGAGGGCACTGGTTACTGGATTAATTGAAAGTCCTCCAGCACCATATCCAGCTAACATTTCCGATGTCTGAGCTAAGGATGCAAATAGTACATTATTAAAGGCATATGTGATAACCAAGAAAACTACGAATGATATATAAATAATGAACATGAACGGTCTAACTTCAGAAGCTCTAGTTTTTCTAAGTTCCCATAATCTATCTAGATGCTCTGCAGCGGTCATAAAGACTCTTTCTACATCTCCACCAGACCTGTAAGCCTCAATTATAATCCCCTGTAATCGTTTAGCTAGGTTTGTGTCTAAATAGTTTGTAAAGTCTTTAAGAGCTTCGGTGAACGGGGCACCCCAAGAAACATCTACAGCAAGTTTCTTTAAAGGCTTATCTAGTGGTCCGAAACCTCCGCTTTTAGCAACAGTTATTAAAGCTTGTGGAAGCGATAAACCGGCTGAAAGTCCATCCACGAGTTCTTTAAGCATAGAAGGTAAATTTGCATCGACAGCTTTCATCCAACTGTTTTCTAAATGTGTTAAAATTGCTATGGGTGTCAAGAAAACAATTAATGAAATGAAAAAGACCAAGGTTAATGTCTCAAGAGTGGATATTAAGTCTGTGGGTAGATAACCTCCTTGTATAAAGTTACTTATAATATATGAGGCCCCGTATTCAGCTAAGATGCTACTAAGTTCTTGTAAGCTGCCAGTTATTCTTGCACCAAGTAAAAAAGTGATTACTGCGGCTATAAATCCGATAGCGATTGCAGTTTTCTTTTGTTTAGCAACAATTTTTGGCAGCTTTCATTCCTCCTTTGGCATGCTCATGTCAATAAGACCTACCATCAATAAGCTGGCAAACGGTATAAGGAAGTACGAAATTAGGATTAAAACTACAGGAATAGGTAAGAATAGACCACCGGTTTCCCCTAAAGATATTAAAAGCACAATGAAGAGTAGGGGTGCCAAAACCACGAGAACAACGTATATTTCGCCTATTACATTTAAGCTCTTGTTAAATTCGTTCTCTTTCTCTTCTCTTATTTTCATAAGTCTTTTCGTTTGATCCTCTAAATACCTTCTTAATACACCACCACTAAGTAAAGTAACTCTAATTCCTTCGAGAAACTCAGCAAACAACTTTGAGGGAGACCTTTCCACTGCTCTCTTAAGGGCGGTGAGAACATCTAAACCTAGGAAATACATATCCTCAACAATATTTTTGGCTTCCTTTGATACTTCACCCATATTCTGCCTTGCAAGAGATTCAAAAAGCTTGTCAGGCGGAACACCCACACCCGCTAGGGTAGACAGGTAACCTGAAGCAAATGGAAGAATGCCATCGATTTTGTCTTTACGGTCAAATTGCTTAAACAATGGATAGACTATAAAACCTATAAGAGTACATAGTGGTAGAACTGGCAAAATCAATAGAATTTTTAGATTAATTGGAAAAACGAGCAAGAGAAATGCTGCTGCCGCTGCGGAGACAATAGATATTATCAGTAAGATAAGTATCATTGTTCCTCCGTAAACTTGAGGGTCAAGTGGGATTCCAGCTTTTTTAAGCTGTTTTGCAAGCCATCCTTCTTCACTTAGATATTTTCTCAACCTTCTTCCAAACCATAGATATCCTAGGGTATATATCCTTACCATGTTGAATCCAACCTATTTCAGTTCTTTAACAGCCACCTCGTAGACTTTCTCAGGATTTCCATAATACTTCCTTATCACACTTGCCACATCTACGTATCTCCTAATTCCTTTCCTTACCATCCATTCCAGAACAGTTTTTCTTCTGCTTATCTCTTCCCATATTTCATCTTCACTGTACCCCTTCAGGTCCATGATTTCCTCCAGTTTGTAGCTTCTGCCAGTGTAGTTGAAAGTGTCGTCGGCTCCATCCCACTCAAACACAACGTTTGATAACAATTCGTTTGTTGAAGGCTCAAGACCTACAATTTCATGTACTTTTATGTTTCTTCTAACGGTGTGACCAGCTTTTGTTCGGACTTTCCTTTGCACCGCTATAATGTCTAGTGTGACAAGTAAGCTTCTCGGAATATTCATGGGCTTACTTTCTAACCTGTGAATTACTGCTAACATATCTTCTGCGTGGATTGTAGCCATGCCTAGATGTCCAGTAGCCATTGCTTGGAACAGCACGTAAGCTTCTTCGCCTCTAATTTCTCCTACAAGTATGTAGTCTGGTCTCTGTCTAACTGCTGCCTTCAAAAGCTCGAACATTGATATTTCTCCTCTTCTCTCACCAGTAATCGTTTTTTCACCGTATCCGGGCCGTGTAACAGCTTGTATCCAATGTTCGTGTGGGAGATTAAGCTCAGGGGTATCTTCGATAGAAACTATTTTTAGGTCAGGTCTAATGAACATGGCAAGGGAGTTGAGGAGGGTTGTTTTTCCTGCTGCGACTCCTCCAGCTATTAGAACTGACATACGGTTGTCTATACAAAGCCAATAGTACGCAGCCATTTCCGAGGATAGTGTACCGAACTTTAGAAGGTCAATTATGGTTAAGGGGTCCTGTTTGAATTTTCTTATTGTGAAGGTGCTACCTTTCATTGTGACTTCTTTTGAAAATGTTATTTGTACTCTTGATCCATCTGGTAGAGATGCGTCTAAAAGTGGTTGGGCGACGGATATGTATTTTCCACATCGCTGAGAAAGTTTTATAACAAAGCTGTCAAGTTCTTCTTCGCTTTCAAAAAATATGTTTGTAGGGATGGATTCATATTTTCTGTGCCAGATGTAGAGAGGTATTCTTGCTCCGTCGCAGCTGATATCTTCAACGTTATCGTCTCTCATAAGTGGTTCTATTTTTCCAAGTCCAACGAAATCTTTTTCTACGTAGTACAGGATTTTAGAAAGAGATTCTTCGCTCAGTTTTATCTTATATTTTTTGACTATCTCTTGCACTTTATTTCTGATATATTTACTTCTTTCTTCATAATCTTTAAAGGCTGTATATTCAACGTCTAATTCGTAAAACAAAAGTTTTGAAATGAGCTCAAAAATGTCTTTTTCTTTTTTGTCTAGTGGAGGTTCAACAACTTCATAATACCTTTTGCCGGTTTCTGGTTCAGTATATATGGCCGCATAAGCGAATGGTTCTATTAAAGGGTAGATTTCTTCAGTTTTTTTCTCTGTTTCATACTTAAATTTTTCAAGGAGGCTTTTTAATGACTTATTTAACTCTGCTTTTCCTTCCATACTCTGCATCTCCTCGATAAAATTTTGTTATAATAATCATTGTCATCATATGTTATAATAGTTACTATAACAT
>Ga0209410_1001470_pt1 | contig 11428 bp, 8 predicted proteins | sample Mar14436cmmetaG_FD_184135 | JGI IMG/M metagenome (GOLD analysis project Ga0209410, IMG submission 184135) | Marine hydrothermal vent microbial communities from Guaymas Basin, Gulf of California to study Microbial Dark Matter (Phase II) - Marker... ... | reverse complement strand
TATCAGGCTTGTAGGGGCGAGGGAGCACAACCTGAAAGGGATAACGGTGGAGTTCCCCCTTGGGGTGCTCTGCTGCGTGACCGGTGTCTCGGGATCCGGAAAGAGCACCCTGGTGATGGACACCCTCTATCGGGCCCTCGCCCAGAGGCTCCATCGGTCCTCAATCCCTCCGGGACAATTCGAGGAGATAGAGGGATGGGAAGAGGTTGACAGGGTCATCGCGCTCGAGCAGGCCCTAATCTTTCGCACCCCTCGCTCCAACCCCGCGACCTTCACCGGGGTCTTCTCCCACATCCGTGGCCTCTTCGCCCAGCTCCCCGAGGCGAGGGTAAGGGGATGGGGACCTTCCCGGTTCAGCTTCAACGCTAAGGAGGGGCGGTGTGAGGTATGTCAGGGGGAGGGGATGGTGAAGGTGGAACTGGCGCTTTTACCCGACACCTATGTGGTCTGCGAACGCTGCGGGGGGAAGAGGTTCCAGGAGGAGGTATTGGAGGTCAAATACAGGGGAGAGAGCATCGCCGATGTGCTGGATATGACCGTGGAGGAGGCCCTTCACTTCTTCCGGCATATCCCTCCCATAAAGGACAAGCTCGAGGTCCTCAAGGAAGTGGGCCTCGGCTACCTGAAGCTCGGTCAACCCTTCCATACCCTCTCCGGAGGGGAGATCCAAAGGCTTAGGCTTTCCCGGGAGCTCGCCCGTCAGAAGGGGGACAGGACCCTTTACATCCTCGATGAGCCCACAGCAGGCCTCCATCCCTCAGAGATAGAGAGGCTTCTCGAGATCCTCGGGCGGCTGATAGAGCGAGGGGGATCGGTGATCGTGGTGGAGCACAATCTGGACGTCCTGAAGGCGGCGGATTACATCATAGACCTCGGCCCTGAGGGAGGGAAAGGGGGAGGGGAGGTGGTGGCCTCAGGGTGCCCGGAGGAGGTGGCCTCAAACCCCCGCTCCCACACAGGGAGGTTCTTAAAGAGGGTTCTGGAAGGATGAAGCTGTTGATTTTCGCCCCTCTTTAGCCTATAAAGTCCTTACCAATCTGAAAGGGGAGGAAAGATGCTCAAGTACATGCGAACCCATGCTGCCTCCTGGGGTATAAAGATCATCCTCGGTCTGATAATCGTCGTCTTCATCTTCTGGGGGGTGGGCCGGATAGAGAGCAAGAGGAAGACGGTGGTCGCTACCGTGGCCGGCCAGTACATAGCCATAGGGGAGTTCGACAAGCTCTACCGGGACCTCCTCCTCCGCTACGAGCGGATGCTGGGCAAGTCCCTTACCCTCAAGGAGATCCAGTCCCTCGGGATAAAGAACCAGGCCCTCTTTACACTGATAGATTCCTCCATCCTCAGGCAGGAGGCCGAAAGGTGGGGGATTATCGTGGGAGATGAGGAGGTGGGGAGGGCCATCCTGAAGGACCCCGCCTTTCAGCGGGAGGGGCGTTTCAGCAGGGATCTATATCTTTTTCTCCTGCAACAGCAGGGGATGGAGCCGGGGGAATATGAGGAGAGGGTGAAGACCGCTCTGCTCGTTAACAGGCTCCGTTCCATCCTGGGGGACAATCTGGTTCATCTCTCCGATGAGGAGCTCCGATCGATCTTCTCCAGAAAGGAGGAGAAGATAAAACTGGGATTTGTGAAGGTCTCACCGGAGAAGTACCTTGATAAGGTCAAATTCGAGGAGAAGGACCTTGAGGACTTCTATTCCGCCCATCGTGAGGAGTTCAGGATTCCGGAGAAGGTTAAGGTGGCGCTTTTGCGCTTCCGCCCCTCAGATTTCCTCGAAAAGGTTGAGGTCTCTGAGGAGGAGATCCAGAGCTATTACGAGGAGAACAGGGACCAGTACTTTTCCCCCAAAAAGGTAAAGGTGAGGCATATCCTCCTTCCCCTTCCCCCTGATGCCAAGGAGGAGAAGGTGGAGGAGGTGAGGAAGAAGGCGGAGGAGCTCCTTGAGCGGGTCAGGAAGGGGGAGGACTTCGCAAAACTGGCCAAGGAGCATTCCAAGGACCCCACGGCGGAAAGGGGAGGGGACCTGGGCTATCTCCTCAGGCAAGACATCGATCCGGACTTCGCCAGGGTCGCCTTCTCCCTCAAGAAGGGGGAGGCGGGCATCGCGAGGACCCGCTTTGGCTTCCATGTCCTGAAGGTGGAGGACATAAAGGAGGAGAGGGTGATTCCCCTGGAGGAGGTGAGGGACAAGATCCTCTCTCAGCTCCGCAGGGAGAAGGCCACCGATCGAGCCGCCCTCGAGGCTGCCGACTCCTCCTACAAGGCCAAAAGGCGGGGAGATCTCTTAAAGTACGCCGAGGAGGCCGGCCTTAAGCTCATCACCCCTCCCCCCTTCCCCCGGGGCAAGGAGGTCCCTGAAATAGGGGCGAGGCCGAAGTTGGTCCAGGAGGCCTTCAGCCTCTCGCCCGGAGAGATCTCCTCAGTTATAGAGGATGGGGGAGAGTTCTTCATCATCCAGTTGTTGCAGAAGGTTCCCTCCCGCATCGCCTCCTTCGAAGAGGTAAAGGATAAGGTGGCCCGAAGATACAAGGAGTTGAAGGCCAGGGAGATGGCCCGGAAGGTGGCCCTCGAGGTCATTAAGAAGTGGCGGGAAGGGGGCCTTGAGGAGTTCCTCAAAGAGAGGGGACTTAAGGTGGAAGAGACCGATTACTTTCCCCGGGCCTCGAGTTTCATCCCCAAAGTAGGGCTTTTTGGCAAAGAGGCCCAGAAGGTCCAGACCCTCACTCCCGAACATCCTCTCCTTGAGGAGGTGATAGAGGGGGGAGGTGCCTTTTATGTGGTTCGCCTCAAGGAGGTAAAGCCCCCTTCCTCGAGGGAGTACGAGGATAAAAAAGGGGATTACAGAAGGCTCCTTGAGGGTATGTGGCGAGAGCAGCTCCTCTCCTCCTGGCTCCAGGAGAGGAGGGAACAGGTCAAAATAGAGCTCAACGAGGAGCTTCTCTCGAGGTACCAGTAGCCTTATAGCCAGGGCATCCCTCGGCCGGTGAAGAAGGGATTAAATCTTTTCTCGTTGCCCACCGTGGTGGCAGGGCCATGGCCGGGGTACACCGTCACGTCGTCTCCCAAGGTGAAGATCTTGGAGCGGACCGACTGGATCAGGGTGTCGTAGTCCCCTCCGGGGAAGTCGGTCCTTCCGATGGAGCCGGCAAAGAGGGTATCGCCGACAAAGACCATCCTGTCGGTGAAGAGGGATACTCCGCCTGGGGAGTGACCAGGAGTGTGAAGTACTTCCAGGGTCACATCCCCGAAGACGATCAGGTCCCCTTCTTCGATGTATCTGTCTGGAGGAGGGGAGTCGTCTATGTATATCCCCCACGAAGCGGCCTTCTGGGCCTGGCGGGCGAGGAGAGGGGCATCCGCCTTGTGGATGAGGAGCTCCGCCCCTGTCGCCTCCTTCAGGGGCTTGTTGGCCGCCGTATGGTCGAAGTGACCATGGGTGTTGATAATGAAGAGGACGTTGAGGTCCTCCCTTTCCACCGTGGAGATGATAACCTCTGCATCTCCTCCGGGGTCTATCACCGCAGCGAGGCGTGTCCTCTCACAGCCGAGCAGATAACAGTTGGCCTGAAGGGGCCCCACTACAAGAGTTCTCAGTATCAACCGCTTAACTCCTTTCTCTCACAGGATCAGGGACCTGATCCCGCTGCCACCGAAATAAATGCCCAGCAGGATGAGGAAAATCCCGCAGGCGCCGTTCAATACCCTGAAACCCCTGGCCGTGATCAGCCTCTTCCCCGCAGAAAGGGCAGCCGCTACCGAAAAATACCAGGCGATATCGGCAAGGATATGGCCCGAGTAAAAGAGGCCCAGTCCGAACCATCCATACTTTTGGGCGATGATAATGTAAGTGAGCCCCACGGTAGCCCACCAGAGGAGGAAATAGGGGTTGGAGACCGTGGCAAGGAGGCCGGCCCATATGATGCTTCCCCCGATCCTGCCCTCATTCGCCGAAAGATCATATCCTCCCTTCTCCTTTAACAGTCCCACCCCCATGAGCAGGAGGATCGCCCCTCCCGCTATCCCCACGAACCCGAAGAAGAACCTTTCTTTTAGCAGTGCCCCGAGCCCCAAGAGGAGGGCGACGACCAGGCTCACCTCAGCTATCCCGTGACCCAGGACCACAAGAGGGCCGGCCTTAAAGCCCTTCCTCGTGGCCCCGCTCACCGTCACGGTGAGGACCGGCCCTGGCATGAGGGCCCCTGAGAGTCCTACCACGAATGATGTCACGAATATAGCCCCAGGACTCATGAAAAAGCAAGTATATCAGGCCCCCTTTGGGCGGGTCAACTCATCTCCCCAAAAGGAGCCTGAGGGAAACGAAGATCAGGAGAAGCGCAAAGATCTTCTTGAAGATGTTGGTGGGGACGAGCTCAAGCAGGGCAGGGCCCAGCTGAGCGCCTATTGCCCCTCCTATCCCCAGGAGTAGTCCCATCCTCCAGTCGACGTTCTCGAGGCGGGTATGGGCAAACAGGGCAGAGAGGGCAACGAGCATTATCATAACGAAGGTCGTTCCCACTGCCCGCTGGGCCTCAAATCCCAGAAGCAGCAATACGGGGACCATGATGAATCCCCCACCCAGTCCGCAGAAGCTGGCCACAACTCCCACTGCAGCGCCCAATAAAGGGTAGAGATACCACTGAGCCATTTATTCCCTCCTTCGCCGAACGATCTCGGCGGCCATCTTTATGGCGGATATCATGCTCGACGGGTCAGCGACGCCCTTCCCAGCGATCTCATAAGCGGTCCCGTGATCTACTGAAGTACGCACAAAGGGAAGCCCCAGGGTAATGTTCACCCCGTCCCTGAAGTGAAGGAGCTTGAGGGGGATCAGCCCCTGATCGTGGTACATGGCCACCACCCCGTCCCACTTGCCTTGAGCGGCATAGAAGAAGAGGCTATCGGCGGGGAGGGGCCCTTCTGCCTCCACCCCCTCATCCCTCGCCCTCTTTACAGCCGCCCTTATCATCTTCTCCTCGTCCCCGAAGAGCCCCCCTTCTCCCGCATGGGGGTTGAGGGCACATACGGCGAGCCTGGGCCCCTCTATCCCGAAATAATCCCTTAGGGCACGGTGGGTGATCCTCAACGTCTTGTAGATCCTCTCCTCGCTCAGGGCGGAGGGGACCTCCCGTAAGGCCATGTGGGTGGTGACTAAGGCGACCCTGAGGCGTCCTCCGGCAAGCATCATCACATAATCCTTTGTCCCCGAAAGCTCTGCGAGGAGCTCGGTGTGGCCCGAGTAGGGATGCCCGGCGAGGTGAAGGGCCTCCTTGCTTATGGGAGCCGTCACCATCGCCTCCCCCTCCTTGAGGAGCTCCACCGCCTTCAGTATATAGCGGTAGGCCGCTTCTCCCCCCTCTGCCGTCGGACGACCTTGGGGGAAGGATACAAGGTGGGTCAAAGAGAGGACGGGGATCCCTTCCCCTTGGACCTCGTCCAGGGTCCTCACCTCGACGAGCTGCAGCAGGGTGAGGCCCGTTAACTTCTTTGCCTCTTTCAGCACCTCTATGTCCCCGATGATGAAGGGGCGGCAGAAGGAGAGCACCTCAGGAAGGGCCTTCAGGAGAACCTCCGGTCCCACCCCGGCAGGGTCCCCCATCGTTATGGCTACAATGGGCAATCCCATTCAGAGCCGCACCTCTATATCGAGCTTCTCTTTCGCCTTCTTCAGCCACTCCGCGTATCTCTTGCTGATCTCCTCCTTATAGTAGCCTTCCATCACCTTGCTCCTCACCTTCTCGAAGGGAAGGGGTTTACCTCCCCTCCTGTCGGTGACCATCAGGAGGTGGAGGCCGCGGGATGTCCGGACTATGGGGCTCACTTCCCCCACCTCCAGGTTTCTTATGATCTCCCTCAGACTCTCGTCGATCTCCTTCTCCTCCAAGTAGCCGAGGTCCCCTCCATACTTTGCCGAGGGGTCCTCCGAGTAAAGGGTCGCCACCTCGGAGAAGGGCCTTCCCATCCTTAAGGCCTCCAGGGCCTTCTCTATCTTCCCCTCGGCCATCTCCCTCTCCTTGGAGTCCGCATCCGGAGGGAGGGAGATGAAGATGTGACTGAGCCTGACCTTCGGGGCGAGGGTGTAGCGGTCGATATGGGCCCGGTAGTAGGAAAGGAGGGCCTCTTCATCCGGGGAGATCTTCGGCCGGATGAAAAAATCTATCACCCGCGCCTTCCTCATCTGGTTTTTTATGTAGGCCCTGTAGCCCTCGAGGGTGAACCCCTGGGCATGAAGTTCCCTCACGAAGGTCTTATCGCTCACCTTGTGCTTCTTCTTGAGCCCCTCGATCCACTTCTGCACCTCCTCGTCCTTCACGTCCTTCCCTATCCTCTGGAGGGTCCTCTCCAGCACCTTCTCCTCCACGATCCTATCCATCACCTCCTTGTAGAACCGTTCGAGCTTCACCATTTCATCGAGGGGATTCTCGCCCTTCGGCCTGCGGAGGCCGAACCGGGAAGCGGCCTCCTCCAGATCGTTCAGGGTGTAAACCTTCCCCTCGATGACGCCTGCCACCCGCTCCAGGACCCTGGCCTGGAAGTTGACCGCAGGGAAGAGAAGCAAGACAAGGATGGCCGAAACGAAAACGATCTTTCTCATCCTATTTCCTCCAACACCTCTTGATTTATCTCAATGCGCGCCTTACGCCTTCTTTCCTTCAGCCACCTCTGGAAGCATTCCTCCTTCTTTTTCTGCAGGAGCCATCCCCTTATCATCTCCTTCACCTGGGGGAACTCCAGCTGGGTCGCCTTCCTCTTCTCCTCCACCTTGAATATGTGATACCCGTATGGGCTCTGGATCACCTGGCTTATTTGCCCCACCTTGAGGTCGAAGACGGCCTCGAATTCCTGGGGCATCTCCTCTCTGCAGAAGAAGCCCAGGTCACCACCTTCCTTGCCCTCGGGGGCTATGGAGTAACGTCGGGCGAGATCCTCGAAGGAGGCCTTCTTCCTCCGCAGCAGCTTGCGGATCTTCAGGGCTTTTTTGTAATCCTGGACCACTATCTGGCGTACCCTCACCCTCTCAGGTACCCGAAAGTCCTCCCTGTGGCCCTCGTAATAGGCCTTAATCTCCTCATTCCCCACCTGGATCCCTCCGCAGACGGCCTCCATCACCTTTTCCCTGATGAAGGCCTCCCTCAACCCCTTCTGCCACTCCTCCTCCCCTCCGTATCGCCTGACCATCTCCTGCCATTCCTGCTCCTCATATCCTTCCTTCAGGAGGGAGAGGCTCTGCCTCCACTCTTCCCCTTCCTCTATGCCCATCTCCTTGGCTGCTTCGAGGATGATCTTGCGCTCGATCAGCTCATCGAGGAGGGCCTCTTTTAGGGCCTTCCAGCTCTCTTCAGATACATCGGGGCTCTCCCCCTCAAAAATCAGGGCTATCTCCCTCGCCAGTTCTTCCTTCCTTATGTACTGATCGTTGACCCTTGCCACAAACTCAGGGGGTAACCCCTCTTGGCAGGCGACAATGAAGAGAAAGCAGAGGCTCCAGAGGGCCCTTTTCACCTCTTCAGCTCCTTCTCCAGGAGGGGCTCATTGATCACGACCTTGTACCTTTCCCTGAGCTTTGCGAGATAGTCCTTGAGAATCCTCTCCCTCTTCTTCTCCCGCAGTATCTTCCTTATTTCCTCCCTGGCCTCGTCCAGGGTCTTCTGATGGGGTTCCTTTCTGTCCTCGAGGCGGATTATATGATAGCCGAAACTGGTCTTCACGATATCGCTTATGTCCCCCGGATTCTTCAGGGCGAAGGCGGCCTTCTCGAACTCCTTTCCCACCTTTCCCCTTTCTATGTAGCCCAGGTCTCCCCCCTTTCTGGCTGCAGGGCTTATGGAGTACTTCTTCGCCAAGGCCACGAAGTCCTCCCCCTCCTCGAGACGGCGCTTTATCTCTTTGGCCTCCTCAAGGGTCCTCACCACTATATGTCTCACCCTTATCCTCTCGCCCACGAAGAAGTCCTTCTTGTGTTTCCGGTAATACTCCTCAATCTCCTCCTCCTTCACCTCGTCCTTTCCCCTGAAGAGGTCCTCGAGGAGGGCCTCGATGATGAGCCCCTTCTTGAACCTCTCCACCTTGTTGAGGATCTCCTTGTCCCTGTCCAGGCCCCTCTTTGAGGCCTCAAGGAGCAGTAGCTCCCTGTCTATGAGATTGTTCAGGAACTCCCGCTTCTTCCCTTCTTCGAGGAGGAGGGGTTTGAGGAACTGGGGCAGTTGCTCCATCTCTCGGCGAAACTGTTCCCGAGTGATGACCCTGTTACCCACCCTGACCAGCTCCTCACCCTTTGGCCCGGAGGGGGTCTTTTTACAGGAAGATAGAAAAAATGAAAGGACTACAAAAGCCCCTATTACCCATCGATTGGACCTCATCCTCTCCTCCTTTGCCCCATTATACACCTCAGCTCAAGCGCTGCAAAAAGGTTTTGGCCTCCTCGATCGACTCCCTCCATCCCATTGCGCCAACCGTGATGATCAACTCCCCAGAAGGGGTGAGCCTGGCCTTCCCCCTGGACTCCTCCACCAACCTTACCAGTCGCTCAGGGTCCACCTTCCCATCAGGGGACAGGAGGAGGCGAAGCTCCCCTGCCTTTATCTCGAAACGCTGCACCCGATACCTCTGGAGCCAGATCTTCAACTCGATGACCTCAAAGAGGTTCCTCACCTCGATGGGAGGGGGGCCATACCTGTCCCTTATCTCCTCTTTCAACTCCTCCAGTTCTTCCTCGTCCTCTATCAGGGAAAGCCTCTTGTAGAGGCCCAGGCGCTGGGTCTCCTCCTCTACATATCCCTCGGGGATATAGGCCTCGATGGGGATGTGGATCTCGGGGGTGACCTTTTTGGGGACCTCCTCCCCCTTGAGCTCCCTTATCGCCTCCTCTAGTAGGGCATTGTAGAGCTCCAGGCCCACCTCGGCGATGTGTCCTGATTGGCGGTGTCCCAGGAGGTTACCGGCCCCCCTTATCTCCAGGTCCCTCAAGGCGAGGCGGAAGCCTGAGCCGAGTTCGCTCAGCTCCTGGATGGCCCGGAGCCTCTTTGCGGAGGAGGCCGTCAGCTCCTTCCGGGGCGGCACCAGGAGGTAGGCGTAGGCCTTTTTGGCCGAACGCCCCACCCGCCCCCTCAACTGGTACAGGTCGGCCAGGCCGAAGCGATCCGCACGGTTGATGATGATGGTGTTGGCATTGGGGATGTCGAGGCCCGACTCTATGATGCTGGTGCAGACCAGGAGGTCTATCTCTCCTCTGACGAAGCGGAGCATCACCCGCTCCAGCTCCCTTTCCCTCATCTGGCCATGGGCAATCCCTATCCTCACCTCGGGGACCAGCTCCTGGAGCCTTCGGGCGACCTCCTCGATCTCCTTGACCCGGTTGTGGACGAAGAAGACCTGTCCTCCCCTTCGGACCTCCTTGATGATCGCCTCCCTCACGGTCCGGGGATCGAAGGGGAGGACGCGGGTGGAGATGGTCTGACGGGCAGGAGGAGGGGTGGAGATGAGGCTCATCTCCCTTATCCCCACCAGGGACATCTGGAGGGTGCGGGGGATGGGGGTAGCGGTCAGGGTCAGGCAGTCCACGGTCTTCTTCAGCTCCTTGAGCCTCTCCTTGTGGGCCACGCCGAAGCGCTGTTCCTCATCTATTATCAGGAGACCCAGGTCGCGGAAGCGGACGTCCTTCTGCAGGAGTCGATGGGTCCCGATGACCACGTCCACCTTCCCCTCCCTTAGCCCCTCGAGGATCTCCTTCTGCCTCCTGGGGGAGCGGAAGCGGCTCAGCATCTCTACCACGATGGGATAACCCTGGAAGCGGGCTGAGAAGGTCTGGTAGTGCTGCTGGGCCAGCACCGTGGTGGGCACGAGGACCGCGACCTGCTTCCCATCCATCACCGCCTTGAAGGCCGCCCGGATCGCCACCTCCGTCTTCCCAAAGCCCACATCTCCACAGATCAGGCGATCCATGGGCCGGGGGGACTCCATGTCCCTCATCACATCCTCGATGGCCCGCCACTGGTCCGGGGTCTCCTCGTAAGGGAAGGTGGCCTCGAATTCCTGATAGTAGGCGTCCCTGGGGCTGAAGGCGAAGCCCTCGAAAGCCTTCCTCGCCGCATATATCTCGATCAGTTCCCGGGCTATCTCCTCGGCGGCCCGCTTTGCCCTCCGCTTCGCCCTGCGCCATGAGGCGCTCCCCAGACGGTCAAGCCGCGGGGGCTCCTCCTTTGGCCCGAAGTATTTGTGGACGAGATCGAGGCGCTCGATGGGCACATAGAGCCTGTCCCCTCCCTCATACTCGATGAGGAGGAACTCCTTCTTCTCCCCTTCAAACTCGAGGCGGGAAAGTCCCCGGTAAAGCCCTATGCCGTAATCCACGTGGACCAGATAATCCCCCACCTCCAGGTCCTCGAAGCTGCTCAAGGGCGGGGCGGAGGGACGGGGGGCTTTCGCCACTCTCCCCTTTTCCCCGAAGACCTCCTCCTCGCTGATGAACACCAGCCCCTCTTCCGGGAGGATGAAGCCGCCCGAAAGCTCCCCCACGACCACCCACGCCCTTCCCTCGGGTGAAAGTCTCCTCCTCCAATGATGGGCGATGGAGAAGGCCACCCTGTATTGGCTGAAGAGCTCCCTCACCCTCTCTGCCTGACGTTCACTGTGGACCACGAAGTAGACCGACCATCCCTCCTCCATCCATTCCCTGACCCTGGAGGCTATCCCCCGAAATCCCTTCCCCTTCACCTCCTCGCGAATCCCATAGAGCCGCTCGCAACGGATGAGGAGGTCAGAAGAGGGATCACCGTCCATCTCCACCAAGGGGCGACCATCGAGCATCTCCAAGAGGGGATCGGGGGGCCAGAGCTTCTCTCCCCTCTCCACCCTGAGCTCTTCGGCCTTCTCCCCTATAGAAATTCTGTCAACGAGGAGGATCGGTGCGTCTGGCGGCAGATAATCGAGGAGCTTCCCCTCCCCCCCCTCAGTGAAGGGGAAGAGGAGCACCTCTTGAAGCTCTTCGGTGGACCTCTGGGTAGTGGGGTCGAAGGACCGGATGGACTCCACGGTATCCCCGAAGAACTCCAATCTCACCGGGAGTTCCTGATCCGGAGGAAAGAGGTCGAGGATGGCTCCCCTCACGCTCATCTCCCCCCGTTCCTCCACCAGCTTTACCCTCTCGTAACCCAGGGCCTGAAGTTCCCTGAGGAGCCCCTCCCTCTCCACCTCCTCTCCCACCTTCACCCTCCTTGTGTCCCTCAGCCTCTCAGGGGATGGGACTCGCCAGCAGAGGCCCTCAAGATCCGTCACCACCACCCTGACCCGCCCCTCAAGGATTCCCCTTAAGGCCTTCATCCGCTGGGAGAGGGCGCCCGGGCTCGGGATGAGGCTCGGAGGATCGGCGGGAAAGAGGGCCACCGCGTCCTCCATCCCATCGGGGGTGAAGAACAGGAGGTCTTCAAAG
>Ga0209410_1001468_pt1 | contig 11439 bp, 11 predicted proteins | sample Mar14436cmmetaG_FD_184135 | JGI IMG/M metagenome (GOLD analysis project Ga0209410, IMG submission 184135) | Marine hydrothermal vent microbial communities from Guaymas Basin, Gulf of California to study Microbial Dark Matter (Phase II) - Marker... ... | reverse complement strand
GGACCGGGGGATCGGGTCCTCGCCCCGGCACAGGACCCCGTCCACATCGAAGATGAACCCCCGGCACCGTGCAACCGGGTGATCCGGTCGTGTCTTCTCAAGACGCTCCAGCGCTCCGTCATCGGGGAAGTAGATCACCGTTTCACCTCCCGCTTCCACCCAAGAAATACGGAGAGCCTCCTGTACTTGGTGGTGATGAAAAAGGGCCTTTCCCAAGATCGGAGGAGCGGCTTTTTACCTAGACATGGCGCGTTTCGGGATGGGGAGTGCCCTTCGAGTCGCAAAGAAAGCCTGCCCTCTCTCCGCACAAATCCCGCTTGTATTCTGCTCATTGCATGGGCAACGGTTTCCTTCATTTCTCGCGTGATAGAGCGAACCCGCGCATGAATCTTTCCTGGAGCAAGAAGAAGACGACCAGAGGGGGTATGATGCTCAGGAGCGTGGCGGCCATGGCCATTCCCCAATCGATCTCGCCGGCTTCGGCCTGGAGGGCCATCTTCAACCCTACCTGGATCATCTGCTTCTCCTTGGTGGTGATTATGAGGAGGGGCCAGAGGTATTGGTTCCAAGCGTAAACGAACATTACCGCTGCCAATGCCCCCACGGTGTTCCAGGAGATGGGCAGAAGGATCTGAAAGAGGAACCGCAACGGGCCCGCCCCGTCCACCCGAGCGGCGTCCAGGAGCTCCTTGGGGATGGATTTAAAATGTTGCCGGAACAGATAGGTCCCCGTAGCGCTCGCCATAAAGGGAAGGACCAGGGCGTAGTAAGTATTGCCCAGTTTTAGCTTCTGGAAGAACTCGAAGAGGGAGACGATCCGCACTTCAAGAGGAAACATAAGGGTAATCAAGACCAGGAAGAAAAGGATGTCCTTTCCGGGGAATTGGAAATAGACGAATGCAAAGCCGGCGAGGATCGACAGGATCACCTTTCCGATGACGACCCCGGTTGCAACGAGGAAGGTATTGCCCAACATCTTGCCCAGGCCGAGATTCCACGCTTTGCGGAAGTTGTCGATGAGCGCCTTCCCAGGAGTGAGCTTCGGAGGATAGCGGTACGCCTCCCCTGTGGTCTGGGTACTCCCTAGGATGGCGTAGAGGACCGGCATGGCGATTACCAGAATACTTAAGATGAGGGCCAGATGGATCGCTATTTTCTTCAGTCTGCGCAACCTCCGATAGCGCCTGGAACTCACCGGCCTATGCGCCATAGTGCACCCGCCTTTCCAGAGCTTTGAACTGGATCAACGTGAGGATCACCACAAAGATGAACAAAACAACCGACTGTGCCGAGGCCAAGCCCGTTTTGAAAAAACGAAAGCCGTCTCGGTAGAGATTGTAAATCAACACGTTGGTCGCATCTCCGGGGCCGCCCCTGGTCATGATATCCACGATAGGAAAGGTCTCGAAGAAGGCGTAGATCATGTTCATCGTTAGCAGGAAGAAGGTCGTAGGGCTGAGGAGGGGAAAGGTGACTTTCCAGAAACGCCTGAACGCCCCGGCACCGTCGACCTGTGCGGCTTCGAGGAGCTCCTTGGGGATGTTCTGTAACGCGGCGAGGTAGAAGATGACGTTATAGCCAAGGTTTTTCCACACCGCGGTGGCGGTGATGAGAAACAGGGCAAGGTGTTTGTCTCCAAACCAATCGGGCTTTATCCCGAACGTTTGGTCCAGGAAGTAGTTGACCAGCCCCGCAACCGGACTGAAGAGGAAGAACCAGATTGTCCCCGCTGCGGCCGGGGAAAGGGCGTAGGGCCAAATGAGGGCGGTGCGATATAGGCGGGCCCCCCGGATCTTCTGGTTTGCCAACGCCGCAAGGCCCAAAGAGATGGCCAGCCCGGGGATAACTACCCCCATGACGAAGATCAGGGTGACGGTGAAGCTGTGGAGGTACTCGGGCGAAGTGAAGAGGTTCCGGTAATTGTCGAAACCCACGAAGACCTTGCGGGCTCCCAAGAGGGCCACACGGTGGAGCGAGAGCAAGAAAACGTCGACCTGGGGGTAATAGAGGAACAGGCCCAGGATGAGCAGGGCCGGCAACAGGAGCAAAAACGGGAGTACCTTATGCTTATACATGGACAAATGAGGGGCCCGGACCGTCGGGCCCGGGCCCCATCCCGTGTGCCCTTACGGGCACGGTTCCCCAATGGCCTCGCGGTACTCGCAGATGGCCTTGTCGGCCTTGGCCTTGGCCTCCTTCAGCGCGATCTCGGCGGCTTCCTCGACGGACTTGCCCTGATCGATGAGCTCCTTCATCCTGTAGAAGGCCTTGCCGATGTACTCGCGGACCTCAAGGAAGGCCCCCATCTTGGCGCCCTGGGTGGCCGGCGAGATTTCCGTTTCCTGGAGCTGGTCGATGGCGGTCTTGAAGTCGGGGAACCTCTTGTACCAGCCCTCCTCCTCCAGAGCCTGCAGGGCGGTCAACTTGACGGGGAAGTAACCGGTGAGCTGGTGCCAGCGGATCGTCTGGGCCACGGAGGAGATCCACAGCACGAACTCGGCGGCGGCCTTCTTCTGCTCGGGGGTAAGATCCTTGGAGATCCACAGGGATCCGCCCCCGATGATCACGCCGTGGCGTTCCACTTCCGCGGGGACGGGGAAGTAAGCGGTGCGGACATGGAAGCCGGCATCCAGGGCCTGAGCCCGCATATTGGCCACGTCAGAAGTGGAATAGATGAGCATGGCGGCCTGCTGAGCAAGGAAGTTGCGCTTGGCCTCTCCCCATGCCTCAAAGGCAGTGGGCGCGTATAGACCTTCCTTGTAAAGCTTGCCCCACCAGGTGAAGATCCTCTTCGCGGCGTCGCTGAGGAGGTAGGTCTGAGACGGCCTGCCGGCGAGGCCGTTCTCGTTGTCCACCAGTAACTGGCCCTGTTCGGCGAACCACTGCTCCACGAACCAGGAGTGAACCGGCCAGGTTATGCCGTAGGGGGCATATCCCCCTTCCACGATCTTCTTGGCCGCCTCATACACGTCCTCGAAGGTGGGCTTCTTGGGGAGTTCCACACCGGCCTTCTCGAAGATGTCCACGTTGTAGTAGAGAATGGGGTTCGAGGAGTTGAAGGGGAAGGAGTACACGGTACCGTCGATGGTGTAGTAGCTCATCACCGCAGGGATGAACTGGCCCCAATCGACCTCCAGGCCAGCCTCTTCGATGACCTTCTGTACGGGCTCGAACACGCCCGAGTCGATGGCCATGCGTGTCCCGACCTCGAAGATCTGCACCACACCGGCGGGGGCTCCGGCACGGGCGGCCGCGATCGCGGCGTTCAACGTGTCACGATAGCTGCCCTTGAACTCGGGAACGACCTCGTACTGGGGGAAGATCTCGTTGAAATCAGCACACATGCGCTCGATGACCCCGATCCGCCAGCCGCCCATGGCGTGCCAGAAGGTGATCTTGACCTTCTCCTGGCCGAGGGCGACTCCAAAACCGAGCAACGCGATCAACATCAACACAAGAAACCGTTTCATCCCATGCACCTCCTTAAGGAGTTTTTCTTACAGAAAAATTTTTCCCGTGTCCCACCCCCTTTCTTCAAACCAAATGGAGCTCCAGATCCAATTCTTCCAGGGTGGCTGCCAGTTCCGGGTCCAGGCCGGAATCGGTGATGATGACATCGACTTCCTCAAGACCCACGATCTTGCCGTGGGTTACAACGCCGAACTTGGTGTGGTCCGCTAGGATCACCCGACGACGCGAATGGCGCAGGATCTCCGCGGCGGTATCCGCTTCCTCCAACGAGGGAATCGTCACCCCGTGCTCCAGGGAGATCCCGTTTGCCCCCAGAAAGGCAACGTCGAAGTACACATCCCCCAACGAGCGTTTGGCCAGGGGACCCACCATGGCATAGGAGACCCCGCGCAGGTAACCCCCGATCACGTAGACGTCCACCCCGGGCACTTGGGTGAGCTCCATGGCATGGTTGAGGGCGTTGGTGAAGACCCGGAGACCAAGATCGGGGGGAAGTGCCTTCACCAGCTGCATGGTGGTGGAGCCGTTTCCGATAAAGACGGCCATCCCGGGTTCGATGAGCTCGGCCGCCTTTTTCGCGATGCGACGCTTCTCCTCGAGGTTGCGGGAGGCCTTCTCCTGGTAAGAGGGCTCGGTGGTCACCCACTCCCGCACCATCGCCCCGCCATGGATCCGTACCAGCTTCCCCTCCCGGGCCAAGGCGTTCAGGTCGTTGCGGATGGTCATTTGGGAAACCGAAAAGATACGCGAAAGCTCGGAAGTCCGGACGACTCCCCGCTTGCGAAGCTCTTCCAGTATGAGCCGGCGCCTCTGCTCGGTAAGCATCTTTCGATTGGTTTCCTTTTGTTGCGATATTATTGTAAAAGTTTGCTTGTCTTCCGTCAAGGGGAGGACCCCTCCTGTTCCGCAAAGATCAAACCGATCAGCTCATCCACCAGGTCCTCCTCCCGGACCCTGGGCTTGGCCACCTTTCCGTGGGCATATACCGTGCCGAAGCCCCGCCCTCCTAGGATGCCGTAGTCGGCCCGCTTCACCTCCACAAGGCCGTTCACCGGGCATCCCATGATGGCGATCTTGAGGGGAGTCTTTAGGGTGGAAAGCCTCCTTTTCACCTCCGCGGCGATCCCGGGGATGTCGATCCCGGTGCGGCCACAGGTGGGACAGACCACAAAGCTCGGCCCCCGCTCCCTCAGGCCCAGGGCCTTCAGGATTTCCCAGGCAACCTCCACCTCCCGCACCGGATCCCCGGGGAGGGATACCCGGATCGTGTCCCCGATCCCCTCGGAAAGGAGTATCCCGATCCCCACCGCGGACTTCACGATCCCCTCTAAGTCCGGACCGGGCTCGGTGATCCCGAGATGCAGGGGCCAGTTTCCTTCGCGGGCGAGGAGCCGGTTCGCCTCCACCGTGAGCTCCACCTCCGCCGCCTTGAGTGAGACCACGATGTCATGGAACCCGGCTTTCTCCAAGAGCGAGATCTCCCATAGCGCCGCCTCGACCATCCCCTCGGGGGTGGCTTTCCCCCCTTTGAGGAACCGTGCGTCCAGGGAGCCGGCATTGACCCCCACCCGGATGGGGACCCCGCGTTCCGCGGCGCGGGCGGCGATCTCCCGGATCGCTTTGGGATCACGGATGTTCCCCGGGTTTAGGCGGAGCTTGTCGGCCCCGGCACGAAGGGCAGCCAGGGCGAGCTCGGGGTCGTAGTGGATATCGGCGGCAATGGGAAGGGAGACTTCGTGCTTTATGGCCGCGATGGCCCGGGCGGAGTCCATGTCCGGCACCGCCACCCGCACGAGTTCACACCCCGCCGCCTGCAAGTCCCGGATCTGCCTTACAGTGGCGGCGATATCCGAGGTGGCGGTGTTGGTCATGGACTGGATCACCACAGGATTCTCCCCACCGAGGGCGAGTTCCCCCACCCGCACCGCCCGGCTCCTTCGCCGTTCCATGGCCATTTATCCTATCCTTTGATCTCGAGAAGCCAAAGTCGACGTGAGCGTCCGAAAGGAGGAAAAAAATGAGATCGTACCGGAAGGAGCTTTGGTTCAATACGGAGAAAAAGGTGGCGCTCATCAACATTACTCCCCAGGTGGAGGAAGCGGTAAAAGAGAGCGGGATCAAGGAGGGGTTGTGCCTTATCAACGCCATGCACATTACGGCATCCGTGTTCATCAACGACGACGAAGAAGGGTTACACGAAGACTTCCTGAGATGGCTCGAGGAACTGGCACCCTATGACCCCGGGCGCTACAAGCACAACCTGACCGGCGAGGACAACGCCCATGCACATCTGAAGCGCCAGATAATGGGGCGTGAGGTCGTGGTGGCGATCACCAATGGAAAGCTCGATTTCGGCCCCTGGGAGCAGATATTTTATGGGGAGTTCGATGGCCAGCGTCCCAAGCGGGTACTGATAAAGATCATCGGGGAATAAGCCAGCGCGCTTCCTGGGAGGAACCTCCGTCCACCAAGCAAGGCCGGGTTGGCGGAATTGGTCTAAGTGTATATAATGGTTGTGGATGGTAACCACTAGAAACAAGGGGTAAACCCCATGACGGAAGGAGGTGAGGTGCAGTCAGGCCACCAAACCGGATAACCCTTTGATACAGGCAGCATCCCGATAAAGGCAAACCCGGAGAAATCCGGGGGCGCAAAGCCACGGACCCTCGCGGCGTATACGCCGCAGGGTGGCCGGGCTGCCGAAGGATGCTGAAAAAATTGGAGTGGATCGCGATAATGACCCTTGTGTTCAGCGTTGTCTGGCTCTCGGCAATCCCATCCAAACAGGTTGGTACTACTTGTTCGCACCCCGAGATCGCGGGAGGCGCGGGTACTTACGGTGTTCCTTTCGTAGTCTCCTCAGCAGCCTCGAGGCTCCGTTGGGGCCTCAAGGCCATTCGTGCCCCTGAAGCCTGGCGGATAACCCAGGGCTCCGAAGAGGTGATAGTGGCCATCATCGATAGCGGAATCGATTACACCGTGCCCCTTCTCCGGGATCACATGTGGAAAAATCCCGGCGAGATCCCCGGAAATGGAATAGATGATGACAAAAACGGCTATGTGGACGACGTGCATGGCTGGGACTTTCGCGATAACGACCCGGACTCTTTGGTCGGCACACCGATAAGCTACCATGGGACCTTCGTGGCCGGGCTGGTGGCCGCCAGCGTGGATGCCGCCACCGGTGTCGGCGGGGTGGCACCTCGGGTGCGCATAATGGACATCCGGTTCCTGGATTCCCGGGGATTCTTCTACAAGAGCGACTGGTGGAAGCTAGCCCAGGCCATCGAATATGCCGTTGAAAACGGGGCCCGTATCATAAACCTCTCCCTGTACGCCAGGGTGGACCCCCCTGGCTTCGTATGCCACGCGATACGGAACGCCACGAAACGCGGGGTTTTGGTGATCACCATCGCTGGCAACGAGGGCTCCCGGGTGAAAGCCTTCGGCCGCTTGCCGGATGTGGTCACCGTGGGGGCGGTGGACAAGCACATGTCGCCTGCGCCCTTCTCCAGCCGAGGTCCTGAAGTGGACCTGGCCGCTCCCGGGGTGGACGTGATCTCTATAGTTCCCGGTGGCGTGCCCGTAAGCTCATCGGGGACTTCCTTCGCCGCGCCCCACGTGGCCGGCACCGCGGCGCTCCTCTGGGCCTTGGACAAGCGCCTTTCCCCCGAGGGTGTGCGTGAGATCCTGCGGTCCACCGCCAGGGATGTCGGCTCTCCGGGTAAGGACGAGGCCACCGGCTTCGGGTTGGTGGATGCCGCTGCAGCCATAACATACTTGGCTAAAAAGTAACCCATCCCCCTTTAGGCACTCCTAACCAGCGGCAACCGGAACGCTCCGGAAAAAAACGGGGCGCCCATCATGGTGGGGGCAAAGTCCCTCATTTCAATATTTTGATCCGCATCCTTTATAGAAGGCTGGCGGAAACAGCCCCCAGGGATTAGAGTCGGGGCGCCATGCGTGTGGGGATACTTACCTCAGGTGGGGACGCGCCGGGGATGAACGCCGCGGTGCGGGCCGCGGTACGACGGGGTTGGGAGTTGGGGCTTGAGCTCTTCGGGATCCGCCGGGGTTACGCTGGGCTCATCGAGGGGGATCTTTCCCCTCTCACTCCCCGGGACGTCGGCGGGATCATCGAATACGGCGGGACCTTCCTCCACACCGCCCGCTGCCCCGCCTTCCTCACCGAGGAAGGGCGTCGTCGGGCACTGGAAACCATCGAACGCGAAGGACTCGATGCCCTGATCGTCATCGGGGGGGAAGGTTCGCTCCAGGGGGCCCGATGGCTCTCGGACCAGGGAGTCAATGTGGTCGGGATCCCGGCCTCCATCGACAACGACATCGAGGGCACGGAGCTCGCCATCGGGGTGGACACCGCGGTGAATACCGTGGTCTGGGCCCTGAACCGCATCCGCGACACCGCCCTCGCCCACGAGCGGGTCTTCCTGGTGGAGGTGATGGGGCGGGAATCGGGCTATATCGCGTTGATGGGCGGGCTCGCCGGTGGGGCAGAACTCGTCCTTGTGCCCGAAGTGAAGGTCACGCTGGAGGAGGTAGCTCAGCGCGTCTCGGCCCTCTACCGCAAGGGTAAACACCACTCCATCGTGGTGGTGGCCGAAGGGGTCACGGCCAAGCTCGGCTCGGTGGAAGTCATCGCCAACTTCCTCCGCGAGCGCACCCATTTAGAAGTCCGGGTGACCGTCTTGGGGCATCTCCAACGGGGAGGTTCCCCCACTGCCACCGATCGGATTCTGGCTTCCCGCTTCGGCGCTTTGGCCGCTGAGGACGTGAAAGCGGAGCGCTTCGGCCACATGGTAGCTTGGAGAAAAGGAAAAGTGGTCAGGGTCCCCCTCGCGGCCGTGCGGCGAAAGCAAATGGCCATCGACCTCCGTCTTTACGAACTCGTCCACCAACTCGCCATCTGAGGTCAAACCGGTTTTGATCGCCCGTTGACCCCCTTTCGATTCACTTCCTATCGGGGGCGGCGCTATCGTTTTTTTGGAAAGGGGGTGAACATGGGGAAGCGCCTCCTTGTGTTGGCGTTCCTCGCGGTAAGTCTGGGGACATTTGCGTCTGAGGCGGTTCTTCTTTTCGCCATCGGGGTCCACGTGGAACCCTTGGGCGTTACCGCTCAGGGGTTTTCCGGCTCCCCTATGCGGGGCCGGGATTATCGGGATCTCGAGCTGTTCCAGGAGCACGTGCGTTATCTCTATGGCCTCGCCGAGGTGGTCGAACGGCACGGTGGGGTGCTCGTGGTTCAGGTCCAGTCGCCCTTTACCTCGGTCGCTGTCCAACAAGGGAATCCGGTCCTCTCGGACCTCGAGGCCCGGGGACACGAGATCGCCCTCCATTTCCACGAAGAGGCCCATCTCGGGCGGAACCCCGAGCAGCTTACCCCAGAGGAGTGGTGCCGGGCGATGACGGAGGAGATCGGTCTCATCCATGAGGCTGGGGTAAAGGGGCGGATACGTTACTGGAGCGGGGGAAACTTGTATACCGGCGTCCTGGAAGCCGCGGTTTGCGCCGGCCTCGAGGTCTACGGTGACTGGAAGCATCCGCGCCGCCAGGAAATGGATCCTCACGTAATCGGGGTGAATCCCTGGCGCCCCGCTTCCGGACCGGATCCCGACGATATGTCACGCTTTGCTGCCCACGACCCCGACGGGCCCGTGGTGTACCTCCCCGACGGGATGATCGATCCCGATGCCCCGCGAAAGAAACGCCTCCTCGTGCGCCGGCGGGGCCCGGATGCGTGGTTCGAGGTGCTCGCGGAATACCTCCGCCGGTCCCTGGACGTGGCTCGGCCCGATCGGGTGAACGTGTTTCACATCACCGTGCACCCCGGTGAATTCCCCCTGGAGGCGATCGATCGCTTCCTCACGGAGCACGTGGACCCCCTGGTGGAGGAGGGAAGGATCCGGTGGGCCACCTTCTCGGAGATGGCCGATGCCTTCGCAGCCTGGGAAGAGACGCATCCTGGGGTGGACCCCCGTGGGGTGATCCGAGAGGAAAGCCCTGAGACAGGATGCCGGGGATACATCACCTTTGTCGTCAACGTCCACGACTTCGTGAACGTGGACGAGAGTGCCGACACGCTCCTCCGCCTCATCGGGATCTTCGAAAGATACGGCGTCCGGGGGGATTTTTACCTCACCGGGCCCCAAGTGTACGCCTACCTCGAGCACCGCCCGGACGTGATCGCGCGGCTGAAAGACTCCGGCATGACCATAAGCTACCATGTGCGCCCCCCGCATCCCGCCATTCCCGGCTTCGACCGTGTGCTTTCCGGGCTTTCCCCCGATGAAGTGCGGGAAGTCTTTCGGGATTACGAGACCTACCGCTTGGACCTCCGCACCGGGAGGCTCCTCCGGGACCAACCCGGCGGCTTCACGCTGCTGACGCAGATCTTCGGACATCCCCCGGTGGTGGCTTCGGTTCCCAGCCCCAAATGGCGCGATGCGATCCTTCCGGTTTACGCGGAGCTCGGGGCGAGGATGACCTTGCTTTATCACGAGACCGGCACCGACCCCGCGGAGCCGTTCCAGTGGGTACACGGGCTGCTCGTCCGGCCCAGCGACTTCAGCATTACCCGCTGGCGGGCGCCGGGCACCCAAAAGGAGCTGTTTTGGTGGAACATGATCTCCGGTCCGTTGGGAAAGTTCTACGATCCCCTGGAGCGTCTCCACGAGGAACTTTCCCGCTGGAATTATCCCCGCCCACCGTTCATCACCGTCCTCATCCACGAGAACAACTTCTACCGCAAGGGTTACACCCCGTGGCTCTCCATTTTCTACCGAGACATAAAGCGACGGATACCCCGGGAGCCTCCGTACGACCTGGACGCTCCCGATCCCTCTTCCCCCCGTTCGCCGGAGGAGCGGGAGGCCATCTGGCGGGCGTATGAGGCTCTGGTGGCCTATGCCGCCGAGAACCTCTGCGTGGTGACCTCCGAGGACATCGTAAGGATGGCCGAGGCCGCCGGCGGATCCGGGTAGGGCGCTCCTTTACGCCGATTGCGTTACGCTAGACGCGTAATCGGTCATGGCGACTCCCGCTGCAGCCACCGCTTGAAGAACACGTCGGTGAACTCGTATTCGCCGTTCACGCGCTCCAGGACCTCGTCCTCGAGCAAGCGTTCCACCGCCCGCTGCACGCTCGAGGGAGGGCCGAGGTTGTGCTTCTCCAGAAAGGCGCGGGAGTAGATCTCCACCCGTGGGGTGCCCTCTTTGGCCAACGCCACCAGGAGCTGCCTGGCCTTTAGGGGCAGGGCGTCCCACAATTCATAAAATGCATGGGCTTCCCGAGCGATGACCTCCTCCACGCCCAGTTCCACATGTCCCGCCCCCAGCCTTCCTTCGTCCCGAAATAGGTCCCGGAGCACATGGCATAGGACTTGGGTGTAGTAGGGGTGGTTTTCCGTAAGCTCGAGGATCCGCTCGGGAACGCCCTGTTGTACGTCAAAAACCCGTTGCCTCGAAGCGGGCTCGGATGAAGGCCGCGAACTCCTCCTTGGGGATCTTCCCCAGCGGGAAGTGCTTCCCGAAGCGGTAAAAGGGGCGGCCCAGTACCTCCGCTGTCTTCCTGAAACTCAAGCCCAGCTGATAAAGCACAAGCCCCAAAGCTATCTCCCAGAGGGAGACGCGGTGCTTTCCCACAGTCCCTTTGGCCTTGAGAAGGTGCCCCAGTTTCCTGAAACTCAGCCGGGGTTCTCCTTTCATGAGTTGTTCACCACAACCGAAGCCGGATCAAGAATTGCGTGATTTGGGAAAGGTCACGGGCACCTGCATAACTTTAGGGGCAGTGTTTAAGCGCTTCTTGAACGGGTGAGGGAAACATGCTTCCGGCGTGAGATGGATTACCTCCAAGGTTCCCAGCTTTCCCGAGCGAGGCGTTCCTTGAGCTCCGCGATAGGTTCCACCGGGGTGGGATCTACCCCGTTGAGGAGCGCAAGGTACACGCTCACCC
>Ga0209410_1001466_pt1 | contig 11444 bp, 14 predicted proteins | sample Mar14436cmmetaG_FD_184135 | JGI IMG/M metagenome (GOLD analysis project Ga0209410, IMG submission 184135) | Marine hydrothermal vent microbial communities from Guaymas Basin, Gulf of California to study Microbial Dark Matter (Phase II) - Marker... ... | reverse complement strand
AGCTTATGCCTCGCTATCAGGTCCTCTAGGGCGAAGGCCCTAGGATACCTCCAGCCCATATACCTTATCCCAACGCATCTCGCATACCTCTCAGCATGTTGAGAGATCTTCGTGTTGCATGCGACCAGCGCGGCCGTGAACGGGTAGCTATGTAATCCCAGCCTATAGCCCTCCACAAGGTCTCTGAGTGTCGAGTGGACCGCCAAGATCACGTCTAATCCAGTGTAGGTGTGTGGGTTTACATGATGTTTAACCTCAACCATCAGCACCTCATCTCCCCTCATCGCAACCCCATCTATCTCATGCTCAACGCACCTTCCATCTAAGATCCTCGCGCTCTCAACCCTATATCCAAGAGATGATAGGGTGACTCCGATGAAGTATTCGAAGTCAGGCTTAGGCCTCATCATCGAGATCGCCTCCCTCAAGTCGTGGGCGTGCTCATACTCGGGCCTGATCTTCTTAACCTCCTCGTAGATCGCTGAGAGGATCTCGCTCGTCGGAATTCCATCATAGACCAGTTTCGAGATCTTGTCCGCGATCCTCTCAGCCTCAGCCCTCTCGACCCTAAGCTTCATACATGTCCGAACTATCTTCCTCCTATCGAATGGCTCAAATCTCCCATCAGCCTTCTTAACCCTGATCCCATGCATGTGGGTAAAAGGCCTTGAGATGTTAAAAGCGATTACTCTAGGTAGATCTCGGACTAGGGCATGTTCATTAAGGAGCGCCGATAATCTTATCCCGGCTGTGATGAGTCTTGGCTGGCGGATCGGTGATGAAGGTTAAAAGCTCTGAGCGCACGTGCCTCACCCGGATTAGCGGGAGATAGCTTATGGGGGGAACTCATGATGAGGAAGTCGAGGCCCGTGATCTCCCTCTTAACCGACTATGGCCTTCGAGACCCATACGTCGCAGAGGTGAAGGCCGTGATCCTATCATATTGTAGGGATGCTGTGATAATAGATGTCAGCCATGAGGTCTCGGCGTTTAACGAGCTTGAGGCCGCGTTCCTCCTAACAACCTATGTGAAATACATGCCTGAGGGAACGATCCACGTCTGCATAATAGATCCGGGGGTTGGGGCTGGTAGGAGGGGGATAGTTGTAGAGACGATGAGGGGAGACGTATTCATAGGCCCAGACACGGGCTTCATGATACCCGCAGCAGAGTTATTGGGGATAAGCCATGTCTATGAGATCGACGAGTCCAAGCTTCCAAGCAGGCCGTCGGAAACGTTTCATGGAAGAGATGTCTTCGCACATGTCGCTGGGAGGCTTGCCGCCGGAGTGGAGATAGGGAATATCGGGGTTGAGATAAATGACTATGTTAGGATGAGGTTGCCGAAGCCTGTTGTGGGCGAGGATTGGATCGACGCGATGATAATGCATGTGGATAGATTTGGGAATCTCATAACGAATCTTAGACCGGATCTCCTGTCAAGCCGGATAGGATCCAAGGAGGTCGTGATAGAGTTTAGGGATAGGGCTATCAGATGTAAGTTTATGAAAGCCTACGGGTTAGCTGGGGTCGGCGAACCCCTACTGACGGTGGGCGGAAGCGGATACGTAGAACTAGCGGTCAATAGGGGAAGCGCCGCGGAGACCTTTAGACTGGGCGTCGGCGACGTGATAAGGATAAGGCCTCCGGGGAGAAACTCGCCGATGAGTAGGCAATAAGAGGATTTAAGGTGGGGGATCGACCGCCCTGATAATAGATGGATGAATAGTTTATAAGTACGCTGGATCGATCCTAGAGGCGGAGTATATGAGGTGGGAATATGGCTGCAGCACCCTCTGCTGGAGGAGTTCCTGTAATAATCCTTAAGGAGGGGACGCAGAGGACTAGGGGTAGAGAGGCTCAGCTGAATAACATAATGGTCGCCAAGATCATCGCCGAGACCATGAGATCATCCCTAGGCCCTAGAGGGATGGATAAGATGCTCGTAGACAGCTTCGGAGACGTGACGATCACCAATGATGGGGCGACGATCCTAAAGGAGATGGACGTAGAGCATCCAGTCGCGAAGATGCTCGTTGAGGTCGCCAAGGCCCAGGACGCCGAGGTTGGAGATGGGACTACCACGGTCGTCGTCTTGGCCGGGGAGCTTCTGGCCAAGGCGGAGGAGCTTATAGAAAAGGAGGTTCACCCAGCCCTAATAATTGAAGGGTACAAGAAGGCGGCTAGAAAGGCCCTTGAAATCTATGATAAGATAGCGGTCCCTGTCTCCCCAACCGATAGGGAGATCCTTAAGAAGATCGCGAAGACCTCCATGATCAGCAAGCTCGTCTCAGAGGAGGCCGACTATCTCTCGGACATAGCGGTCGAGGCGGTCCTAAGGGTTGCCGAGAAGGTTAACGGTCAATGGAGAGTAGACCTAGACAACATTAAGATAGAGAAGAAGGAGGGGCAATCGCTCAGAGATACGAAGCTGATAGATGGCATAGTCTTGGATAAAGAGGTGGTGCATAGGGGTATGCCGAAGATAGTTCATGATGCAAAGATCGCACTACTCGATACATCGCTTGAGATCGAGAAGACGGAGTTCGACGCGAAGTTACACATCGAGAGCCCGGAGCAGATGAAGGCGTTTATGGAGCAGGAAGAGAACATGCTCAGGGAGATGGTTGAGAAGATAGCCGCGGCCGGAGCAAACGTCGTCCTATGCCAGAAAGGAATAGATGACATGGCCCAACACTTCCTCGCTAGGAAGGGGATCTTAGCTGTCAGGAGGATCAAGAAGTCGGATGTGGAGAAGATCGCTAAAGCCACGGGAGCGAGGATAATCACCAGGGTGGAGGAGATCACCCCGAAAGATCTTGGAAGGGCGAAGCTCGTCGAGGAGAGGAAGGTTGGAGAAGATAGGATGATCTTCATCGAACAATGTGAGAACCCGAAGTCGATAACCATCTTGATTAGGGGTGGGACGAAGAGGCTCGTAGATGAGGCTGAGAGATCTATCAAGGACGCATTAAACGTGATCAAGGATGTTGTAGTCGAGGGCAAGGTCGTGGCAGGAGGCGGTGCCCCGGAGATGGAGGTCGCACTTGGATTGAGAGATTACGCGAAGACCCTTGCTGGAAAGGAGCAGCTCGCGGTCGAGAAATTCGCCGAGGCATTAGAGATAGTCCCGGCTCAACTCGCCGAGAACGCGGGTCTAGACCCGATCGAGATGATAGTCGCTCTTAGAGCCGAGCACAAGGAAGGGAAGAAGTGGATGGGGATCAACGTATTCGACAGAAAGATAGATGACATGTATAAACTCGATGTCATAGAGCCTGTCTTGGTGAAGAAGCAGGTGATCAAGTCCGCGGTCGAGGCCGCCTCGATGATCCTAAAGATAGATGATGTGATAGCAGCTTCAAAGATAGAGGAGAAGGAGAAAGAGAAGGGAGCCGGGAAGGAAGAATCATTTGGAGAGGAAGAGTGAGGGAGAGGACCCATATCGGCAGCCCCTGACACGCTATGAGCGAGCGAGGATAATCGGGGGTAGGGCGCTCCAGCTCGCCCTGGGAGCATTCCCATTGGTTGAGGTGAAGCCCGGAGATACGCCGATCGACATAGCTGAGAGGGAGCTTGAGGCAGGGGTCCTCCCAATAATCATTAGGAGGAGAAGGCCTGACGGAAGCTATGTTGACGTTCCGTTAAGAGATTTGATGAGGAAATTGGAGCAGAGGGCTTAATGGAGCAGGAGGAATTGTCGTGGTTTTTGGCGTTTGTAGTTCTGGCCTCGATAACGATGGTATTAACCATCCACCAACACTTCTTCTCCCCCATTCTAAACCCCATATTCCTACTATTCATCTTCCAGATCCCAACCATAATAGCGTTGATGACCTGGCTCATCATCAGACTTAAAGCTTATCAAAAACGTAATAAGCGGTAAGCTCTAGCGTATATCTCTAAATCCTTCGAAAAGGGAATAGATTAATTTAGCCTGGTGACTACCTTATCGGATGTATAGGGCGGGCTTAAGGGAACTTCGACTAATCTATTCTGCGAAGCCGAGATGGTATTTCAGGACGGCTGAAAAAGCCCTGATAAAGATCATGTCATCTTATATCGAGTTATTTGGAGTCGAGAAATTCATGATAGGATTCTCCTCCCCGATCTTCTTCGACGCCCTCGCCGCATCCGCGTATCTAGATGAGCTTGGGGGAGGAGCTACGGCGGTTATAGCCGCCATATTGAAGAACTTTATCCGACCCGAGATGGGATTGGCCGTTATAGGCGGCAAGAGGCCTAAGGGATATAAGGTTCCTGAGGAGCTTGACAGGATCGCGGAGATATTCAACTTCGATGAGGATCTCGTGAATAGGCTGAAATACGCCAGCAGAATGGTCGCGAAGGTCGATAGCGCCGCGATTCAAGATGGATTCCAACTATATCTACATGTCATGCTCGTCTCGATGGATGGAGAGTGGGTGATAGTCCAACAAGGGATAAAGCCCATGACGAACCTGGTGAGGAGATATCACTGGATCTCTAAGGGGTTGAGGAGCTTCGTCGAGGAGCCTCACAGCGGGATAGTCTCGACATCGAGAGAGGAATTGGTTCTAGACATGACCGACGGGGATAGCAGGGATGCGCGGAGGGTTTGCGTCGAGGCTGTTAACCACGACCTAAGCTCCCTTAGAAGATTTTATAGGGGTCCGCCGAGAGGGCAGCTAACCCTAACCGATCTAGACGGCCAGGAATCCTCCAAACACGTAATCGATATACCGAGGATCAAGTGGTCGACGATCGTCATGGCGAACAAGCGGTCGCCGAGAAACTTTGAGGAGCTGTTGGCCTTGAGAGGTGTTGGGCCGGCCACCATAAGATTCTTGGCGGCCGCGTGCATAGATCTGTATCAAGTGTATCCTAGTCTAAGGGATCCGGCCATGTTATTCGAGGAGCTTCCGAATCATGTCGATGAGGATAGATGGGTCTACGAGCTGATCGAGGCCATCCAAGAATCCGATCTAACCCTCGCGGAGAAGAGGAAGTCTCTAAGCAGGATCTCCGAAATCTTCTCAACCATAACCTATTCCTGACGATCAACGGTCGTTAAAGCCGTGCCAAAACTTTCCATCCGGTTTAAATCATTTAAGGTGGAGCTATCCAATCCCCGACGATGAGGAGGCGTTACAAGGCATTCATCCTAGACCTAGATGGATGTGTATACATTGGAGATCGGCTGACCCCCGGATCCGATAGGGCTGTAGAGAGGTTAAGGGAGCTTGGAGTTAAGATCCTGTATCTCACCAACAACTCGGGCCACACATCAGAGGAATATCGTGATAAGCTTAGGAGGCTTGGCGTCGAATGCGTTGAGGAGCAAGTCTTAACGTCGGGTGAGGTCACCGCAACCTACATAATGGAGAATTCGGGGAGGAGCAAGATCCTTGCGATAACTGGGAGAGGGTTCAAGGAATATTGTGAGAGGATAGGGCATATACTATTACCATTTGATCGATGGGATGAAGCGGAATATGTGGTGGTTGGACTGGACCGCGAGGTGGATTATCGGAAGCTTAGAGCCGGTCTCAGAGCCATCCTGAAGGGGGCGAGATTCGTAGCAACGAACACAGATAAAACCTATCCCGCTTCGGATGGACTCGATCCGGGAGCTGGGGCCATAGTGGCGGCCTTAAGAGAATCATCTGGAGTCGAGCCTATCGTTATAGGTAAGCCTTCTAAGATAATTATGGAGGCAGCTTTGAGGAGGCTTGAGACGAGTCCGGATGAGGTTTTGGTGGTTGGAGATAGGTTTGAGACCGATATATTGGCCGGAAAGAGTATCGGAGCCGACACAGCCCTAGTCTTAACGGGGATCACGAGAAAAGAGGATATAGTAGGTCTACCGCCAAATCTTAGGCCGACCTATATGGCTGAAGACCTGCTCAAGCTAGTTGAGATCATTTATGCTTAGCGATGGGCAAGGCGTAATCCTCCTTTATGGTCCTTAAAACTATCCTAGTCTCGGTGGACGCCACCCCGTCGAGGGATCCGATCCGGTCGAGTATCTTCGCCAAGCTCTCCTTGCCCCTAGCCCTAAGCTTGACCAAGCAATAATAGTCTCCTGTAACGTCATGGATCTCTTGGATCTCCGGTATCTCGGCTAAAGCCTTCAAGACGTCCTCGTACTTGGCCGGGTGAGCAGTTACCGCTATGAAGGCTGTGAGGGTGAAGCCCAGCTTATCGGGATCTAGAATTGCCTGGAACCTCCTTATAATGCCCAACTTTAAGAGCTTCTGAATCCTAGAGTAGATTGCTGCCTCGCTCATCCCGAGGATCCTCGAGATCTGGGAGTATGAAGCCCTCCCATCGTCTTGGAGTATTTCCAGTATCTTGAGATCCTTCTCATCCAAGCCATGCTTGATCCTCATCACAATATTTGATTTCAAGATCGATTATAAATTTTATAAATTTGCCCACGAATTCCGCTCAATGCTTAAAAGCCTCTTAAATAAGCTTTCAGAACACTCCCATTTTTCGAGGAAGCTATTTCAAAGACCTCTTGGCCACGACCACATGTAATGCGGCATGCCTCATGGGGTTCTTGAGCTTGACTAAAAGTCTCTCCAGTAGCTTAAACATGGGCTCAGGTATGAATGGCGTGAAAAATCCCCAGTGACAGCAGCCCATCAGCTTAACGAGCTTAAAGCCATTGGCCAGGAGAAGCTCCTGAACTTCTAAACCTGTATGCCCGATCTCATAGATGAGGGTTGGCGGGATGGTCTCACCGAGGAAGAGAATCTTATCGGCCGGTATCCCGAATAACCTCCTAAGTAGCTTGAGATGCTCCTCATTCAGCGTGGAAATTACGCATAGCCCCCCACTCCTCAAAACCCTTGAAAACTCTGAAATCGCCTTTTCAGGCCCTTGAAGGTGGTCGAGGGTTAGGGTGCATAGTAGACCTCTAAAAGAACTATCTCTAAATGGTAGATTCTCTCCATCGGCTAAGACCAAGTGAACATTCTCCCTAACCCTATGTCCCTCCAGCTTTCTGAGAAAAACCTTCAACATCCTTAGGCTTAGATCCATGGAGACTACCTCGACCCCTCTATCAGCCAGTCTCAGAGAGTATCTCCCAGAACCGCATCCAACATCTAGCATCGGCGACTCAAATCTATCAAGCCATTCCCTCAAAACCTCCTCCTCGCATCTCTCAAGCCTCCTAGTCAGATAGAGGAATCGTGAATGGTCGTAGACCTCGGCTAAGTCGTCATAGAGCCTTCTAACCCCATCCTTCCCTTCCAAGACCCTAAACCTTCCCCGATACAACTCCTCAATCTGGAGAAAATCTCCTCCCTTGTAAAAATATCTAATAGTCAGCCTCTCATAATCTGCTAGATGGCTTGTTCTGGAGGGTTGTCCGTGAGTGGATGTAGGGTGGGCGTGATCTACGGTGAGGAGATGCTCCTCTACAGCTTCCCCCAACCCCATCCATTTAGAAGAGATAGGATTGAGAGATTCTATGAAAAGCTCCCAGAACTTGAAGAGGAGTTCCCAAGCCAGATAGTCAGGGTTAAGCCCAGGATGGCGACCCTCGAGGAAGTATTATCCTACCATGAGAAGGAGTATGTCGACTTCGTCAGGAAGATGTCCATGAACGGATATGGATACCTAGATTATGGGGATACTCCAGCCTTTAAGGGATGCTTTGAGGCATCCCTCTACGTCGTCGGATCAACCCTCAAGCTCGTGGACCTAGTCATGAGAGGCGAGATAGATCATGGATTCAATCCCATGGGCGGACTACATCACGCGAGGAGGGGTAGGGCTGCTGGATTCTGCATCTTCAACGACGCCTCGATAGCGATAAAATATCTGTTGGACGAGGTTGGATTGAAGGAGGTTCTCTACGTCGATATCGACGCACATCATGGGGATGGGGTCTTCTACGACTTCTACTATGATAAACGGTTGAAGCACGTCGACTTCCATCAAGATGGCAGGACCCTATATCCTGGAACGGGGTTCGCGCATGAGAGGGGTGGGGGAGAGGCGGCTGGAACCAAGCTCAACATACCCTTGATGCCCGGAGCGGGGGTCGAGGAGTTCATGGAGAATTGGGAGAAGCTCGTCGAGAGATTCATAAACGACACCAACCCTGAGTTCATCCTACTCCAAGCAGGAGCCGATGGATTGATAGGAGATCCATTAACAGGGCTCGAATATACGGAGGAGGTCCACCACTTCGTAGCGAGGAGATTGCATAAGCTCGCTGAGGAGGTTTGTGAGGGTAGGATCGTCGCTATGGGCGGAGGAGGATATAATAGGGATAATGTTGTGAGGGCTTGGTCGGCGGTGGTTAGGGCTCTCGCTACTCCACCCTGATCCTGAATCCTCTAAGCCTCTTCCTCGCAACCACTTCTAGGACCCCATCCTTGTATCTGGCCCTGACACTGGTCGGGTCTATCTCGACTGGGAGCTCGACGTGCAGAAGATACTTCCTCTCACCCCTTATCGGGGATCTACACGGTGCCTCCACCCTGATGTAATTCTCTCCAACCCTTAGATCTATCTCATCCTTACTTGAACCGGGCATATCGGCGGTGAAGATTATCTCATCTCCAGACTCGTAGAGGTTGTGGAGGGGGGTTATGCATCCGCTCATCCCCTCGGCCTCCTTGATCCTCCTTATGAACTCGTCCTCAATCCTGCTCATCTCCTCCTCAATCCTCCTAAACTCGTCCAACAAAATCCTCCAAAGAGGCCTTCTCCTAGAGCTCATCATCTCACCTCCCTATAGGTAGACCGGAGGTAGCTCAAGCTCCCTAGACTTCTGAACCCCCTGCATCATCCGGTTCGTCCTCCTCATCAGATCCCTGAGCCTAAGCTTCAGCTCCTCGGCGCTCTCCAGCAAGGGCTTGACATCTAGCTCGATGTTTAGGATCTTTGAGACATACTTGACGACCTCCGCAGCCGATCCCGGATCTGGGTAGTTGAAGTGTGATTGAGCTGAGATCAAGATCGTGTCTATCCCCCTTCTCACGCCCTCCTTCAGCAGCATCCCCTTAATTCCGGCTATAAACCCATCCTTGAACATCTCAATTCCCATAGCTTCATGGAGTTCTCGACCCAGCTCGACCTTACTCGCCAAGAGATAGACCTTAGGCTTATCGATGTTCAATCTATTGGGCTCGGGGATCCCGGTCAAGGATACTAGGAGCTTGGGCTTCTTCGACTCAATCCAATTCATAAGCTCGCGGCTAAATGGCTTCACTATCGAGGCTGGGATGGGGACATCTGAGAGGATGGCCAGCAAACTATCCTTCCTATAGATCCTGATGAGCTCTAGGACCCTCCCATCCCTCACGGAGATTATCGGCGGAAGCGTCTCGACATCCACGTATCCAACCTCCTTCATCCCAAGCCTATCCGCTATGAATGAAGCCGCTATAGATCCAACCAACCCCACGTCGGGGAAGCCCTCGATTATCGTGAATCCCTCGCCCTCAACCGGCTCCACCTCAACTATCTCAACACCCTCATAAGATTCCTTCATCAAGCATGTCCGATACACGATCCTTGATAAGTTTATTGTTAAAACATTCTGCATCTACGCCCACGGTTTAGGGCATCTATGTTTAAGAGGAAGCTTAGGGAGTGATCTTTGGGTTAAGATCATGCCTCAGCAGTATCCATATCCTGGGGCCACGACCCTGGGGATCAGGGGGAGGGACTCCGTCGTCCTGGCATCGGAGAAGAGGCTCGCCTATGGATACTTCGTCGTGAGTAAGACGGTGAGAAAAGTATTCCAGATAACTGATAGGATTGGAGCGGCGTGCGCGGGACTCGTCGGGGATATGCAGAGCTTGATTAGGGATGCTCAAGCAGAGGTAAACCTCTATAGATATAGGTATGGGAGGGAGCCGACCGTTAGGAGCGTCGCGAAGATCCTCTCAAACTATCTCTTCAGCAGCAGGTTCCTACCATATCTAACCGAGACTATAGTGGGCGGATTCGATGAGGCTGGGGGCCATGTAATAGTTTTGGATCCGCTTGGGTCGATGATCGAGGACGATTACGCGGTCGTTGGGACCGGTGCGGAGATAGCAATAGGCGTTATCGAGAGCTCCTATAAGCCTGAGATGGGTATGGAGGAGTTGAGGGAGCTTGCGTTGAAAGCAATTAAAGCCTCGATAGCTAGGGATGCTGCCAGCGGAAACGGCATAGACCTCCTAATCTTCACGGATGAAGGGCTTAAGGTCAATGAGACGATAAACCTCTAGGATAAAGTGCTTGAAGGGTTCTGGATAGGTGCTCTCGATGGCCCTCTTAGGTCATAAGGAGAGGATCTTGATATTCTTGGCCAAGAGGAACGCCCTCTCCGAGAGCGTGGAGACCTCGACCTTAGAGCTAGCGAAGGCGTTAAAGATCTCCCAGCAGACCGCTTCAAGACTATTGATCCAACTTGAGGAGGAGGGGTACATAGTTAGGAGGAGATTTGGAAAGGTGAGGAAGGTAAAGCTGACAGAGAGGGGGTTGAGGGAACTCCTAGATGTGTATCTAACCCTTAAGGAGATCCTAGAAAGGCCGATAGAGGTTAAGCTTGAGGGGAGGGTTTTCACGGGATTATCCGAGGGAGCATACTATCTCCAAATACCATACTATTTGAGGCAGTTTGAGGAGAAACTCGGATTCAAGCCATACCCCGGAACGCTCAACATCAAGTTAATGGACAGGGATTCGATAATGAATAGGATTCTATTGGAGAAGGCGGCCGACATAAGGATCGAGGGATTCAGGGACGGTAAGAGGACCTATGGCGGAGCTAAATGCATCCTAGCCAAACTGAATGACCGCGAAACCGTTGCCATAGTCTTTATCGAGAGAACACATTACGGCGAGGACGTGATCGAGGTCGTGGCCCCAGCATGCTTGAGGGAGAAGCTTGGGTTAAGGGATGGGGATAGGGTGTATGTATGCGTCAAGCTCCCATCTAAGAATCTCTACCAAGTAGCTCTCAGGGATTATAGAGCTTGAGTATCCTCTCGATTATCTCCGTGCTGCTGTTCAGCCTTCCAAGAGAGTATTTTCTCGCGACCACTATATCCACATCTATCCCCCTCTCCCTACAGAATCTCTCGAACTCCCTCCTAAACTTCTCTTGATCGTATCCGAAGACCACTATATCCGGCTTAACCCTCTCGATCACCTTCTCAAAGGATGGCGGCGTATATCCTAAGATCGCCTCATCAACGGGCTTAAGCATGGAGACCATGTATCTCCTAGACTCCTCATCGAAGATCGGATCCCTCCCCTTATTCCTCCTAACGGTCTCATCCCTCGCGATCAAGACCACTAACTTACCATCCGATCCCGCGAGCTTCTTAGCCTCCTCCAAGAGCTTTACATGGCCTGGGTGAAGCATGTCGAATGCTCCAGTGGTTAACACTATCTTTCCAGCCATCTCGGTCCGGGGAATAATGGTTGATCTAAGTCTTTAATCT
>Ga0209410_1001465_pt1 | contig 11446 bp, 9 predicted proteins | sample Mar14436cmmetaG_FD_184135 | JGI IMG/M metagenome (GOLD analysis project Ga0209410, IMG submission 184135) | Marine hydrothermal vent microbial communities from Guaymas Basin, Gulf of California to study Microbial Dark Matter (Phase II) - Marker... ... | reverse complement strand
GGGAAACCCCCGGCTCTGGAGCGCAGCGGAGGAGAACGGGGGAGGGTCTCCCATGCTGCGAAGGCCTCAAGAAAACAAGGGGCGAGAGCATGTTGGAAGAAGGAGCTCCCCTGTGTGACCGGCTGCCAATGGACCACGGAGGGGTTCACCGGATATTTATATTAATGGACAATAAATTTGAGGCCTATGTAAACTTTAATATTGGTTCTTACGCCATTGAACTTTATAGGCTGTCCTGGTATAAGACAACATTCGTTTTTTTAGGAGGGTTATTGGGTAATGGAAAAAGTGGCGAGTAAGGTAACTCAGGAACAGACTCTAACTGCCGCTCCCGATCAGGGGGACGCAACTTCTCAAGCAGATTCCCAGGTCTTGGAAGAAGATATGTCACCGGAGGAAGCCGGTGACATGGACCAGTTTGAAGACCTTTTCGAGCAGAGTCTTCGTACCTTTCAGGAAGGAGAGATACTTAAAGGTACCGTAGTGAGCATCAATAAAGAATCCGTTATGATAGACGTGGGATATAAGTCAGAAGGCCTGATCCCGATTCGGGAATTTCGTGACGAGGAAGGAGAAATAAAAGTCTCCACAGGAGATACCGTAGAGGTATTACTTGAACGTTGGGACCCTGATGAGGGAATGTTAAGGCTTTCCCATTCCAAGGCCCTTCGCCGTCAGGTGTGGGAAGAACTGACAAAGGCCTTTGAAACAGAGACGCCTGTGAGTGCCACTGTGGTGTCCAGGGTAAAAGGTGGCCTGTCTGTGAGAATCGGCAACTGCAGATGCGGTGTAATGGCATTTTTGCCCTTCTCTCAAATTGATCTCCGGCCTGTTCGTGATCCCGAGACACTCGCAAACCAGACTATAGAGTGTGTTATCCTGAAATGTAATCGCCGCAGAGAGAATGTCGTGGTCTCACGCAGGTTCCTTCTGGAGAAAGAAATGTCTGAAAAAAGGGTTAATACCCTGGCTTCTCTTGAAGAAGGGCAGATCAGAGAAGGAGATGTCAAAAATATCACAGATTATGGCGTATTTGTGGATCTTGGAGGGATCGACGGGCTTCTCCATATCACTGACATGTCATGGGGACGTGTAGAACATCCGTCCAAGCTCTTTAATGTGGGTGACACGATTAGAGTAAAAGTTCTTACATATGATCGTGAAAATGAGAAAGTTTCCTTAGGCATAAAACAACTTACTGAGGATCCTTGGCTGCGAGTGGAAGAAAAGTACCCTGTGGGGGAAAAAGTGACCGGCAAGGTGGTAAGCCTCACGGATTACGGTGTCTTTATAGAGCTCGAGGAGGGTGTAGAGGGCCTGATTCATGTATCTGAGATGTCGTGGACAAAGCGCATACGTCACCCCTCCCAGATGGTTGATGTAGGAGATATTGTCGAGGCAGTTGTGCTCAAGGTGGACTCTGAGTCTCAGAGGATATCTATGGGGCTGAAGCAAATAGAACCGAACCCTTGGGACCTGGTCCAGGAGCGCTATCCAATTGGTACAGTGATTGAAGGAACAGTAAAGAATATCACTGATTTCGGTCTGTTTATAGGCATTGAAGAGGGTATAGACGGGCTTGTTCATATCTCCGACCTCTCCTGGAGCAAAAGGATCAAGCACCCCAATGAGATTTACAAAAAAGGGGAGACTATCCAGGCCGTAGTGCTTAATGTCGACAAGGAAAAAGAACGGTTTTCACTGGGCGTTAAACAGCTTCATCCTGACCCGTGGGAATCGGCTCCCGAGAGATATCCTGCCAATAGCCAGGTCACCGGTAAAGTGACAAATGTGACGGATTTTGGGGTATTTGTTGAGCTTGAAGAGGGAGTTGAGGGCCTGATTCACATTTCTGAGTTGGGGCCCGGGAAGATCAAGACACCGGTTGGAATGTTTCAGGTAGGAGATAAAATCAGTGCCAAGGTTATCCATGTAGCCCCTCTGGAAAGGCGTATCGGGCTCTCTATTAAGCGAATATCTGAAGATGAGGAGCGTTCACATTTTGATGAGTACGCCGGCAACAACAAATCTGCCGGCACTACTTTGGGCAGCTTGCTGCAGGAAGAAATAGTACAGCGCAATCGTGCCCGCTCCGAAAAAGACAACAGGAGCCGGGAGGAATAAGCCGGGATCATGCAAGAGTTGCAGGCGCGCAAAGAACGCAGATATGCCCATCCGTTATTGGTAGTTCTTGCCACCATCGGAGGGCTCACCGTAGTCATTATGATAGCGTTTTTTCTGTCAGTATTATGGGCAACAAAAGGCATGTTTACCGGTCCTTCTGTCTACCACGGAGATAAAGTCGGAGTGGTGGAGATCAAAGGACTCATCACCGAGCCTGAGGCCACTTTGAAGGCCCTGAGGGATTTTCGATACGATCAGAAGATTAAGGCCGTTGTAATCCGCATAGACAGCCCTGGTGGTGCAGTTGGGGCATCCCAGGAACTTTTTGAAGAGGTCCTCAGACTGAACAAGGAAAAACCCGTAGTGGCTTCCCTTGCCACAGTGGCGGCATCAGGTGGATATTATGCATCCTTAGGTGCCAGGCACATTGTGGCTAACCCGGGCACGGTGACCGGAAGTATCGGGGTTCTTATGAAGGTCCCCAATATAGGGGCTTTGCTGGAAAAACTCGGGATAAAGACAACCGTGGTCAAGAGCGGGACTTTCAAGGATTTGGGCTCCATCACCAGGGATATGACAGAAGATGAACGGGCATTACTCCAGGAAGTAATGCAGGACATTCAGAGGCAATTCATAACGGCGGTAGCCAAGAGCAGAAAGCTTCCCGAAGAGCAGGTTTCGGCCCTTGCTGACGGGCGTATCATGACAGGCCATCAGGCCCTGGATGCCAAACTGGTAGACGAGTTGGGCAATTTCAGCGTAGCCGTGGATAAGGCTGCAAGTCTGGCGGGAATAGAAGGCAGACCTGAGCTTGTCTACCCCGAGAGAGATCGCCTTTCAATCATAAGAGATATTCTACGGGAAGAAGGAGCAAAGACCTTGGGCAATGTCCTTAGTCAGTTACTAAGATCTCCCGCAGGTAATTCTGTTTCCTATGGGATCTGAGCAGCAGCCACGGTCTATATTGAAGGGTGATCTTATTGCCCGGTTGCAGCATAATTTTCCTCAGCACCTGAAAAAAGACCTCAAAACCGTTGTAGATATGGTCTTCGATGCGATGACTTCAGCGCTTAAAGAAAAAGGAAGGATAGAAATCAGGGGCATAGGAAGTTTTTCACTGCAAAGGCAAAAGGGACGGGAATTCGTGAACCCCAAGACAGGTCTGCTGACAATATGTCCTTCAAGCTATCGCATAATTTTCAGGGCGGGTAAGGAACTAAGGTCTGATGACTAATGCTCCATTCCCCTGTCTCTCTATGCCTTCTTTTCTATAAAAGCCGAGACATCACCCTTACCCTTTCTGAGCACCAGTGTCTCGTCATTCACCAACGATATCACGCTTGATGGTACCGCTGGGATAATTCCACAGTCTATCACCACAGCCAACCTCTTTCCCAGGACTTCATTAATCTCTTTGGGATCTGACCATACAGGTTCATTGCCTATGCCTGCCGAGGTACTTATAAGCGGGTTCCCAAGGGCATCAGCTATTGCTTTACAGACCGGGTGATCTGGAATACGAATTCCAACGGTGCGGCGTTTTGTAAGCATCATCTTGGGGACTTCCCTGGATCCCTCCAGGATAAAGGTGTAAGGGCCCGGCAGAAACCGCTTCAATATTCTGTAGGCATAGTCTGTCACAAAGGCATATCTGCTTATGTCTCTCAGATTTGCGCACACAAAACTGAAGGGTGTGCTTTTATGAAGTCCCTTGATTTGGTAAATGCGTCCGATAGCTTTTTTGTTAAAGATGTCAGCTCCTATGCCATAACAGGTATCTGTGGGATATACGATTATCTCTCCCCTCCTCAAGATCTCTGCAACCATGTTTATCTGGCGTGGACTGGGTCTTTTGGGGTCTATTTCCAGCAGCAATTTCTATCCTCCATGTTTTTTTCTACATTTATTGAAAAAAAAACCTATTTAGAGTACCTAATATGACCTGTGATTGGCAAATTCAGTTCCGGTTATTAACCTGATACTGAATCAAGATTCATAAACCCGGACATTCTCATCTATCAGGAACCTTATTAAATAAATGGGAATCTCCATTTATATCATGTCCGGGTCTGCGTCCAGAAATTTTTCATAAGGAGAATTTTTATGAAACTAGACCCAACTAAAATGAAAGACTGGCAGATTTCCGAAGCTGCCGAAGAAAACATGAAGACCGTATATCAGCTTGGCGAGGAACTGGCCCTTGAAAAGGAAGAGCTTCTTCCGTACGGCCATTACGTAGCAAAGATCGATTATGCCAAGGTATTGGAACGTCTCAAGGGCAGACCGGACGGAAAATATATCGACGTGACTGCTGTCACGCCGACTCCTCTGGGTGAAGGTAAAAGCACCTGTGCAGTAGGTCTGATGGAAGGTCTCGGCAAGAGGGGCAAGAAAGTGATGGGAGCTATACGGCAGCCATCCGGAGGGCCCACTTTCAATATCAAGGGCAGCGCTGCAGGAGGGGGGCTTGCGCTGGTCATTCCGCTTTCGAAGTTTTCTCTCGGACTCACAGGCGATATCAACGCCATCATGAATGCCCATAATCTGGGCATGACCGCCCTTACTGCACGCATGCAGCATGAATCGAACTACACAGACGAACAGTTGGCCAGGAGGGGGCTGAAGCGTCTCAATATCCACCCCAAGAGCGTGGAATTCAGGTGGATAATCGATTTCTGCGCCCAGGCCCTGAGGAACATAACTCTGGGAATCGGGGGCAGAATGGATGGTTTCACTATGCAGAGCGGTTTCAACATAGCCGTCAGTTCGGAAATCATGGCGATACTCGCGGTAGCGAATGACCTCAAGGATCTCAGAGAACGTATAGGCCGGATAGTCCTTGCCTATGACCGTACAGGAAAGCCTGTTACTACAGAGGACCTTGAAGTGGCCGGCGGCATGACTGCCTGGATGGTGGAGGCCATTAATCCCAACCTCATGCAGACTATTGAAGGCCAACCTTGTATGGTACATGCAGGACCGTTTGCAAACATTGCCATAGGTCAGTCTTCGATCATTGCCGACAGGATCGGATTGAAGCTTACCGACTACCTGGTAACTGAGAGCGGCTTTGGCGCTGATATAGGCTTTGAGAAATTCTGGAACCTCAAGTGTCGCTTCAGTGGGCTAAAGCCTAACTGTGCAGTGGTAGTGGCCACCATCAGGGCGCTTAAATGCCACGGCGGAGCCCCCATACCCCGTCCCGGTCGCCCGATGCCAGAGGAGTATAATACTGAGAATGTAGAGTGGGTGGAAAAGGGATGCGCAAATCTGATCCATCATATCGAGACGGTGAAAAAGGCGGGCATCAACCCGGTGGTCTGTATTAACGCTTTTTATAATGATACAAAGGATGAGATCGCCATGGTGCGCAGGCTGAGCGAGCAGGCAGGAGCACGGGTGGCAGTATCAGAACACTGGCTTAAGGGTGGAGACGGTGCGCTGGAATTTGCAGACGCGGTTGTCGAGGCCTGTGAAGAAGAGAACGAGTTCCGTCTCCTTTACGATCTTGACATGCCGATTCGCGAGCGCATAGAGCTGATCACCAGGGAGGTCTATGGCGGTGACGGCGTAACTTACAGCCCGGAGGCCCTTGCCAAGGCCAAGGCCATGGAACAGGATCCCGAGATTTCCAAGCTGGGGACCTGCATGGTAAAAACCCATCTCAGCCTTGCAGACGATCCGAACGTCAAGGGTGTACCCAAGGGATGGAATCTCCTTGTACGGGACATCTTGACTTACAAGGGTGCGGGTTTTGTGGTCCCGGTCGCCGGCGCCATAAGCCTCATGCCCGGAACCGGCTCTGACCCTGCCTATCGCAGGATCGATGTAGACACGGATACCGGAAAGGTCAGAGGTCTCTTCTAAACCAGGGATAAGCGCCTCGCCCCTGGAGAAATTGCTCCGGGGGCTTTGGGCCACTCAAAATATCTTACCCATCGGGGTCAAAGTGGCAGGTATACTCTGTTACGTGATGGGTGTCATCGTGTGACTGATGGTCCTCTCCAGGGTGGACGTGAGCTATGCCTATCCACTACTGAGCGTGGGCTACATCGTGACTGCCTTTGTGCAGGACGGTTTTTCTTTGACGAGGTCCTGGGGCCTGTACGCTGGGCAGGCATACTGATAATCTGCCTGGGTGTATATCTCGTTACAAGGAGTGTATAATGACTGGCAACATCCCTGTGAGGTCCGTTTTTTTGCCATTTTCCCGCCCGACCATCGGCCAGGCAGAAATAGACGAGGTGGCGGACAGCCTGCGCTCCGGCTGGCTGACCACCGGTCCCAAGGTTGTTCGCTTTGAGAACGAGTTTCTGCAATGGATTGGGAATAAGGAGGCCATTGCTGTGAACTCTGCCACCGCCGGGTTACACCTGGCAGTGGCTATACTGGACTTGGCACCTGGGGATGAGGTCATTACAACTTCGATAACCTGGCCCTCTACAGTAAATAACATTGAATTGTGTGGTGCACGGCCGGTCTTTGCGGATGTGGACCTGGAGACCCTGCAGATCAATCCGGCCGGGGTGGAGAGACACCTGTCTTCAAGGACCAGGGCCGTTATTCCAGTGCACTTTGCAGGAGCCCCGTGCGACCTGGATCCAATAAAAGAGATATGCCGGGCAAAGGGGCTCAGCCTTATTGAAGATGCAGCCCATGCGGTTGGCACTGTCTATCGTGGCAGGCTGGTTGGCTCAGACAGTGAATTCGCTGTATTCAGCTTTCATCCCATCAAAAATATGACTACCGGCGAGGGTGGGATGGTCCTCTGCAACGATCAGGAAAGGGCCAAAAGGATGCGCAGACTCCGCTTCCATGGTATTTCGCGGGATGCCTGGAAACGTTACTCCAAGGGCGGGGTTCCGCAATACGAGGTAGAGGAGCCGGGCTACAAGTACAACATGCTGGATCTCCAGGCTGCCATCGGGATCCACCAGTTAGCGCGCCTCCAGGAATTTAACCAGAGGCGTGCGGAGCTTGCCGAAAATTACCACCGGCTCCTGGCAGAGATCCCCGAGATCCGTCCCCTGGGCCAGGTCCCCTATCCCCATCACCACGCCTGGCATCTTTATGTAGTGCGTCTCGAGATCGAGGCACTCACAATTGATCGCGACCAGTTCCTTGCGGCCCTGCAGGACGAAAATATCGGCACAGGCCTCCACTTCCCTGCAATCCACCTCCAGCGTTTTTACCGGGAAAAATACGGCTACAGGCCCGGCGTACTTCCCAATGCAGAATGGAACAGTGAACGGCTCTTCTCACTCCCCCTTTATCCCTTGCTTGAAGAAAAGGACCAGGAAGACGTGGCTGAGGCCTTAAAAAGGATTATAAAAAGGTATCGAAGGTAGGGATAAAAGGAGTATGGGTGTCCTATATTCCCCGGTCGGCAGACAGTGACCCGCACGCAGGGTGTTGCGGGGCTGGGGGAGAAAAACCCCCGGATAGCCGATTGGCCGGCCTTGATGCCATCGAAAATTGTCTTTCAAGGTTTATAATTGCACGCGTCTAAGCCTGAGCGAATTGCTGATCACGGAAACTGAGCTGAAGCTCATTGCTGCGGCAGCAATAATTGGTGATAGCAGTACTCCAAAGAACGGATACAACACTCCCGCGGCAATAGGAACGCCCGCCGAGTTATAAATGAAGGCAAAGAACAAATTCTGTCTGATATTACGCATGGTGGCTCGGCTTAATCGTCTGGCTCTAACGATACCTCGCAAATCGCCTTTGACTAAAGTGACGCCAGCACTTTCCATTGCCACATCGGTACCTGTACCCATTGCAATACCGACTTGAGCCTGTGCCAATGCAGGGGCATCGTTAATACCATCACCCGCCATGGCGACAATACGGCCTTCTTCTTGAAGCTGTTTAACGACTTCGGCTTTTCGTTCAGGTAATACTTCAGCTTGTACCAGATCGATCTCCAGTTTGCTTGCAACAGCTTCTGCGGTGGCATGACTGTCACCTGTGAGCATCACTATCTTGATACCTTCGGCATGCAAATCGCGAATAGCTTCCGGTGTTGAGTCTTTAATGGGATCTGCAACACCAATCAATCCCGCTGCCTTGCCATTAATAGCAATCAACATAACAGTTTTACCTTCGGTGCGTTGTTTATTCGCTTGTTGCGCCAAGTCTCCCGCTTTGATACCCAGACTTTCCAGCAGTTTTATGTTCCCTACCGCCACCGCATGTCTATCCACTTCACCCGTGACACCTTTGCCTGTAATGGACTGGAAGTTATTGGTCTTAGCCAACTCAACCCCCTTCTCTTTTGCGCCATATACAATCGCTTCTGCCAAAGGGTGTTCGCTGGCGCGTTCGAGGCTGGCGGCTATACGTAATACTTCATCTTCGGTAAAGCCTTCTTCTGCTTGCACTGCGACCAGTTTTGGTTTGCCTTCGGTCAGCGTACCGGTCTTGTCCACTACCAGGGTATTGACTTTTTCCATGATCTCCAGTGCTTCGGCATTCTTTATTAAAACTCCGGCCATAGCACCACGACCTGTTCCCACCATGATAGAAATAGGTGTAGCAAGTCCCAGTGCACATGGACAGGCAATGATAAGTACGGCAACGGCATTAACAACAGCATGTGCCAGGCGCGGCTCCGGTCCCCACACCCACCAGACAATAAATGCGATTACAGCAATGCCAACAACGGTGGGTACAAAATAACCTGCCACTACATCGGCCAGTTTTTGAATCGGTGCTCGTGAGCGTTGTGCCTCGGCCACCATGTTGACGATTTGTGCAAGCAAGGTATCGGCGCCAACTTTTTCTGCTCGCATTAATAAACTGCCGGTTCCGTTAACCGTCGCGCCGATCAGTTTCTCGCCGGCAAACTTTGCCACCGGAATGGGTTCACCTGTGACCATGGATTCGTCCACGTTACTCTCACCATCAATGACCGTACCATCTACTGGTACTTTCTCACCGGGACGAACACGCAAGGTATCGCCGGGTTGTACCTGCTCCAGCGGGATATCTTCTTCCGTTCCATCATTTCGCACGATGCGTGCCGTATTCGGGGCGAGTCCGAGCAACATCTGAATGGCCGCATTGGTTCGTGAGCGGGCGCGTAATTCAAGCACCTGCCCTAGAAGCACCAGCGCCGTGATCACGGCCGCGGCTTCAAAGTAGACATCTACCAAACCGCCTTCCATTTGCATGATGGGCGGGAAAATCTGTGGGAACAATAAGGCAACTACACTGTATACCCAGGCTACTGAGACACCCAGTGCAATCAAGGTAAACATATTGAGATTCCAGGTCTGGACGGACTGCCAACCTCGAACGAAAAATGGCCAACCACCCCATAATACAACAGGTGTTGCTAACGCAAACTCAATCCATTGAACCGTTTGCATGGAAAGCCCTCCCGGTAACCATGCAGGTAGCAAATCAGCAACCATCGCCAGAATAAACACTGGCAAAGCCAGCACGGTGCTGACCCAAAAGCGACGGCTCATGTTGATGAGTTCTTCATTTTTTTCTTCAACTTTTGCCACAACCGGCTCCAGTGCCATACCACACTTGGGGCAATTACCGGGATGATCCTGTACCACTTCAGGATGCATGGGACAGGTGTATTCGGTTTTGGTCGCAGCTACCGGTACTCTCATTGGCTCCAGTGCCATACCGCACTTGGGGCAACTGCCAGGTCCCTGTTGTTGAATTTCAGGATGCATGGGACAGGTGTAGATACTTGACTCGTTACCTGTCTCATGAGGTGGTGAGGTTTCCTTATCTAGATATCGTTCTGGGTGCTCTTTGAATTTGTGCAGGCAATGTTCACTGCAGAAATAATAATGTTTGTCTGCATAATGATAATAATATTCAGTGTCACTCGATACCACCATGTTACAGACAGGATCTTTTCGTTGCTCTTTTTCTGTGTTTAGTTCTGCACTCATATCTCTATCTCCCTTGTGGGTTGGATAACGAGTCTGTAGAAAAGTCCTTTTGAAAGTGTTGCCCTTTTCCGGTGGCACCGGTTTTTAAATCAGCATCCGGGAGCTCCATTCCAGCTTCAGTTGCCGTTATGTTTTTAAACTCAGTTTACGTCACCTCGCATACCTTTGTAGGGATGCCTACTCGATTATTTGAGCGGCATCCTGCCATTTTCTCTGATGACTACGCAAACCCAGGACATAGCGTTGAATCTTCTTCATGTTGTGTACAATGCAGGACAGGTTCCACTGGAAATATTGTAACGACGCCACCTACACTGAGGACCACGAGCTTGAAGGGATCAACGAAATCGGCTCTTTCCTTGAGCTTCTCGACTTCGGGATCTTCCGGACGTAGGACAATCCAGTCAGAACGACTTTGCATCCACTCGAATGCCGCATTAGGTTGGTCAGCAGCAAGTTGCCAGAAGCGGATATTGCCGCGATTGACGTAGATCGCACGCCAGACAAGAATCACTGCAACGAAGATGGCTACGGCTTCTATGCCCTGCACGTGTATGTCCTTCCTTAAACCCAACGCCGGGTATGCAGTTAATTGGTTAACTTATCACATGATTCTGAGTATTTTATCCTTTGAGAAAGTTAGAATCCAAATACCTTTATCAAACGGATTTCTCTCAGTGCTAAGCCTGTTTTTGATTTGATCACTCACCATGTCCCAATCCCATGCTAACGGCGAGGCATCTCTAACAACAAGGGCAACATTTGAACCATAGTCTTTGTTCAATTTGGGTTTAATTCTTGCGACCATCATGTCTGTGACATTGCCTTGTAAATAGCTTACCCTCTCTAAAGGATTTGCTTTTCCAGCTTTCGCATCAGAAAGATGCTTTTTCAATGCCTCCAAACTTTTGTGATCAGATCTCCCAAGAGCAGCTCGAATATCTTTTGGCCGATCCTCAGTTAGTGTGATCTCAAAATTTAATGTGTTTTCGTCAGAATCTTTACAGCGAATGTCTGGGGCATCTGAGTATTCAATTATCGAAAAAGATGTTCCCATTTCAGAGTTGTATAATTCTATGAATGCATCAGCGGTTGCTTTTTCAATAGCTTCTTTTTCGTTCAAGAAAATGCCTCCATTTTTTGGGACCTAATCGGCCACGGATCAGGAGCGAGACCGGAGGCAAACTTGTTTGCCGACGGGATCGTCTGCTGCAGCCGCTGGTGGTACGCCCGGCATGGGCGTGAACTTATGGGGTGACCCGCCTTTGCCCAGGCTATGGCGTGGCAGGAAGTCCTCTGTAGCAAATCCCGCTACCTGATTTTGAGGTTAGCAAAAGTACTAGCCGAAGGCAAGGGCATCATCGCGAGGTGGTGTCCCTGTCTGCCGACAGGCGGGTGAAGGA
>Ga0209410_1001464_pt1 | contig 11451 bp, 7 predicted proteins | sample Mar14436cmmetaG_FD_184135 | JGI IMG/M metagenome (GOLD analysis project Ga0209410, IMG submission 184135) | Marine hydrothermal vent microbial communities from Guaymas Basin, Gulf of California to study Microbial Dark Matter (Phase II) - Marker... ... | reverse complement strand
AGTATACTCTTATTTTGTGTGACTTATATATGAATAAAGCTAGCGACGATCTTTATGGAAACATGTTAAAGTTAGGTGAGAAAGAAGTACTCGTAGAATTTTATCCTGTTAGTGAACCTTTCGGTCATATTGCTATCGTGATGTCTAGAGATACTGGAAGATATGAGTACCGTGTCTTAGAGCCCCCTTTGACTCCTCAAGATAAAGAGAATATCCTGAGAATCAGAGAACTTCTTATTGAAACGTCACGGGTGAAGTTAGAGGAGCTTAGGAGTTTTCCACCCGAGGAGATTCTTAGAAAAGAGGTCAAGTTTATAATAAAGAAGTTTAGGATACCTGTAAGTAGGGAGTCTTTCGACAAGATCTACTACTATATTAAAAGGGATACGCTTGGTTACGGCAAGATCGACATACCTATGAAAGATCGGAATGTGGAGGATCTCTCATGTGATGGGGTAGGGTTTCCAATATATATATGGCATAGGAAATACGAATCTATACCTTCTAATATAGTGTTTGATTCGGAGGAAGAGCTTAACAGCCTTTTAATCAAGATGTCCTATAAGGCTGGTAAGCAGATATCTGTTGCTCAACCTATAGTTGAAGGTTCTCTACCTGGCGGTTTTCGAATTCACCTTACTCTTTCTGAAATTTCGAGGAGAGGTGGCTCGTTCACGATTAGGAAATTCAGAGAAGTACCTTTCTCGATAATAGACCTTGTCAATTTTGGAACTCTGAACTCTCTTGCAGCCGCTTATTTCTGGTATCTTATTGAGGAAGGAAAGAGCACAATGATTATTGGAGCTACGGCTAGCGGAAAAACTACTACGCTTAACGCTATAGCTACATTCATTAGGCCGGAAGCTAAGATAATAACGATTGAGGATACGCCTGAGCTTAACCTTTTGCATGAAAACTGGGTACCCTTGATGACGAGGCCCAGTTATGAGGAATGGGTAAGGAATGTTGACCTGTACGAGCTCTTGAGGTCTGCTATGAGGATGAGGCCTGACTATCTTATTATCGGAGAGATTCGAGGAAAAGAGGCGTTCACACTCTTCCAGGCAATCGCTACTGGTCATTCGGGAATGTGTACAATGCATGCAGAGAACATAGATTATGCAATTAAAAGACTATTAGCCGTTCCTATGGAAATACCTATTTTCCTACTACCGGTAATGAATGTTTACGCGCATATAAAGAGGATTAAAGTAAAAGGAAAAATTGTGCGTAGAATAGTTAGCATACAGGAAGCTGTCGACATAGATCCTGAAAAGAACACTCTTATACTTGAAGAAGTTTTCAAGTACAACCCTATTACGGATCAGTTGGAACAGGTTAAGGAAAGTGTGCTCCTTAAGAGGATAGCTGAACAGAAGTTTAAGAGTTATTCTGAGGTTATGGATGAGATAAATCGCCGGAAGGAAATCGTGGACTATCTCGCGTCTAGGAACATAACTGATTTTATTAACATTAGTCGCGTTACACGCGACTACTACTATAGTCCAGCTCGGGTTTATAGAGCTATCATATCAGGAACATATAGGGTTTAAAAATGTATATAGGTTATACACTGGTAGGACCAGTTGCAGAAAGGCTCGAGGAAAAATTTAAACATTTTAAAGCAATCTATGTCAAAGCTGGATTCGAGTACCCATTCAGAGTGTATCTAGCTAACATGCTCTTGTTCACTATAATTTCTATCCCAATAATATTCATCCTTTTTACCCTGATCCACCTTTATTTAATAAGATTAAATCTCTTCTTTTCGATCATAGCTTCATTACCTATTACAATTGCCTCTACATTAATTATCTTCAGTCTATTACTGTACTATCCTGTGTACAAACGTTATAGTCGTAAAACAAAGATCGATGCGAGTCTCCCATTTACCATTGCATATATGGCTTCCTTAGCCTCTGCCGGCTTAGGTGTCGAGAGAATAATCGAAAGAAGTGTCTTCGTAGAAGAAAATAAGGAGATCTCTCGTGAACTAGCATTATTGTACAAAGATTTTAAAGTTCTAGGATTTGACACAGCTATCGCAATAGAACGCGCGGCTAGTAGGGCACCTTCAACACATCTCAACGTATTCTTTGCGGGATTAAAGGACACGTTTATCACTAGTGGAGATCTGAAGAGCTATACGCTTTTTACTGCCAAGAGGTTAATCTCCGATAAGATGACATCGCTTAGAGGCATAATAAACTCTCTTGCCTTAATAGCAGAAGTATATGTTACGATGATAGTAGCAGCACCGTTAATGTTCATCATAATGCTTACTGTGATGTCGCTACTGGGTGGAGGATTCTTTGGCCTCCCTCCTGTACTAGTAATATATCTTCTAATTATGATTGTTATCCCGGCTTCGGCGGTTGCGATTCTTGTTGTAATAGATGGAATACTTTCGAAGGTGTAAAAAATGCCCTACATATATCTTGATAAAAAAAGGAAGGTTATGGTAGCCTCTGTTTCAATAATCTTAGCTCTTACCCCATTATTTATGATTCCTTTTTACATCAATGAGATCATAGAGAGTATTAGAGTGATAGGATTTGGAATAATACTGGTAACATCCCTTAAGTTCAATACAATTTTATCATTATCAATAATCCTAGGACTCCTTCCCTACAGCATAATTGACTTCCTTAACAGGAGGTATCTTGACGCAATAGACCGTGATCTAGGTCCCTTCTTTAAAGGATTAGGAGAATCTATCAGAGCTGGAATGACGTTTACCGAGGCGTTAGAGAATATAGCTAAGGTTATATTTGGACCTTTATCAAACGAGCTGAAAAAGGTCATTGTCCGTGTAGAATTCGGCATGACGATTCGTGATGCTTTAGAAGACTTTGCTGAGAGAATAAACCTTCCTAGTATTCAGAGAGCAGTTGTGATATTGACAACAGCGCATGAGAGCGGTGGAAAGATTGTCGATGTACTGGACGCAGCTGCCGAAATGTATAATATGATAAGAGCTTATGAGGAGGAGAAGAGAACAATTATAGCTCCATATGCATGGACAATTTATATAGCCATATTGATCTACTTGTTCATTTCCTTTATACTAATATACGCATTCTTCATTCCTTTACATTACATGGCAACAAAAGGAGGATTATTTGCTGTTGCATTAGACATACCCTCGTACAAGACGATACTTTTCCACTCTTCAATTCTTGAAGCATTGATTGGAGGATTTATTGTCGGAAAACTTAAGACAGGCAAGACAGCAAGCGGAGCAATACATAGCATCATCATGCTAACAATAGTAATAATCTTTTACAATAGTATGGATATACTGGGAAAAATGATACATATTATCCCAATCTCCATATAAACTTCTTTAAGCATAGCTATGACATGAAAACAGTTTTAGATGTAAACATGAATTAAGCCGCAAAAATCGCGTATATCGAGATTAGAATCAATAATATCCCGCTAATTATTTCCATAATTCCCAGCTTCTTTGTTCTCCATACTTTAAGCGTCCTGATCTTAGAAGAGAAAAATATCATGATTAACATTATGGCTAGGAGCGGTAAGATAAATATAAGATTATACAAAACTAAAAGTAGGTATGAGAGCAGGGGATTTTTCATTTTTGCCAACGCTGCCGTTGCCACAAGATAAGGGCCGCTGCTACACGGTAGTAAGGTTAAGCTTATCGTGAAACCAGCGAGAGCAGACGTGTAAGGATTCACCGCTCTTGAAGCTCTCTCGATGAAGTCTTCGCTTATCCTCTTTAATTTGTTCGGCAGAGGAGACTTAAACCTACCTCCCCATCCACTAAATATTGAGAACATACCAAAGGATAACCCTAGTATAATGATCACATATTTTATCATCGGAATATAGGAGAATATCTTGATTAACCCTAGGCCTAAGGCAATATAGGAGAGAAATATTGAGAAGATAAAAGGAGCACCTACCACTACTATTCTCTTTTTTTCCCGGGATAGAGAAAATGTTATCAGGAGCAAAGCTGTAAATACACTAAATGTACATGGATTTACAGAATCTGCTAGCGACATAGCTATCACTATTGGCAGTATTTGAGCTGGTGTATACTTTCTACTTTCAGCCTCTCTGCTCTCAACGACCAGCTCCTTTAAATCTTCAACCGTGCCAATATCAGTAATCCTGAAAAACTTGTAATTTTCATTCATTACAAGCAAGGTACCATTCTCAAAGGCTACCTTGATTAGATACTTTACAATATCCATAGATACCGCTCCTATTATGACACAAAGAGGCGTATCATTATAGACTACGATAGTTAACGGGATATAATAATGAGAACCTAGATTTAACATATCATAAATCTTAGTGTGAGTATCTAAATGCGTCTCATTGGCTATGTCCCTAAAGATAACAGAGTATTCGCCATACTCCTCCTTTAACATTTCTTTCATCCTAGAACATGCAGGACATGAGGGACTACCATATATGTAGAATTTTAAAAATTTTCTGTCAAAACTTATTTTCTCCAAAATCACATAAATAGTCTCAGAACAATTTATGATTTCGACTTTCTTGATAAACGGCTTAAACCCTTTAGCTAGCACCCGAATTTCATATACTCCTGGAGATATCTCTATGTTAAAGCTATCAGATGAGAACGAAAAATTTCGCAACAAGATTCCATTAGAATAGTTTATCAGATATAAGGTGTATATGGTGGCTGGTTTATGGTCTACTATGTTCAACGTAATGTTGAGGTTTTGTACAAAAATCAATGCAATCTCCCGTGATTCATTGAGTAGTACTTCTTTTGAAACAACTTGCCTTCCTAGCTCTCCTTCAATTTCGTACAATCCTGGTTCAAGATAAAATGTCTTAGAACCCTCTATGACCTCTTTTCTTATAAGCAGATTATCCTTAAAAATGCTGACGACAGCACTTATTGGCATTCCTCGGGTGTCGAATATTTTCACTCTTAATTTATGCCTTATTTTCTCAAGCTCTACAATTAGGGTCTTATTAGATTCTAACAATAGGGTAAGATTTCTGGTCTTATAACCTGGAGAGCTAACCATTAATGTATAATTTCCTGGAGATAGACGAATCGTACAAGAGGCATTACAACTCATGAAAATGCTATGAGACATGTTAAATAAGGTAAGATTAAAAGGAATATATTGTTCAGATTCGCCTTTTACGTATATGCTGAGGTACTTACATTTGTTTTTTGTATGAGAGCACTTCTTATATAATAGGACCGTATTCCCGCCTGTAACTAGAACATAGTCTAGGTTGCTGGTGAAGCATACGTAATCAATCTTTTTTACGATAAAATGAGCAATTATCTCATTGTTTAGAAGGTCTATTAATGTAAGTGAAGAGTTGCCATATTTCTTCTTAACTCCAATATACTCTATAAATCCGTAATGCCCTACCAGAATCTTGCTAACTATTCCAGTTAAATCTATATAAGTATTGATCCTATACGTTTCCAGTGATGGAATATTCACTTTAGTAAGTATGATTCTAGAGTTTTTGTCCTTGGAAATAAGTATGTAGCAATTCAGTTTTTTCACAAATTCTGTTCTTATCAAACCACTCATCTCTAGGGTCTTGTTCTTTACCATTTTAACAGTACTGCTGATTACCTTTGCTATTGTTATGCCCTTTGTGGTTAAAATTGAGAAGTATGAAGAATTTATGGCAAATGCATTCCTTACATAATTCAGCATGAAGTGAACTATCTCTCTTTTCTTTGAAAGATCATAAACGTGAAAATGTTTTTCGTATCTAGATAAACACACGTGACAATATGTCTCAACACTTAGGATAAACACTTTACTTCCATTGTCGAAGAAACCACCATTGACCAACCGATTTATTATATGTGTAGTTACGTTGTTACGGCCAAAACTCCAAACAACCCTGTTATTTTTTAAATCTATAACAACTGCTCCCTTTTTAAATCCCAGCAGAATCCTATCTTTCTCATTTGTTACATCATAAAAAACTATGTTATTAGAGGAATACGTTGGAAATTCTATCTTGATTCTCCCGATTATGTTACCATTAATAACATTAACTACTGAAAGGGTTTTATTAGAGTAGACAACTATTAGATTCCTGTCGACTAGTATCATGTCAGTGATATAAACACGAGATAAACCTATCCTTTTTACCTTGATTTTCCAAAGAAGCTTTGATAGATTAAATGCTCTAATAACGCTTGCTTCGCTAACGAGACCAGAAGATGAATACAGGAAAACAGATATAGAACCATACTGTAGGGCTTTGATTATTGATTCTCCTTCTGAGTGGAAAGAATATACGATGCTATAATCTTCAGGAGTACTAAAAGTAATTTTTCCATAGGCTAGTATTAACATGATGAGGACTGTAGCGCATAGCAATCGGTGATTACTTACCATAAGACTCTCTATATTAATGAATACTATACGTAAAAATTTATCTTCTTCTTTATTATTTAATATACAAAAATCCCTGGATCCGAAAATACTCTTGGATAAAGTTTTTGTTGTCTTTATATTATGATACTGGTTTAACCTTTTAGTATCATGCCTCGAAATTATTGGAACTTAGATTAAAATGAGAGTTCAAAATAAAGTATATGAACTATTTTATGATGATGGTGCTTGTACTTTTATTTTCTCTTTTTGTCTTTCTCTTAGCTTTTCTATAACTGGTGTTCTAGCAGGTTTTTCAGGAAATATTCCTTGAGGAGAATAGAATATAACTAATATCAAGATTATGCTTAGGATTATATAGCTCATATAGTTAACATCAAACGGTAGATAGATTGAATGTTTGTAGTATGCAATTAGACGATCTATCAATACGTAGAAAAATGCTCCTACTGCAGCCCCCAAGTTATTACCTACTCCTCCTATAATGACTATAACCCATACTAGGAATGTCCTGGTAGTAGTGAAGTCGTCTGGATGCACCGAACCTGTGTAAAATGCGTATAACCCTCCAGCCAGACCGGCAATGGCTGAACCCAACATTAACGTCTTAATACGGAGTTTAACTATGTCTCTGCCATAGGACTCTACAACATCCTCGCTTTCTCTCATTGCCTTCAGTACTCGTCCGAAAGGAGAGTTTAGAAGGTACTCCATAACTATCCATGTCCCACCAGAAAATGCTAAGAGTAGAGATAACAAAAAGAGATCTCTATGTAAGCCTGAAACCCATGAGAACGGATTTGGGACATAGACACCAAACGTACCGCACACTAGGGGCTCATAGTTTTTAGCTATATTTCTTAGAAGCTCCCCTGATACGATAAGCGTCATACCCAGATAATCTTCCCTTAGTCGAATTGCTGGATAAGATGCAATATAGCCAAGGATAGCCGAAACTGCCATAGCTAGCACTAACAGGAATAAAAACATAAAGACTCCAAACAGCGGGTTTTTAGCAAAGAACAAGGACACATTTGACCCAAGTATAACATCAGAGTTTATGAACTCCTCTATTCCAATCCATCTCCCCTGTGTTAAAAGTATAGTCAGCCTAGTAGCAAGCGCTCCAGCTGTGAAGGCTCCACCTGCAAAGAACATAACTTTTCCAAAGTTTGATATACCAGCGTATCCGTACTCGAGATTAAGACTTATAGAGAGCATTAGGTAGATAGTATAAAATGATAAGAAATCTATCACGAACCTAATTATTTCCATCTTCTTCACCCTTCTTTCTTCTCAAAATCCCGTTAAAATCTATACCAGTAATCCCCTTAGGTATAATCAACAATGTAATTATGAGTGTTAGGAATGGTATTGACGGCCTAAATGCTGTTGAGAGATAGAAAGGTGGTCGAGAGAGAAAGTATATACCAATAATCTCCGCGGTACCTATAAACAAACCGCCAATTATGGCTCCGTATATACTTGTTAATCCTCCGACCACAGAGGATGAAAAGCCCCGTAGTAACAGATCCCATCCTATCTGTGGATTAGCCGTAATCCTAAATGGTATGAATATTCCAACTATTCCAGCTAGGCCTCCAGCTATGAACCAGGAAACTGAGTAAACGAGATCCACGTTTATCCCCAGAACCTTTGCCAAATCTGGGTTCTCTATGGAAGCTCTCATAGCGATGCCGAATCGCGTCTTTGTAAGGAATAAGTGTAGACCTACAACGACAAGAATTGCTGTTATAGTAGCAACAAGCGTGGAAAGAGGAACCGCGATATTTCCTATATTCACAATAGTATCGCTAAAGATAAAACCTCTGAAGATCGGCACCTTTGTTGATAATGTCATCACATCCGCATATATATTTATGATACTTCTCAGGATGAGCTCTATGGCTATGGATGCAACCATTAGCGTCACAATATTCGCTCCCCTTTCACTTAACGGTTTAAACACAAAGAGATAAAGGGCTAAGGAGATAAGACCTGAGACTAAAAAGGCTAGAGGAAGCGAGAGAAACGGATCGATTCCATATAGAAGATTTAGTGTAAACGCAATGTATGCACCAATCGATGCATAGTCTCCATGAGCGAAATTTGGAACCTTCACAGTCATATACGTTAACGTTATTCCGATTGATAACAGAACAAGTATATCGCTATATGCTAATGCATCAACTAGAACCTCATACATGTTTACCACCTATGATAAACCCAGATATGTTTTGGTAAGCTGTTTATCTTCCAGAAGCTCATCCGTCTTACCTGAAAACATAACTCTTCCAGCAACAAATAAATAAGCCCTATCGCCTATCTCTAATGCTTTCTTTGCATTTTGCTCAACCAACACAACGCTCATTCCATAAACCTTCTTAAGATCAACAATTTTGTTTAAGATTTCTAAGGCTACTTTAGGTGCAAGAGCAGCCGTAGGTTCATCGAGCATTATAACCTTGGGTTGGCGTATTAGAGCCATAGCCATCGCAACCATTTGACGTTCTCCCCCGCTCAAGGTTTTCACCTTTCTTGACATGAACTCCTTTATTCTTGGTAGGAAGATAAGCACCTCCTCCAATTTATTTTCCGCTTCATCCTCTGGTAAACCATACGTCGCCATTATCAAGTTCTCTCGAACAGTTAAGTTCTCAAAGGAATTGTTAGTCTGAGGAAGATAAGCTAACCCTTCGCGGGCTCTCTCATGGGGTTTAAATGATGTGATATTTTTATTCTGGAAGTATATCTCACCTTTGTATATGTTTGTTAATCCGAATAGCGTTTTTAGGAAAGTGCTTTTACCAGAACCATTAGGACCTATTATTACAACTAGCTCCTTAGAACGAGCATAAAAGTTTATGTCAAATAATATCTGTAGCTTACCATATCCAGCACAAATATTTCTCGCCTCTAACAGATACATCGCTGTGATCCACCTACCCTCCTAGGTATGCCGCTGCCACGGCCGGATGGTTTACTATCCTCTCAGGGAGATCGCATGCGATTATCCTTCCGTTATGCATTGCATAAACAAGGTCTACATATTTCAGGACTATATCTAGTCGATGCTCAATGATCAGGAAGGAGATGGAGTATTCGTCTCTTAAAGCTAAAACATGCTCCATTATCTCATTAGCCAACCTAGGATTCACGCCAGCAACTGGTTCATCCATTAGTATCACTTCAGGATCACTCATTAGGGCCCTTCCTATCTCTAGTAACTTCATCTGACCTCCACTCAGTTTTCCTGCTTCTTTATCCCATAGATGATCAAGGTTTATTATTTCAAGAATCTCCATTGCCTTGTTTACTAGCATCTCTTCATTCTTTATCCATTCGCTTCTTTTGAATAGCGATTCTATTATACCTTCGCCTTTAACTTTTCTAGCGACAACAAGAAGATTCTCTAAGACGGTAAGCTTTCTAAAGGGTAGGGGGATCTGGAATGTTCTAGAAATACCCATCTTAAATATATTATGGGGAGAGAAACCTGTTATATCCTTATCATAAATATAAACTTTTCCTTTGTCAGGTTTATAAAAACCGCTTATAATATTTACGAGAGTCGTCTTACCGCTCCCATTAGGCCCTATTAACATCACGATAGATTCTTTTGGAACCTCTATACTGACTCCTTGTAAAGCTTTTATTCCACCGAATCTCTTCACTATGTTTTCAGTCCTTAATACTATATTATTGTTGTTTCCCATCATCTCCCCCATATTAATCAGATTAATTTAATTTATATCCTAATTATTAATCAAAATAATAATAAATAAAAAATAAAAATTTTATCCTTCAAACCATGTAACTGAGTCGGCTGTGAACGAGTACACTCCTACTCTAATCCATTTGGGTTTACCATCAACCATTTTGATAGCACAGATCTCATAGTCTCCTCCAGCCCTGTCACCGTTCTTGTCAAGCTTTGTCCAACCTGAGACGCCGAAGAAGCTACCAGCTACGTTGGGTAAAGCCTTTGCAATTTTCTGACCATCATATTGTCCAACTTGTATTATTGTGAGAGCTATTACCCACGCAGCATCATATGAGTTTAGCGTGTAGGACTCAGGCTCTAGTCCAAATTTGGATGAGTACCTTTCTTTGAACGTCTTCCATTTCTCACTTTGTGTGGGTGCAAACAATGTAGATTTTAGTCCTCCTACTTCTACTGCAACATCGCCTACCTGTACTACTATCTTGTCCATATACGCTGTTCCATCTGTTCCGAACCATTCCGCACTAGTTAGTGTTTCATCGTTCTTGGCAGAGTTTAATATCATAACACCGTCGTCATCAAATGATATAAGTAGGACTGCAGTTCCTTCTCCTCCCTTTTTCACGATATCTGAAAGTCTGAGAACCTCTGCTGAAAGATCTTTTGCGTCGGGATCATAGTCTACAACACCTGCTATTGTTCCTCCTAGTTCTTCGAAGTTCTTCTTGAATGCATTGAAAAGACCTTCACCCCAGGTATCCTTTCTGTAGATGACAGCAACTTTCTTATGCCCCTTAGAGAATATCATCTTTGCTATTGCTTTTCCTTGGAATATATCAGTAGGTACGAACCTGAATACGAAGTCGTCAGCTACAGCTAAAGCTGGAGCGGTTGAAGAGGGACTTACGACAACAATCTTGTTTGAATCCGCAAAGCTTTTAATATTCTTTACTTCTGAGCTAGCAAGAGGACCTATGACAACTTTCACGCCTTGTGCAGCGAGTGATTGAAGTCTACTTAGAGCTCTCTCGGGGTTTGTTTGAGTATCCTCAAAGAGAAACTTGAATTTTACATTTAGGCCTAGACTTTTAGCATAATCATTGAGGTCTTCCTCCGCAAGTTTTAATCCATACTGTATCTTCTTTCCAGTTGAAGATAAGGGTCCGGAAAGATCTACGAGCACTCCTATTTTTATTTCTTTGGGGAGGTTTTTTGAACCAATACCCGTGGTGGGTTTACCACCCATGAACGCATATATTAGTCCTGCTCCTACAAGTAAGCCAACTACGAATACTGCTACTAACTGTATTAACTTGGTCTGTGGCATGAGGTAAAGAT
>Ga0209410_1001463_pt1 | contig 11451 bp, 10 predicted proteins | sample Mar14436cmmetaG_FD_184135 | JGI IMG/M metagenome (GOLD analysis project Ga0209410, IMG submission 184135) | Marine hydrothermal vent microbial communities from Guaymas Basin, Gulf of California to study Microbial Dark Matter (Phase II) - Marker... ... | reverse complement strand
AATTTAAGCTTCTCTCAAGCGCTGTATCTCATCACGAAACATCGCATCAAAGTCAACAGGATTTCCACGACCCGGGATGCGTGAAGCAGTGAACCAGCATCATTGCCAACCCCTCTCATGTCATCTGCATCTTTTATTGTTCTCAAATCTCGTTACGCTTTTTGTTCATTTATTGTTCTTTCATTTATCTCACATTCTTCATCATAACATCATAACTGTTCTGGCTCATGTATGTCAGATCGGCACAAGGCCATGTCTTCAGAGCTCTTCCGATATGCACATTTCAGTGTGTTCAATGCTTTTCCTCCCTTCCCCTTCCTCCTTCACATCTGAGCGACAACTGACCGCACGCTCCAACTGTTTCATTGCTAAATGAGTTTCGCGCCTGAAACCGAGCGCTTGCTGTGCGATTCATACGCACGAACGGGATCTGTTTTTCACTTCATCAGCGAGGAAATCGGTTTCACCATTTATCATTTTACTCATTTTACAAACAGCCTTTTTCCCTCTTCCAATGAATTTTTGAGCAATTTTCCGAATTCCCTCTCCTTTCGCACGCGCACTGTTCCGTTTCTGCTGACGAACACGGGGAACAAATAATCACCATCTGCATAGACACGCACATTTCTGCTTCTTACGCCCGGGATATGCAGCACATAAAATTTTCCATGATCCTCAACCTCAACCTCAATCAGCTCTTCAGCGTGCGCCGCGTGTGATGTGCTGTCAAATGCCTCGTCCTCATCCGCGTCTGATGATGTCCCGTCTGATATGTAAGATGTCTCATCTGATGAGTATGATGAGTATGATATCCCATCTGATGAGAATTCACTTTCCAGTTCATCCTCTTCCTCAGCCTTTCTTTTCCGTTTTTTCTTTCTTGATCTTTTCTTCAGAGGTATAATTTCTATATTAAGTCCGACATCACGCTCTATTTTGCCTATTTTTCTTCCTTTTCTGCCTATAACAAAAGGTATTTCGTCTTCAGGAACGAATATGAATGCAGTGTTCCCTCTTATCTCAATATCACATGCACTGACATTCAATTTTTCACGGATATGCTCTTTCAGCGCATCCAAATTCTTTTTCTCCCGGCTGCGAGGAGCTGTGACAGGCATTACGACCACCTGTTCTCCGTAGGTATATATCTCGTATTCAGTGGATTTCCGCTCAAAATCGCGCACTTCTATGACAGGTCTTGCGAGGTCCGCCTCGAACATGCCGTGAGGAACTTTTACAGTGAACTCAAGTGTTAGCACTTTTTTGACAGCGCCTGCATCTATAAATATGACTGTGTCAACGACCTGAGGTATGATGCCGAGTTCAACTCTTCCTATCATCCTCTGAATTGCATCTATGGGGCGAGTTGCATGCACAACACCTATCATTCCGACGCCTGCGAGGCGCATATCCGCAAACACCTGAAAGTCAGCAGTTTTACGCATCTCATCGTATATTGTGTAGTCCGGGCGAACAAGGAGCAGGATGTCTGCGGTAAGAGCCATGTTTCCATCAAGCGGTGCATACTGCGTGATCTCATCGCGGACCATCAGGTCGCGAGGGCTCTCCATGGTTTTGACGATGAACCCGCGTGTGATCAGATAATCCGCAACACTCGCTGCGAATGTAGATTTTCCCGCGCCCGGAGGTCCTGCTATCAGTATTCCTCGCTGCCTCTCAACAATGCGACGCTTGAGAGCATTGCTCAATCCATATTCATCAAGCGTCACCTTCGCAACAGGTCTGACAGCGGTTATCTCCATGCGGTCAGCGAAAGGGCGATCCGCAATCGCAATGCGGACATCACGCAGCTGCACGACAGTGGCACCTCCCCTGTCCATCTCAACGCTGCTGTCTTCATCCTGACGAGCTGCTTCTATTATCTCACATGCTATCTCACGAAGCTCGTCAGCACTCATAGGCTCATCAGAAACTCGCTCAACACGCAGCTCTCCTATTTTGCCCCGCTTGACGACAGGCGGCACACCCTCCCTCAAATGCACACTGCTCACATCATAATCAAAAAAAGACATTATCCTCGTTTTTTCAGGAGATATGCGCTCTTTTTCAAGATATTTTGAATATATGTTCTTTGCAATAGCGACTTCATACTGCACTCTGTCACTTGTTATCAGTGTTGCATTCTCTTCATATGCTATTTTTCGTATAAGTTCATCTATCTCACCGCCGCGAGCGAGTTTTATATGCTCCATACGCGGTCTCTCACCTGCAAATCTCAGTTTCACGTTGTATGCACCGCTTTTTGAAAGCTCGTTCAGCCTCTTGACCTCCTCAAGCCCTTTGAACCCGGATATCCTGCCGAAGTTTGCCTGAGCCTCAAGTTCTGAAATTGCAGCCTCAGGCACGATTATCTCGCCCTCTATCTCGCCACGCTCAACCATCTTTGAAATCCTGCCATCAACGAGGACACTTGTGTCTATCACATATTTCATCCTGTCTCGCATTCACACTCATATCTCTTATTCCTTATGCTTAACTATATCAGAAGTCTCAATCCGAAGGGACTGATACCCTCCAGTCCATTCACTTTCAATTCAGTAGCATACAACATTAGAGTGACGCAAAGAGAGTGACGCTTGAACATCCATGCTCAAGAACCTGAAGGAACTGAAAGGAAAAATAAATGTGAGAGTTGATGAGATATGAGAAGGCAGACGCAAGGCATTTGCGAACATTGATGCGATCTCCGCTATGGAGCTGTGACCCTCCGAGGGGCTTCCACCGGGAGGTTGGAGGGTGTGCATCGCTGGCAGGGTCACGAGAGCCCCCTCTCCATATGGGGATTATCATAGCCCCCGAAACCATCCGCCTCCCCCAGGGGCTTTCTCAGCGAAATTGTGTAAATAATGTGTGTAAATAAGAAAAATACTCGCGGGGGGTATTTCACAGATATAATACAGACAATACAGACTTGAGAGTAAAGAGAATGAGCAGGTAGGTGAGAGAGGGGATGTTTCCGAGCAGGCGGATACAGAGTTTGATAGGCAAGCGGATACAAGTGGAGATGAAAGGGGAGTATGAGGTGCTTGAGGGCGTTTTGGAAAGCTTTGACGACTATCTCAACCTGTACCTTTCAAACACGCGTGAGATCATAAATGGAGAGACTAAAAGACTTCTCGGTGCTGTTATACTGCGTGGGAACAATGTTGTGCTTATAAATCCAATCGGCGAATGAGCAATACACGCACGGCGCAACGCAGAGAGCGTAAAACATAATGAAAACATGATGTGATGAGCTCAGCGAGTGTGGTGATGAGGGCGAGGTGGAATGAGAATAGGTATTGTCGGCATCGGAAATATTGGAGCGGCGATACTGCAAGGTCTGCTGGCCGCTGAAAAAGGGGATAAAATCTACATAAGCGATGTCAGAAAGGAGAGACTGAGCAAATTTGAGAGCGAACATCGTGTGAAAATATGTGACAGCAACGCAGATGTAGCGGAAAATGCAGATGTTGTCATAATCGCAGTGAAACCTTCAGATGTAAAAAATGTGTTGACTGAGATAAAGCATCTGATCGGAGGTAAAGTTCTCATATCAGTGGCGGCGGGAATATCAACAAAAATGCTTGAGATGTATCTCGGAGATGCGGGTGGTGCTGGTGGTGCAGCGGTGCGTGTGATAAGGGTTATGCCGAACATCGGCGCGGTTGTTGGTGCTGCTGTGTCGGCGATATGTCGTGGAAGCCACGCGAGCGATGAGGATGAAGCGGTTGCAAAGGAGATTCTGAGTGCCATAGGAGATGTCTATTCTGTTGATGAGAAGCACATGGATGCGATCACAGGATTGAGCGGCAGTGGAATAGCATTCATGGCAACAGTCATAGATGCACTCGCGGATGGCGGTGTGTATGAGGGAGTTCAGAGAGATCTCGCACTCAAAATCGCAGCAAAAACGGCTGAAGGCGCTGCTAAAATGATTTCAGCGGGATTCTCTCCTGAGAAAATTCGCGAACTCACCGCTTCGCCAGGTGGAACCACAATAAGAGGCATCCTTCAAATGGAAAAAGGCGTGAGAGCAGCTGTGATGAACGCTGTTATCGCAGCAGCAAAAAGATCGCGTGAAATCGCTGCTGTCGCTGCTGTCGCTGCTGAAAAGGAGGCTGATGAATATATTAATAATGAACAAAAATAAAAATCATAACGCACACAGATCAGCGCTGTCATCTTCAACTCCTTTCAACATGCGCGGTGACATTTGAGAGGAAAAACCAATGCGATGTGTGATTGCGATTTTATTGTTCAAACTTCCAACACCAACACCAATACTCAAACCTCTGCGGGAAGATGATCATCTCAACTCAAATGCCTGAAGCTCAGATTCGGAACTACTGCTGGAACTACTGCTCAAATCACCGTAGAATGTCACCGTAGAATGCCAATACCAACATCACAAGACATCCCAGGGGGAATCAGCATATCTGCCGACTTGTGGCATCCTGTTGGAACAGCCGCGTGCAGAGAATGAGTGAAGAATAGTGGTGTCCATCTTCAAAAATTGTGATTTTCTGCGATAAAACTTATAAAAAGCAGAAATTTTGGAAAATCTGTTGTCTTATGCCCAAGAAATTCAGATATTCTATTATCATATTTCAGTTTTCAGTTGAAAGCGTCATGTGTGCGAAGGAAAGCGGGGATGAAGAAAATGAAGAAAATGTGTCAGAGGAGAATTTCTGTGAGATGTTGAGGGATCTGGTAGATGATTTGCTGCGGAGAGTTTCCGCCACAGCGACGGAAGAGCGGTTGGAACTGGAGATAGAGGGGGTGGATGCCGGCGTGTTCCTGTCGTCTGTCGTCGCGAAGGAGTTTGTGAGACCTGCGAAAATGGATGATCTGCGTGAGAACACAGACATGCTCATTGAGATTGTTGTGAGAGAAGTTGATACCGACCTGCAGAACAGAATAATGGTGAAGTTGCAGATAGACGAGCATGGTGATGTGATAATAAAAAATCATGGCGTTCAGGAGGCGGAGATACTGGAAAGTTATGTTGATTCTGAGAGCGGTGAGAGCGGGGGTCTCCGTGCTGAAATAAGGAGGAGGATTGAGAGGAAATCGGTTGAAGTAGCATCTGCTTTGCGTGATGCAATAATCTCATTTCTTCATCCGTCGCCATGAATCGCATATGAAATGCCATCCGGTGAGCCTTTCAACTTCGTCCTTCTGAGATGAGAGCCACATTGCGTTCAACGCTTTTCAAGCTGAAAGCTGAAAGCTGAAAGCATGATCTCCCCCGCGCTCCCTCAAAACCCCTTCCTCAGTCAGTGATCACACATCACTCACACCAACCGATGTTCCATGCATTTTTCCTCAAACACCTCAAGACCCTTCCTCTCCTCAGTGCCCATTTTGTAGGAGATTGCGAGGAAGTATGTTTTGAGGAATTCTCCGGGCAGTCCCGATATTCTCGCTGCTTCTTCAACAACATTATCTATATTTTGCATACCAAATGAGAGGGATTCCATTATTTTTCTGTTTGCTTCTTCCATATTTTTATGAGATAATGATAAAGAAATTCCGAATACCATCGGATATCCTGTCAGTTCATACCATTCCTCTCCAAGATCCATAACAACATTGAATTTTCTGCGTGCTTTAAGTGCTTCATCGCCTATGATGAGTGCATAAGGGCATTTCTTCAACAGGTCATGAGCGGATATGCCGTCCACATGTATGATTTTATTTTTCATATCACGCTCACGCAGTATTATGCGGAGAAGATTTACGGAGGTAATTGACTGCGATGAAACTGCGATATCTCCGTCATCCACCTTCATCTTTTTTGATACTATTATCACACTGAATATTCTGCCACGATTGTCGGCACGAGATGATATGCAGAAATCGTATGAGCGCAGATGCTCCTTTTTTGATATGTAGTAAAATGATGGGGCGGGCGCAAAATCGACCTCGCCTCTTTCAAGCATCTCAACCATTCGCCTGGGCGAAGCCTCCACCAGACGCACATTTGATTCTCCGATGTGCACGCAGTGCTCCAGATAGAAATAAGGAAGGAAATTGTTCAGAAATCCAAACTTTCCTATCCTCATCTCTTTATTATGTTGCAGAATGTGTCCCTCTCAGCCGGAATCTTGCCAGCACCTCGTATTATTCTCTGCATATCGCTCACAGATAGCTGATTTGGAGATGATGCGCCCGCTGAATGCGTGATTTGTTCGCCCATTATAGTGCCATTGACATCATTGGCACCGTAATTCAGCGCAATTTGTGTCAATTTCTCACCCAATCCAACCCAATAAGCACAAATGCTCTTGAAATTGCTCAGAACTATCCTTGAAACAGCAATTGTCTTCAGTATGTCGTATGAACTTGTCCTCATATTCAATCCCATCTCAGCTATTTTTGTGTTTTCAGGATGAAATGGGAGAGGTATAAAGGATATGAAGCCTTTTGTGCGATTCTGAAGATTCCAGAGTTTGAATATATGCAAAGCCCTGTGCCTGATCTGCTCAATATGCCCGAATAGCATCGTTGCGTTGCTTTTTATGCCCATTCTGTGAGCGATTTCCATGACTTTCAGCCATTTCTCCGCATCTGCCTTATTTGGACATATAATCTTGCGAATCTCATCAACAAGAATTTCAGCACCTCCGCCGGGCATCGCATCCAATCCCGCAGATTTCAGCCTTAAAAGCGTCTCTTTTATGCTCATTCGCTCCTTATTTGCGATGAAATCCACCTCAACAGCGGTCAATGCCTTCACAACAACATTACGCTTTTTCATGCGTGAGAGCTCCTTTATGCGTGAGAAAATCTCCTCAAAATATTCAATACTCACCTCAGGGTTGAGAGAGCCGACAATATGCAGTTCTGTTGCTCCTCGCCTTATTGCATCCTCCGCTTCCGCAAGAACCTCATCAACGGTCATTAAATATGCATCGCTGTCTCCAGCATCTCGGTAGAAAGCACAAAGAGGACACTTCGCCACGCATATATTCGTGTAATTTATGTGCTTGTTCACGATGAAAGTCACAATATTTCCTTCTCCACGATTTATTTTGTCTGCAATCTCTCCTATTTCGTGAATGTCAGCATCAAAAAGCATTTCTATCTTTCTCGGCGTCCATTTCTCCTCCGCATATTCCGCAATCTCCTCTTCTCCTCCGTTCACATTCATCCCCTCTTTTTTCTCTCACATTCAAATAAAAAAGATGGACGATCATCCTCATCGGGAACAAAATGATGGACGGAAACAAAGCTTTGAGTTGAGCAAGAGCTCAAGATTAGCATTATGATGCGGGGATGATCGAAGATGAAATTAGTTGAGCAGGTGATTTCACTCGCGCTCTTCGCATGGCTCACTGAGTGGAACCCTCTCGCGCTCTTAAAATGGCTCTCGCAACCGGGGAAAGTGCTGAAGGCAGGCGCTGGCTTGCGTAAGATTTCATGCTTCGGCGTGAACCCTCATATCGTTTGGGAGGTCACGAGGCGATGTAATCTGCGTTGCAGGCACTGCCATGCTTTCGGTGGAGAGCCTTCAAAGGAACTTTCAACGGAGGAAGCGAGAGAACTCATTCAAAAATTAAAGGAAACTGGCATAAAAACTCTCGTTTTCAGCGGAGGGGAGCCTTTACTGCGTAAAGACCTCTTCACCCTCATCTCAGATGCAACTGAAAAAGACTTCAACATATTCATTGCGACAAACGGCACACTCATCACGACTGAAGTCGCCCGGAAGTTGAATGAATATGATGTCGGTGTTGTCATAGGCATTGATGCGCTCCGTGCTGAAATTCACGACGAATTGAGAGGTTCTCGCGGGGCGTGGAAGGCCATGATGCGCGGCATTGAGAACTGTCTGCGTTATGATACATATCTGCACTTCAACATAGTCGCTTCAAGGATGAATTTTGAGGAAGTTCCGGGTATTATTGACTTTGGAAACAAAATAGGCGTCTTCTCATATTTTATTTACAACTTCGTTCCGCTGGGTAGAGGAGCAGAAATGGCTGAAAATGTCCTCACTCACGATGAGTTCTGCAGGCTTCTTCAAATTTTAGCGAATAAACAGCGTCATTCTTCGGGGATAATAATCCCGGTTGCGGCACCAGAATATTTTGCGTTCCTTCTGATGCGGAAAGGTGTGAGGAGAGATTTTGCTTTGAGATTCATCGGCAATTTCATAAGCGGCTGTCTCGCAGCAGAGTGTGGCATGCTGTATATAAAGCCAGATGCAGACATCTGGAGATGCCCTTTCCTTCCCGATAGCAGCATGGGAAACGCACTTAACCTCAGGATTCTCACACAGATCCACACTCACATACGATCACAGCGACACTCAGCATGCGCCGCATGTATATACAGATATGTGTGCGGAGGATGTGCTGCATTAGCGGGACATGAAACAGCGGATGAATTATGCAGATGCGCGCTCAGAAGGATGCGCGCTCAGCTCACACACACTGATAGCACAGATAGTGATGATGAAAGAGGAAGCACCCATTAGGCGTCATCCGATATCCCTTCGGGAGAAGCATCACCGAGACCGAGCGACAGATATCAGTGATGTGAGAGTGCTATACGCACATATATGATCATCAATAACCGAAATGATGCATTAAAGTATTTATGAGTGCATGATTTATTTATGAAGATGATCGTGGTGCAGAGCATAGAGCTGATGCCTCTGTCGGAGTTTTCGCCGGTGCTGTTGTATCGTGCGATCACTGCGCTTGAGGGTGCGGAGCCGTCGTATCTTCTGGAATCTCGTGAGGGCATTCCGAGGGTTGCCCGCTTTTCGATAATAGGATTTGACCCTGCGGTTGTGATATCGGTGAAATCCTCTCATCTGAACATGAAATTTTACGATGATGCACTGCGGAAATCGGAGTTTGAGCGATGTTTTGAGCCAGAAAGACCGCTCAGCGTTATAAAATCGTTTATGGAGAGGATGAACGCGGTCGTCATCACATCCTCATATGTGAGGAAGCGGCTGAACGCGAGATGCAGCAGCATCGCTCAGGGCGGCATTGCAGCTGCAACATCTGCATCGTGCGACAGCAGCGAAATTCCTTTTCTCGGTGGATTCGTGGGTTACATCGCATATGACTTCGTTCGCTATTTTGTTGATCTTGATGATAGCACTGTTGATGATCTCGGGCATCCAGATTTCTCGTTCATACTCGCGAGGAAAAACATCCTCTTTGACCATAAAGAGCGAAAGACATTCATCCTCTCAAACAAATTCATACCGATGGACAATATTTCCGGGATCAGAGATGCAATATACGAAGCAGATGCGGAAATTACAGAGACAATGACGACATTGAATGACCTTGATATAAAGGAAATTGAGAAGGAAATTGAGGAGGAGAAAAAGAAAAAAATCAAGCGTGCGGAAGCAAGGATAGATTTCACAGCTAACATGAGCGAGGAGGTGTTCAAGCGAATTGTGAAAAAGGCAAAAGAATACATACGTGCAGGAGACATCTTTCAAGTTGTGCTCTCACAGCGCATAGAAACGGATTTCAAAGGTGATGAGCTACAATTTTACATGCGTCTCAGCGAGCTTAACCCATCACCATACATGTATTTCCTGGATTTCGGCACGCGCAAGGTCGTCGGTGCGTCACCTGAAATGCTTGTGAAGGTGGATGCGGCTTTTCAGTGGATTTCATCATCTTCATCATCCTCATCAGCTTCATCTGCTTCATCAGCCTCATCAGCCTCATCATCATATTCATCGTCATATTCATCATTATCTGATGACAGATGCAGTGCGGATGCGATTTATGCTGATGATATCGCACTGTCAGGCGCTCACAGGCGGTTTCGACCTGCGCTCGGCGGCAGGAATGTGAGGAGCTGCCCTATTGCAGGCACAAGACCGCGTGGCAGCACAGAACATGAGGACAGGATGCTTGAACTTGAGATGCTAAACGATGAAAAGGAGCGTGCCGAACATATTATGCTCGTTGACCTTGCGAGGAACGATATAGGTAAGGTATCAAAATTCGGCACTGTCCGTGTGCCCCGTTTTATGTATGTGGAGAAATTCTCACATGTCCAGCATATTGTATCAGATGTTGAAGGAATTTTAAGGGATGATGCGGATGAATTTGATGCTTTAGAGGCAACTTTCCCCGCAGGGACAGTCTCAGGGGCACCGAAAGTGCGTGCTATGGAGATAATAGAGGAACTTGAACCTACAAGAAGGGGAATATATGCGGGATGTGTTGGATATTTCTCCTTCAACCGCGCAGCGGATACCGCAATAACAATAAGAACTGCAGTGTTTGAGGGAGGGAAAATGTATGTTCAGGCAGGCGCGGGCATCGTCGCTGATTCAGTTCCTGAGAGGGAATACATGGAGACTTTGAACAAGTGCGCCGCAATACTCGCATGCCTCTGATGGCAGATGCTATATGAGGAGGTGAGGAGGATGCTATATGAGGAGGTGAGGGGTGGCCCACATGAAAGTGCTTGTTGTTGACAATATTGATTCATTTGTTTACAATATCGTGCAGTATATAGGCACACTCGGCGCAGAACCCATAGTTATCAGGAACAACACATCCATGAACAAAGTGAGAAAAATTGTTTCAGCAGACGAAATAGATCATTTTATACTTTCTCCAGGTCCTAAAACTCCTAAGGACGCGGGCATCTCAAATGATATTGTGATTGAGTTCCCTCATAAGAAGATACTGGGAGTTTGCCTCGGACATCAGTGCATCGGTTTTGTCTTCGGCGCAACAATAAGGATGGCGAAACAGCTGAAACACGGAAAGACAAGCATCGTGAAGCACAACGGAAAGCACATATTTAAAGGGCTCAGAAATCCGCTTATCGCGGTCAGATATCATTCATTGGTCGTTGATAACCTGCCAGAATGCATGGAGGTCACTGCAAATAGCACGGATGATGGCGAGATAATGGGGATCAGGCATAAATATTATGATATATTCGGAGTTCAGTTTCATCCGGAATCTGTTCTGACTCAGGATGGAATGAGGTTGCTGAAGAATTTTTTAGATCTTTGATTTTTCTTCGTTCTTATCCCTCCTCCCTCACTTTGGCACTTGAGCGGTGGTGATGCAGCGTCATGTGCGATGGATGTGCATATGCGTCGTATTGGGCGGAGAGACCTCAATCCTCACTCCTTCCATCTGCTGACCATCATTTTTGAGCAAATGGAGTGCATCTGTATGGGCAGTGAGAGCCACACAGTGTGAAGACGAAAAAGAAAGAGAAAAACGAGTGTTCCAGCTGGCGCTTTAATGTAAATTTTATGTGAATAGTGATAAAAATAATGTGAAATATATGAAAAGAATGTAAAATGTATGGAAAGGAGAAATAAAACCTCTGATATAACCTCAACATGGAGTTTGTTTGTTGATGTCGCACGCGTGGAAAGGACAGGTGGTCCGGAGAAGGAGGGTGAATGAGGTATGCAGAAAGGGCGTATAAATG
>Ga0209410_1001462_pt1 | contig 11457 bp, 10 predicted proteins | sample Mar14436cmmetaG_FD_184135 | JGI IMG/M metagenome (GOLD analysis project Ga0209410, IMG submission 184135) | Marine hydrothermal vent microbial communities from Guaymas Basin, Gulf of California to study Microbial Dark Matter (Phase II) - Marker... ... | reverse complement strand
TATATAAACCAAGGTTCTTTCGTATCTCTTATAAGATTCTTAAGTAACTTTATGGTAAGAGTCGAGTATCCAACAAAATATTTAGTGAATACTCTAATCAATCTCCTTAACTTCTTCCGCTTTTGAAAATTCAATTTAAGGGTTTCTTCTATTAATTTTTCAATATCATATATTTTTTTAAAGCCTCTTGTTAGTCCATAAAATGGAGTAATCCATCCATCGTTTTGGGTTATTATTATAGTTTCATATCTTTTCTCCCTTAAGATCTCGGCAATTGTTTTAACGTTCTTTTTCAGTTTGGTTTTTTCATTTAAAGCTCCATGCTGGGAAGGATATAAGCCAGTAAACATTGATGCAACCGATGGAAGAGTCCATGGGGCATTTGCAAAAGCATTCTCAAACACTATAGATTTCTTTGCTAGTTTTTGTATGTAAGGTAATTTATAAAACATATCTTTTCTGCATGCATCTACTGTTATCCAAAGAATGTTTGGCTTATTCATGCCAATTCCTCTATGGTTTTAATTAACCTTTCTTCTCTCATTCTATGTGAAAACAACTTAACAATTCTTTCTCTTGCTTTTTTCCCAAGTTCTCTTGGTACTTCCAGAGCTTCCTTTATTGCTTCCGCAGTTGCTTTTTCATCACCATATGGCACATAAAAACCACAATCACCAACAAATTCGGGTAAGCCAGCTCTTTCTTTCGTTACTACAGGTATACATTCACAGGACATTCCTTCTGCAGGTGCAAGACCAAACGCCTCATAATAGGATAATTGACATATGATCTTAGCCCTCTGATACCACTCGATTAACTCATTTTCTGAAACAAAACCTGTGAATTCCACATTTGTAGGTGCAATTTTCTTTAAGTATTCTATCGAGTTGTCAATGAATTTCCCTATGACAACAAAACGAGTATCTGGCAGATATTTTGCAGTATTTACAAAAATTTCTATACCCTTTCTTTTTAGGTTATTCCATTTTATGCCTCCTACAGTAATTGCAAGTTTGCTATTTTTTTTCCCTTGTGGTTTAAATAATTCAATATCTACACCATTATAAACAACCTTTATTTTCCCTTTAGGAGTTACTTTCTCCAAAATTTCGTTTTTAGTAAATTCAGATACAGGTAATAACAGATTAGTATTTTCCAAAACATACTTTGCAGGTATCTTTTCTTTTATATTCGTAAAAGCTCCGTAATTTATCTCTGGCACATAAGCAGCATCATATCCTCCTACAACAATTATTGACTTTTTTTTGTATTTCTTCGAATAATAAATGGCAGGTGCGGTATGCCATCCTGCAAACCATCCAAAGACAACATCACATTTTTTGACTTTATCTTTTACTATGGAGGGATATTTTATCCAAGCTTTTTTATTGTTTGGGGGTTGTATTAACTCTATTTCAAAATGTTTTTTCAATATTTCGTAATCTCTTTTGATGAAAGTTGAGGATAGATTGCCGACGAAGCAAATCTTCATTTCTTCAGCCACCTTTTCCTTTCTATATACACCCTAAAAATTTCTAGCCCGTGTCTCCTCCAGTGATTCTTTCCTCTTTCTAAGATAGCTTTTATTTTATTTATTGAATTATCCATATAATTTCTCCACCTATCTGCAAATTCATCAAACAACTCATTTCCAGTTAGCTTATATAAGGCAGTTAACAAATCTATATGCAGTTTGTGATAGTCCACCGTTGCTGGACATCCATGTAGCAAATCGTAAAGAGACCAATATCCATTATCATATAGAGGTAGATTTTTTTCTATGGTTTTTACGCCCTCATAAAAGAGTTTTAAAGGTTTTTCGTTTTCCGTCGCCCTGTAAAAATCAAAAATACCAAGCAAGGCAAAAATAAATCCATTCAGTACATGTGGGGGAGGCAAAATCGCATACTCTTCAAACCACACATTCCTCTCGGGATCAACAAATCTAACTCCACCATCTTCGATATCTCTTTCAAAAGCGCCATACGCTTTCCCCGCTGCATACAAGAAAGTTTCATCGTTGGTAAACTGGTAAGCTCTCAGTAGAGCAGATATAGCAAGACCTTGGGCCATACCATGAACCCAAGGAATTTTATTGAATTGATAATAAGGCAGTGTGTACCGATGTTCCCAGACACCATAATTTCCTTTGATAACGATGTTATCTTTGAGCCACTCTGCTTGAGTTAGGAATGCTTTTCGAAACTTCTCTTTTCCTGTTTCTAAATACATCTCAAAGTTCCCCAAGGAGAATAAAGCTATACTGACAGGATAATAGTCCCAATTATCCGTATACGGGATTTTGGTCAACAAGACTCCCTGACTATCGAGACGGTGTATGGGGTTGTTCAATTTGTTGGCATTTTTTTTCATGTCTATGTAGTAATTACCAAGTTTGCCTGGTTTTTGCTCCTCTCCTGCCATCTTTCCCCTCACCTTAAGATCTTCTCAAACTAGGCCAAGAGATCTATATGGATTCCGACCTTTGCACCATCGCCATATATTCCACAAATCAATAATCAATACATGCTTGGGTATGATGGATGGATCTATCTCTCGGTACTCCTTGTGAGGAGTGGAAACAATGATTGTATCAATCTCTTTTGGTATCTCCAACAGCGATCCTATTGGGCTTACTTCTCTCCTAATTTCCGGATCAAGAGATGTATAGTTATTCATGCCAAAGAAGGGATCATGCACATAAACTTTATATCCCTTCTCCAGCAATTTTCTGATAATCTCTATCGAGTGACTGTATCGAAAATCGTCCACATCTGCTTTGAAGGAAAGACCCAGTATAAGAATATTCTCACCTTGAACTTCGTCAACCAGTTTTTCCACCAACCAATCATTCGCCAATCTTCCATAGTACCAAACTGAGTTAAATCCCCTCTCTTCTGCAATTTCTCTAAAAGCGATTTCGAGTATATAGGGGTCTTTTCCTAAACAATAGCCACTTACTGGTCCTGGTATCGGTATATCGTTTCGTTTGTACCCTTCATTTGCCTTGTTTATTGCTTCCATAACATCTATACCATGTTTTTCGGCAAGTAAAGCCAATTCATTTGCAAATGCAAATCGAGTATTTCTCCATGCATTATCAATCAATTTGATGAATTCGGCTGTACGTGGATTACTTACCTTTATAATTTTCCCACCAACTTTATCAAATAGCCTTTTCACTTTTGAGAATGTCTCCTCGCTTTTACAACCCACGATTTTTGGTAGGGTTCTTTCTTCTTCTATAGCTCTTCCTTCCATGATGCGTTCTGGTACAAAGGCAAACCAGAAATCTTTTCCTTCTTTTAAACCGGTCTTCTTTTCTATTATATCGATTACTCTTTCTGTTGTACCTATAGGGAGCGTTACCCTTAGAATAATGGTCTTACCTCTTATACCTACAGTAATTAATTCGCCAATTATGGAATACAATTTTGATAAATCTGGCTTTTCTGGGTATCTTGCAAAACCGGTTCCAACCGCTATCACTATATACTCAGCGCTGGCAATATCCTCAACAACAGCACCATCGTTTGGATGTTTCGGAGTAAATCCATTGTTGACATGTTTTTTCAGTAACTCTTCTAAACCTGGCTCAATGAAAGGTACTTGTTTTTTCTGAAGTTTTCTTACAAGATCTCGATTTATATCTATACCTGTAACTCTAAATCCGCTATCAGCAAGGATTAAAGCTATTGGAAGCCCTATCCTGCCCAACCCGTATTGGCATACTCTCATGCCATCTCCTCTAACCATATGCTGAGTTTTATCAATTTCTCTAAACACTTTGCATCGTCTACATTTCTCATGCCTGTACGCAATCTTCTTTTTAAGATGTTTTTGTCAATGAAATCAAAATCCAAAGCCCTCTCTATCCTTAATTTGTTTGCTAAATTCGTTATCAATTTACAATAAACATCCCAGTGTCCACACCAGTCACCCATATCTAAATTACTTCTGAGACTAGAATTTACAGGTTTTGTAAAATTTTCTATATATTTGTAGCCGTAATGTACAATCCAAGGAAACCATAGTGGAAAAGGACTTCTTGTACAGGGCAAATTATACGTTTTAAAGTTGTATTTTTTCATAATTCTCTTAACTATTCCGGTTTCAGGAATAGCCCACATGGTGTTAATAACATTCTCGTCCAAAATTGGGCAATAAAAATTGAATAGGTCTCTAGTTCTGTCAAACCATTTAAATCTCGTGTCGACTATTTTCTTCAAAGCTATTTCATTTAGGGACTTCCCTGAGTTCTGAAGAATGATTTTTTTCCTAATCATTTGTCTTTTTCCTTCTTTACACACCTCATCAAAGGATAATGTGCGAAGGAGCCTTTCAACATTATCAGAAGGTTGATAAAATCGCTCCTCCCTTAGCGAGTGTGTAATATACTCACCAGTAAATACTGCATCGTATTGAGATAAAATTTCTCTGTAAAAGTAATGACTGAAATGAGGAGTGCAATCTGGGCTATCAGGTGCACACATTATAGTTTCCCTTACGTTCTCCAGAGAATATATCTTTGGATCTAAATGTAGAAATATGTGTGGAATTTTAAGCAGTGAGCAAACTTTCCTCGCGATTATATACTCTCTGGATCCTTTAGAATAACCAAAAGTAATGGCAGTAACATTCAGATTGAGCTTATGGCACATCTCCACTACAAACCTACTATCTTTTCCACCACTAAGAAGTACAGCAACTTTTTGCCCTTCAAATTGTAGAAAATAGTTATCTAGAGCCTTTTTAATTTCGTCAAGTGTAACATCATTTTTCGGAGCAAGTGTGGGAATTTTTAAATGTTTGGGCTTGAATTTTTTTCCTTTCTTCAGGGTTTTCCAACCTAACGTATGCCCTAACACTACGTACTCCAGTAGAGCTTCATCGTCTAAGCTCATAGTATTCCTCTATAAACTTCTAGCAACTTCTTTTTTTCTACATTCCAGTTATACCTTTCCTTAGCAGCTTTGAAAGCATTCTCTCCCAACTTTCTACAGAGATCTGGATTGTCTCGGAGCGTCATGATTGCATCACGGACAGAGTCTCTATTGTACTCAACAGTTAAACCACATTTAAGTTCTTCTGTCAATTTTCCTGCATATGTTCCCTTCGTAACAATTATAGGTCTCCCACAGACCATAGCTTCGAACTGCTTGTTAAAAACGTTCATTTTATGTTGTCCCTTCAAATCGGTTATGATGAATGTTGCGTTCGCCTTCCTTGTCAAAGGAAGAATCTCGCTAGATGGTATAGTACCGAGAAATTCTATATTATCAAATTTTTTGCTATACTCTTTCACTTCTTCGAATAACCCTTCTTTTTTTCCCGCCAAAATCAATTTTACATTCTTTAAGTTACCAACCACATCCAATATGTCTGGAAAAAATCTACCTTTACTCATTAGTCCGATATAAACTAACGTAAAGACTGGGTTATTGGAAGGACTATATTCGTTATATATCAAATCTTTACAATTCATGACTATCGTTACTGGTTTGTTGAATTTTTCGAAATACTCTTTGAAAGGCTCATCAATAGTTATTATGTGGTCAACAAACTTTACCAAAAGTTTTTCCAAAAGAAAGGCAAATTTTGATATTATAGGGTGATCGTCTTTGAGCATGTAACCGTATATCTCATGGGCATCGTAGATCAATTTTGAATTAAGTTTTCTTTTTAACAATACACCAACTGGCAAGGTGTCTAAATCATGACAATGGACCACATCAAATTGATAGCCTTTTTTGAGTAGTTTACTCACCTCCTTGTAGATTTTTTTCCACCACAAAATCGTCTTTACCATATTTCCATAGGCAGAGCTTGGAGACCGGAAAACTTGCAGCCTTATGATGTCTATACCATCTACATTCCCCTTCTCCTTATATTCACCATACTTGTCCCAAACAATGACAGTAACTCTATATCCGTTATCTACCAAAGCTTTAGCTTCTTTGTGAACCCTAGGGTCAACTAATAGAGGATTGGAAAGAATCATTAGCACCCTTTTTTTGTTGCTTTCAGTTTTTACCATTCCTCTATCCTCTCACTAGGGCAGAAAATTCCTCTATTTAAAAAGTTAACCAAATATCGGCTTAATACAGAATGTAAAACGTTTTAAACTTCTTCCGATTTTGATTCAAATAGATGGTGAAAAAGGATGTTGTAGTAGTGACAGGTGCAACAAGAGGCATAGGATATTCTGTAGCAAAAGATTTGGAGATGGATAATCAAGTTATTTCCATAGGTAGACAAAAACATGGTATGGAGATACCAGGGGAATTCTTCAGATGTGACATAACTAATGAAAAAGAAGTTAAAGAAACGGTCAAATCAGTAATTAATAAGTACCATCGTATAGATGTTCTAATAAATTGTGCAGGTGTGATGCTATATAACGATCTGACAAAGGCAACCATTGAGGAATTTGAATGATCATTTAATGTTAATGTAAAGGGAACGTTTTTGATGTGTAGGGAGGTTATCCCACACATGAGAAAGCAGAAACGGGGATACATCATAAACATCCTCTGTTAGAGGTATAACTGCTGCCCCTGGTAAAGGTATATATTCGGCAACTAAATTTGCAGTAAGGGCTCTAACAAAAACGATTCTTCTAGAGAATCAGAAGTATAACATCAAAGCCACATCTATATGTCCGGGTATAATATGGACAGATTCAACTATAGATAAACTTAGAAGAGAAGGTCTTACTAAAGATGATGTTATCTGGGAAGACGATATAGTTAAGACAGTCCGATATTTACTATCTCTCTCCAAAAGCTCATATTAGAGAGATAATTATAGGAGGAAGACTCTATGGTTGACGAACAGTGGAAAAAAGAGGCAAAAAGAATATTGGGAGATAAGTACGGAAAGGCTATAGTCTATACAGGGGGAACATTCGATTTACTTCATAGAGGTCATATAAATATATTCAAAAAAGCAAAGGAGATAGGGGGTATCTTATAGTGGCAGTCAGTACCAATGAACTAGTCCGATCTTACAAAGGATATGATCCAATTTTAAATTACAGAGAAAGATGTGCGATTGTGAAAGCCATTAGATACGTGGATAAGGTTGTAAAACAAACTAAACTATTTGATGTGGACCAATTTAGAGAGCTAGGTGCCGATGTATTTATAGTAGGTGATGATTGGGCAAACAGAAACAATATACCGGATGGATTAAAATGGCTCAAAGAGCACGATAAAGTGTTATTCGTTCCTTATACTAAGGGATTGAGCACAACCTATATAAAGAGAAAAATCATAAAGCAATCCTACGAGATAATTAGATCAGAGATAGAGAGAAAACTAAGAGACGAGTATAATCTACGATAACAAAATGTCAAGCTAATAATTTCTTTATCACCTCTGTAACTCTCTCTCTGGCTTTTCCATCAACATCTCCATGTATCAACTTTAATAATCTTTCTTGTTCTTTTACAAACCTGTTTCCCACCCTTAAGACTATATCTAAAGCTTTACAAAATTCTTCATTGTTACGAGCAACTTCTCCAGCTCTGAATTCTGGTGGTATCTCCGGTTTTCCTCTCTCCTCTGTAAAATATTTGGCGTTGACTTCCAAATAAATTATAGGTCTTTTTGTTAAAAAGTAGTCGGTGTAGATGGAAGACCAATCTGTAATCAGAATATCTGATGCCGCAAGTAGTTTCATGGTATCGGGCTCTTCAGATGCGTCGATCCAGTAAACATTCTCATATTCCTCTATTATTTTTTTTAATTTCTTTCTTTTGATTTTTGTCAAAGGATGTAACCTCAAAATTAGAGTTAAGTCATTTTTCTTACAAAATTCGCATAACTTTCTAAATTCTGTGTAGGGATCATTCCACGGCCATAAACCTATGTCAAATGTTGGAGCATACAGGATAATTCTTTTCTTGGAATTTATTTTCAATTCCTCAAGAAGTGCATTTTTTGGCACTTTCAAATAATGATAAAGAATATCCATCCTTGCAAAACCTGTCACGTACAATTTTTCTGGAGGAGCGTTCCACAATTCTATGTGTCTTTTTTTTGTATACTCAGATGTAACACATCTAGCATCGCAGATTGAATAATCTATTGGAGGTATCCCTTTTGGTCCTACTCCATGCCAGAGTTGAATAGTTTTCGGTTTGTGAGGAAACAGAAAAAGAAGATAAGAATCATTTGTGACCAAAGCAGATGTATTTGTTACTAAATTTAGTGCTATGAAGGGGAAGTATAGGTAGACGACGGGCTTTTTTAGCTTTCTAAGATGTTTATAGGTTGTCATATTCCTAGCGATCCAGAAGCAGGTATACGCACCTTCAAATTTTTCTGTTATATACTCAAATACTGCGCGAGCATTACCGTTGAAATATAGGCTCGTAAAGGCTACGACCTTCTTATTTCTGTTAACAATTCGTCTCTTGAAAAGCAATTTACATAATATTATCCAGATAGAGAGAAAAAAGGCGTGAATAGGTAAGAAAATGATCCTATTTTCTCTGGCGTACCAGAATAACATATCTTTGATATCCGATACAAGATCTCTCTTCATCGTGTCCTCACTATTTGTAATACCGGATAGATATTTTTATTATTCCCTTAAACGTTATTGTGCTGATGGTCTCATGTTCGTGAGCATAGTTGTTACCGTCAAAAACGAAGCAAAAAGTATTGCAGAGTTGCTTGATAGTCTAGTGGTACAGGAGAAACCTTTTGAGATAATAATTGTAGATGCGAATAGTAACGATGGTACACAGGAAATAGTAAAAGATTACGCAAAGAGATACGAGCAGATTAAACTCTTTGTTCACGAAGGGAGTAGAGGAGAGGGTAGAAACTTTGGTGTTAGTAAAGCAGAGGGAAATATTATAGCATTTACAGATGGTGGCTGTAAAGCTGATAAAAATTGGCTAAAAGAGCTAAAGAAAAAAATTGCTGAAGGATTTGACGTTGTAGCTGGAAAAACCATAGACGTTGGCCCCTTTCAAAATATCATAAAAAGGGTAGAAATGCGATACAAAGGTTATGACATAACATACCCATCTTGCAATTTGGCCTATAAAAAGGAATTATTCGAAAAAATAGGTGGATTTGATACGCGATTCGTAACAGCCGAGGATATAGATCTAAATCTACGAGCTGTTGACGCTGGTGCTAAAATCGGTTATAATGAAAATGCTATAATATACAGAAGAACGGCGGAAAATATATTCTCCCTAATGAGACAGTCATTTTGGTATGGTTATGGAAGAAAACAACTGGCGTTAAAACATGGATGGATGTGGAAGCATTATTCTGCAAAGCAGACTCTCTTGACTCATAGATCACTGGTTGGTACAATCCGGTTAATATTCGGACTGATAGGCTATTTAACCTGTAGCGTCACAGGTGGCGGTATGAGGGATTAGTGATATATCATTTTGTCGCATTTACTTATAGTATCTTCCATACTATAATCTCATCAGTAGCTTTGTTCCCTGCGTTATCGAACGCTACCACCTTCAGTGTATGTCTTCCAAACGTTCTTTCGGTCCATCTCCAGACAAATGGCTCCGAAGTGATATTTGCTTTCAATGTATCATCTATATATATCTCTACACATTTTATTCCGGTATCACTATCGAATGCATTTACCTCGATGTTTATATTTCCAATTACTACTGGAACAAAGAAAGGAAGAATCTTACTACCAAAAAGGTATACACCGTTATCTGGTTTTTTGATTTCTACAGTGGGCGGAGTCGTGTCTATTTTTATCTCTAGATAAGGTATATAATCACTATCATCATACTCTTTTGAACAAAAATATATAGTTGGTATGTCTGGCATACCCCAATAAGTTATATCTACTATTTCCCATCCATAATTTGGAAGATTGCCATTAATGAACTTCTGTACATCTTCTGTTACATCCCACACTATCCAAGTATCGGTTGAATAGGGAACAATGGAGGAGGATGAAGAATCTAAAGATCTTTCTGGAGAATTATTCCAAGTAACTGTGTCCTCGTCCCAATCCTCCATTATCCGATATAATTTTAGTTTATGTCCCTTCGGGTTGTTATCTCGCCAATGATGATAATATAGTTTAAGTTTAGCTGATGCTATAACCGTTTCTGAAGGTATAGATGATATATCAAATTTGATCAAAGTATACCATCCCCATCCAGATGACCCTCCTTCGCCATAATCATTTCTAACGCATAAAAATTTGCTACTCCCCGTACTAGAGTTTGGATGGTTAGCCTCTATTGTCGCATCATCGGATGGGTAAATAACAATGGTGGATGAAGTAGAATCTTTGTCTCCAAAGCCACTCGTAAGCGGTAGAATCATTGTGGCGGAGGACATAAGTAGGAGAGCCAAATAACTTGCAAAAAGTCTTCCACTTAATACCTTCCCTTCCATGCTCTCCCTCCATCCTCAATTAACCTGTCGTGAGTAATATATTTTTATCGTTTATAAATATTTCCAAGAACGGTACCGCGAAGTTAGTTGAGGATGAGTAGAGTTTTTTCATCTTAAGGTATGCTATATATGACTGTAAAGTATATCCACAATCAACTTTGCAGTTTCCATCTTTAAACTTATACAATGTTCTAATGATAAATTTAAAATCCCCAACGATTTTAACTGGAAATGGCCAAACAAGGAGGTGGTGAGGAAATGAAAAAACCTAAGACCCTCTTTGTGGCTTTTTCCTTGATATTTGCGGCGATGGGAGGCATCATTTCCTATAGAGATGGTAAATCAGCCGACACCACTATAGAGATATATCCAACAGATGATACCACAATCCGTCAAAATTACCCATATAAAAATTATGGTGATGCAGAACAACTTTCTGTTAGAAATGAATGTGGAGGCTATCTCCCCTCTCAGGGAGATGGCTGGGGTTGGGACATTCTGATCAAGTTCGATCTATCTTCTATACCTCCAGGTTGCATAATCAAATATGCTAAACTGAAGCTTTATTACTGTAAGTGGTGGGATAATAATCCCGCTGGGAGGGTGTTGAGTCTTTACAGAATTGTGGAAGACTGGAATGAGGATACAGTAACATGGAAAACACAACCTTCATATGATAATACGGTGGTCGCAACAGCTACAGTACCTTCACAGAAGAACAAATGGATGGAATGGGATGTCACTACCGATGTTATCAACTTCCTGAAAGGCGTATATCCAAATTATGGGTGGAGGATAAGAGATGAAAAAGACTGGTGTAAGAACGATATACCTATCACCCGTTTCTACAGTAAAGAAAAAGGCATGTACATTCCTCATTTAGAAATCAAAATTGTGCCAACTTCTCTTCAGGTAAAATGGACACTCCCATCATCCAACATCTTTGAAAGGAGGATGCATTATCCGTATGAAGTGAAACTCAATGTAAGTGCCGGCGCCCTGCCAGATGGTGAAGAGAACTTTACATTTGGTCTGGATTACAACTTCACGC
>Ga0209410_1001461_pt1 | contig 11458 bp, 8 predicted proteins | sample Mar14436cmmetaG_FD_184135 | JGI IMG/M metagenome (GOLD analysis project Ga0209410, IMG submission 184135) | Marine hydrothermal vent microbial communities from Guaymas Basin, Gulf of California to study Microbial Dark Matter (Phase II) - Marker... ... | reverse complement strand
CTGAGGGACTAGGGCTCGGAGTAACGGTTAGATTCACCGGGGATGTTATGAGAATACCTCTCTCAGACGACCTCCTCGGAAGGGTCTTTAATGGAAGCTTTAAGCCTCTAGACGGCCTCCCAGATCCAATAGGCGTTGAAAGAAGAGAGATATTTTTCTCCGTGATAAATCCGGCTGCAAGAGAGCCTCCAAGCGAGTTCATCCAAACGGGCATCTCGGTCATAGATGGGATGAATTCCCTTGTAAGAGGACAAAAGTTGCCGATATTCTCGGAATCAGGTCTTCCACATAATCTCATGGCTGCCCAGATAGCTAGACAGTCAACGATCTTAGGTGAAGGTGAGGAGTTCGCGGTGATCTTCTGCGCCATGGGGATAAGACATGAGGAATATGAGTTCTTTAGGAAAGAATTTGAGAGAACGGGGGCATTGGATAGATCGGTCATGATCCTAAACTTGGCCGACGACCCAGTAATTGAGAGGATAATCGCCCCCAGAATCGCGTTAACCATAGCAGAATATCTAGCATTCGACCTAGACATGCACATCCTGACAATCCTAACTAACATGACTCATTATTGCGAGTCTTTAAGATCTCTCTCGATCGCTAGGGAGGAGGTTCCGTCTAGGAAGGGTTATCCGAGCTACATGTATAGTGATTTGGCGACGATTTATGAGAGGGCTGGAAAGATTAAGGGGAAGAAGGGTTCAATAACCTTGATGCCGATCTTGACCATGCCTGGAGGAGACATAACGCATCCAATTCCAGATCTGACGGGATACATAACTGAAGGACAGCTCATAGTCAGCAGAGAACTTCACCTCAAGGGAATCTATCCGCCAATTAACCCACTCCCATCCCTTTCAAGGTTGATGAAGGATGGGGTTGGAGCGGGGAAGACCAGAGAAGATCATATGGAGGTCTCAAGCCAGCTTTACATGGCCTATGCTGAGGGCGTCAAAGCGAGAAGCTTAGCGAGAATTATTGGAGAGTTAGGGCTGAGCGAGAGGGAGAGAAAATATCTGAGGTTCGCGGATGAGTTTGAGAGAAAATTCATCAATCAAGGAATCTACGAGAATAGAACTATTGAGAGAACGCTTGAAATAGCTTGGGATCTCCTCTCCATGCTTCCAGAAGAGGAACTCATTAGAATAAGTGAGAAGCATATCAGGAAGTATCATAAGAAGTATAGGCTTCAAGCTCGGTGAAGGAGATGTCTCTGACTGGAATCAGATATACGAAAGGCTTCCTACTAGATCTAAGGAGAAGACTTGAATTCGTCAAAGATGCCCATGAACTTCTTGAGATGAAGCGCGATCAACTCATAATCAAGCTGAAGGAAGGTCTTGAGAGGTTTAAAGAGTTTAGGAGGAAGGTTGAAGATGAAGCGGAAGAGGTCTATCGAGAGCTTTCACTTCTCCACTCAATCCTTGGAAGTGCGGATCTCAAGACTTATTCAGCATATCTTAGGGGGAGGATGGAGGTGAAGATCGTTCCGAGAGGCGTTATTGGTATAGTCACTCCAATGGTGAGAGTAGTGGACATACCAGACTACACAAACCTTTATCCACCTCAGATCATACCATTAGCCGAGAAAGTCTCAGCTTTAATGAAGGATTTGGTAAAGCTCGCTGAGCTTGAAGCCTACATCGAGAACCTAGCCGAGGATCTTAGGAAGACGAATATTAGGGTTAATGCTCTTGAGAAGGTCGTGATCCCAAATTATGAGGAGACGATTAAAAAGATCCAAGACATACTGGATGACGAAATGCTTGAAGAGATCATAAGACTGAAGCTGATAAAGGAGATTTTGATGAGGAGGAGAATTACTTGATAACATATTTGATATGCAAATGCCATGCATATGAGAGTAGACTTCTCCCGAGGAAGTTAATCTTGGAACTCGCATCAGTTCCAAGACTTGAAGACTTTATCGAGATTCTCTCCACCACCATCTATGGGCAGAGAATATCCGAGGCGAAGAATGTCTGGGATATTGAGGTCGCCTTGACAGAGATATTCATCGATAGGCTTTCAACCTTGCTTAAAATCTCTCCCGAGAACATCAGGGAGTTTCTAGTCCAATATTATAGGAGATTCGAGGTTCAAAATATGATCAGGATTATGAGAATGAAGCTCGCTCATGAGTCCATGGAGTCCGTTGAGGAGATAATCATACCATCACAGAGGCTTGGAGGAATGGATTTAGACCCGTTCGTGAAGGCGAGAAATTTCAATGAGTTCATAAGTCTCTTGGCCGGGACCATGTATAAGAGGATCTCCGAGATGGAGATTGAAAATCCGCTTATACTCGAGAGCATGTTCAGATGGATCTATTATCGTGGAGTGTTCGATAAGATCTCCAAGATCCCGAGAGATGATAGGTCGGATGTTATGGAGATTCTCGGAGTAGAACTCGATCTTCACAATCTTAGAGTCTGGATACTCCCGATGCTCTACAAATATGATAGAAGCCTTGCTGAAAATCTCTTAATAGATAATCCTGCTGGAAAATCTAAAAGGCTCTTGATGGAGATGAAAAGTGTTGAAGAACTTCTAGAAGGCTTTCCCAGATACAGAAGCTTCATCGAGATGTTGATGAGGAGAGAGGAGTGGAGAGCTGAGATCGAATATTTCAAGATCTTGAAAGATGAGGTTGATAAGAGGAGGATCTCAAAATACGTGAACTTCTTTTATGTCTTGAAATATATCTTGGACTGCGAGGTGGAATATAGGAATCTTAGATTAATCACCATCTCCCTATACCATAATCTACCAATAAATGTTAGGAGGAGTTTGTTGATCCTCCCGCGAACCTAGGTTATCTGGACGAACTTTGTGAACGCTAAGCCCAAGACTATCGGTAGAAGTGTTCCAAGCAGGATCGCTAGAATTATCCCCTTATAGAATTCAGGTTCATTGAGGAAGTGGAGAAGGCTTATTGCCTGAATGCATATTAGGATTAGGAAGTAGAGGCCTAAGGCTTTTTTCGCCCCCAGTTTCACCTTCACCTTCTCACGATATCCATATCAGGAAGGCGACTAATAAGCCGTAAATTGCAATACCCTCGGCGAGACCTGCGAAGATTATAGTCTTGCCGAAGACCTCAGGCTTCTCAGCGGCGCTAGCTATTGCTGCGACACCTATCTTGCCGACAGCATAGCCCGCTGCTACTGAGCAGACGCTTACCGAGAGGGCCATGGCCAGGAATTTTCCAAGCTCTATCTCCGCCTTGGCCGCGACTTCAGCTGCTTGGACTTCCGCGGACTTAACGATACCATCTGCCGCTATCGGCAAAATTAGTCCAGCTAGGATTGCTGTGAAGATTGTGAGAGTCAGTAGGATAACTCTAGCTTTCGCTATCATCACATTCACCCACTGACTATGCTTTGTTCACATATTTAAGCTATAACTTAGAGCTTCCATGGAGTGTATGGAGTCCCAGTTCCCTCATAGAACTTCGTCATGAATTCGTAGTAGAGGAGCCTCAAGGCCTGTATCATGCATACGAGGAACTCTATCGTGAGGGCGAAGAGGTTCAAGAAGATGATCCCAACCCCTATTCCCATTAGAAGATTTGCTTGCATGAGCCTAAAGACCACCATGGCCAGGGCCGCGTGAACTATCGCGAATCCAGCTATCCTCATATAGGAGAACATGTTTGCGAGGAAGGAGATGAATGTTTCAAGCATTAAGCCAATTCCAATCACTTTCTCTTCCCTTGTAAAGAATGGCTTGATCAAGATCATGAAGAGTCCAGCTATTAGGATGAAGAATGGCCAGCTCGTCAAGGTCTTCATTCTGAGCTCCGGAAACTCCAAGATTCCCGGTATCACCGTTATCCCGAAGAAGTTAAACGCGGTTAAGGCCAATCCGAGGAGTAGCAGGATTCCGGCGACGCCTTTCTCTCCGAGGATTGCTTCCGCAAGTTCTCCATTTTTCAGGTGATTTCTCACGCTTATGGATAGGGCTAATAATATTTGGGCTATTCCGAAGAACATCGCTATCTTGATGAGCCAAATAACTCCAGACGGGTTTTCAAGCCATCCAGCTCTAAGGGTTGGGAGAAGAGGTTGAATCTCCGTTAAGAAGAATTCTCCCATCAATACTCCGAAGAAGGCGGATGCTATTCCAAGCCCTATCATGAGCTTTCCAAGCCTCCTAAAGTTTAATCCCAAGATGCTCTTCTTCAAGAAACGTGAGAAGATTACTCCGAGAATGGTTATCGTTATGCCATGGCCCAGATCCGGGAACATCATCCCAAACATGATAGTCCATAAGATTCCTGAGACTATGGTCGGATCGCTCTCAAGATGTCCAGGCCAACCATATTGCCTGACCAAAGTCTCGAATATCTTAAAGATCCTTGGATTTTTTAGAATAGTCGGCACCTCTTCGTCCGGACTCGGATCTCTGAACTCGTATAGGAGTTTTCCATGGAATTCTTCCCTTAAAGATTCGAGGAACCCGCTCACGCTCTCGACCCTATCTTTTGGAATCCATCCTTGAATCACTCTCATCGTCTCGCTCTTCATGGTCTTTAGGAGAGCTTCATCGAGTCTCAGCCTAATGAATAGGAATCTGGAAATGGCTCCGGCCTTTGATCTAAAGGTTTCCCTCAGCTCTTGAATTTCCTCGTTAATCAGCTCCTTCTTCTCATCTAGTTCTCTAATCTTCTCTTCGATCACCGCTTTAGCCTCATTAACGTCCTTTGGCAACCCGATCAATCCCTTAACCTCTCTGAAGTCTAGAGATGAGAGCGTAGCTCTAACCTCTCTCGCGAAGTCCTTCAAGCAGACTATGTGGACGAATGCTAGATGCTCATCGATTTCCTTAACATCATATGCTATCGGTCTTCCAGATGTGAACCTCTTAAAGCTATTCATGGATTCCAAGTCGATTATCCCGGCGAAAGATACTAGGTCTTCATATTCTCCGAGTTCAGGAAGTTCCCTTACGCCGGCCTTCTCAAGCACGTTGATAAGCTCTTTCGCTTCTTCTAGCCGCTTTCCCATCTCATCGATCTCTCTGAGCTTTGCGCTTAGAGAATTATATCTCTCATAGACTTGATTGATTATCCTCTTGGCCTCGTCTAAGTCTATCTTGGCCTCTTCTTCGTGCTTCACAGGTTCTAGGGCGAGGATCTTCTTAAGTTCCATGAATCTCTCGTGTAGCTCTCTGATGCCTCTAATCTTGCTATCTTCTTCTGGGCTGAAACCTATGAATGATGCCTTCATCGCTTCTAATTCATGTTTCACCGTTTGGATTTCCTCGTGAATTCTCTTTAACTTCTCTCGAATATTCTCCTCAACTCTTCTAAGGTCTCCTGAGATCTCCTTTAGAGAAAGCTCTTTGAATCCGAGGCTATTCAATATCTCAATGGTTTCTCTCCACAAGTCGATTATCCCTATCACGTGTATGAAGGTCTCGGATTTGGAGATGGGAGCATATTTCAAGATTATGGGCTTCCCGGAGAACTTCTTTCTGACGTCGCTTAAGACGTCCTTCGAGACTATTCCGACTATGGAAAATATGTCTTGAAACTTCCCTGTCTCTGGAACCTTCCTCTCTCCGATCTCGATCAAGGCTTTAACTATGGTCAATCTTCTCTTAAGCTCATTCTCTTCCATCTCGAGATGACTCAACCTACGTCTAAGTGAATTGTATCTTTGATAAGCTTCTTGCTCCGCCTTCTCTTCAGGTGTTTCGGGGACTCCGAGCGTTAGGGTTCTCCAAATCTCGATGAACCTCTCATAGAGTTTCTCGAGCTCTTTCAGCCTCGCTTCTTCTTCCTCGGTTAGTCTTAAGATCTCTTTCTCACTAGGCTTCTTAAGCTGAATTACTCCGAGCTCTCCGAGCTTCCTCAATACTTCCTCCTCTCTATCTCTCAGGGCGACGACTATCAGCTTCTTCGCTGGAATTATCAATTCCTACGCCCAATCCGGCTAGGGATCAAACCAAATTTAAATCTACCTAAGCCCTCGATCAGCGACCAGAATCATGGCCCTTCTTCGAGGAGTTAGCATGATTACGTGAGAAAATTATTTTATTCGCATGAAGCGAGTTTCTCAAGTTCTTCAAGCATTCCCTCCTTATCCAACATTATTATCAATTGATCATAGGTTGCGTCGATCTCCTTGACACAAGTCTCTGGGAAGTTCAAGTTTATAGCCATCCTATGCTTCCAATAATATCCCCCGCCTGGGAGATTTAGCCTTGTGAAGAGTCCTATGAGCTTGGGCTTTAGCCTGAGGTTCTTGACGTTTAAGAGGAATTCGATGAAGCAGTTCTTATACGCCTTCTCATAGACATCTCCATAAAATGTGTTAAAGTATAGGTATAGGGGATAGTCTCTTGTATAGGTTTCCCAGCTTGTGAACCTCGTGTAGATGGGTCTCCATCCATCTTCCCTCAAGATCATGTCTTCAAGCGATATCGGCCTCTTCCAGGTGCTCACCATGTATCCGCGTTCTTCGAGGCTTGGAATTATATAGCCTCTTATGACTCCCTGCCTAAGGAGTTCCAGCTTCTCTCTAAGGCTTAGCCTCATCCGATCAGCCTCATCCTTTTGCCTAAATCGGGTTTAGGCGTTCTAAAAGTCTTAAGTGGGCTTATAAGGTTTCCTCAACCAGCCTTAAGAGAGCTTCGCCCTCTTCTCGCGTAGATCCAGTCCCTAACTCCCTTCTCCAAGATCATGGTGAGAATTGAGGCTCCGAGAGCCATGAACAGGACTTGGAGGGAGGTTAATGGATGTTCTAGCATGGCTGGATTGAGAAGCACGGTTAGGGCGAGAACTAGGATGAGCCAGCCTGAGACGAGCTTTAAGACCCTTGCCTGATATTCTGTGAGCCTCCTTCCGCCGAGGGCGAATGCGAAGGCCAACACTATGGCCGCCAAGGGGATTACGTAGATCACGTTATAGAGGATTAGATAGAGAATATGGATAATCATCGGGAGATTATAGGATGAGAGAATCTCCGTATAGATTATGGGGAAACCTACGGTGCATATCAGCTCATAGATATTGACGGTGAACGCTAAGACGAAGGATCCTAGGATCAAGGCGAGCATGGATCCCTTTCTTAATAATTCTCTCATGGATGCCCCGATCTTCGCCAATCTACCTTTAGACGCCTCGATAGGCTTAGGATACAGGTAGTCTTTTATGTTTAGGATTCCCGCGAGGATAGCGAATCCCATAACTATCCAGATCAAGATCGTTATCTGGCCCGCGATTAGGAATATGTTCAGCCAAGCGGCCATGAATAGGAAGTAGCATATCCCAGAGGTGATCACGAAGACTCCTCCAACAATCAAGATCTTCTTCCTAGACCTCGCATAGATCAAAATGCTCAGGAGGAATGTTAAGATATAGAAGGCGCATGGATTCAAGCTATCCATCCCAGCTATCGTGATCGTAAGTAGTAAGAGGTTTATCGGAGAATTCTCCGGATCATCTGAAGGTGGATCAGAGGCATCAGTTGGAATCTTCACCGCGTTCTCGAAATATGCGCTTGGAATATATCCTGACTCTGGTGGAAAAGCCGAGCCTGAGAATAGAGCCTTAACCCCCTCTAAGACCTCAAACTTGTATCCTCTTAACCATCCCCTAACATCGTCAACAAACAGTAACTGCTTTAGATGTGAATCATCCATAATTTTATCCCCAATATCTCCAGCCATTACCTGAGTTCCATTCCATCCAAAGATCCAACTCCTATTACCGAGAGAGATCAGGATCCTGCCATTCGCCCAGATCTTCGGTAATCCTGGAAGCTTCTTAAGCTTGATTTTCTCAAATGATTCCGATAATGGTTTGGAGTCTGAGATCAATGGACATGGATTCGCTTCGAGAACACTCAAGAGCTTTTCCGCCTTTGGAACTCTATCTCTCCCCCGCCAAATCTTTCCCTTATCTAGAATTATCTGGGGAACCACGGCGTAGCTGTGATAGATGTTGGCGTATTTCCCAAGCGTTTTCGCGTTTGGATGGGTTATATCTCCAGCCTTCCAACCATATTCTATGACCACCAGCCTTCTATACTTTACAGGCCACTCCGATAAAACTATCGGATCTGTCACGGCGCAGTTTGGGCAGCCGATGAACGTGAAGTAAACCATACAAACTTTTTCCGTCTCTTGAATGATCTGGGTGCTTGTGGTCGACGAAGTGATGGTGGTCGAAGTGGTTTGAATTATAGAGGTCTTCGTTGAACTCGTAATCTTGGTTGTGGTCGTTTGAATTGGTTGATGTGGGGTTAGATAAACTAAGAACAGTGAGGCGAGGATTACGATGGCGATTATCGCGCATGGAATACCGACTCTAGTCCCATAATAATATCTTGGATGACTCGACCTCAAATGCTGCTTGAGAGCGTAAGCGGTCTTAAACGTCTTTCCACAGATCTTACATCTGAACCTCTTCAAGGCGTTCAAGCAAACCAGTTAAAGACGTATAAATAAACCTTCATGAAAAAGAGGAGAACTTTGGCGGAAGAGATGGCAAAATAAATCATGTTCATAAACAACTGAAATAAGGCTGGTTGGGGGCGCCCGGATTTGAACCGGGGATCTCCGGGTGGCTCCTCTGACCAGGTGTCTGAGATCTGGAGCCCGGCGCCGTAGACCTTCAGCCCCATTCTTCATGAGTTAGCTGGGCCACGCCCCCTACCTCAATATTATCTTGCTATGATGTTTGGTATTAAACTTTCATCACTATGAGTTGGATGTTGACCGAATGTTCTGAAACTGGGAGGGAAAAGGTTTGTATCATGAGGAGAGGGTCTGAGACAAAGCATATGAGGGATTCTCTGGGGTGTTTCGATGATCGTCGCCGAGAAGCCGAGTGTAGCGAAAAAGATTAAGCAGCTTCACAGGACTTCTCAGAATCTCGGCTAGAAAACATGATCGAGATGTGAGGCTGAGTTGGTGATAACATAAGATGGAGTAGTGATCTCTACCTATATTGCTTCATGGGTTTAATAATCTCTCACTTACTGTCCGACTTTTCGAGCCAATTATATGAACAGAAGCGGCTAAGAGTCTTATCTCTTTACCTTCTTCATCAGCGTTTTCTTCTCGTAGCCGATCGTGTTTGCTAGGCTCTGGGCAACTTCATCTATCTTCTCCTCGAGCCTCCTGAAGAGCTCCTTATAGAGGGAAAGCATGTTATTCTTCGCAGTCTCCATATCTATCTCACCGCGCTCGATTTTCGTCATCATCTCCTCCACTCTCTTCCTCGTTTCTGGAGACACGAGCGTTTCATCGATCTTAGTAAGAATCTCTATCAGCCTGAAGCCTAAAGGAGTTGGATGAAAGGTCTTCCGTTTTCTTAGCGTATATCCTCGACTCGTTATGAGGTCTGGATATGTGGCCCGAGTGGCGTCAGTCCCAATATTCCACTTCTCTAGAATCTTTAAGAGTTCTGGTTCGGTTAATCTAGGCGGCGGCTTCGTCTCCTCCTCTCTAAGATCGATCTTAACCACTTTCAGCTTCTGTCCAGAGATCATCCTCGGTAAAGGTTTTTCAGAAGGCTTCATGTACGGTAGAATTTTGAAGAAGCCCTGCCTTGAGATTCTTGATCCCGAGGCATGTAAGAATATTCCTTTGATTGAGATTGTGACGACTTGTTTTACTTTCTCGGCATCTTCATAGAAAGCATTCGCAAGAAATCTTCTCGCCACGTGCTCCCAAATCCTTCTCGCATTACCCTCGCCTCGATACGGTCTCAGCGGATATATCGGGGTGTGCGCGCCATCATCGCGTTTCCCCTGTCTTGGATTTGGGCTGCGGAAGTGCATAGGATCAAGGCCAAGTCCTCGTGCTGCGGCCTCTGCATATTTCACAAAATCAAAACTCTTTCTGTAGATGTTAGTATCGGTTCTAGGATATGAGATATAACCCTGTCCATAGAGATCTTCTGCAATTGCAAGAGTTTTGCTTGCTGGGATGCCGAAGAAACGAGAAGCATCTCTAAGCAGCTCATCAGTTCTTATGGGAAGCGGTCTAGAAATTCTCTTCGAGTTCTCTTCGTATCTTTCTACGATGGCTACTTTTTCTCTCTTTATACTTCTGTATGCTTTCTCGGCTTTCTCCTTAACACTGAACTTCTCACTAAAAGCCCAAAACTTTTCGCCTTTCTCATTTTCAAGTAATGCGATTATCCGCCAGAACTTCTCTGGCTTAAAGTTCAGAATCGCCTTCTCACGTTGGACAACAAAATAAAGGGTAGGCGCCTGACATGAGCCCCACGAAAGAACGCGGACACGTGCCCCAGCCTTCCTCGTGCTAAGTGTTAGGAGTCTTGTGAAAGCTGCCCCTGTTATGAGATCAAAGTCCCTTCTAAACGCGGCCTTTTCAACCCACCTCATATTTAGACCGAGCTCCTTATTATCCCACGCTCTCTTAAGTTCCGCATAGTCCGTCGAGTTAAATCGCATACGATATAACGGCTTAGTACTCCCCCTGATCACTTGCTGATATATGTAAGCAATTTCCCAACCTATCAACTCGCCCTCTGGATCGTTATCGGTCGCTATCACAAGCGTAGCTTCTCTATTTTCCAAGAATGTTCTCTTTAATGAGCGATAAATCTTCTCATCTCTGATGACAAATCTCAGATTTTTTACGTCAAATAGCTTACTTGGAGGAACGTCGCGCCAATCATATCCCTCTGGAAAGTCTACATCAAGGACATGCCCCCTTACAGATAGAACTAGCGCAGAGGGTATGTGAAGACGTTCAATTCTTCTACCAACAGAAGGCTTCTCAGCAACGATAATCCATCTATGACGCTCTCCACTTTGCGGCATCCCTGGGCTGTATAGAAGTCCAGAATTTATAGTGATTTCCTTTATGAGAGGACTCTATTTGTGAAGTCTCTGTATGAAAATTGAAGTTCGTTTTTAGAGAATATGAGTGATAAGGAGGGAAAGGAGAAGGGAGGGTTTAGAGGAATATTTCTTGAAGCAACATTGTAATGCCAGTTTGATGAGGTCGTTGCTTTGAAGAACCTTCATGCCCCCTAGATAGGGATAGCCGTTCTTTTGCCAGTTGAATGGTAATATCTCTTAGCAGCATATAGTTCTACTGACGTTAATTAATCTTCTCAAGTATTTCGGACTTCGCGTACTCATTAACATACTCCAATGCTAGCTCCTTCATACACGTTTTCTCTGTAAAGGCTAATAAGCATGCCACGAAATTGTACTATGAAAGTAAGATAAGCCTATCTCTCGGAAGATTTATATACGACTTTCAACCGTATGCTACGAAACTTGCACGCTTTTGAGATATTATATGTAGATATATCGAATTAACAATGACTCTTCGCGTAGAAGACCTGAAAAGAATGCTCTTCTGAGGAAGAAGTAGACGTTTCACTTCGCAAAGGTAATAATAAAGAACTTTCCGATTTAAGCGGATAAATAAAAATATATATTGACGCACATAGTCCTTA
>Ga0209410_1001460_pt1 | contig 11459 bp, 7 predicted proteins | sample Mar14436cmmetaG_FD_184135 | JGI IMG/M metagenome (GOLD analysis project Ga0209410, IMG submission 184135) | Marine hydrothermal vent microbial communities from Guaymas Basin, Gulf of California to study Microbial Dark Matter (Phase II) - Marker... ... | reverse complement strand
AGCGATCTAAACCACATAATGCCAGCAACAAAAATAGATGAGGAAACAATAACCTCAATAACGAAAACCCTGCCACCAAGAACATTCATAGCCGTAGGAGAAGCAACAAGCGACTACCCATTCATACTGAGAACAAAGAAGCTAAACGTACAAACAGCAGGAGAAACAAAGCTATTATGGAGAATGTAGGAGACATCTAAACTAGAAGAACACTATTTCGTTTCATAGGCATATGAAATATATTGTGATCTTAGTTTGCTAATATGGCTATGAGCAAAGAAAAGTTGACTGTTGGTGGAAAGTTGCATGGTAAGATTATCCGTGAGGTGATAAGGCTTTCTAATGGGTGGCTTCTAGTTAAAACAGACGACAGTAAGTCACCAGCTGATTTCAAGGTAAGAACAGTATGGAGCACACTAAGCGAAATGAGGATATAACCAAATAAAACATTTAAAAGAATGTTTCCTTTACCTTATGATTCTTACGTACACGGAATCTACAGCTATTGCCCACAGATTTTCTCACGTTTTTCTGGCTATTATAAGCATAATGCTCATACCGCATAAGATAAGAAACGATACCCTTCGCTTAGTAGTTAATGGGGCGTTATCGTAATTTATCTGAGTTTGTAAAATGTTGTTTGGTGGTGGTTTCTTGGGTAAGTATGAGGAATATTGGCTAAGCATTATTGATAGTATTGTTAGCCTCATTAAGGAGGCCTATGCTTATGGCAGAAGTAGAGGTCTCGATGTCTCAGGGCTACGTAGGTATGGTAAGCGTGATAACTGGTATGGCTCGATAGTTATTTCGGGGAATGGTATTCTTAAGGGTAATATGGCACATGTGGTAGCTTTAGGAAAGATCATTCTTAGGGAAGGTCTTCTCGAAGACTATGGTGATGCTGTTTTCAGGGTCAGAGTATCAAGTAAACTAAAACTCGACGTCGAGCTTGTCGGATACCAAGAGGTCAAGTATGCTAAATCCATTGAATATAAGCAAAGCTACGTGGAACCTTTACTATACTCCGACCACTATACAAGCGTTAATGAGGATATCTATCTTCGTATTCATGAGTTATTGGAACTACTTCCCTTATATAGGCATCCTGTAAAAAGGCGGGATCTACCTAATAATGGGATATACTTCTTCTACGAGGAGGGGGAGGTTATCAAGATAGGTAGCAGGGTAATCAAACGGATAGTTAGGGTTGGCACGCATAGAGAGCAAGGTAGATTCCCTAATAGAATACTCGATCACTTCTATGGGAATAAAAATTCCAGCATTTTTAGGAGGCATCTGGGTGCTGCTATTTTAGCGAAAGAGAATCCTTATGATCCAAGACTTAGGGAATGGATCAGGGGGAGCATGTCTCTCAGGGATATAGAGGAAAAGGTCAACAAGCTTCTCAGGGAGAAATTTAGTTTCAGATACGTAAGAGTAGATGATAGAGAAGAGAGATTAGAACTTGAGGAAAGACTTATTTCAACACTAGCAAGATTCTCACCCAAATATGTTTCCCCTAACTGGTTAGGATGTTATTCGCCTAGTAGAGAGATAAATGAATCTGGTTTATGGAATGTAGAACACGTAGACAGTCCTAGGCATATAGGGCCAAAACAACTATCTAGACTAGAACAACTAGTCTATGAAACCCTAGTAGCAGGAGCTCGGGGTAAACGAGCACTCATACTAATCCCTTGCTGTAAGAGAAAGAACGTATACTCAACAAACAATGCTCTATCGACACCGCTTCCCGGTATCAATGATCTAAGGAATAAGCTACTTAGACTACTTCAAGCAACACCTAGTCTTAGAGAAAAACCAGAAAACCGGAGAGGGATACTGAACCCTAACGCACCGTTAACAAGAGCCATAGACTTGTATGCTGGTAACTTCTATAGAAAAACTAGGAAGGTACTTCTCAATATACTCCATGGAAAGTATCCGCACATACATGTACTCATAGTTTCAGCCCTTTACGGGCTAGTTAAACTAGACGAAGGAATCAAGGAATACGAATTAACCATGTATGATAAATTAGTGAACGGAATAAGAGTATACAGGTTCTGGCAAAGAGAAGGTCTATGGAAAATACTCCTAAACTACATTCACGAAAACAACATCACCCACATTTGGAGCCTTCTACCAAGCTCAATACAATATCCCTACCACCAAGTATTTGAAGAACTATGGAAAAACCTAAGAAAAACAACCATAAAATGCATTCACGTAAAAATTCCAGAAGCAAGGTCAAGCACAGGGATTAAATTTGGAGAATGGCTAGTACACATAATAGAAGACAATCCTCTATACTTAGTACATCAACCACCTCCACCACAAAAACTAGAACAAATACCCAACTACACCTTTCAATACCTACCCTGCTAGCTGATGTTCCTACAAGATACGCGTTAGGTCTTTTCTTTCTTCTAATAAATTCCAATATAGATATTACCCACTTGAAGTCGGCAGGATCAAGCTTAATGGACTCAAGTTTTACTCTTTAAGGATACTTGACTTTACCATACCTAGTTTCATCTGGTCATAAAGGTTTTCTCTTACGATACCATTCCAATACTACTTTAAAGGCTCCTACGAAATTTACCTCCAAGATTCTTAGAACCTCTCTTCTTAACGTAGAATACTATGATATCTCTAGTTTTGTTAAGTTATAGGCTGATCTAGACGCCTGTGTCTTCGGAGCGACATAAACGTTGGTTGTTTTATTAACTTGCCAATTCTCTTCAGTAACTATTATAATCCATCACAACCTCAAGCCGGCTCCTTGAATTCTGCTCCTCAGCAGAACATACGAGAATACATAACAGAATATAGCTATAGTAACACCCCTATTGAAAATAAAAATCTTCAGTAGGGACAAATCATATTACATCGAGCTGCAGCATTCATGGAAAAGCTTTAGAGTAAGTCCTCCTCAGGATAGTTTAGAGTGAATCCTCTACGCCTAATTTCCTGTATTGCCTCCCAATATGATAGACCAGTTAATTTAGCAAGTCTTTCAAGCGAAATTTTCCTATGAATGTACTTGTCTAATGCCATTTGAATTTTAAGCTCTCTTAAACCATGTCTAATTGCTATGCGCATGACATCTGACATGCTCATATTTAGCGCTCTGGCTATATCCTTGACTTCATTCAGTACAGAATCAGTTATTCGGAAAGCCACTACATGCTTAGTCATTTTATACGTATTTCATTGTAATACGTTGCATATATAGCTTTACGTATAACCGTTAGTAACAGTTGGTTTAAATGATCAATGAATGATGTTCATCACAGTTTCTAACCTAACTTATATTTCAACCAACTTCACATCGATCCCAAACAGTTTTGGTATACAAGAGTCTGAGATTCTCTCGGCTACCTAACTACGGCCTATATGCTTTAGAGCTTATATGCTTCTTTTCGAGATTTCTGGCAAATTGTTTCAGTGATGGTGATACAAGATCAAGGATCCAGTAAGGGATGTTTCCTGATTTTCGTGCATGAATGTGTCCTATCTTTGAGAGTTCAATGGCCATCTCTAGGAAATTTATGAGAGCTATAGCAAAGCCAGGATATTTTTCATCGAGTAGAGCTTCAAGGAATCTATTCCATCTATTATAGTCTCTTGCACGTCTGAGAAGTATCATGTATGCACCTATAATTGGACCTAAGTCTTCCCTTACAGCAAAAACTTTCCTACAATCTGTCACTTCGATTGGCACCACTCCGCCATGTCGCGAAAGGGTAGTAATCAAATGAGTGAAAAGTTTATGGACTTTTTTACCTTGCACCTTTGCCACTATAAACTCTTTGGATTCACCTCCTATATGGAATGACATTTCACTGTACTTGGGTTTCTTATTGAATGTAATGTAATAGGTGTAGTTCTTTGACACTTTAATCACCCCCTATAGTGCACTTCCATGAAGAATGAAAATCTACTGAGGGGAAGAAGAAAGAACTTACCTGAAAAATCTCCTCTGTAACCGTGGGTAACATAGAGGTAACGCTCACTCCTGTCATATACAACATCGTAGCCATGATCTGTCGTTACTATGGTAGTTCCCGTTAGTGCGATATCGGCAATATCCTCAGTTATTTGTGCTATGTTGATCTTCTTAATGAACTCTTCTAAGCTGTAGGATCCGTAAGCATGCACTCTGAGATCGATATATGCACTTTTAGTATAGTTCCTCGCCTCTAGAGTTTTCGCTAAAAGATGTGCAAACTCACGTAGAATAGCTCTATAATTCAAAGGTGGGAGTTGTTGAGTTACAAAACGAGTAACTCCTAGTGGATTGAGAAATATTATGTCAAGTATTTTTGACCAGTAGCCTCTCTGTCTGAGAGATGCTGCAACTACTATGAACTCTATTAGGGACATGCAATCGTAGACTATTACATTATCCACTTTCTCGAGGGAGGCTTTTATCCTCGAAACAAGCTCCTCAATATTTGCTTCATCAAATACTACAGGTTTAATAGATGACAACTTTTCGTCTAAAGACTTCACTAAAATGCTAAAAAACCAAGATAACTCTCTGTGTGATTGATATAAAAGGGATTTTGGAAACATTTCCTCAAGAGGTTTCAAGGGAACATTACTTAGGTTCCTGTGCTTTGTTGCAGCATGAAGTGCGGAATAAAGTAGTGCCCTGTAGACGTTTGCTATGCTGTATCCTTGGATTATTTTCTCAGTTTTAGTTACTATGTTGTCTATAGTGTCAGCAATATTCAACTGCTATCCCCTAACTTTTATTTGGAGTTTCTTGTATGGAAACTCGTATGGAGCTGTCTCACTCAATATGTTCACAACATTTTGCCTAAGCTCTACCGCCAACTCACCGATACTCTTCAGCTCACTTTTATCAAACTCGCCATGTGGATAAAGAATCTTCAATATTCCTGAAAGAAGTTTTCTAACGGCCTTTTCATCTCTTATAGTATAGTTCTCTCCCAGCTCGAACAGTTCATCTACTAGACTCTCATAACTGTGGAATCTCAATCTATGTAGAATCTCCGAGAGGTAATCTGCTGCTAGCCCATAGCCCTTAGCTAAATGTAGTGTACTCTTGAAGATCTTAGGCAACTCCCAACCTGGTAGAAGACCATGTATTCTGTCTATGAGGGCAGTATCCTTCATGAAACCCGGTAGATAATCTATTACACTGCCAAAAATCCCTGAAGCTTCAAGCTCCACGTTGCCCATAAATACTAGGCTACAATTACTATGAGCTCTTTTTAACAGGCCTCTTTCAAAATGCCCATCAACCATATAATCCTTAAGTTTTGCAACAATTTCATCAGGATTATAGAATTTAACTTTCGCTATCTCATCAAATACTACGACATCCTTGGTACCTATATCCCCTAATATGCGGAGCCTTGCATGATAGAAAAGTGTTGCTGCACTTATTGTTCCTCCAGCATATATCCTAGTATAATATGATATGTTCCTGTAAAGGTACGTTTTACCAGTTGCCCTTGGCCCAAGTTCCATTAGATTGATATTTCCTTCAACCAAGGGCACTAGCCTGAAGAGCAGAAGAAGCTTCTGCCTCTGACTATACATGTCAGGATTTAATCCAATACTTCGTATTAGTAACTCAATCCATTCATCAGTTGTAAACTCTTCTCTTCCTTCTATAAAGGAGTTTAAGTCAATGTTGTATACTTGGAATGGCTCAAAATCGACAAGTATTAGTGGCGTAAATGGCACCTTCTCTTTCCCCCTTGAGGAAATTGCATCGGCTATTTCCGGCCTATACTCCAGCACTCCTATACCCCACAACCCTGAGAGTATGCGTTCATACTTCTCAACTATCGAGTCACTAACTAGTGCATCATACACCTGTAAGTTGGGTATGTATAGATAGTACATGTTTCGCTTAAGGTTCACCACAACTTTGTATTCATCTATCAGTGTAATACTTCCCTCTCTCTTAGCCTGACTAAGTACTCTATCCTTCTCCCGAGGATCAGGATAATACTCTCTAACAATTTTAGCTACCGTAGATTGCCATCCCACGGGATCCTCTTTATAGTACTTTGATATAAGATATTCAGCTATAAAGCGAGGAAGACGAGAAACTACCTCTAATCTGGCCAAGCTCTTTTCGACTGCTACGTCTCCAAAAACTCTTAGAACTTTTTCATCTCTCAATAGCAATGTTTACCACCTCTACTCTATGGAAGAAACCTGTCAAAACTCCTCCTCAAAGTGTAATAATCCTCGAAAACCTCCTTTATTAAATTCTCATTCACAGGCTCTTCGAGAGTAATTGTCATGAAAACGTTTTTGGACTCTCTTTCAGTAAGTCTAGTCAATAAATTCAGTATGACTCTTGAGTTTCTTATACTGTTAAGGTCGACTCTCTTTATAGTGTAAGTTAGTGCTACTTCATCAGTTTCCATTCTAAACGTTATCTCTCTTACAGGCATTTCATGATGTTCTATGAAAACCGTTAGTTTTTGCTGTATATCATCCACGTTAAATCCAGGGGGAAGTTCAAGATTTACACTGGGTACCGTAGCTCTTTTTAGACTAGGCACTATTTCCATCTTTGCAGAGGGAGCTATTGAAGTTCCTATTTCTATAGGTTTCACTTTTTGTCTAGCCGCAGTAACAGGGGACTCCTGCTCTACTGCTGCAGATTCTTCTTTTCTTGTAGTTTCAAACTTTATTTTACGTTGACCAAGGTCGACCTTTATCTCGACACTGAAACTATCGTATTCTATGTTTTGTTTATGTAGATATTTTAGTGCTTCCATAGCCGTGGACAAGCTAAGAGGTTTGATGCCATATACTCCTTGCAAGAGATTTTCGAGAACGTCATCGAGGTTGTCCCTATCCCTTACAACTCCGCCTTTAAATTCTCTTTTGTAATGGTCTAGTACCGCTTTCATTAGTATAATAGGCTTATATTGATAACTAAGCCTTAAAATTACACTCTTTAAGAATGCATTTAACATAGATGTGTACCCTTCAAGACTCCTAGGAACTTCATTCTCCTGAAGTTCTCCTCTAACCTCTTGAATATCTGAACTAGATACGATGACTTGCTTAGAAGTAAATTTGTTCTCATCCAAGCTATAATATATGGCCTTATGGTATAGCGAGAGAATTTCTTTCACAATTTCTCTGGATAGGTTGATTAACTGTTTCTGAGACAACCTCCGTGCATCAATTATCTCTTTCTCAAGTTTACTTCGAACTCTTGCAAGATGCTTTTCTTTCATTTCACTGTTAATTATGTCCATGAGAGTCTTTCTCTTGATAAAGGAGTCCTCATATTCCCTAAGTCTCTCCATGAGAATATCACTGCTTTTATCTAGGTAATCTAAGAACCTTTTTGTTCCCTCGAAAACTACGAGCTTTTCGATCAGTTTGTCAAGTCTATGAGTGGATAAATTTGGCACAAGCACCACAATATGGAGTGGTCTCTTTATATCGCCTGCATCAACAGCTGCCTGTAATCTATTTGAGAGCCCCTCAACAACTTCATCGTAACCTGTTTCCCCTTTATACAACTTAGTATACAGATCTAGATCCCATACAGGTACTAGCACTATCAGCAGTTTACCCTCTTTCTGTGCTTTTAAGAAGGCTTGATTACAAACAAATGTACTAGTATCCCATAGGTTATTAAACCTTAGGAGATAAACTGTAACATCCTCATATCTACCATCCACTACAACCTTTACATTCGTAAATAATGAAGGCACTGTACCCTTCTCTTGCATGTACAATGGGATTATCTTTTCTTGTTCAACTTTTTTTCTCTCTTCATCAATGTATGCTGTGAGCTTACTGTAAATCGTCTTGAGGAAAGAGGGCAAGTAGTATCTTCTTGTTTGTACTTCTTTTTCATCTATTCTGGCACTTTCAGCTCTTAACATTTCAAGAGCTCTTTCAAGAACTTCAAGATACTTAAAAGCTTCAGATTCCTTGTATGATTGAATTATTTCCACCTGTATCTCCTCTAGAGTCGACCCGTATCTTTCAACATCTTTTGCATCCTCTGACTCAAATAATGCTAGTATGTTTGCAGTAACTCCCTTGCCGAAGATGTACTTGGCGGTCGCTTCCGCGGAAGTTCTATACTTGTCTTCAAGCTTAGATAAAGCCATCTCAACGTCAGATACTGCTTGTATCCAATCGTCTTCGAGTTCCCCCGCAAGCTTGGCTTGCACAACATCGGGTAAATTGAGATGTTTCAAGCCAATAGTGTAGCTTCCTATGGCATCTTTTATTAGAGCATTTTCAGCTGCCTCAGCTACAATGTATAATACTGTTCTAACATACTCTGTTCTAGGCATATCCCTTGAATTCATTATTTTTCTGAGAAGTCTTATCATCCCAAGGGAAAGAGGATAATACTTTGACAGTTCAATCCAGTGTTTTTCTATTATTTCTCCTATATTGAGTTGACCTGCCACTAGCTTAAGGTATGAAATGTATGCATTCCTGACATCCTCCAGTTTCTCTATTTGTGGGCTTAATACTCTATGTAATGCAATTTCTATAGCGTGCTCTGGACTGTAAGATAACTCTGCAAAAGCGGTGCCGCCCAGTCCTCTGCTGTATCTTTCAGCGATATTGTCAAGATCATTTAATAGCCCCTCAATTTTCGAAAATAATGTTTCGTCATCTTGGTACTTTAATTGAAGAGCTTTAAGTTCTCTTCTATCCTGTTCAGCTATTACCCATATTATAACTGAGGAATATGGTTTTCCCTGTAACTTCTCATAGAGGTAGCTGAGGAAGTTTACAGTAGAGTTAGCCTCATTATAGATTTCATCTGCTCTCCTCCTTTCTCCTGCCACATGGTACTCTATGAAGCGTCTAGTTCTCTGAGAGAGTCCGTAGCCAAGCTCATCAATTAAAAGTAGAAGTCTAGGTCTTCCTCCAAGCTCACTATACTTCTCGAGAACTTCGACAATTAATTCAGCTAGTTCATCGCTCGAAAGAGTATAGAGCCTTGACTTCCCATATCTTCTCACCACCTGAGTAATTGCCTGTATTAGCTTATGATCTTTTACACTAACTATTGGATGCCTAGTATCAGCGTATGTTTCCAGCAAAGATATAAGTCTAGAGAGGGGTCTCTCCTTCGAGAAATCAAAGCCTAAGATAAGAGTCTCCTGGATCAGCTTTCTTCCTATGTCTACGTCAAGCTCACTCCATATATCTGATGTGAATAGGTGCCATAAAAGTATAAGCGAGTGTGTTTTACCAAAACCAAATCCACGTTCAAGAGGGCCTCCGAAAACGCCAACACTTTCAAGATTAGATGCCACCCGCTCTAGGAATAGTCTTAGAGGCTGTGTAAGATAAGTAACTTCCAGAAAATGCTTCGGGTCAGCATAGCTGGGTTCTCTGATTCTATTGATCCAAGATTCCAAAACTCTGTCAAAGCTTGGAATAAGCTCATTGCGAAACTCTTCGAGGGAAGTCTTTAGGTTAAAAATCTCTCCTACATATAGACGTGCCACCTTAGAGCACCTCCCCAACAACTATCTTGAGAAGAGAGAGAATCGCAAGTTCACGCAGTGTTTCATCAGATTCTTGTCGACCCAAATAGATCTCTAGACCTTTTTTCCTATACTCCTTTAAGCCTAAGTCAACTCCCCTAGCGGTTTCAAGTAGCACGATTGCAAGTGCAGCAGCTTCACGAATATCTTCTTTCTCCAATCTCTGAAGCCTCCTAATAACGCTTCTAGCTCTCACAGAGGGAGCACCACTCTCATGCAGAGCAAGATACACCATATATATCGCTCTCCCCGGTACCGATCCGAGAAGTCTATCCCAAGCAACCTTAGCACCAGAGACCGTCAGAGCCTCGAAAAGCACTGGATAAAATACCTTGCCCTTCCTCTCCATCTTTTCCTTGACATTACTGTTAGCCAGGGTTTCTCCTATAAGGCCAACCTCTCTAAGCTTATCGATATCACAGCCAAGCATCTTGGCAACAGTCTGTGAAAAATCATAACTTAATGGCAAAGGCTCATCCCTGTATCTCCCAGACTCTAAATCAACTCTACTTATAAACCATAAAGTTACGAAGCTTCTAGTAGCAGAGTCACGAAGCATAGCATAACTAACAAGCTCAGATACTCTTTTAGCGTCTTTATCACTTATCTTTACAGGCCCAGTTTCCCTGAGAACCTTCAAAATGATAGGAGATACAAATGTTTCATCAACCTTGGTTGCAGCGGCATCAAATAATGGGTCAAACTTGTCTAAACCAGGAACCTCGAATTGACTAGCTACACTCAAAGCCGTACCCAGCATTAAAGCCATCATATCAGCAGGACTGGCACCTGCCTCCCTAGCCACTTTCCTAGATTCTTCTACAGCTTCTTTCACAGCATCAGAAAAACTTGGATGCTCAATCAAACCTCTCTCAACATCAGCGCCAATCTCAATAAGTCTCTTTCTCTTATATTTTCGAGCCACGATGATTAAACTGGTCTCCTGAGCAATGCCATGAACTAATTTCTTTAGCCGCGATTTCATCTCAGTCTTAATAGGCCAAACTCTGGACACAACGTATCCTGCATCATAGAGAGCCTCACCCATAGTCCTCCAAGCAACATCGGTAGGGTGCGTAAACCAGAGGACAAGAATACCATCATGTTTTAGAACTTTATAGGTTTCTCTCACAAATTCCTTAAAGAATGTCCTAAATCTGCCACTTGAATCCCTCTTATCAAATGTTACAACCTCGCGTTCACGAGGCACAGTAGAAATAGTCCAACTCCACTTGGGAACGTATACTCTACCTTTGAAGAGAAGGTCTAAAACAGGTCCTAAACTACGACGAAGTATGACCCAGAAAAATTCACTCTTATCACTATAAATAACCTGCTCGAAGTATGGAGGATCAACATTAATGATGTCAATACTGACTTCGTCAAGGTATCCAGAAAGTTTAGTAGCATCGCCAAGTATTACGCTAATTCTATCGCCAAATTTTACACCTCGGAACTCGTTGACAAGAAATCCCAACACTGGAAGGATACCGCCAGCAGTTCTTATGAGATTTCCCGTCTCAACCACACGAGTTTCAAGAGTCCAGTCAAGACTAAGTTCGGGTGGATTAAAGCCCATTTCCGTATAATCCTGTCTTAGACTTAATCCTAACCCTGTTAAGGTATTTCTTATTACACCTCGTCCAACATGCCAACTTGTTGCTATTGTGTTATAGTCCACCACTTTGTCTACAGCAAATGCCAAGTACAGTGCTACTGCTGCTCCGAATTCTCCATCTTTTCTCGCTAGTTTTTCTGCAGTTTCCGCAACCATTTTGGAAAGTTTTGCTAAGGTTAGCAGTTGCCTTGGATTAAAAAGCATGTACCAGTGTGTTAACCCTTTGTTTCGGGCAGTACTTGCCCATCTATTTTCCGATGGTATTGGATCTAGCGGTATGTAGTCTTGCAAATCTATTATCT